>Ga0233427_10000168_pt1 | contig 89462 bp, 88 predicted proteins | sample SI_118_April2016_5_FD_179885 | JGI IMG/M metagenome (GOLD analysis project Ga0233427, IMG submission 179885) | Seawater microbial communities from Saanich Inlet, British Columbia, Canada - SI_118_April2016_100_MG | ecosystem: Environmental > Aquatic > Marine > Inlet | place: Canada: British...
TTCTACAGAAAAAACTGGGCGTTTTAAGAGTAACGGGTGCTGCACTTGCAAGCTCTAGTGTGTTTTTCATCGCGACGAATTTTGCAGTTTGGGCTTTCTCACCGATGTACGCTAAAACTTTTGAGGGCCTCGTTCTTTGTTACACGATGGCCATTCCTTTCTTCCAAAACACGATTGCTGGTGATCTCATCTGGTCAGGCGCAATTTTTGGAGCATACTTGGCTTTGCGAAACTACTCAAATTTGCAAATCTTCAATCAGAAAGATTCTTTAATTTTTAATTAAAGCTTCGGTTTGATCGATTGCTTTTCTTGTAAATCGATCATATTTACGCCATGAGCAATCATTTAAAAGGACTCTTGATGACTATCTTTGCGGTAGTCATCCTAAGTCCTGACTCAGTTTTAATTAGGTTAGTGGAGGATGCATCTCCCGAAGTTGATAGCTGGACTGTATTATTCTGGAGAGGAACTTTATATGCAGTGGGAGTGTCGACACTGGTATTTTTAAAGTATCGATCTAAGACAATATCAGAATTCAAAAATATTGGAAAGGGCGGCTTATTAATTGGCTTCTTTTCAGGCATCAGTACTGGCACATTTGTCTTTGCTATTGTCTACACATCGATTGCAAATGCGCTTGTTATTATTAGCACGGGGCCAATCATGATTGCGATTGTAGCCTGGGTCTTACTTCGAGAGAAGTCTAGCCTGGTGACCTGGATTTCAATGATTATTGTTTTTATTGGAATTTACATTGTGATGAGCGGTAGTATTGGTGGCAAGAGTCTTGTAGGTGACTTTTTTGCACTTATCACAGCTATCATGATGGGCTTTACCTTTACCCTTACTAGAAAATATAAAGACATTAATATGGTCCCTGTCAATGCCATTGGTGGCCTAATTGCAGCATTAATAGCCATCTTTATGGCTAATACAATAGCGGTTCCCAAAGAAGTAGTGACTTACATTATTGCAATGGGCGTCATACTCTCGATCTCCTTTAGTTTGATTACCATAGCGCCAAGATATATGCCTGCTGCTGAAGTCGGAATGATTATGCCTTTAGAGACTGTTCTCGGCTCTTTGATTGCCTGGTACGTCATAAAGGAGGAACCAACAATGAACGCTCTCATTGGTGGTTCAATAGTTATCATTACGTTATTTTTGCATTCTTGGTACAGCACCAATCAAGCTCATAAAATTGAAAATATCTAGGAACTATTAGATGTCGAATCATTTAAAGGGGCTATTAATTGCATTTTTTGGTGTCTTGATTTTAACGCCTGAAGGCATTCTGGTTAAGTTAGCCAACTCAGACAGTTTCACAATTCTATTCTGGAGAGGTTTGTTTTTAACACTCAGCATTCTCATCATTTTGCTGATTAGTTATCGGTCTAATGCTTTGAATCAGATAAAAGGTATTGGCAAAGAGGGATTATTAATTGGGTGTTTGACAGGCTTTGGCGGCACCACATTTATTTTGGCTATTCACTATACTACCCTAGCCAAAACACTTGTGATTATCAGTGCATCTCCGCTCATGGTTGCTCTCGTTTCTTTTATTCTTTTAGGGGAGAGGCCAAGGCTGTTTACATGGCTCGCAATGCTCATTGTGTTTTCTGGTATCTATATCGTGATGTCAGGAGATACCAGTGGGCTAAATTTAAAAGGGAGTTTATTTGCATTAGCCTCCGTCACCAGTGGCGGCTTTTCGTTTACGCTTTTAAGAAAATATAAAGAAGTGAATATGGTTCCTGCAATGGCAATAAACGGCTTATTTATTACTTTCGTTGGGCTATTCTTTGCTGACAGCTTAAGCTTGTCTTCGCAAGCCATGACCTACATTGTTATTAGCAGTGTCTTAGTTGCAATTTCGTTTTCATTGATTACAATAGCGCCTAGATATATACCAGCTCCAGAAGTGGCGATATTCTTTCCAATGGGAACCGTTATTGGAACGGTACTGGCATGGCTTATACTCAAGGAAGAGTTATCGAATAACGCTGTTTTTGGAGGAGTAGTTGTGATCTTAACGTTATTTATTCACTCGATTTATAGTGCGAGACAATCAAACAATTAATTATGATGAAATCACAAGCAATTAGAGCCGACTTACTGATGCTTCTTGCGGCAGCGATATGGGGTTTTGCCTTTGTTGCTCAGCGAGAAGGGATGGAGACGATGGGCCCATTCTTATTCAATACGGCTCGGTTTTTTATCGGTACAGTCTTTTTATTGCCAATAGTTTGGTATTTATCAAAGAAAAAAAAGATCTCAACTGGCAAGGAAACATCCACTAAAAAATTATGGGTTGCTGGGACGGTTGCCGGTCTATTTCTGTTTACAGCTTCAAGTTTTCAGCAGGTTGGTATCCAGTACACGACCGCTGGAAAAGCCGGTTTTATTACCGGTCTTTATATCTTTTTTGTACCCCTTATCGGCATCTTTTTAGGTCAGAGAACGGGCTCTGGAACCTGGCTAGGAGCTTTCATTGCGGTCATTGGATTATATCTTCTGAGTATCAATGAAGACTTCAGCATTGCTCGCGGTGACCTGCTTCAACTCATATGCGCGGTTTTCTTTGCTGCACATGTTCTAGTGATCGGCTATGTTGCCAAGAGAATGGACCCTTTAAAGCTCTCTCTGATTCAGTACTTTGTCTCGGGCGTTTTAAGTTTCTTTATTGCGGTTGCTATCGAAGTGATCACGTGGCAGATGATAGTAGACACTGCGATTCCGCTTCTGTATGCTGGAATTATGTCGATTGGAGTCGGGTATACCCTACAGGTTGTTGCTCAGCAGCACGCTAAATCCTCTCATGCTGCTATTATATTAGGGTTGGAGGGGGCATTTGCAGTTCTTGGTGGCTGGCTTATATTGGATGAAAACTTATCTACTAGAGGCCTGATTGGTTGCGTATTGATGCTGTCTGGAATGTTCTTGTCCCAGTTATTGCCTCGTTTAAGGTTCAATAAAAGCTAACCCAAGAAAATCTTATTTCTCATGGTATGATTATCCTGCTTCTTTGTGTTCAATGTAATAGTGGAAATTGATGAATATTATCGATCTTCAAAACATAACAGTATTTCAAGGAAGAAACAAAGTCCTTGAAGATTTCTCTTTAACCATTGACGAAAGTCAAAGTACAGTCATCTTAGGTCCAAATGGCTCTGGAAAAACGACCCTACTTAAACTCTTAAACCGAGAACTTTATATCGTAGAAGACTCAAAGAGCAGTCTTAAAATTTTTGAAAAAGATAGGTGGAATGTTGATGATCTGAGATCTAACCTTGGCGTTGTCTCTCAGCATCTTCAGTACAGCTATTCAAACAGTGCTATTGGTTTGTATGTCGTACTCTCTGGTTTTTATTCGAGTGACGGCATATGGCAGCACCAAACATTTGAAGAAGAGAAGTTAAATCGTGCTAAAGAGGTGATGGATCTATTGTCCATATCTGAGCTTCAAGATAGGGCGTTCTCTTCGATGTCTACAGGAGAGCAAAGAAAATTTTTACTGGCAAGGTCTTTAGTGAATGACCCTGCTGTTTTGGTGTTTGATGAGCCAACGAGTGGCCTTGATATGAGTGCCTGTTTTCAGTATCTTGAAATTATAAGAGAGCTCATTGGTATGGGAAAAAAGGTTGTTTTGGTGACGCATCACGTTCATGAAATTCCGCCTGAGGTAACCAGAGTTATTCTTTTAAAAGAGGGTAAGGTCATTGAGGATGGTAACAAGGATGAAATTTTAACAGACACTAACCTTACAAACCTATTTGACTGGCCGATAAAGTTAGTTAAAGAAAACGGTTATTACCAAGCAATGCCTGGCTAGTTAGTCAGAATCTGTACGATAGAGTGCCGATAATGCATGCGCCTGAAGCCCTTCACCAAAAGCTAATGTTGAGGCAGTCCCACCTAATTTATTAGCCCCTTCTTTTGAGGCCATAATGATGCTTGATCTCTTTGTAAAGTCATAGACTCCGAGCGGTGATGAAAATCGAGCAGTGCTCGATGTAGGTAGGACATGGTTGGTTCCAGCACAGTAATCTCCAAGAGCTTCAGATGAGTACTTACCCATAAAGATTGCCCCGGCATGCCTAATCTCATCAAGAATACTCTCAGGATCCTCAACCGAAAGCTCGAGATGTTCTGGAGCTATCCTGTTAGAGATTTGAATCGCCTCAGCAATATCTTTAGTCAAAATCAGAGCGCCTCTATTCTCTAAAGAAGCTTTTATGATTTCTTTTCTGTCCATGGAAGGAAGCAGCTTGTTAATGCTTTCTTCAACCTGACTTATAAAGGCTTTATCTGGGCACAGCAGGATTGCTTGAGCGTCCTCATCGTGCTCAGCCTGTGAGAACAGATCCATCGCTATCCAGTCTGGATTCGTTTGACCATCACAAATAATCAGTATTTCAGAAGGGCCAGCAATCATATCAATACCGACTTGCCCAAAAACTTGTTTTTTTGCAGTAGCCACATAGATATTCCCAGGGCCAACAATCTTGTCGACTTTAGGAATCGTTTCAGTGCCATAAGCAAGCGCAGCGATAGCTTGAGCGCCTCCAATTGTAATGACTAGGTCAACCTCAGCAATATAAGCGGCAGCTAAAACGAGCCCATTGATCACGCCATTAGGTGTTGGAACAACCATCACGAGTTCTTCAACGCCGGCTACTTTTGCCGGAATGCCGTTCATTAGAACAGATGAAGGATAGGCAGCTTTACCACCAGGTACATAGAGTCCAGCACGCTCTAAAGGGATTATTTTTTGACCTAAAACGGTTCCATCTTCTTCTGTGTAAGTCCACGACTCCTGAGTTTGCTTTTCATGATAGGATTTAATGCGATCTGAGGCTACTGATAGGGCTTTCTTTTGCTCCTCATCAAGATTATCGAAAGACTGTTTAAGTCTCTCTTGTGAGATGATAAGCTCTGAAATAGAATCAGCACCAAGAGCGTCAAACTCCTGAGTGTAATCTAAAACAGATTTGTCACCATTTTTTATGACATCATCGATAATTTTTTTAACTGATTCGTTTATTTCTTCATTAGATGAGTTCACCCAAGTAGTTAATGAAGAGAGTAGGGCTTCAAAACCAGGGTCTTGGGACGATAACTTATTAATCATAAGTTTTGCTCTATCTTTTGAATCCATCCATTAATTTCTCTGTGTTTCGTATTGAAGGCGGCAGAGTTAACAATGAGCCTTGAGCTTATCTCTTGAATTAACTCTAGTGGAACTAAATTGTTTGCCTTTAAAGTGTTTCCAGTATCTACAAGGTCAACGATACAGTCTGATAGTCCAACAATGGGAGCAAGCTCCATAGCGCCATAAAGCTTAATCACCTCGACCTGCTTGCCTTGCTTGTAGAAGTACTCTTTTGCTGATTTGACATACTTTGTTGCAACCTTTAGAGTGCTTTTATTTAAGTCTTGACCTTTTTTAGAGGCAACCATAAGTCTGCATTTAGAGATACCTAGATCCAGTAACTCAAAAATTCCATTTGCGCCATGCTCTAACAAAACATCCTTGCCAGCGATCCCAAAGTCAGCAGCGCCATGCTGAACAAAGACAGGAACGTCACTCGCTCTAATAACAATCACCTTAATGTTATTGAGATTAGTATCTAGAATTAATTTTCTACTCTCTAACTCACTCTTTGGGATGCTGATTCCAGCTTTCTTAAGAAGAGGTAGTGTTTGGTCTAATATGCGACCTTTCGATAGTGCTATCGTTAACATACTTATATATCTAATTGTCTAGTTATCTTAGTGCTGAACGCGTTCTATGTCTGCGCCTAGCATTTTAAATTTTTCTTCAATCATCTCATAGCCACGATCAAGATGATAGACGCGCTCAATCGTTGTAGATCCTTGAGCAGCCAGACCAGCCAATACAAGACTGGCAGAAGCTCTGAGATCTGTAGCCATCAGATTCGCGCCAGACAAAGATTTTACCCCTTTACATACAACTGTGTTACCTTCTAGTTTGAGGTTTGCTCCCATACGGCTAAGCTCAGGAACATGCATAAAGCGATTTTCAAAGATAGTCTCTGTAATAGTGCTGCTTCCATTTGCAATAGAATTCAGTGCCATAAATTGAGCCTGCATATCTGTTGGAAAGTTTGGGTAAGCGCTCGTTCGAATATTAACAGGATGCGGCCTTTTTCCCTTCATGTCAAGCTTGATAGAGTTTTGATTGGTTTGGATGTCAGCTCCCGTTTCAATAAGTTTACCAATAACAGCACGCATAGCATCCGGCTCAATATTATTGACAGTAATTTTTCCGCCTGTAATGGCCGCTGCGACAAGATAGGTGCCTGCCTCGATTCGATCAGGACAAATTGAGTATTCCACTCCACTCAAATGATCAACACCTTCAATAACAAGTGTTGAGGTATTTTCACCTAAAATTTTTGCACCCATTTTATTTAAGCAGCGAATGAGATCCGTCACCTCAGGTTCCTGTGCGGCATTATTGATTGTAGTAATCCCTTTGGCAAGAGAGGCGGCCATAATGATATTTTCAGTCGCAGTTACAGAGATTAGATCGAAGTTAATCTGAGCACCAACAAGCTCCTTAGTTTTGGCATGAATGTAACCATTTTTAACTTCTATCGTTGCGCCCATTTTTTCTAAAGCTTCCAGGTGAAGATTAACCGGGCGCGTTCCAATAGCGCAACCTCCAGGTAAAGATATTTTAGCCTTTTTGTATTTAGCAAGCATAGGTCCAAGCGTTAGAATAGAAGCGCGCATCGTTTTAACCAGAGAGTATTCAGCTGTCAGAATGGTGAGTTTTGAAGAGTCAATAAATATTGAGCCATCCTCTTCAAGAACAAAGTTTGAACCCATATCCATTAATAACCTCAGCGTTGTTGAGACATCACTCAGTTGAGGTGTGTTTGATAGTTTGAGTGGTCCATCAGCAAGAATGGATGCAAAAAAGATTGGCAATGTTGCATTTTTTGAGCCAGAGGTTTTAATGCTTCCTTTCAAGGGAGCGCCTCCATGAATAACTAATTTATACATTTATTTAAGATTTAGAGAGCATTTTTTCAATCAATTTTTCAATGCCCTGTCGTTTGATTTTAGAGTCGTATCCAATTTTTTCAATATCCAGAATACTGACTGACTGGTATTCGAGGTCATAAATTTTCCATCTATTTTTATTGATTAGCTTCAGTGTTACCGTTGCATGAGCGTTAGTATTATCCAGTGAAACCATTATTTTGACTCTTGCTGTGTTTGCATTTTGACTATAGTTTTTGTCTACTGAAATATTAATGTCTTCCCATGCCCCTATATTTGCTAGGATGCCAACATAATCATTAATTAATGAGTTTTTAATATCTCTCTCAAATATTTTCTTTTGTTTTGTATTTAGATTACTCCAGTAACCCCCTAAAGCAAGCTCGGTGCTATACTCAAGATCAATGTAAGGAATAATTTTCAGTTTAGTCAGATTCATGGTTGACTTTAATGTCCCGTTGTTTTGATCATGAAGATCAATAAATGCGCAGACAACATCACTTATTATTGCTTCAACCTGTTCTGTTGGTCCATTACCAGCAAATTTGGGGGAAATGGAAGGGCAGGTAGTTGCGGCATGTATTAACCCGATAATGAGAAAATTGATCAGGAATGCCTTTAAAATATTAAGGACAAATTTCATGAAGCTATTGTACTATAACTGTGAAATAAATTATTGAAATGCAAAATCAAAATCTAAAAATAAAATTAGAAAACCTGACAAGAGAATCTGGCGTCTATAAGATGCTTGATAAATCAGGAAAAGTTATCTATGTTGGTAAAGCAAAAAACTTAAAAAATCGTGTTTCAAGTTATTTTGTTAAGTCAAATCAAGACGAAAAAACGCAGTTACTCCAAAAAAAAATCGATGATTTTTTAATCATTATTACTAAAACTGAAACTCAAGCACTGCTTCTTGAGAATGATCTCATTAAACAATTTAAACCGAAGTACAACATTCTGTTAAAGGATTCAAAGAGCTACCCCTACATTTATATCAGTAACGACAAGCATCCCCGCTTAGGTATGTATAGAGGAAAGAAGAATAAAGACTATCACTATTTCGGCCCCTATCCTTCCAAACATTCTGCAAGAGATGCTCTCGATCTATTAAAAAAGATCTTCAAAGTAAGGCAATGCAGCAACAGTTTTTACAGAGCTCGATCACGTCCCTGTCTGGAATATCAGATCGGGTTATGTAGCGCTCCATGTGTTGGAAAAATCTCTGATGAGAGGTATGAACAAGACGTTGAATTGGTCTCCTTGTTTCTTAATGGTAAGTCAATAAAACTCCTTAACCAGGTGTCAAAAAAAATGAAGTCTGCCTCCACTAATCTTGATTTTGAAGCGGCTGCAAAATACAGAGACCAGCTCATCAGCTTAAGAACCATTCAAGAGAAGCATAGTTCACAATTTACATCAGACATGGACGTAGTAAGTATTGTAAATGATGATGAGGTTCACTGCATTGAGATTGTTTTTGTTCGATCAGGGAAACAGATTGGGAATGAAACTTTCTTTCCAAAAAATGCAAAAAAAGAATCCTGTGAAGCGGTTTTGAGTGCTTTTTTGCCACTTTACTATTTAGGTAAGAATACGCCAAAGGAGATTGTCATGAGCCATAAGCTGGATGATAAAGCGATTTTGGAATCTGGATTATCAACAAAGCTTATTCATAAGCCAAAGATTGATAAAAAACTTTTCCTAGAATTAGCAACCTTGAATGCCAAAGAAAATTTAAAGCAACGCCTCTTACTTAAGTATACAAAAAAGAAACAGCTTGAAGGGATTCAAAAAACATTAGCACTGGAGTCATTGCCTGAGGTGATGGAGTGTTTTGATATTAGTCATACGATGGGAGAGGCAACAACGGCATCATGCGTCGTTTTTGAAAAAGGAATGCCCAAAGTCAGTGCTTACAGACAGTTCAACATTAAAGATATAACCCCTGGAGATGACTATGCAGCCATCAATCAGGCTGTCTTTAGAAGGTATACACGTCTTCTGGAAACTAAACAAGAGTTGCCGGATATTATCTTTATTGATGGCGGATTGGGTCAGCTCAATCAAGCCATCATGGTCATGAATTCAATTGGAATCGATTCAGTCTTGCTAGTAGGTATTGCCAAAGGTGAGGGCAGGAAAGCAGGGCTAGAGACTTTAATTACTATTGAGAATGACAAAGTTAAAAGGATTTCACTTTCGCCTTTTGACCCCGCTCTTCTTTTGATTAACCATATCAGAGATGAGTCACATCGGTTTGCTATTAAAAATCATCGTAAAAAGAGAGCTAAAAAAAGAACCAAGTCATCCTTGGAATCTATCAAAGGGGTTGGCGTTAATAAAAGAAGTACTCTACTAAATCACTTTGGCGGAATTCAAGAAATCAAAAATGCAAGCGTTGATGAGCTTCAAAAAGTAGTCGGCATCAATTATAAATTAGCGACTAAAATACGAGAATCTTTAAAGAAATAAATTGTATCTATGTTTATACTCAGACTGTTAATTGCCGCTCTCGTTGTTAGTTATCTCATTTGGCTGTTCTATACACGTGTTATGGGAAAGAACGTTTCATTATCAAAAATTGCCACTTACGTCCTTAGCGCTACTTTTCTGATTTTTCTGGTTCTTTCAGGACTGTCTTTCTTAGTGGAAGGGTATTAAGGTTTACTAGATAGCACAAAGGTTTTAAGATGTTTGGTGCTCTTTACTATTCGGTTTGTCGCATTCACAATAATTGATAGTCTGGACACTTCCCATACGGGGAGGTCTCTCATGTGATCTCCCATGTAGTCAAAGTTTTTCTCTCCAAATCGATCGACTAAAGTATCCGCCTTGTTTTGACTCGAGAGGTTAAAGTCTTTGTTGGTAGCCATAACGTCATCAAAAATTTTGAGATGTTTAGCAACTGCAAAAGCGTAATTTTTATGGGAAGCAGTAGCCAAAACAATTTTACAGCCCTCTTTTTTGCGCTCCATAATGTAGCTTATAACACTCTCGTTGTAGGGCAGTTCAGGAATGTTAATTTCAAACCTTCTAACAAGTTGATCTTTTAAGAAGCCTTTCCCTTTGGATAGCCAGAAAAAGTAATGACCAATTAACCACGGTCTCTTTGAAAGGACGCCCAGTGACGATAAAAACAATAAATCAGTATCAATTAGCGTATGGTCAAGGTCAACAATTAATGGTAGATTACTAGTTTCCATTATCTAATTCACTCCATTTATCGTAAAGCTGACCTAATTCTTTTTCCATAGTACTGAGTTTTATTGTCAAATTTTGTGCATCTGGGTTTTGATAAAAATCTGGATCTGACAACATTTTTTGCGCCATCGAAATCTCGTTTTCTAAGTCTTCAATTTTCTCAGGTAAAGATTTTAATAGCTGCTGATCATTGTAGGAGAGCTTTTGTGAAGGTTTTTTTGACTTGGGTTTAGTATCAGATTGTTTAAGGACTTTATCATTTAATCTGTCATTTTTTTGAAAAATGTAATCATCATAGCCTCCTGAATACTGCTCAATGACTGCGTTACCTTCCATCACGATGGTTGAACTGACAATATTATTTAAAAAGGTTCTGTCATGTGAAATCAGAATTAATGTTCCCGCATAATCAACGAGCATCTCTTCCAAAAGTTCAAGCGTTTCAACATCCAGATCATTGGTGGGCTCATCCAGAACTAATAGATTAGCTGGCTGAGATAGAATCTTTGCAAGCATCAGTCGATTCTTCTCTCCGCCAGAGAACATTTTGATAGGCGCCATTGCTTGTTTACCTGTAAACAGAAACTGTCTGAGATAGCCAATGACATGTTTACTTTTTCCATTAATGTCAATATAGTCTTTACCACCAGAGACAAAATCCATCGCTTTTAAGTTTGGATTAAGCGACTCTCTCATCTGGTCAAAGTAGGCGAGCTGAATCGTTTTTGAGCGTCTTATACTCCCTTCCGTGGGCATCAGTTCACCAAGAAGCAACCTAATTAAAGTCGATTTTCCAGACCCATTTCCTCCAATAATTCCAATTTTTTCACCTTTTAAAATGAGTAGTGATAACTCTTTAACTAGCTCAAGCTCATCTATTGAGTAACTAATATTTTTAACTTCAAAAACAATTTTAGAGACACGCTTTTCGTCCTCTAAGGCGTGTATTTTTACGTTTCCTTGCTGTTTGCGTTTATTGAAAAATTGTTTACGCATAGCCTCAAGCGCTCTAACTCTTCCCTCATTTCGAGTCCTTCTTGCTTTGATGCCTTGACGAATCCATGCTTCCTCTTGAGCTAGTTTTTTGTTAAACCTTGCATTTTCAAGTTCCTCACTATTCAGCAGGTTTTCTTTGCGCTTTAGGTAGTCTTGGTAGCCACAATCAAATATAGAAAGATTACCTCGATCTAGATCAAAGATCTTATTGACAATCCCTTTGACAAATGAGCGATCATGGCTAATGAGTATCAAGGTTCCATGAAAATCTTTGAGCATTTTCTCCAAATCAAGGATCGCTGTAATATCCATATGATTGGTTGGCTCATCGAGCAAAAGAATGTCTGGTTCCTGAATAATTGCTTTTGCAAGCATCACTCTTCTCTTCCATCCTCCAGAGAGAGTTGATAATGTATTATCTGCGCTAAGCTTGAATCTGTTTAAGATGGTATCGATTTTGTGTAAATACGGCCACAAATCTTGACTCTCAATTTTCTCTTGTAATCGAGAGCTTTCAGAAATATTGCCATCTTTTAATGCATCATGATATTTTGATATGAGTTTGCCTTTATCTCCGAGTCCATGGGCAACAATATTAAAAAGGGTATTACTATTATCTTCAGGTGGCTGCTGCTCTAGGTAGCTAATTCTTGTACTATTTTTTATTTTTAAGACACCATCATCGGCTATTACTATGCCAGCTAAGAGCTTTAAAAAAGTAGATTTACCCTCACCATTGCGACCAATGAGCCCGATTTTGTCACCTTTATGAATGGTTGCATTAATTTCATCAAGGATGACTTTTTCAGAAAATCGAAGAGAAATATTGTCTAAGGTTACAAGTGGCATAAGTTAAAATTGATACTTTAAATAACAGCTTTACTAATGCGTTATTTTATTCATTTTGTAATTGGACTTTTACTTATTCAGGCGCCTTTTGCTGAAAGTATCAAAGTCAGTGAGTTTGAAACCACAAATCAGCAAAGTCGATACACCTATTTGATTGAAAATATTCGATGTCCAGTATGCCAGGGTCAGAGTATTGGTGGTTCGAACTCAGAGCTTGCTAAAGACCTTAGGGATAAAGTGCGTGAGATGATAATTGGCAATCAATCTGATTCTGATATCTATTTGTTCATGGTCGAGCGATATGGAGATTTTGTAGTATATAAGCCGCCGGTCAGTCCTAAAACATATCTATTGTGGTTTGCACCCATTTTGGCTTTGCTTTTATCTTTAATTTATTTGTTTCGATCAACTCGCAAAAAGACTGAACATGAAGTCATCAGTCCGAGTGAAATTGAAAAGGCAAAAAAATTGCTAAAGTAGTTTATTAAGTGAATCGTTTATGAGTGAGAATGAAATCAGTGATTTAATTGTAAAAGCCTATTCCCATCAAAAGAATGGACGGCTCTCTGTTGCGATTCAATCTTGGAATGAGCTTTTAAATCATCCTTTAGTGACTCAAGAGTTATCGGCTAACGCTCAATTAAATCTTGGCAATTTACACCTACAGCAAGGTAATAATGATCTTGCTTATGAGAGTATGGCAAAAGCTATCAAAGCAAATCCTAATAGCTCGGAAGCATTTTTTTGTCTGGCTTATATGGAGCAAGAGAAGGAAAATTTTCATGAAGCCATTGATTTTTTTGAGTCCGCATTAAAAATTAAGCCGAAGGATGTGGGTGCTCTTAATAACCTGGGGAACTGTTACGATCGCCTTAATAAAAGCAAGGATTCAATTGAAATTTACTCTAAGGCTATCGCTCTAGATCCAGAATATATTGCAGCTTACTATAATAGGGGTAACGCATACTCTAAAATAGCAGAAGATGAATTAGCATTAAAGGATTTAACCTCTGCAATTGATTTAGATAATAATTTTTATCAGGCATACTATAATCGTGGGTCAGTACACAAGCGATTAGGCAAAACTAACTTGGCTGAAAAGGATTTTGCTAAAGCAAAAAAACTTGCTAAAGAAGACATTGAACAATCAAAAACACAATAGGATAAATGTGAGCGATCTAGACGAAAACAAATTGATAGCTGAGAGAAAATCAAAATTAGCTTTGTTGAGAGAAAAGGGCAATCCTTATGTCAATGATTTTAAGCCACTAAATTTAGCTTTGGATATCCACTCTAGGTTTGATGAGAATTCGAACGAAGAGCTTAAGGAAGCTGAAAACTTGGTCACAGTTGCTGGACGCATAATGCTGAAGAGGATAATGGGCAAAGCAAGCTTTGTTCAGCTTCAAGATACTTCGGGTCAGATTCAACTCTTTGTCACGCGAGATGAGCTTGAAGATGGTTATTATAATGAGCAGTTTAAGAAGTGGGATATTGGAGATATTGTTGGCGCTTCAGGCACTCTCTTTAAAACGCAAACTGGTGAGCTTTCAGTGAGAGTCAATGACATAAGACTGTTGACTAAGTCTTTAAGACCTTTGCCTGAGAAATTTCATGGCTTGTCTGACCAAGAAACAATTTATCGTCAGCGATATGTTGACTTAATTATGAATGAAGACTCAAGAAGGGTTTTCAAGCTTAGATCTAAAATCATCTCTTACATTAGGCAGTTCTTTATTGATCATGACTACCTTGAGGTTGAGACACCAATGATGCAGGTTATTCCGGGTGGGGCTGCGGCCAAACCATTCATCACGCACCATAATGCTTTGGATATGGATTTATATTTAAGAATTGCACCCGAGCTATATCTTAAGAGATTAGTAGTAGGAGGTTTAGATAGAGTTTTTGAGATTAATCGTAACTTCAGGAATGAAGGGCTTTCGCCAAGACATAACCCTGAATTTACGATGGCTGAATTCTATCAGGCTTATGCTACCTACCATGATTACATGGACCTGACTGAAAAACTATTAAAGGGTATCGCTTTAGATGTTTGTGAGTCAAAAATTATTAATTACCAGGGCGATGAATTTGATTTCTCAAAGCCTTTTGAGCGTCTCAGTGTTGTTGATTCAATATTGAAATATAATCCAGATTTATCAGTCTCTGACTTGTCGGAAGATAATGCTAAATCTACGGCAAAATCTCTGGGCATTCATATTAAAGATAGTTGGGGGTTGGGCAAAATTCAGATAGAGATTTTTGAGGCTACTGTTGAAGAAAAACTTATCCAGCCTACCTTTGTTACTGAATATCCAACTGAGGTTTCACCATTGGCACGTCGAAATGATGACAACCCTTTCATAACTGATCGATTCGAATTGTTTATTGGTGGCCGTGAAATTGCTAACGGATTTTCAGAGCTTAATGACTCGGAAGACCAAGCTCAAAGGTTTAGAGACCAAGTCAGCGAGAAGGACGCGGGTGATGATGAGGCAATGCATTATGATGCTGACTACATCAGAGCACTAGAATATGGAATGCCTCCAACAGCCGGAGAGGGGATTGGTATTGACCGTCTTGTTATGTTGTTTACTAACTCAGCGTCAATAAGAGATGTCTTGCTATTCCCTCATATGAGACCTGAGTATGAGAAGTAATCTAAAGCGTGAGTGTTAATTTGTAATTATGATTCCAGTCTTAACTATAGATGGACCGAGTGGTGTTGGAAAGGGGACAGTTGCAAATATTGTTGCGTCCAATCTCAGTTGGAATTTGTTAGATTCTGGCGCTATTTATAGGGCGTTTGCTTTAGCAGCATCTAAACGAAATATTTCAATAGACAATACTGAAGAGTTATTAAGTTTAGCGTCCCATTTAGACCTCAGGTTTGAATCTGACCCTACAATTAATAAGCTCAGTGTATACCTTGATAATGTTGAGGTTTCATCTGAGCTTCGCACTGAAAATACCGCTGAGCTTGCATCAAATTTTGCAATGATTGGACCCCTTAGAGAATCACTATTAATTAGACAACAAAAGTTTAAAGAATTGCCTGGCCTTGTTGCAGATGGACGGGATATGGGTACTGTTGTATTTAAAGATGCGCCCTTTAAAGTCTTTTTAACGGCAAATGTTGAAGAAAGGGCTAAAAGACGACTAAAACAGTTGCAAGATAAAGGCATTACTGGTAACATTTCGCAAACTTTGGATGAGGTTAGGAAAAGGGATGAAAGAGACGCAAGTCGCAAACATTCTCCTCTTAAGCCATCTAAAGATGCATTAATCATAGATACATCAGATCTTACGATTAATGAAGTCGTTACAAGAGTAATGGCGCTAGTTAAGGTTTGAGCGGTCAAATCTTTTTTTAATTAACCCGATATGAGTTAAGTTTAAACCGAAATAACTTAACATTTAGCGGTCAACATCGAGATAATATGTCAGAATCATTTTCCGAGCTATTTGAGAATAGCGAAATACAACAAAACGTAAAACCGGGCGCCCTTTTAATGGGAACTGTAGTCAGCATGAATCGCGAAAAAGCGATTATCAATGTTGGTTTAAAATCCGAAGGTTTTATTTCATTAAACGAATTTAAAGATGCCAAAGGCGAACTTGAAATCACTGAAGGTGATGTGGTTGAAGTCGCTCTTGACTCTATTGATGATGGTCTAGGCCATACTCTCTTATCACGCGAGAAAGCTAAGCGCATTAAGATGTGGCAAGAGCTGGAAGCGGCAATGAACTCTAAAGAAGTCGTCAAAGGAATTGTCACAGGCTCTGTAAAAGGTGGAATGACAGTAGATATTGGTGTCATCAAAGCTTTCTTGCCTGGATCGCTTGTAGACGTGCGTCCTGTCAAAGATTTTGATTTCCTTTTAGGGCAAGAAATTGAGGCCTTAGTCATCAAAATGGACGAGGTTAGAAATAATATTGTTATTTCTAGAAAAGCTGTTATGCAGGAAGTTAACTCTGCAGATAGAGAGGCTCTTATTGAGAATCTGGATACTGGTAAAGAGATTGAAGGAATTGTTAAGAATCTTGCTGACTATGGTGCTTTCGTTGACCTTGGCGGTGTAGATGGCTTACTTCACATTACAGATATTTCATGGCAGAGAGTTAACCATCCATCTGAAAAACTATCTATCGGTGACAAGATAACTGTCAAAATTCTGAGTTATGATAAAGAGAAAATGAGAGTTTCATTAGGACTTAAGCAGCTTACTCCAAGCCCTTGGGACAATATATCTGAGCGTTTACCTATGGGTAAGAAGGTCGCAGGTGTGGTATCCAACCTAACTGATTATGGTGCTTTTGTAAGAATCGAAGAGGGTGTTGAAGGATTAGTTCACGTCAGTGAGATGGATTGGACAAACGCAAATGCAAGACCTTCAAAGTTTGTGAAACTTGGACAAGAGGTTGATGTTGTTGTCCTTGATGTTCAGGAGTCAAAACATAGAATCTCATTGAGTATGAAACAAGCCAAAGAGAACCCTTGGGAAGCCTTTGAATCATCTCATAATAAGGGAGATACGATTAACGTCACGGTTAAATCCATTACCGACTTTGGTCTATTTGTTGGACTTCCAGGTGGAATTGATGGCCTCATTCATTTAGCTGATATTTCTTGGGAAAAACAATCTGCTGACCAAGTCGTTTCAACATACTCAAAGGGGCAAGAGCTTGATGTTGTTATTCTTAATATTGATGCTGAGAAAGAAAGAATCTCACTAGGAATTAAGCAATTAACGTCAGACAACTTTTCTCAATATGCAGCTAAAAACGCTAAGGGATCAATTGTTAAAGGAACGATTCAAGAAGTAGATGCAAGGGGAGCTGTTGTTGAACTAGCTGCAGGAATTACTGGATACCTTAAAGTCTCTGAAATTTCTCAAGACAGAATTGAGGACGCATCGACAGTTCTAAAACAAGGTCAGGAAGTAGAAGTTGCTATAACTTTGATTGACAAGAGAACAAGAAAAGTAAACTTAAGCATGAAAGCTAAGGATTCAGTTGAAGAAAAAGCTGCAATGGAAGATTACAACAGTCAATCCTCTCAAACTTCTGGCACAACGCTAGGTGATCTCTTAAAAGAAGCCAAAGATAAATAACACAAACTATAGCTGCTATGCTAGGGCATAGCAGCTTCTATATTTATGAAAAAAATAGATCTCATTGAAGCTGTTTCAAAAGAAATTAAGATTACTCGTTCAGAGGCAAAACAATCTGTTGAAATTATTTTAGAAGAGATAAGCTCAGCAATAGTGTCTGGCAAAGGTGTTGAAGTTCGAGGCTTTGGTGGTTTTCAAAAAAGACACAGAAAAAGCAGACTTGGAATTAATCCAAAGACTGGTCAAAAGACGGAAGTTGCTGAAAAATTTGTACCTTTTTTTAAGCCTGGAAAACTACTTAAAGAAGCAGTAAATAAAGGCTAATTTACGATTGATTAATGAACTTGAGTTCAGTATAATTTCTCGTTTTTATATGGGGCGTTAGCTCAGTTGGTAGAGCATCGGACTTTTAATCCGCTGGTCGAGCGTTCAAGTCGCTCACGCCCCACCATATACATAAAGGCCTACATTGATTGTAGGTCTTTTTTTCGTCTGCTAAAAAATACCGGGGTCATACAGGGGTCATGTTTCGCTAGAATTTATTAATCCCTCCCTCACACATCAAACGGAATTTGGACTTTTATCCTTGAAAGTTATATTGTCAGTGTCTTGTGTCAACTAACAAAAGATAGTTAAGTGATAGGCAATGTTAATTCATCAAAAAATTACCCTAGCCTATAAAAAAAGCATAAACTTCTGTTTATCCTCATTTAAATATGAAGGGTTTTTTGTTTTTTTAATATCAAGGAGAAAAATATGAACTATTTGCCAAAGTCTTTGGCTGCGGGTTTTGTATTGGCGATGTTTGCTTCAACAACAGCGTTTGCTGCAACTCACCCAGTAACAGGCGAAACACTTGCTGAAGACCAAACATTTACTTATAGCATGATTGATGAAATAACTTCAGCTGACCCTCAAATTGTTGAAGATGTCGAAGGTTCTGCATTTGTTCGTGACCTTTTTGAAGGTTTAATGAATCAAGATGCAGATGGCAATCTAATTCCAGGTGTTGCCACTGGTTACACAACTAATAATGCAAAAAACGTTTATACATTTACGCTTCGTAAGAATGCTAAGTGGTCAGATGGTAATCCAGTTACTGCACACGACTTTGTTTACGCATGGAGACGTTTAGCTGATCCTGCTACTGCTTCTCCATATTCATGGTTTGCTGAAATTATGGCACTTGAAAATGTAGGCGCTGTAATGTCTGGTGATGCATCTCCAGATGCATTGGGCGTTACTGCTTTAGATAACCACACTCTAGAAGTTCGTTTAACAGCTTCACTGCCATATTTTGCAGCAATGACTACTCACGCCTCAACTTATCCATCTCCCAAGTGGAGAGTGAGAACGTTTGGCGATGATTGGACTAAGCCGGGCAATATCGTTGGTAATGGTGCTTATGTCTTAACAGAGCATATTCCAATGGAGCGAGCAGTTCGTGAGCGTAATCCTTTGTACTGGAATAATAATGCAACAATTATCGATAAAGTAGTTACATTAATTATTAATGATGAAAATGTTGACTTTACTCGGTATTTAGCTAATGAGCTTGATAAGGGTGGAGTTCCTACTGGTCAGTTTAAACGACTAAAAGAAGATTATCCGGATCAGGCAACATCATTTCCAAGGCTTTGTACTTACTACTATACATTTAACTTGTCTCCAAGTGGACAAGAGGCTTTACAAGATGTTCGTGTTCGTCAAGCTTTGTCTTATGCAGTTGACAGATCTGTTATTACAGATAAAATCTTGCAGGGTGGCCAGATTGACGCATTTACATTTACACCAGGAGCAACTGCTGGCTTTGAAGTTCCACCAGTAGCATTTGGTCAAATGTCTCAAGATGAGAGAAATGCTGAAGCTAAAGCGTTAATGTCTGCAGCTGGTTATGGTTCTGATAACCCTCTAAATCTTGAGGTAATGTACAACACTTCTGATGCGCATAAGAAAATTGCAATTGCAATTCAACAAATGTGGAAAGAAACACTTGGTGTTAAAGCTACTCTGGCGAATCAAGAGTGGAAGACATTCCTTAAAACTCGTGGCTCTCAAAACTTTGATGTAGCTCGTGGTGGTTGGTGTGGTGACTATAATGAAGCTTCAACCTTCTTAGACCTTATGACCACACCATCAGGATACAATGATGGTAAGTTTAGTAATGCAGAGGTTGATCAGTTGATGTTAGACGCAAGAACTATGTCTGATGCAACAGCTAATTACACTCGAGTTGAGGAGATCATGGCAAATGAAATGCCTTTGATTCCTATCTATCACTATACCGGTATGTTTATGCTTAAGCCTAACCTTAAAGGCTGGCCTTATAACAATGTAGAGCAGAACTGGTATTCACGCGACTTATATAAAGTAGCGAAATAATAGATAACTCTAAATAAAAAGCACCGCACTGATAATGTGTGGTGCTTTTTATTTGTCAGGTACAATTATTCAATAATTTTTTGTCTATTTTCCCTATGTTTAACTACATCATTAAGCGAATTGGAGTTGCCATTCCGACACTACTAATTCTTATTGCTGTGAGTTTTTATTTGATGCATGCAGCGCCAGGAGGTCCTTTTACATCGGAGAGGCCTTTTCCACCGCAAGTACTTGCCAATATTGAAGCAAAATATGGTCTAGACCAACCAGTTTGGAACCAATTGCTCAATTATCTTTGGGGTATTTTGACTGAGTTTGATTTTGGACCATCATATAAGTACCATGACCGTGACGTAAATGAAATTATAGGGCAAGGATTTCCAATAACCTTAAAGTATGGTTTTTGGTCATTTATTGTTGCAGTAGGGATTGGTATTTCTCTTGGTGCTATAGCTGCAATTCGTAAAAATACTTGGATCGATTATTTGGCAGTGGGTGTATCCATTGGCGCTCAAGTCCTTCCCAACTTTGTTATGGCTCCATTACTTATTATTGTCTTTACTTTGTGGCTTGGTTGGCTTCCCGGGGGTGGCTGGAATGGCGGTTCATGGGAGTACCTCATTATGCCTGTGATAGCCCTTTCGACTAGTTATATGGCTTCAATTGCTCGTATTACTCGATCATCTATGCTCGAGGTGTTAAATACAAACTATATTCGAACAGCTCGATCAAAAGGACTTCCAACAAAAACAATATTTTTTCGCCATGTACTAAAACCTTCACTCTTGCCAGTAATTTCTTATCTGGGACCAGCATTTGTTGGATTGATAACAGGTTCTGTACTTATTGATATTTATTTTTCAACAGGTGGAATGGGGTACTATTTTGTAAATTCAGCTTTTAATCGTGATTACTCAGTGATGATGGGGATTACAATTTTAGTAGGCGGACTAACAATTTTATTTAGCTTAATTGTAGATCTTCTTTATGCATGGGTAGATCCAAAAATTCGATACTAGGTAATGATTGTAGCAAATAAAAATAAAATAAAAGAAATGGCGAGTAATCTCACTGATTCTAAGGCTGGTCGTTCTTTATGGAAAGATGCCCGAATAAGATTTATGAGAAATAAGGCTGCAACTGTCAGTCTCTTTGTTTTAATAGCCATTGTTATTTTTTCATTTATTGGGCCTTACTTTGCAGTATGGAGTAATGAGCAAATTGACTGGAACGCTATGGGCTCTGCAGCTAAAGTTGGCATGCCTTCAATACAGAGCGGTCATTTTTTTGGAACAGATGACCTTGGCCGTGATATATATTCTAGAGTTATTCAAGGTACTCAAATATCGCTAATGGTTGGCGTTTTAGGCGCAACAGTTGCCGTTATAGTTGGAACTCTTTATGGTGCAATATCGGGATATTTAGGTGGCCGAGTTGATCAGATTATGATGCGAATAGTTGACATACTAATGTCAATACCCTACATGTTTGTTTTAATCCTTTTGCTCGTAGTATTTGGGCGTTCAATTGGAATGCTTTTTATAGGTATTGGACTTTTATCTTGGTTAGATATGAGTCGAATTGTAAGAGGCCAAACCCTTAACCTTAAAAATAAAGAATTTATAGAGGCAGCAAAGGTAACTGGTGTCAGTGACTTTAAGATCATAACACGCCATATCGTTCCTAATCTTTTAGGTATTGTTGCTGTATACGCAACACTTCTAGTTCCAGGAATTATTTTGGCCGAGAGTTTTATTTCATTTTTAGGATTAGGGGTCCAAGAGCCAGCTACGAGTTGGGGAGCTTTAATATCGGAAGGTGCTGGAACTATTAATTATGATACTGAGTGGCAACTCCTATTTCCGTTGGCATTTTTTGTTGTGAGTTTGTTTTGTTTCTATTTTATTGGTGATGGTCTTCGCGATGCACTTGATCCTAAGGAAAGGTAAGCCCAAATGAGTTTATTAGAAGTCAGTAATCTTAGGGTTAAGTTTGATACCACTGATGGTGTCGTCAACGCTGTCAATAATATAAATTTTTCGATTGAAAAAGGAAAAATTTTAGCAATTGTTGGTGAGTCAGGAAGTGGAAAAAGCCAAACTGTATTTGCTATGACTGGACTCCTGGATCACAATGGAAGTGCAACCGGAAGCGTTAAATTTGAAGGTGAAGAGATTCTGAATCTTTCTAATGAAAAATTGAATAAGATTCGAGCAGAAAAAATTGCTATGATTTTTCAAGACCCAATGACGAGTCTAAATCCCTATGTACGAGTCTCTAACCAAATGACTGAAGTTTTAATGCATCACCAAGGGTTGTCAAAGTCAGATGCACTTAGACAGTCAATTGGCATGCTGGATGCTGTCAAGATACCTGATGCCAGTAATCGGATTGGAATGTATCCTCATGAATTTTCAGGAGGAATGAGGCAGCGCGTGATGATTGCTATGTCGCTCTTATGTAAACCTAAACTGCTTATCGCTGACGAACCTACAACTGCGCTTGATGTTACAGTTCAAGCCCAAATAATGCAGCTTCTAGCTGATCTTCAAAAAGACTTTGGAATGTCTATTATTCTAATTAGTCATGATCTAGGTGTAGTTGCTGGCAATAGTGATGAAATGTTAGTTATGTATGGCGGTGAAATCATGGAAATTGGTAAAACTGAAAGCTTATACTTAAAACCAACGCATCCATACACACAAGGCTTGATGAGTGCCGTCCCAAGGCTCAATGACTCAGGGGAAAGATTAGTCACAATTCCAGGTAATCCACCTAACATGATGAAGCCTTCTGAAGGATGCCCATTCTCACCAAGATGCAGTTACTCAAATGATAAGTGCTCAAATGTGTCTCCTATTTTATCTAATGTGAATAATGATGATCACTTCAGAGCTTGTCACGTTGAAATAGAGAGAATAGCATGAGTGAACAGATAATTCTTGAGGTAGAAAATCTAAAAGTAAATTTTGATGTCAGCTCAGAAGGGGATATGCCTTGGACAAAACCAAAAAAACTTCAAGCAGTTAAAGATATTTCATTTACTTTAAATGCAGGAGAGACGTTAGGAATTGTTGGAGAGTCGGGTTGTGGAAAATCAACTCTAGCGAGAGCTATAGTTAAGATGGTTCCTGCAGAATCTGGAAAAGTTCTCTGGCTTGGAAATGACTTATTAAGTCTTAGTGATTCTGAAACGCGGCCATATCGTAAGCAAATCCAAATGATTTTTCAAGATCCATTAGCAAGTCTCAATCCTAGAATGAATATTGGAGAAATTATCGCTGAGCCTCTAAGAACGCACTACCCAAAAACATCTGAGACTGATATAAATGCACGAGTCAGCGATGTGATGAATAAAGTAGGACTTCTCGATAATCTTGTGAATAGATATCCGCATGAATTTTCTGGAGGACAATGTCAAAGAATTGGGATAGCGCGCGCTTTGATATTGAAGCCGAAGTTGATTATTTGTGATGAGCCGGTATCAGCTCTTGATGTTTCGATACAAGCACAAGTTGTCAATTTGTTGATGGATTTACAAGAAGAGATGGAGTTAGCGCTCATTTTTATTGCTCATGATTTGAGCGTTGTGAAGCACATCAGTACAAAAATTATGGTGCTCTATTTGGGGAATATGGTTGAGCTTGCAAGCAGTAATGATATTTATCAAAATCCGAGTCATCCCTACACTCAAGCACTCATTTCTGCAGTTCCGATTCCAGATCCAAATATTGAAAAAAATAAAGAGTTAATTTTAATAGAAGGGGATTTACCTTCTCCGATTGATCCGCCATCAGGATGCGTATTTAGGACGAGATGTCATAAAGTCCAGGACATTTGCTCAGAGGAGAAACCAGAGTTTATAGAATCTTCCAAGAGACATAAAGTTGCATGCCACTTTCATGATTAAATTCCTCAAAAAACGCATTAAAAATAAATGGCTATTGATTGTATTGCCTTTTCTATTTTTTCTTATAAAAGGACTGATATGGCTTGCTATCTTTTATGGCCTATGGGATGTAATTAAAGGTTTAGGTGGTTAATCGCTTTACTGTTTAACTTGGGACAAGATTTCTTTCATTCCTTCTTTGTTTTCGAAGATCTCTTCTTCAGAAAGTCCGTCCATTTCATGAGGAAAAACGAGCCAATCATCTGTCTCATGAACAAAATAATCAGGCTCAACATCTATGATGTTTCTCTCAGGTTTGTACCAAGGCATAGCCATACGAATATCATGAGGAATATTTTTTCTTGATTTCTCATGAAGTGTGTCAAGTATTGCTTTAATGCTTCTTCCAGAGTCAAAAACGTCATCAACAATGAGTAATTTGTCTTCTGCATTCATGTTACTAATGAGATAGTCAATACCATGCACTCTAACCTCTTTTGATTGTTGGTTAATGCCATAATACGATGATGTTCTTATTGCGATATGATCAGAGTCGTTTCCTAGGTAAGCAAGTATCTCTTGGATAGCAATACCAACAGGCGTTCCACCTCTCCAGACACCTACAATAAAGTCAGGTTTAAATCCACTATTATGAATTTGAACTCCAAGCTTAAAGGAGTCATGAAGAAGCTCATCAGCTGTTATATATATTTTTGAAATAGACATTTTAAGATTCCATGAATTAATACATAAATTTTATAGGGTTTTTAACTTTTGATTTAGAAAATTCTTATTTAGAATTCTTTAATTTTATTCATTAGACTAGATTTTGTTTCAGGGTCTGCAAATGAAGCCTCCATGGCCATTAAGGAAATAGATTTAAGTGTTTTAGTACTAATATGCATATGTTTTGCGCTATTGAGATACTCTAAGCCTACCGAAGTATGAAAAAAGGGTGGGTCATCTGAATTAAGGCTAACACTAATTCCTTTTGCAATAAATGTTGGAAGGGGGTGACTATTCCAGTCAGTGAAAACGGATAAAGCTAAATTACTTCCTGGGCAAATTTCTAAGTGAATATTACGGTTGAAAAGTTCATCAAGTAATTTTTCATCATGAATACTTTTGACGCCATGACCCACTCGACTAATAGGTAAGAAGTTAATCGCATCCCAAACACTCTCTGGTCCGCAAAGCTCTCCAGCATGGACAGTACAAGGATACCCAGCATCTGCCGCTATATTAAATACAGGCGCAAAGTCATTAAGGGTAAATGCATTTTCATCACCTCCCATGCCAAAACCTACAATATAGGGGTGAGGATTATCAACCATTGTTTGAACTACATTTAAACCTTGCTGTGGCCCCAGGTGTCTTACACAAGTCACAATAATGCGTCCAACGATACCAAAATCATGCTCAGCATCATCAATACCCTTGGCAATACCTGAGATCATATCATCATAGTTAATTCCACATTCTGCAGCATGATCTGGCGAAATAAAGGTTTCAGCATAAATGACATTTTCACTGGCGCAATCTTTAAGATATTCATAAGTAATATCTCTATAGTCTTTGCCAAGCCTTAAACAAGAGCTTACGCTATCGTATGCCGTCAAAAAACTTGCAAAATCACTCCAAGCATAATCCCCATTATCATTAAATAGATTATTGCTAAGTGAAACAGCATTTCTCATAGAAATTTGTAGAGCAAGTTTTGGCTTAATAGTTCCTTCTAAATGGCTATGTAATTCTATTTTTGGAAGCTTGTTAATTCTATTTTGCATTTACTATAGTTCACAAACCTTGCCATTAGCAAGTGGTTTAATTTGAAGGTGATGTGCAATAGTCTGACCCATATCTGCAAAAGTATCTCTTTTCCCTAGAATATTATTCTTCACTGACTTGCCATAAAATACAACAGGAACATGTTCACGAGTATGGTCACTTCCAGGCCAAGTTGGGTCACAGCCATGATCAGCTGTGATGAGAACAAGGTCTTTATCTTGAAGGCTAGACTCTATTTCTGGAATTCTTTTATCAAACTCTTCCAGAGCTAGCGCATAACCTGGAACATCTCTTCTATGACCAAAGTTAGTATCAAAGTCAACCAAATTAACAAAAATCAATCCTTCATCAACTTTTTGCATTTCCGAGAGTAGTTGGTCAACGAGTCCCATATTGTTAGGTGCTTTAACAGTATAGCTGACCCCTTGATTAGAAAAAATATCACCAATCTTTCCGACTGAGACAACCTTTCCGTTACCATCTATAATGTGATCTAAAAGTGTGACATCATTTGGCGGGGTAGTTATATCTTTGCGATTAGAGGTTCTTATAAAGCCATCTTTAGTATTTCCAGTAAAAGGTCTCGCAATGACTCTTGTAATATTAAGTGGATCAACGAGGCGTTTGGCAACTTCACATAATTTATAAAGTCTTTCAAGGCCAAAGTGTTCTTCGTGAGCCGCAATTTGAAATACTGAGTCTGCAGAAGTGTAGCAAATAGGTAAACCAGAATGGATGTGCTCTTCACCAAACTCTTCTATAACTTTAGTCCCTGAGGCGTGCTTATTAGCCAGAGTGCCAAGGATTTCTCCCTCTTGTATAAGTGCATTAATTAGCGTTTCTGGAAAGCAGTTTTCAGTTTTTGGAAATACACCCCATTCAAATGGAACTGGTAAGCCACAAATTTCCCAATGTCCACTAGGCGTATCTTTTCCAGCACTAACTTCTTTGGCATATCCAAAAGAACCTTCAGGGTCGACCCTATCAATTGGGAGAGCTTCTTTTCGACTTGCTATAGCGGCTTCTCCAAGACCCCATCGAATTAAATTTGGAATGACTAGAGGGCCTTTTCGTTTGTCGCTATTCGCATTTCCAGATTCACACGCCTCAATGATGTGCCCTAATGTATCTGATCCCTCATCGCCATAAAGGTGGGCATCATCACTTGAGCCTAACCCAAGTGAATCCAATACCAAGATGATTGCTCTATTCATGAGCTGACTCCATTGTTAGAGCTAAGTACTTCATGAATTAAAACAGGACTAGTGATTTGATTGTCGTTAAGGGTGATTAAGGATGGAAGTGTTTTTTCAAGGTAGCTTATTTGATCTTTATCTCGACAATGCGCCATTGCAAGAGTGTCCCCTTTGCTAACCCATTGCCCGACACTGACAATTTCACTCAGACCAACTCCATGATCTATTGGATCAGTAGACCTTGTTCTTCCAGCTTTTAAATGAATCATACTCAAGCCAACAGCGCGAACATCAATCTCAGAGATGTAACCTGAAGCTTTAGATTTAACTGGACTGATAATTGGCATTGGATTCAGGTGTTTATTAGGTTTTTCTAATAGATCTATTGGCCCACCAAGCTCATAAATCATTTTTCCAAATATTGAGGCAGCTTGGCCTGAGTTAAGAGCATCTTGAGATTTTTTTCTGGCAATATCTAAATCTTTCTCTAGGCCACTCAATTGAAGCATATAGGCGGACAATTCAATAGTCAGAGTTATTAGTCTAGTGCTTGCATCTTTAGGGTTGACTAAAAAATCGAGACACTCAATCACCTCTGTTGCATTGCCAACACTATGGCCAAGAACCTGATTCATATCTGTAATTAGACAGCTGGTAGGGACTCCAGACTGATTAGATACATTAGCAATGCTTTGGGCTAATTCTTGAGCCATCTTATAGTCAGCTGCAAAAGCACCATTACCCGTTTTAATGTCCATCACTAATGCATCAAGTCCAGAAGCTAGCTTTTTGGATAAAATTGATGCAGTAATTAAATCAATCGATTCAACTGTCGCTGTAACATCTCTGGTTGCATAAAATCGCTGGTCAGCAGGCGCTAAGTTGGCTGTTTGCCCAATAATAGCGCAGCCTACTTTTTTAACAAGAGATTGGAACTTTGAATTGTTAGGCGTGCCATCGTAGCCAGGAATACTTTCCAGTTTGTCTAATGTTCCACCAGTATGACCTAGTCCTCGTCCTGAGATCATAGGTACATAGCCTCCACAAGCTGCAACAATTGGCGCAAGCATTAAGCTTATTTTATCTCCAACGCCACCGGTTGAGTGTTTGTCAACGACTGGACCATCCAACTCAAGCTGACTCCATTGAAGTGTATCCCCTGAATTCATCATGTGTCGGGTCAAATCAACTCTTTCATTCATAGACATGCCGCATTTAAATACAGCCATTGCGAAAGCACCTAGTTGAGCGTCTGTTAAGCTTCCATCACTTATACCTTGAACAAGAAAACCGATTTCAGCATCATTTAGTGAGGCGCCGTCACGCTTTTTTCTGATCAATTCTTGGGGTAGGAATAATTCACTCATTGGTATAATTTTTTAGTCACCGTATGGTGTCCAAATATTTTTTACTTCTGTTGCATTTCTAAGAAATTCTGAGTTTTCGCCTTGGTCTGGATCCAGCCAGTCTCTGTCTCCATCCTGATGAACCCATAGTCGCTTTAGATCTATTGCACTAATAGATTCTACAGATGCAATCGTTTCTTGGTCCGCCCAGCACCACATTGCATCGACTTCAGCATGACCTGCAAGCTGCTCAGCGAGTTCTCGTTTGTTGCCGCTAACAATATTGATGACACCACCAGGAACATCTGAAGTTTCAAATATTTGAACTAACTCCAATGCAACGCTAGCGAACCTCTCGCTCGGTATAAGTACAACTCTATTGCCCATTGCCAAAGCTGGAGCAATTAATGATATTGTAGAAAGAAGGGGTGTTTCTTCAGGGGCAATTTGAGCAAGCACTCCAATTGGCTCAGGAAGCGCCATAGTCACTCCTCTATATGGAGCGCTATGAACAGCGCCATCATACTTATCAGCCCAAGCTGCGTAACTAAAAAGTCTACTCACGCTCTCATCAAATTCAACCTTTGCTTGTTTTTTTGAAACGCCACACAAAGTCTCCAGGCGCTGGATCCATTCAGACTCTCGAATTGATAAGTTTTCTGCAATGAAATAGATGATTTGAGCTCTGCCATGACCACTTTGAGAGCTCCATGACGATGCTTTAGAGGCCGAACTTATTGCATTTCGTATATCTTTTCTATTACCAGATCCTACATAAACCGCATGAGTTCCATCTGCATTGTAAGTAGAAAGACTATGTCCTCCATCAGGTCTAACTTGCTTGCCACCAATATAAAGCTTTAGAGTGCGATCAATCTCATTACTTTTTGATTGAACAGAAACTGAGCTAAAAGAGGTTTTATCTGAAGACTTTAAGCCTTTAGGTTTAAGGTATTCGTAGAGTCCTTCTTTGCCGCCTTCTCTTCCAAATCCTGATTCTCTAACTCCCCCAAATCCGCAAGATGCATCAAACTGGTTATGACAATTAATCCAGATAACACCAGCCTTGACTTTAGGTGCTACATCCATGGCTCGATTGATATTTTCACTCCAGACACTGGCTGCTAAACCATACCGACTGTTATTTGCTAGCTCTACGGCTTCAGATTGTGTTCGAAAAGTCATAGAAACAAGGACAGGGCCGAAAATTTCCTCTTGAACAAGAGGGTGGCTTGAGTCAACTTCAGTAATAAGGGTAGGGGGGTAGTAATTTCCATTGGAATCTATATCACAAGCCTGGTAGATTTCACCGCCATGATTCAGGCCTTCTTCTACCATTGAACTAACTCTATTAAATTGAGTTTTACTCACCAGACTTCCTAAATCTGTTGATTTATCTAAAGGTTTACCAAGTCGTAATTGTTTAATTCTTCGCTTAATTTTTAAATGAAGCTCTTCAGCCACTTCGGCCTGAACAAGTAGCCTGGAGCCAGCACAGCACACTTCACCCTGATTAAACCAAATTGAGTCAACTAATCCCTCAACAGCAGCATCGAGGTCGGCATCCTCAAACACAATAAAGGCTGATTTTCCACCAAGCTCTAGAGTGAGTTTTTTTCCTTGACCAGCAGTACTCTTTCTGATGGACTGACCTACGGCGGTTGAACCCGTAAATGCAACCTTATCAACACCCTTATGCGCAGCAAGTTCAGCACCAATAACTCCGTCTCCATTAATCATATTAATGACTCCAGGAGGTATCCCAGCCTCTTCACATAGATGCGCAAAAAACATGGCTGTAATCGGCGTTTGTTCGGCTGCCTTGAAGACAATTGTATTTCCCATAGCCAGTGCTGGGGCAATCTTCCAAGAGAGCATTAATAAGGGAAAATTCCAGGGCACGATTTGAGCAACAACACCGATCGACTCAAAACTAGAAAAATCTTTTTCTTGCAGCTGAGCCCATCCTGCATGGTGATAAAAGTGTCTGATTGCTAGAGGAATGTCAATATCTCGGCTTTCTCGGATAGGTTTACCATTATCAAGCGTCTCAAGAACAGATATGAGTCTTGCGTGTTTTTGAATTAATCTTGCTAATGCGTAAAGAACTTTTGCACGTCCATGTCCTCCCAACTCTTCCCAAGCAGGTTGGGCTTTTCTAGCAGACTTAACAGCAGATTCTAGTTGGTCTGAGTTTGCAATTTCAATATGAGCCAATAAATCTCCATTAGAGGGATCTAGACTGTCAATCAGCTCTGAATTTTTATTAGTGACAAATTTACCGTTAATCAGCTGACCAAATCGGCGATTTTTACTTTCAAGCCAATCCTGCGCCTCCTTGTTGCTTTCAAGGGCTTCACTATAATCAAGGTTATCAAAAGATTTTAAAAGTGACATATATAAGTCCTATGCTATTGGATGACGATAAGAGGCTGAATAAAAGCCAGACGAAAAGTGATCTAATTGGCGCTCAATATCACCCAGAAGGCTTGAAGCTCCAAATCTAAATAAATCAGGTTCCAGCCATCGACGACCCAGCTCCTCTTTAATCATCGTCATATATAAAAGTGCAGTCTTAGTATCACTAATTCCACCAGCAGCTTTAAAACCTATTCTGATACCCGTCTCAGTATAAAAATTTCTGATCATTCTAGTCATCACTAAACTTACAGGAAGAGTTGCATTGACAGGTTCTTTTCCAGTCGATGTTTTTATAAAGTCTGCTCCAGCCATCATACAAATTTGAGAAGCTTTTGCAATATTTGTGAGGTTACCCAGCTCTCCCGTAGCCAAGATAGTCTTCATATGAGCGTCGCCACACTTTTCCCTAAACGTTTTAACTTCTTCATACAGTGCTTCCCAGTTTCCCTCTAAAACATGCCTTCGACTAATAACGATGTCGATTTCATTGGCACCAGAATCTATAGAGTATTCGATTTCTTGAATTCTGATAGGAAGTGGAGAGAGGCCTGCAGGGAATCCTGTAGAAACAGCTGCAAGATTAATTTGTGTATCTCTGATTGCATTTTTAGCGGCGCTCAGCATGTCATGATAAACACAAACCGCAGCAACACTAAGGTTTAAAGACTCAACTCCTAGTGCCTTTTCAAGATTCGTACTAATGGGCTGCTTTGCTTTGCTACACAGGCGTTTTACGCGTGCCTCTGTGTCATCACCAGAAAGGGTGGTTAAGTCCATTAAACTGATTGCCTTAAGCAGCCAAGCAGCTTGCTTGTCTTTTTTGATGCTTCGTCGAGTACCATAATTACTGCAACGCCTCTCAACAGCGCTCTTATTAATTGATATGCTGGAGATTTCATCAAGCCTGAAGTCTAAACCAGGGTTTCTTGTATTGTCTTTGATCTCTTCTAATTGCGCAGAGTCGACCATGTTGATTACTTTGTTGTCCTTTAAAGAATCAAGATTATCAGGTGAACTTGTTTTAGTATTCATATTCTTCATACTCAACCCATATTACTGGTTTTTAAGATACGAAATCAAGATTTTTTCTACTGTATCTGCTGCTTTATTTGCAAAAGCAATTGTTTGTTCATGACTTATTTTAGTATCACCCATTCCTGCTGCATAATTCGTAATGACTGAGAGCGCACATAGTCGCATACCTTGATGACGCGCTAAAATTACCTCTGGAACAGTTGACATTCCTACGGCGTCTGCACCAAGCACTTTTACCGCTTTAATTTCAGCCGGGGTTTCAAATTGAGGCCCACTAAACCACGCATAAACTCCTTCATGAAGACTGATTTTGTTTTTAACTGCAGATGAGCGCATATCGTCATTCAATTTTGGATCATACGCATCAACCATATCAACAAATCGCTCATTGCCATCAGCTCCGAATAGAGGAGATACTCCTGTCATATTAATATGGTCTGTTATCAGCATAACACTTCCAGGCCCAGCCTCCCTGACAGTACTTCCAGCAGCATTTGTTAAAACCAAGCTTTTACATCCAATCGCCTTTAATGTTTGGATTGCAACAGCCATAATATTAGCTTGACCTTGTTCATAATAATGAGCACGGCCTTGCATGATAACAACATTAGCACCTTCAATTTCACCAAACAAGAGTTTTCCAGCATGGCCTCCAACGCCTGCAACGGGAAATCCTGGCAAGTCATTGAAATCAAGACTCACTTGAGTTGTCATGTTGTCACAAAATTGACCTAAGCCCGAACCGAGAATAAGTCCAACTTGAGGTTTAAAATCTTTGACATGTTGATGAATAATATCAACACATTCTTGTACTTGACTCATTAGAGGTGCTCCGGTCCAAATGATTGAGGGAGAAGTTCAGATAGATTCATGCGATTTTGAATACCATCTGGAGAGCACATAATAATTTGCGTTTTTGAATCAGAAAACTCTCTTATTCTTTGTCTACAGCCACCACAAGGGATTCCACCTTCATCATTTTTGGTCATAACATAAATTTTATTGATCTTTTTCTCTCCGCCCATAACCATTGACGCAATTGCTGATGCCTCTGCACAATTTCCGAGTGGATAGCTTGCATTTTCAACATTACATCCACTATACAGATTACCCTTGTCGGTAATAATTAAAGCACCAACTGGATAGTTTGAATATGGCACGTATGCTCTGCTCATTGCATCTTTGGTAGCTTCAATATGACTTTCTTCACTCATTTCTATAACTCCTTAATGTATGGTTGTGCAGAAGCTTTAGGTGGAACCGCTTTTCCAATAAATCCTGCTAACAAAATGATTGTCAGAATGTAAGGTGTTGCCTCTATTAGTTGAACTGGAATTTCACCAATGACTGGAATGGTAGTACCTTGAAGTCTTATAGATATAGCATCTAAAAAGGCAAATAAAAAGCAAGCAGCCAATACCTTGTAGGGGTGCCATTTTCCAAAAATAAGTGCTGCAAGAGCAATAAAGCCACTTCCAGCAGTCATTTCTTTAACAAATTGCGCATTATAGGCTGTCGCAATATAAACGCCGCCAATTCCACACAACATTCCACCAATAAGTAAAGCTTTGTAGCGAAGCGCTTCTACCGATAGTCCAGCCGTATCAACGGCTTTAGGATTTTCGCCTACAGCTCTTAAGCGAAGACCAAATCGAGTCCGATAGACGACCCACCAAACCATAGGCACAATTGCAAAGGCAACATAAACCAAAACGTTGTGACCACTAATAAGCTCTCTATAAATAACCCCCAAAATTGGGATATGATCCATTAAATCAAGACCAGGTAAATCAATGGATAGGAATCTTTGATCATTTTTAAGGGTAGGCGTAATTCCTGCTTTTTTAAACCAAGCCAAACTCAAAATCATTGTAAGTCCTGAAGCCAGGATGTTGATAGCAACACCACTAACGATTTGGTTTCCTTTGTAGGTAATAGAGGCGAAGCCATGAATCATTGCAAGCACCGCTGAGGCAAAAATGCCAGCAAGTAACCCAATCCATGGAGATCCAAAGACTGCAGCCGCACTTGCAGCAATAAAAGCAGACATCAAGAGTTTACCCTCAAGGCCAATATCAACTACACCCGAACGTTCAGCAAAAAGACCAGCCATAGATGCAAAGATTAGAGGGACACATACGCGAACAGAGGCATCCAATGTCAGTACAGTATTTAAGAAAAAGTCACTCATTCTGTTCCCTCAATAGGCGCTAAAAAGCGAATTAAAACAGGTCGATAAAGATATTCTAAGCCACCACAAAACAAAATAACAAGTCCCTGCATGACCACAACAATATCCCTTGAGACATTTTGAAGCTCAAAGTCAAGCTCAGCACCGCCTTGATAAAGAATTCCAAACAAGAATGCTGCAATAAGAATTCCAATAGGGTGATTTCGCCCCATTAAGGCCACCGCAATTCCACCAAAGCCATAGCCATAATTAAAGTTTAAGAACAGACGGTGTTGAACACCCATAAGCTCATTGATGCCAACAAGACCTGCCAAAGCACCAGAGATGCACATTGTTATAACAATAATCTTTTTCGGGTTGATGCCACCATAGATCGCAGCATCATTGCTTTTTCCTACAGCACGAATTGCAAAACCCCAGCGAGTATGCCAAAGGAAAAACCAAACCAATCCTGAGAAAAATAAAGCAACAAGAATGGATAGGTTGAGGGGAGACTTTGCAATTTTGTAACCAAAGCCCGCAAAAATATCATGAACAAAAGGGAGCCAGGAGGCTTTAATAAAGTCTCCACTTTCAGGTGACATTTCTCCGACTTCTCTTAAAACGTTAACGAGAATATAAACCATCAATGCCGATGCTAAAAAGTTAAACATAATTGTTGTGATAACAATATGGCTTCCACGATATGCCTGCAAATAAGCTGGAATAATTGCCCACAGAGCACCAAACAATAAACCGCCTGATATTGCCAAAGGAATTACAATCCAGGCACTTAAAGCTGGGTTGATGTAAAGTGCAACCAGAGCCGTTCCTAGTCCGCCTACATAAGCTTGACCCTCACCACCAATATTGAATAGTCCTGCATGAAAGGCTACTGCTACAGCTAAACCAGTAAAAACAAAATTGGTTGCATAATAGAGTGTATAGCCTAAACCCTCGTCGTAACCAAGCGCACCATAAATTAATATTTTTGTTGCCTTAATAGGATCAACACCAATTAGTATAAATACTACTGCAGTTGCTAAAAATGCCGTTAAGACATTCAAGAAAGGAAGTAGAAGGCCATTAATCCATGATAAACGTCTCTCACGTGTCATAGCTGAGCTCCTTTCAATTCATCTTCAGATTGGAGTGCATTAGCCATCATCATTCCTAGGGTTGCTTCATCTGCATCAGCGCCATTGACTGTCCCTGTAATTTCTCCATCACACATTACAATAATGCGATCACTGAGTGACATGATTTCTTCTAGCTCAACTGAGATTAGAATAATAGCTTTTCCAGCATCCCTCATCTCAATAATTCTTTTTCTTATAAATTCAATGGCACCAATATCGACTCCTCGCGTAGGCTGACCAATAATTAATACTTCAGGGTCTCTCTCAAATTCTCTAGCTAAAATGAGTTTTTGTTGGTTTCCACCGGAGAAATTTGATGACATAAGGTTTGGGTTATTGGGCCTTACATCAAAAGCATGCATTATTGACTCACAATTGGCCTTTACAGAAGATCGTTTCAACCAAATTCCCTGATTAATTTTTTTATCATTGTGATAGCCTAATAGTGCAGTTTCACTGGCAGTAAACTCAGAAATCATTCCCATTCTTTGACGATCTTCGGGGACATGAGCGACACCAAGATTTCGAAGTTGTTGAGGGTTTAATGGATTATTAGAAGAAATAGTCTGCCCCATGATTTCAATTGAGCCCTGGGATATGGGAAGAATTCCTGCTAAAGCTTTTAAAAGCGTTCCTTGGCCATTACCTGTGACGCCAGCAATACCCAGTATTTCTCCTGAGCGTGCTTCAAAGCTGACGTTTGATACTCTTTTTAAGCCTTGCTCATTAGCTATTTCAAGATTTTTTATGACTAAAGCAGGTTTACCAATGTTGGCTTTGGATTTTTCTATATTTAGTAAAACTTTTCGACCAATCATTAACTCCGCAAGTTCTTCAGGATTCGTTTTACTGGTTTCTCTATGGGCAACCATTTTGCCAGCTCGCATGACTGAGACATGGTCGGTAATGCTCATAATTTCGCGTAGCTTGTGTGTAATCAAGATAATGGTTACACCTTGATTCTTAAGGGCTTCAAAAATACGAAATAATTCGTCGGATTCTTGAGGAGTTAGAACACCTGTAGGCTCATCAAGGATGAGTACTTTTGCCCCTTTATAGAGACCCTTAAGTATTTCAACTCTCTGCTGCATACCGACTGAGAGCTCTTCAACGGCAATATCTAGTTCAACTTCCAATCCATATTCTTTGGCAAGTCTTGTTAGCTCAATTCTAGCATTGGATAGGCTTTCAGTAATTAAGGCGCCACCTTCACTACCAAGCACTACATTCTCTAGGACTGTAAAGTTATCCACCAACATAAAGTGTTGATGGACCATCCCGATACCTGCTTCGATGGATTGTTTTGAGCTTGTTGCTCTAAAGTCTTTATTGAAAACTTTAATTTGCCCAGAGTCTGCCTGATAAAAGCCATACAAGATACTCATCAGGGTAGATTTACCAGCACCGTTCTCCCCAACTATTCCATGAATAGTTCCAGATTCAACACTCAAGTTAACCTTGTCGTTGGCGTGTACAGCTCCAAAATGTTTATCTACATTTATAAGTTCAATAGCAATGTTTGACTTAGCCATAGATATTTTTTAAACATTAAATAGATTCATTATAGTTGTAAGCATTTAAAACTTTAATATATAGTCTTATTAAAACTACATATCAAAGTTAAAAAAAAACATCCGGCCTTTTGAGCCGGATGTTTTTAGGATAAGAAGCTGCTAGTTATAGAGGGCAGCTATTATCACTCATGTAGTCATGAACTACGATGTCACCAGAAATAATTGCATCTCTTGCAGAGTTAACAGCAGCAAGCATGTCAGCAGAAACTAGGTCTGCGTTGTACTCGTCCATTGCAGCACCTACACCGTCTTCTGCAACACCGTTAACACTGAAACCAGCTTGCCAAGTGCCATTTACAGCAGCTGCAAAACTATTATAAGCAGCCAATCCTACTTTCTTATACATAGAAGTAAGCATGGTTCCTGGTTGCATGTAGTTCTGATTTGAGTCTACACCGATCGCTAGGACTCCCATATCAGCAGCAGTTTGGTATACACCAATTCCAGTTCCACCGGCAGCAGCGTAAACGACGTCAGCCCCATTTTCAACTTGGCTACGCGTAATTTCACCACCTTTAGTTGGGTTGCCCCAAGCGGCAGGAGTTGATCCAGTCATCTGAGCTAAAACATTCATAGAGCTATCAGCATGCGCAACACCTTGCTTGTAACCACACTCGAAACGACTAATTAATGGAATATCCATTCCACCAACAAAACCAACAGTTCCTGAGTTTGAAGCCATTGCAGCCATAATACCTACAAGGAAAGATCCTTCATGTTCTTTATATATAACGCTTTGAACGTTTGGTAGGTCTACAACCATATCAATAATAGTGAACTGAGTATCCGGATATTCAGCCGCAGCAGCTGCAACCGCATTCGCCATAGTAAAACCTACCGCAACAACTGGGCTGTAACCACGCTGTGCGAATTTTTTAAGGCTTTGTTCCATCATAGCTTCATTCGTTGGCTCAAGTTCAGTAACAGCGATACCAGTATCATTCATAAATTTTGTAATGCCATTAAATACTGCTTCATTAAAAGACTTGTCATTTTTACCTGCAGTGTCATATACAACCGCTGGTTTTACATGTCCATCAGCTTGGATTATCGGTGCGGCTAAAAGAAACGTAGAAGCAATGACCGCTAAGCCAGTTTTTTTGATCAATCCACTAAAATGTGAACGTTTCATGTTTTTCATTGTGTACTCTCCTTAGTTATGAATCTTATTTATAAATAGAAAGAAAACCATCATTAAAAAAAAGACGGTCAAAACATCTTTATTATTTAACTCAAGTTTAGTTTTAAAAGTATATAGAAAATAAATTCCCGAGTTGCCAATATTCTATTCTGGAAAAAGGTCTTTGTCAAAAAAATTTGAAATATTTTTTAATAGTTCGTAATAGCTATTTTATTAAGTTCAGTATATTATTTAACCATTAATATATAATTGTTTACAATAATTGTTAACAAATTTAGGCATATAATTAATACATTTAAAAAACTTTGAGAAGGATTTACTATCATGAATACTGAACTAAATAAAAATTCTGACGAAGTGGTCGATCTTGTTTTTAAGGCAATTCTTAAGAATCGATTAAAGCCAGGAGTGAGGCTTTCAGAAATTTCTTTGCAAGAAGAGTTTGGCTATAGCCGTGCAGTGATAAGACAAGGATTTGACAAACTCGTTGACTCAGGCCTTTTACAACATAAAAAGAATCAAGGGGTCAGAGTAGCGTGTCCAACCAAAGAGGAGACCATTCAGATCTATGAAGCTAGAAAGGCTATTGAAAACGCTGTGATTATGATATTGGTCGATAAGAATAGGAGCCAAAATTTGGATTTAGCAATTATCGATGAATTGATTTCTGAAGAGCAACGCCTGCATAACTCATCTCAGTACGATGATCATACAAAGTTGTCTTGCGATTTTCATCTTACATTGGCTGAGCTCTGTGACAATAAATATATAGTAGAGAGTCTCAAGCCACTGATTCCGTTGAGCACACTTGCAGCATCGGTCTATTCAAACCCAGAATCTACTTTTTGTTCTTTTGCTGAGCATTATGATCTAATTCAGGCGATTAAAAGTAATGACCCTGTTGAGGCCTCTAAGTCGATTAACGAACATCTAGACCACTGCGTCAAATCCCTTGATTTTGATAAAGTAATCAAAAATAGGAGCTATAGTCACATTTTTTAGCTAAATAAATTATGAATAAAAAAGTCATTCAAAGTCTTAATAACTATCCTCGTGATATGACCGGTTACGGAAAAGACTCTATTCATCCAAACTGGCCAAATAAAGCAAGAATTGCAGTTCAGTTTGTTTTGAATTATGAGGAGGGTGGTGAAAATTCTATCCTTCATGGCGATAACGCCTCTGAGTCTTTCCTTTCAGAAATAATTGGAGCAAAGGCTTATGATGATGCTAGACACATGAGTATGGAATCTATTTATGAGTATGGATCTAGAGCAGGAGTTTGGAGAATATTAAGGCTTTTTGAAGAGTTCGATGTTCCGATTACCATCTTTGCTGTTGGGCTTGCAATTGCAAGAAACCGAGAGTTGGCAGACTACCTCGTTGAACATGGCTATGATTTTTGTGCTCACGGCTTTAGATGGATAGACTATCAATTTGTAGAAGAAAAGGTTGAGCGGGAGCACATTAAGGACTGTATATCAATTTTGACAGAATTTTTAGGGAAGCGGCCTGAGGGTTGGTATACCGGAAGAAATAGCCCAAACACTAGAAAACTGATAATTGAAGAGGGTGGTTTTCTTTATGATAGTGATGCTTATGATGATGATTTGCCCTATTGGGCTAACGAGTTTGATACTGACAAAAAGCATTTGATCATACCGTACACGTTGGATGCAAATGATATGCGCTTTACCTCTGCCCAAGGCTTTAATTCTGGTGATCAATTTTATAATTATTTGAAAGATAGTTTTGACGCACTATACAAAGAAGGAGAAGTAAGTCCAAAGATGATGTCAGTTGGTATGCACGCTCGAATATTAGGAAGACCTGGAAGAATAATGGCTATGCGAAGGTTTTTGGAGTATATCAATACTTTTGATAACGTTTGGCTCTGCTCTAGAAGAGAAATTGCAGACCATTGGTATAAGAATTTTTAGATTTTAGATATGAAATTACCTCAAGAACTAGCAAAAAATTCCTCCAATAAGTTTTTAGATACATTTAAAAACTTATACGAGCATTCACCATGGTTCGTAGAGCAGTCATTAGAAATAGTTTTGGAAGACGAAAAATACAATAACTTAGAAAAGTTTCACGCGTTATTGTCTGAAATTATGCTCTCGGCGGATACAGAAAGGCAAGACAATTTAATTACTTCACACCCTATGCTAGCAGGCAAAAAGGCACAAAATAATCAGCTTACCGAGTTCTCAACAACCGAACAAAAGTCTGCAGGATTGAACGATTGTACTGATGATGAAATCAAGCTTTTTGAAGCCTTTAATGATGAGTATTTTTCAAAATTTAACTTTCCCTTCATAATGGCTGTTAAGGAGAAAGACAAATCTGAAATTATTTCAAATTTTGTCAAGCGCAAAGAGAATTCTCTAAGCCAAGAGAGAGTTAATGCTCTTGACGAAATTAACAAGATAGCTTGGCTAAGAATTAAGGAGATTTATGGAATATGATAGCCTCATCAATGTAGCTAGTTCTGATAACGGAACTAAAGTCATATATTGTAGTGATGAATTTTTCGCAGACTCCTCTCGTATGCTCCTTTCCAGTGAGCCAGTGTGGATTGAAGATAAATACGTGGATACTGGCAAATGGATGGATGGTTGGGAGAGTCGAAGAAGAAGGGATGGAAAAGATGACTTTTGCTTTATTCGTTTAGGTAAGAAAGCATCTATTAAAAGTTTTAATATTGATACAACCCACTTTACTGGAAATTTTGCTCCAGGAATTTCAATTCAGGGCTGCTCAGTTCCAGGGGGTACAACTGATGATTTAGTAGTAGATAGCACTGCAGTATCTGAATGGTTTGACCTTCTTGGTAAAAAAGAAATCAAGGGCGACTCTCATAATATCTTTGAATGTGCTGAGAGTCAGCCTCTTACGCATTTGAGGATAACACTTCATCCTGATGGAGGCATTGCAAGACTCAGAGCCTATGGTGAGTTTTGGGAGGAGGAGAGAGACTCAAACTTTGATGGCATCAATGTTCTATCAAAGGAAAGTGGTGCTAGAGCTATTTATGCAAACGATGAGCACTTTGGTTGTTTGAGCAATATATTGGAAAAACATGAGCCATTAAGCATGGCTGATGGTTGGGAAACGAGAAGGAGAAGAGAGCCAGGAAATGATTGGGGCGTTCTCGCACTTTCAAAGCCTGCTCAGGTTGAGAAAATCATTGTGGATACTAAATTTTTTAAGGGTAACTTTCCACATACATTTTCTCTTTCCACAGCGTATATTGTTAATGAGGAAGACTCTAGCATAATAGAGAGCAGTCAGTCATGGACAAAACTATTGGAAAGACAAAAACTAGGGATGAATCAAATCCATACTTTTGACAAAAAAGACATTATCCATAATGAGACTTTCACCCATGTTCGAATTGATATTTATCCTGATGGTGGCATTGCTCGATTAAAGTTTATAGGTAAGTTTGTTTAATTATGAAAAATATTAAACTAATTCCTGAAAAATTAACTTCCAAAAATTTTGCAGATTTTGGAGAGGTTGTTAGCATCCAAAGTAAAGAACCCAGAACTATCAATAACGGATTTGCTGAAAAGTACCCTGACGTTGCCTCCCTAGACACGAAGGAAGATCAAGGTCAAGCAAGTGTCCATATATTTGCTGCGAAAAGCAGGGTATTTCCTCTTCGTATTTCGATGTTAGAAAAGCACCCGTTCTTTAGTCAAACCTTTATACCACGCCATTCTTCTCCGTTTATAGTGGTTGTAGCTCCTCCTGACAAGATGCCTTCAATTGAAAACTTGAAAGCTTTTATAACCAATGGAGAGCAAGGAGTCAATTATTCTCGAGGTGTATGGCATTTTCCTCTAATCAGCATGAATGATAATTCACAATTCATAGTGATTGATAGAAAACATAACGAAGACCTAGATACGATTGAACAGTGTCAAGAAATTTCTCTTGATGATGTTAATGTGACACTGGAGTTAGACTCATGATGAAATTATATTTAATAGATTGGCTAAGTCTTTCTTTGAAGCTTCTTCATGTAATTGCTGGTATTGCTTGGATAGGTGCCTCTTTTTACTTTAACTGGCTAGAAAATAAACTTAATCGCGTTAAAAATAGAGATGAGATTGCTGGACATTTATGGGCTGTCCATGGCGGGGGTTTTTATTATTTAGAGAAATACAAAAAGTACCCTCAAGCGCTTCCCGAGCCTCTTCATTGGTTTAAGTGGGAGGCCTACGTTACTTGGATTTCTGGAATTTTACTTTTATCAGTTATTTATTACTTTAATGCAAGCACCTACTTATTAGCGAGTGATAGCTCTATTTCCTCATCATATGGAATCCTTTCAAGTCTTCTAGGGATGTTAATTTTTTGGTTGATTTATGACTTATTATGTAAGTCACAATTGGTCAATAAGTCCTCTATTTTTATAGGGATTCTCTTTGTTGTAATTTCATTAAGCGCCTATCTCTATAGTCATCTTTTTAACCCGAGAGCAGTATATATGCAGATTGGAGCGATGATCGGAACGGTTATGGTTGCTAATGTGTTTTTTGTGATTATTCCTGTTCAAAAGAAGTTAGTTGCTGCATGTGAAAATTCAACTGAAGTCAGTAAGGAGCTTGGACTGATGGGCTATACACGTTCTCGACATAATAATTACTTTACATTGCCCGTTCTATTTATGATGATTAGTGGTCACTATCCAACGATTTATAGTGGTGATTATGGCTGGCTCGTTCTGATAGCAATTGTTGGAATTTTAGTAATGATCCGTCATTACTTCAATTTGAGAGGGGTTGGTAAGGAAAAAAATAGTCTTATTGTATTAATACTTCTTACAATATTTGTTTTAATATATGCATTAGCTCCAATCCAAAACAAGAGTGAATATCAAGAGAAAGTGACTATTTCCGAGGTTAAGGCTATAGTGGATACCCATTGCGTTGGCTGCCATTCAAAAAATCCAACTGATGAAGTGTTTGTCGTTGCGCCAGCTGGATTCATGCTGAATACCGAGGAACAAATTATTGCAAGGAAAACACAAATATATCAGCAAGCGGTTTTAACCAATATTATGCCATTAGGTAATAAAACAAATATGACTGAAGCTGAGAGAGATAAGTTAAGGGTTTGGGTAGAGGCGGAGTAATGAGTAAAAACAATTTCTTTCGAGGTTCTATCTATCACTGCATTGAAACGAATGACACTATAGAGCCCATCTATATTGCTGACGGATTGATGGTTGTGAATAGTGAAACAGGAAGAATCGCGGATATCGGAAGTTATTCAGATCTAATTTCAACTTGGGATACTTCTGACAATTTGATTTATTTTAAAGACCGTTTGATGATGCCAGGTTTTGTTGATACGCACGTTCATTATCCTCAATATAAAGTTATCGCCTCTTATGGAGCTAGCTTGCTAGAATGGTTAAATAAATATACTTTTGTAGAAGAGCAAAGGTTTTCTGATGAGGATTATGCCGATCAGATAGCTAACCTGTTTTTAGATGAGCTTATCAAGAATGGTACGACAACAGCAATGACTTTTTGTACCACTCACAAGCAGTCAGTTGATGCATTTTTTGCCGCTTCAGAGAAAAGAAATCTGAGGATGGTTGCAGGAAAAGTCATGATGGATCGCAATGCCCCAGAGGAGCTATGTGATAACTCAGAAGATAGTTATTTAGATTCTAAAGAGCTTATTCAAAAATGGCACAATAGAGCTCGTTTAAGCTATGCAGTCACGCCAAGATTTGCTCCCACATCATCAAAATTTCAATTGAAGCAGGCCTCAAAGTTATTAAATGAATACCCTGATAGAGATGGACACAAAGGAGTCTTGCTGCAGACTCATCTCAATGAAAATGACGAAGAGGTTAATTGGGTTAAAGATTTGTATCCAGAATCTAAAAACTATTTTGGCGTCTATGATGATTATGGAATCTCAGGAAAGAGTTCTGTTTTTGGACACTGTATCCATAATACTGACGAAGAATATCAAAAAATGGCTGAAACAGAGTCAAAGGTTTCGTTGTGCCCAACATCAAATCTTTTTTTAGGAAGCGGGCTATTTGATCTAGAAAAATTAGAGCGTTATGGTATTGACGTTTCTTTAGCATCAGACGTAGGTGGGGGTGATAGTTTCTCAATGTTTCAAGTGATGAATGAAGCCTATAAAGTTTGCCGTATGAATGATTTTAATTTAGATCCAGTCAAAGCCTTCTACTTGACTACATTGGGCGCTGCAAAGGTCTTAAATATGAATGACTGTATCGGTAATTTTGAAGTTGAAAAGGAGGCCGATTTTATTGTCGTGGACTTAAATGCAACTGAAATATTAAGCCAAAAAAATAAAATATCAGTAAATATTACTGACACACTATTTAATTTAATGACTTTGGGTGATGATAGACTGATAGATGAGGTTTATATTCTGGGTCAAAGTACTTTTAAAAAATAAGGATAAGCTATGGGAAAACTTACTACACATATACTTGATACGTCATCGGGTACGCCTGCTCAAGAAGTTGAGATAAAGCTTTATAAGAAAAATGATTCTTCCATAGAGCTCATTGAATCAGCTCAAACTAATGGAGATGGGCGCTGCAACCAACCTTTATTGTCAGGTGATGCATTTGCAGAGGGTTGCTATGAAATTGAATTTTTGGTTGACGAATATTATTCAAAAAAAGGGATAGATTGCCCTTTTTTGAAAGATGTTGTGATTCGTTTTTACATTTCTAATAGCAACGAGAACTATCACGTTCCTTTATTAATTTCACCCTATGGTTATACAACATATCGAGGAAGTTAGTGGCAATTTTATTAAATCAAAGTTTCAATCCGTGTGATCTTGGTGAAATTAATCCAAATACAACTGTTCTCGAGTGGCTGAGAAGTAATCAACTGGCTGGAACCAAGGAAGGTTGTGCATCTGGAGACTGCGGCGCGTGTACTGCAGTTGTGGGTGAACTTGTGACAATAAATAACAAAAATGTAATTCAATATAAAAGTATCAATACCTGTATAGCACTTACCTATTCTCTGATTGGTAAACATTTGATCACTGTTGAGGGCTTGTCAGAAGATGACAATCTTCATCCTGTTCAGAAAGCAATGGTTTCTGAAAATGGCTCACAGTGTGGATTTTGTACACCTGGATTCATCATGTCATTGTTCGCCATGTACCACAATGAGAAAAATATAAATTTGACAAAGATCAATGACGCATTATCTGGAAATTTATGTAGGTGTACAGGATACAAGCCTATTATTGCTGCTGCATATTCGGCTTTTAGTGAAAAAGATCAAGGATCTTTAGATTTTTATGAAAGAAATCAATCTCAATTTATAGAGTCTTTAAGCAAACTAAGTGAGCAAAAAAATATCAATTTGAACTTCAGTGATGGAAATAAGACTCTTGTCTTTGATGCGCCATCTAATGTTGGAGATCTCTCTCAACTTTTATCTGAGAACCCGTCAGCAAATATTGTTGCTGCTGGAACCGATTTAAACTTAGAGATTACGCAGTCAATGAAAGAGTTCTCTCACATAGTGAGCGTAAATAGAGTCTCAGAGCTTAAGCAGATCGTTGAAAAAGGTTCCGAAATTGAAATCGGCTCTGCGGTAAGTTATGAAGAGGCTAAATCGATATTAATTAAGTACTGGCCAGATTTGGACTCCTTTCTTCAGCGTTTTGCTTCGTTGCCTATTAAGAACTGGGCAACTATCGGCGGCAATATTGCTAATGCTTCACCCATAGGGGATATGGCTCCAGTAATGATAGCACTTGAGTCAAAATTAAAGCTTAGAAAAGGGAAATCAAGCCGTACCATTCTGCTGGAAGATTTCTTTATAAGCTATAAAAAAACCTTATTAGAGCCGTCAGAATTTATTGAAAGTATAGTCATTCCAAAACCTTCTAATCAAGATCGATTAATGACCCACAAAATTTCAAAGAGATACGAGGATGACATTTCAGCTGTTTGTATGGCAATCAATGTTAAGTTTAATAAATCTAAACCTAATTCAGTAAAGATTGGAATAGGTGGTATGTCAGGAATTCCTCAAAGAGCAATTGAACTTGAAAAAGTTTTTTTAGATCATTGGGATAAAGAAGGACTTACCTCGGCCGCATATGAGGCTTTAAATAGAGAGTTTACTCCATTCTCAGATGTAAGAGCGTCCTCTGAGTTTCGCCTAAAGGTGGGCGCCGGTTTAGTAAAGAAATCTTCTCTTATATTACAAGGCTACCCAGTTCAAGATCTTGCTCATTATTCAGAATCGAAAAAGTCATAGGAGCGCTTTAAATTAATAATAAAGCTCAAAATTTAAATCAAACCAAAGGCGCTGTTGGACTCTCGCTTCATCACGACAGTGCTCGAATGCATGTCCAGGGAAGTGCGCAATATATTGATGATATTGCTGTGCCAGATGGCACTCTTCATGTTGCTTTTGCCCTAAGCAATGTTGCTCACGGAAAAATCAAAAGTATAGACGTTAATGCAGCTAGAGTTGCTGAGGGAGTTCATAGCGTACTGCTTGCTGATGAAATAGAAAATTTATTGATAGGGCCTATTCGTCATGATGAGCCTATTTTGGCATCAAAAGAAGTACTGTTTTATGGGCAAGCAATTGCTGCAATTTTGGCAGAGAGTCACGACCAAGCAAAAAAAGCAGCGCTTCTAGTGACTGCTGAAATTGAAGAGTTAGAGTCTATAGTGTCAATAGATCAAGCCATAAAAAGTAAAAGCTTTCTAGATGACCCAATTATTGTGAGTACGGGTAATTCTCAAAAAGCAATTAAAGACGCTAAAAACAGCCTAACTGGCTCCCTTTCAATAGGCGGCCAAGAGCATTATTATCTTGAGGGTCAGGTTGCGATGTCAATTCCAACAGAAAGTAATGAAATGCTCGTTCATTCTTCTACTCAAAACCCAACCGAAGTTCAACATTTAGTGGCACATGTGTTAAGTGTCCCTCAAAATGCGATTGAGGTTGTCACAAGAAGAATGGGAGGGGGCTTTGGCGGCAAAGAGACTGACTCTTCGCAACTGGCATGCGTCTGCGCTATTTTTTCTAAGAAAACAAAGCACCCCGTTAAAGCGAGACTGTCCAGAAGAGACGATATTTTATTGACCGGTAAGCGCCATGATTTTGTTGCAAATTATGAGGTTGGCTATAGCGATGAAGGGTTGATTCAAGGTATTAATATTGATCTTGCTGCAAGGTGTGGATACTCCTTAGATCTTTCAAAAGCAATCGTATCTCGCGCTCTATTTCATGCAGATAATACCTACTTCATTCCCAACGCAACTTTTACTGGCTACTTGTGCAAAACAAATACTGCATCAAATACTGCCTTTAGAGGTTTCGGCGGACCTCAAGGAATGCTCGCTATTGAAAATATTGTTGAAGAGATTGCCAATAAAATTGGATCAGACCCGCTAGAGGTCAGAAAAATTAATTTCTATCAAAAAGATAAGAATAATGTCACCCCTTATGGTCAAGTGGTAGAGGACAATATCATTGATGAAATTACAAATGAATTGATTAATGATAGTAATTATTTATCTAGAAGAAAAGAGGTCGATAAGTTTAATAAAAATAACAAATATTTAAAGAAAGGGCTCGCCTTTTCACCGGTTAAATTTGGCATTTCTTTTACCACTCAGCTTCTTAATCAGGCGGGCGCATTGGTCAGTATTTATAAGGATGGAAGTATTTACTTGAATCATGGCGGAACAGAAATGGGCCAAGGCTTATTTATCAAAGTAGCACAGGTTGTTGCTAATGAATTCGGCGTTGATATTTCAAGAGTGAAAGTTTCTGCAACGTCAACAGCAAAGGTTCCAAATACTTCTCCCACGGCGGCTTCATCTGGTTCTGATCTCAATGGAATGGCTGCAAGAGAAGCGTGCCTTCGAATAAAGAATAATTTAACTAATTTTGCAAAAGAATATTTTAGTGTCAGCGATAGCTCTGTCAAGTTTCAAAATTCCAAAGTAGTGATTAACAAAAAACAAATGTCTTTTGATGAATTTATCTCTCTTGCGTATTTGAATCGAGTTGAGTTATTTAGTAATGGTTTTTACAAAACACCTAAAATTCATTTTGATCTAGTTAAACAAAAAGGACACCCTTTCTTCTATTACTCATATGGAGCTTGTGTCAGTGAAGTGATAGTGGACTGTTTAACCGGAGAATATAAGCTTTTAGCTGTTGATATTTTGCATGATGTAGGAGCCTCCCTTAATCCTGCCATTGATACTGGGCAAATAGTTGGTGGATATATTCAGGGTATGGGCTGGTTATGCTCTGAGGAATTAAAATGGAGTGATTCAGGGGTACTTCTCACAACGGGGGCTTCGACCTATAAGATTCCTGCAATAGGAGATACGCCGGAACATTTTGAGGTCAAAATCAAGCCAAACATTTCTAATCATGAAAATACCATTCATAAATCGAAGGCAGTTGGTGAGCCGCCTCTAATGCTCGCAATCTCAACTTGGCTTGCTATTAAAAATGCTATTTTTAATGCTGATAAAAAGAATGTCGGTCGTCTTAATGCTCCTGCAAGTTTTGAGCAAGTTTTTTTTAGTCTTAATAAAGATTCTTAATCGTTAATTATGAGTAGTTGGCTTAAGTCCATAAAGACAGCATTAGCATTAAATAATGGCTTTGTAATAATTACAATTATTGCTACTAAAGGCTCAACACCATGCAACAATGGAGATAAGATTATTTATACAGCCAATGAGGCTATTTATGGGAGTATTGGTGGTGGGAATCTTGAATTCAAAGCATTGTCATCTGCTAAGGATATGCTAAATCTTCATACCAGTAGTAATCAGCTCATTAAATATCCATTAGGTGCGACTTTAGGGCAGTGTTGTGGCGGATATGTTAAGGTTTTGTTTGAAAGCTTTTTGAGCAGTAACTCGACCCTGAAGGTTCAAGATTCATGGATTGATAAAGTATCAAATTTTTATAAGGAAAGTGAAGATTTTATTTTGGCAACTAGCATTGATAATGATAATAATTCAAAACTTGATAAGCAAAAGTTTTTGTACACGCATAATAACTTTTATTCCTCATCAGACGACAAAAAGTTATCTAATTTTGTAGAAGAGAATGCATCTAAACTCATGAAAAATTATCAGAGCCCTAGGATAGTTGAGTTTGAAGATGAATCTGGCTTCAAGTCTGAAATTTGTTTGGAGAAGTCAGCATCTAGTGAATTACTGCCAGTGGTAATCTTTGGAGCGGGGCATATTTCTCGTGCACTAATGCCAATTATTACTAACCTTCCTGTTAAATTAATTTGGATTGATGATCGCCAAGAACAGTTTGATAAATATCAGGGAGACACCTCCCAGATAAAAATTATTTGCGATGAATTTGTTGAAAGTGTTTCGGATCTTCCAGATGATATTTACTGCCTGGTAATAACCTACAGTCATAAAATTGATTTTGAAATTTGTGAAAAAATGATTATTCAAAATAACTTTAGTTATTTGGGTATGATTGGGTCAACCATTAAAGGGAGAAAATTTAGGGATCGTTTTATTAAAAAAAGTTATCCAGAAGAAGTGATCGATAAATTTACTTGCCCAATTGGCCAAAAACAAAAAATATTAAAGTCACCTACTGCGATTGCTGTAGTAATTGCAATGGATTTAATTAATTTTATTGAAAATCAAAAACAAATTAAAGTGTTATGAAATATCAATTAGAAGTCTCCAATATTACTAAGTCTTATGGCGATTTAAAAGCTAATGATAGTGTGTCCTTGAATATAAAAGATTCAAGCATTCATGCACTTCTTGGTGAAAATGGTGCTGGCAAATCAACTTTAGTAAAGATTATTTATGGATCATTAATGCCAGATAGTGGCGATATGAAATGGACTGGAGATAAGTATAGTCCTAAGAGCCCTTTTGAAGCTAGAGAAAATGGAATCGCAATGGTGTTTCAGCATTTTTCATTATTTGAGTCTTTAACGGTTGAAGAGAACATTATTTTGGGTCTAGATGGCGTTGGTCTGAATGAAAACTTTACCGATGAAATTTTGAAATACTCAAAACAGTATGGTCTCGATGTTAACCCTCAGCAAGTAGTTGGTGATCTATCAGTTGGTGCGCGTCAAAGAGTTGAAATAATCCGCTGCTTGATTCAAAATCCAAAGCTTTTGATTATGGACGAGCCTACTTCAGTTCTGACGCCGCAAGAAGTCTCTGATTTATTTGTAACTCTTAAAAAACTTGCAGCCGATGGCTGTGCTATTTTATATATTTCACATAAACTCGAAGAGGTTCGAGAGATCTGTAGTGAAGCAACAATTCTGAGAGGAGGTAAGCTGGTTCAAAGCTGTGTACCTCAAGAGCATACTCAAAAGGAATTGGCTGAAATGATGATTGGAAAGAAGCTTACAGAATTAGCAAGAAGCAATATTAATGTGGGTTCAGATATTTTTTCAATCAACAACCTTAGTTGCCAGAGCGACGACATGTATGGCGTTAATTTAATTGATATCTCTCTCACTTTAAAGCAAGGAAGTATTGTGGGTATCGCTGGGGTTGCTGGCAATGGCCAAGATGAATTAATGGAGCTTCTTATCGGTGAAAAGTCTTCTTCAAGCGGCGTTTTGAATTTTAATGGCGAAGATATCGGCTCTTTGAATTCTCATGAAAGGCGTCAGCTTTCAATGTTTTTTGTTCCTGAAGAGCGATTAGGACATGGCGCCGTTCCAGATATGTCTCTTGATGAAAATATGCTATTGAGTCGTCCTAATTCAGATCAAATGACCCGTCGTGGAGTAATTGATTGGAATATTGTGTCTAGTTTTTCAGAGCAAGTTATTAGCGACTTTGATGTTCAAACACCTTCAAGCAGGATGCTGGCTAAATCTTTGTCTGGCGGCAATTTACAAAAATTTATGGTTGGTAGGGAGCTAATAAGATCTCCAAAACTACTCATTGTTTCTCAGCCTACATGGGGCGTTGATGCTGGTTCAGCCAATAATATACATCAATCACTCATATCGCTTGCAGATCAGGGCTCTGCAATACTGATTATCTCTCAAGATTTAGATGAAATATTAAGCTTGTGTGAACAAATTCATGTCCTTTCTGAGGGTAGACTTTCAGAAGCAGTAGATATGAAAAAAGACGGTCTAGAAAAAATTTCACAGCTAATGGTTGGAGGTGAAAATAATGATTAAGCTCATACCAAGAGTTGAAAATTCAAAGGCGATGATCATATTGTCGCCAATCATTGCGCTGACTTTGACCGCGCTTTCTGCATTTGTAATTTTTATTTTTATTTTGGAAGATATCAAAGTTTCAAGTGTTTTCTTTACGCTCTTTGCCGAACCACTAATCGACCCTTACTATTTCTCTGAGCTTTTGGTTAAGGCTGCCCCGTTAATGATTATTGGTTTGGGGTTATCTATAGGCTTTAGGGCTGGCATATGGAATATTGGAGCTGAGGGTCAGTATGTTATTGGTGGTATTACTGGCGGTGCTGTTGGGTTGTACTTTTATAATGTTGAAGGTTTTTGGCTTTTACCATTGATGGCTCTTGCAGGTATTTTGGGCGGCATGTTCTATGCCGGTATTGCAGCTTTTCTTCGTATAAGGTATCAAGTCAATGAAATCTTAGTGACATTGATGCTTACCTACGTAGCGGTATTGTTTTTGAGTGCAATGCTTCAGGGTCCTTTAAGAAACCCTTCGGGCTTTAATTTTCCAGAAAGTAGGATATTTCATGATAGCGCTATGCTGCCAATTATTTGGGATGGGACACGCTTACACATAGGTTTACTGGTAGCTATTTTGCTTTCAATATTGGCTTGGTTTGGCATTAAAAAACACATGTTTGGTATGCAAATTAAAATTAGTGGAAGTGCACCCCGCGCTGCAAAATTTGCCGGATTTGATGATAACAAAACGGTTTGGTATTCTCTTCTTATATCAGGTGGTCTTGCTGGCCTTGCTGGATTATTTGAAGCCGCAGGGCCTGCGGGGCAGCTAACCCCTGGGCTGCCTCAGTTTTATGGATTTACCGCAATCATTGTAGCTTTCTTGGCTAGGCTACATCCTATTGGTATATTGTTCTCATCTTTACTGATAGCTTTAAGTTATGTCGGTGGCGAGAATGTTCAGATTGATTACAACCTGCCAAGTTCAATAACTCAAATTTTTCAGGGCATGTTGCTGTTTTATTTTCTTGCATGCGACATATTGATCAAATACAAAGTTGTACTTAATAAAACTAAAGACTAAAGACTATGAATGAAAGCCTATTTATTAACATAATTATTGGGATAAGTATTGCATCAGTCCCGCTTATCTTTGCAGCGATTGGTGAGCTATTAGTAGAACGATCTGGTGTTCTGAATCTTGGCGTTGAAGGTATGATGATTGTCGGAGCTCTGATGGGTTTTGTTGTTCAGTTTCATACTGGAAACTCTTATTTAGCAGTTCTTGCAGCACTCTTTGGGGGTATGGCCATAGCTTCTATTTTTGCCTTTTTAACCCAATACTTACTGACTAATCAAGTCGCAACTGGTCTTGCATTAACTCTTTTTGGTCTCGGCTTTTCAGCTTTTGTTGGGAGAGGCTACACCGAGGAAACGATTCAACTCATAACCTCAATTCATATTCCAGTTCTTTCAGATATTCCATTCATAGGTCCGTTAATTTTTTCTTTCAACCCTTTGGTATACATTGCATTTTTAATGGTCTACTTAGTTTGGTGGTTTTTATTTAAAACCAAACAAGGCCTAATTCTACGTTCAATAGGAGACAATCATGATGCAGCCCATGCAATTGGACATAATGTTGTCAGATATAGGTTTATGGCTATACTGTTTGGTGGTGCAATGGCAGGTGTTGGTGGCGCTTTTTTATCTCTTGTGCAAGTTCCAATTTGGGGAGAGGATATGACTGCCGGGAGAGGGTGGATTGCGCTAGGCTTAGTAGTTTTTGCGTCATGGCAGCCCTTTAGAATTATTTTAGGCGCCATTTTGTTTGGAGGAATTACCATTCTGCAGCTTCATGCACAAGGTTTTGATATTCGAATTAGTGCGCAGTATTTATCTATGTTGCCTTATCTCGCAACCATAATTATTCTTGTCAGTTTAAGAATGAGATTAAAAAATAAAACAAATCGCACAGTACCTAATTGTTTGGGTAGAATATTTCATTCAACAACTTAGTTTGCTGAGAATTATTTTATATAAGTAGTAAAAAAAGTAAGACAATTTGTTAATCAACTATAAGGAGAAGAAGTATGTCTAATCGAAGATTTTCGAGTGTTATAAAGCTCTCGTTATTAAGTTTAGTCCTTGCATTCACTGGTAATGTTGCTGCTGATCCAGTAAGGGCAGCTTTTGTATATATTGGCCCAACTGGAGATCATGGCTGGACTTTTGCGCATGACCAAGGTGCAAAATATGTAAAAGAAAAGATGGGTGATGATGTCGTTATCACGACCGTAGAAAGTGTGGAAGAGAACTCGGATTCAGAGAGAGTTATTACAAGTCTTGCACGTAAAAATGATATTATTTTTACAACATCTTTTGGCTATATGAATCCAACAATTAAAGTTGCCAAGCGCTACCCAGATGTTAAATTTGAGCATGCAACTGGATATATACAGGCAGACAATGTGTCAACCTATTCTGCAAGATTCTACGAAGGTAGACATGTTATTGGAAAGATGGCGGGAAGAATGACCAAGAGTAATGTTATTGGTTATATTGCATCGTTCCCAATACCTGAAGTGATTCGTGGAATTAACGCAGCATTCTTAGCTGCTAGATCTGTTAACCCTGACGTTCAAGTTAAGGTTGTTTGGGTTTACACATGGTACGATCCAGGTAAAGAGGCGGATGCTGCTAATGCTCTAATCGCACAGGGTGCGGATATTCTAATGCAACATACTGATTCAACGGCACCTATCACAGTTGCTGAAGAGAAAGGTATCTATGCGTTTGGACAGGCTTCAAACATGCGTGAATGGGGTCCTAATGCTCAGTTGACTGGTATTATCGATGACTGGGGACCATACTACCTAGACCGTGTTCAGGCTGTGAAAGATGGCACTTGGGCTTCTCAAGATACTTTTGATGGCGTCCAACAAGGTATGGTTAAGTTTGCTCCATTGAACAACAGTATGCCTGTTGATGTTAAGAATGAAGCAATGAAGGCTATTATTGACTTGTCAATGGGTGCTATTCATCCGTTTACAGGACCAATTAATAAGCAAGATGGTTCTCCATGGTTAGCGGAAGGCGAAACACCGCCTAACTTCCCAGATCTACTAACAATGGACTTCTATGTTGAGGGTATTGATAGTAAGTATCCTAACTAAGATATAACCATTTAAGTTTTAACTTTAATCGCGTCCTGAGTTTTACTTGGGGCGCGTTTTTTTTTGGAATAAATATGTCTGAAATTTCTCATACGTGGCTAAATGACCTACCTAAAGTAGAGCTTCATCTTCATTTAGAGGGCACCCTTGAACCTGAACTAATGTTTGAGTTAGCCAAAAGAAATGCTATTCCATTGGCTTTTAATAGCGTGGATGAAGTTAAAAAAGCTTATCAATTTTCTAATCTTCAAGATTTCCTTGATATTTATTATCAAGGCGCCGAGGTTCTTCTTCATGAGCAGGATTTTTATGATCTAACATGGGACTACTTATTAAGGTGTAAGGAGCAGAATGTATTACATGTAGAGCCTTTCTTTGATCCTCAAACACATACGGATAGAGGCGTTCCATTTAAAGTCGTGATTAACGGAATCTCAGATGCACTGGCTGATGCTGAGGAGAGGCTTGGAATTACGTCGAAGTTAATCATGTGTTTCCTGAGGCACTTGGATGAATCAAGTGCAATCAAAACGTTGGAAGAGTCATCAGAGTACACTGACTATATTTATGGTGTTGGACTGGATAGCTCTGAAAAAGGCAACCCACCTGAAAAATTTGCGAATGTTTTTAGTCAAGCTAAAGATATGGGTTATAAGTTAGTGGCGCATGCAGGAGAAGAGGGTCCAGCAAGCTACATATGGAGCTCCTTAGATATTCTTAATATTGAAAGAATTGACCATGGAGTAAGAGCCATTGATGACCCAGAATTAATGCTGAGATTAATTAATAATCAAATACCACTGACTGTTTGCCCACTATCCAACGTCAAATTAAAGATCTTTGAAGAGATGGCAAGCCATACTATTCTGGAAATGTTAGAGCAAGGGGTATGCGTAACCGTCAATTCGGATGACCCTTCGTACTTTGGAGGCTACATGACGGAAAATTTTATTTCTCTTTATGACAACCTTGGCCTTTCAGAAGATCAGGCGCTTAAGCTCGTCAAAAATAGTATTGATGCTAGTTTTGCAACTAAAAAAAGAAAAAAAGTGCTCTACAACTTATTGTATGAATTTGCAGCTGACTAGCTGAAAAAGTCCTTATTTGTTCTTATCTGAGCGGCCAATAACGCTTTAAAAGCTGGTTTGACGAAAAAGGAGTTTATCTTTAGTTTTTGATTGTGTATCATCATTTTATTTAGTCTTAATCAAGTCTTATATGGCTTCTAAAGATCAATCAATAACCTGGATTAAAAATCCTCTAGCAATCTTCGCAGAAAATGCAGAGGGAGGTGTCGTCATACAAGGTCAAGAAATTATTGAATTGATTCCACAGGGTCAAAGTCCAAACAGTCGAATTGATGAGACTTATGACGCAAGTGACAGTGTTTTACTACCTGGCCTTATAAATACACACCACCACTTTTATCAAACACTGACAAGAGCCTATCCTGAGGCTTTGAATAAAGAGCTTTTTCCATGGCTAAAGAGCCTCTATAGGGTTTGGGCAAATATTCAGCCAGAAATGTTAGCAGTTTCAACTGAACTAGCATTGTCAGAGCTTTTGCTCTCGGGTTGTACTACAGCGAGTGATCACCATTATTTGTTTCCAAGTCAGCTTGAAAGTGCTATTGATATTCAAGTGGAAGAGGCTAAAAAATTAGGAATGCGTGTTGTTTTAACCAGAGGCTCAATGAGCCTTGGAGAAAAGGATGGAGGCTTGCCTCCGCAATCAGTCGTTCAAACTAAAGAGCAAATCTTATCTGATAGTGAACGTCTCATTAAAACTTATCATGACAGTAGCGAAGGCGCAATGACTCAAATCGCTCTTGCACCGTGCTCTCCTTTCTCGGTAACCACTGATTTAATGACAGAAACTGCAGAACTTGCTAAGCATCATAATGTAAGGCTTCATACCCACTTAGCTGAGACAATAGATGAGGAAAATTTTTGTTTAGAAAAGTTTGGTTTGAGAACAGTCGACTACCTTGACAGTGTCGGCTGGCTATCTGATCGAACCTGGCTTGCTCACGGCATACACTTTAATAAAGAAGAGATCAAAAAATTGGGTGAGAATAGTGTTGGTATTTGTCATTGTCCAACTTCAAATATGATGCTAGCCTCTGGTATTTGCCATAACCTTGAGCTTGAAGAAGCAGGCTCTGTCATTGGCCTTGGTGTGGACGGCTCTGCCTCGAATGACGGATCAAATATGATTGCTGAGCTTAGGCAGGCAATGTACTTGCAGCGTTTACGCTATGGCGCCTCAAGAATTACACATCAAAAGGCTTATCACTGGGCTACTAAAGGTTCAGCTGCACTTCTGGGAAGGTTTGATATTGGTGAGATTGCGGTTGGCAAACAGGCAGATTTAGCCTTATTTAAGCTCGATGAACTCAGATTCTCCGGTAGTCACGATTCTTTAGCGGCATTATTGTTGTGCGGGGCACAAAAAGCTGACAGGGTTATGATTGCCGGAAACTGGAAAGTTGTTGACAGCCAAATTGTTGGAAAAGATGAATCTGAACTGATCAGCCGTCATAGCGATGCAGCAAAAAAATTACGCCAATTAGCAAATACATAGTTTTATCTTAAGGCAACTATTGACCTCTGATATAGGTTAATTTATAATCTCAACTTGAATATTGTTACATAAATCAAGTTGAATGAATAAACATACTCATGGAGGCTCTCGAAAGGGCGCTGGCCGTAAAAAAAACTCTGGTAGTTTTAAAGAAGAAACCAAGGTTATTAGAGTGCCTATTAGTCTGGTAGATTCTATTAATCCTGTCATTGAGATATATAAATCTCAAATGAAATCTGATGTCGAAGTTCTTGTAGTTAAGGATAGTCCAACAGAGCTGCCAATTCCAATTTTTACTTCTCGTGTCCAGGCGGGATTCCCTTCTCCAGCAGACGATCACCTAGAGGATACCCTTGACCTAAATACACACCTTATTCATCACAAAGAGGCTACATTTTTCGTTAAAGCTCAGGGTGATTCGATGATAAGAGCTGGTATTCAGCAGGGCGACATCCTCATAGTCGATAAATCTTTAAGTGCCAAAAGTGGAAAAATAGTGATCGCAGTTGTTGACGGCGAATTTACTGTGAAGCGTCTACATAAATACAAAGGAAATATAACCCTTAAAGCTGAAAACCCTGACTTTGAAGACATTAAGATTGGGGGTGACGACGAGCTCATTATATGGGGTGTTGTGACATCTGTAATACACCAATATGAATAATCGAGCTAAGTTTGCACTGGTTGATTGTAATAACTTTTATGCTTCCTGCGAAAGAGTCTTTGAACCCAAGTTAGAGGGCAAACCTATCGTTGTTCTCTCTAATAATGATGGCTGCATCATAGCACGCTCCAATGAGGCAAAAGTATTAGGTATTAAAATGGGAGCGCCTTACTTCAAGCTCAAAAACTTAATTACTCAAAATGGCGTAGTGGTGAAATCCTCAAACTATCCTTTATATGGAGATATGTCTTCAAGAGTGATGAAGGTTATTGGAGAGTACTCTCCTGTTCAAGAGGTTTACTCTATCGATGAAAGTTTTATAGACCTCAAGAGGCTTCCACTTAATTTGATGGACCATATGCACTCTCTAAGAAGGCGCGTCAAGAACTGGACCGGAATCCCGGTATGTGTTGGCATCGGAAGCACTAAAGTTTTGGCAAAGCTCGCTAATCGTATTGCTAAGAAGTACTCACGATTTGATGGTGTTTTTGATATTGATGATTTATCTTATGAAAGATATTGCAAGCTGTTGAAGTCAGTTGAGGTTGGAGACTTATGGGGTATAGGGAGGCAAAGCGCTAAAAAATTAAATCGTATTGGTATTTATACTAGCTATGACTTTTATCAATCTGATGTTGGTGTGATTGAAACTCTTTTAGGAGTCAATGGAAAAAAGATTTATAAGGAGCTTTATGGTAACTCTTGTATTCCTATTGAGGCTATTCCTCCAGTCAGACAACAGATTGTCTCTTCACGCTCCTTTGGCTGTGATTTGAAAGATTTTGATGAGCTAAACCAAGCCTTGACTAACCTTACTAGAAGAGCTGTTAATAAGCTCAATAATCATCAGTTAGCAACGACAACTATTACGGTTTTCATCTATACCAATCCTCATAAGAAAGATAAGCCTTGTGTTCACCTATCAAAAACAGTAGGAATGACAACTGCTATTCAAGATCAGTCTCAAATTATTCCTTTAGTAGCGCAAATACTAAGGCTAATTTATAAACCCGGATATTCTTTTTATAAGGGCGGTTTAGTCTTAGGCAACCTAACTAGAAATTATCAGCAGCAGGACCTATTTTCGGTAACTCAAAATAGTCAGGTTCAGGTTATGGCACGCCAAAAATCGAATACGATAAGAAGCGTCAATAAAAGATTCAATAAATCAGTTAAATACGCTAGCGAACTAGGCAATAACAGATGGCTCCCAAGGGCTGAATTCAAGTCAAACAGATACACAACAAGTTGGACTGAATTATTGGTAATTTAAGTTACAGCATAACACTGAAAAAATATACTACAATGTATTTTTTAATAAGTAATAAGGAGAAATAAGATGGTGCGCATGTTAATGACAATAAATATTAATAAGGGCTGGAAAACTTGGTCAGAAATGGCTAAAAGCCTTGAACCTCAGATGAATGAGCAAGGTGCAAAGGTGATTTGGGCAGGGGCAAATCCAGACGAAACAGCTGTCTTTATACTAGTTGAAATGAAAGATCCATCGTATGTCAAATCATTTGGTGAACGCCCTGATATTGTAGCAATTAGAGAAGAGGGAGGTGCTGACGTTGCATCAACAACTCCTTTGTCACAAATAGATCAATACTTCTTAGGGTAATGCTTTTTCTTGAAAATAAATAGAAATGACCTCTTTTGAGGTCATTTTTTTTGCCCAAAAATTGCATAAATATTTTCTATGTCTATAATCAATTGTTTTTATACTCGATAATATTTAAGAATGAAGCAGCTCGCAATCATCGATGATGATCCAGAAATTCTTAAATTGTTGGATCAATATCTAACAAAAAATGGCTTTGAGGTTGACGCCTTTACTGATGGCGAATCCTTTTTAAAAAAAGATATAAACAAATTTAATTTAATTGTTTTAGATATTGGCCTTCCAGGTATAGATGGTCTCGAAGTGTGCAAAAGAGTGCGCCAAAGTTCAAACATACCCATTATTATGCTGACAGCTGCAAGTGATGATCTTGATCGTATCTTGGGATTAGAGCTGGGCTCTGATGACTATATGGGAAAGCCATTTAATCCAAGAGAGCTTCTCGCAAGAATTAAAGCGCTATTAAGGCGTTCAGAAATAAAAGAAGAGGACGTTGATAACAATATCGTTATGAATTACGCTGCAAGAAGCGCCTTTATTGGTGGAGAAGAGCTTGAATTAACAGGTACAGAGTTTGACTTGCTATGCGTTTTTCATAAGCAAATTGGCACAGTTCTCAGCAGAGATGAAATTGGAGAGCTGCTCCACGGAAGAAAAGTAGATCCTCTGGATCGTTCGATTGATACAATTGTGAGTCGATTAAGACACAAACTCAGCAGCCATTTTGATGGAGAAATTATTCAAAGCGTAAGAGGCAAGGGGTATGTCCTCCTATTAAAAAATTGAGTAAATTACCAATCTTTTTATCTAAATTAACTCCTAAAACAATTGTTGCTAGGATGACAACAGTCTTGTTTGTTGGAATTTTCTTCGCGCAAATATTGGGCGCTTGGCTGTGGGTTGGTCAGCTTCAGAATTCAGAAAAAGAAAGAATGGTTGAAGTCTCTCAGGCTATGGGTGCTCGAATTGCCCAGACAGTCAAATTCTTTGGAGAGCTCCCAAAAGAATATCGCCATATTGTCCTTGATCAACTCAGGGATATGGGTGGAACTCGCTTCTTTGTTTCTGTTAATAAGCAATATATTGATTTGGTCTCAATTCAAGAATCTCAATTCTCCTCGTTAGTGCGAAAGAATTTGAAGAGCAGTATGGCTGCTCAAATTGGTCAAATCGACAACATGGAGATTATTTTTGTTGACTTTGACAATCTAAAAATACTAACTGGTGACAATTTAATGGTTTCTCTTTCACCCGAATGGAAAAGATTTGCCCTTTTAGAGCCTGGCGATAGAAGTCCGTTTGTGGTCATCCAGTTTCCAGTTGACGATGATGAATGGATGTATCTAACTTCAGTAGTTCCAAATGGTGAATTATTATTAGGTATTGACTGGATTAATGGTGAGAGAATATTTAATCTTTTAGCGGTCTCTCTAACAGCGCTATTACTAACTTTCCTATTTGTTAGGTGGCTTGTTTTACCATTAAAGACTTTGGCGCATCAAGCAGATCTTCTCGGAAAAGGGCGCAACCCTCACCAAATGGAAGAAAAGGGCTCTAAAGAGATAGTGGCAACGATAGGTGCCTTTAATTCAATGGCAAGGCGTATTCAAAAATTTATAGCAGACAGGGAAAGGTCATTTGCTGCTATCTCTCACGATTTAAAAACACCACTAACCAGGGCTCGGCTCAGAGTGGAGCAAGTTGAAGATGGCCCAATCAAGGATGACTTAATTGGTGATTTAGATTATCTTGAATCAATGGTTAAGGGAAGTTTAAAAATTATGACCGATGGTATTGAGCATGAAAATACCACTACAATTGAATTGTCAACTCTTTTGACAGCAATTCTAAAAAAAGAAGAGATTAAAGGACTTCCAATAACAATTGACTTCAAAAAGACAATTTCAATGAAAGGACGTGCTATAGCAATCGAACGTCTTTTTTCTAATCTGATTAATAATGCATTAAGCTACGGCAAAGGCGTCGAAGTCACAGGGCAAAAAAAGAAAACAGGGATATATATACAAATTAAAGATCGAGGTCCCGGCTTAAGTGATACTAACAAGGCAAAAGTCTTTAAGCCTTATTATCGCTTAGATCATGAATTAAGTGATTCTCACTCAGGCCTTGGTCTAGGAATTGCCCGGAGTATTGCCAATATTCATGGCGGTGAGCTTGAGCTTCGAGATCGCTCTGGCGGTGGACTCGTAGTAGAAGTCTATTTTCCGGTTTAATGAGCTCAAAGAGAAGCCCAGCTTTTCAAGATAAGGATTTCCTTATTAATCATGCTAGCTCAATCATGGATTTTTACCATCCAAAATGCATTGATTATGAAGTTGGTGGCTTTTTTCATCATTTTAGAGATGACGGAAGTATCTATGATTCCAGCACCAGGCATTTAGTTAGCAGTACAAGATTTATCTTTAACTACTCAATGGCATTCATCCACCTAAAAAATGACAAATATATCGACATTATTCGTCATGGGATAGATTTTTTGAGAAATACTCACCTTATTAAGCAAACGGGAGGGTATGCATGGATTTTAAAAAATAGTGATGTTAAAGATTCTACTAATTACTGTTATGGATTAGCTTTTGTTTTGTTGGCTTATTCGACTGCTTACAAGGCTGGAATTCTTGAAGCTAAAAGTTATATTGAGGAGACTTTTGAGCTAATGGAGAAGCATTTTTGGCAAAATAACTATGAACTCTATGCTGACGAGATTAGTGCTGATTGGACTGAGGTATCAAATTATCGTGGACAGAACGCAAATATGCATTCTTGTGAGGCTTTAATAGCTGCTTTTGAAGCTACAGATGATAAAAAGTATCTTGACAGGGCTTTAATCATTTCCAACAATATTTGTAATAGACAGGCGGAGCAAGCTGACGGCTTGATTTGGGAGCATTACAATGCTAATTGGGAGATTGATTGGACTTTCAATAAAGATAAGCCAGATGACTTATTTAGACCGTGGGGTTTTCAAGTTGGTCACCTAACTGAATGGTCAAAACTACTCTTAATTCTTGAGCGATATGTAAGTGAAGACTGGCTTCTTCCTAGAGCTGTAGAGCTTTTCGAAGACGCTGTTGAAATGGGCTGGGATGAAAAAAATGAGGGACTTTATTATGGTTTTGCGCCAAATGGCGATGTTTCCGATAAAGATAAATATTTTTGGGTTCAAGCAGAAACAATTGCAGCCGCTGCATTGTTAGCCCATAGGACTAATGATAAATATTATTGGGATTGGTATGATCGAATCTGGAGCTTTAGTTGGGAGCATATGATTGATCATAAATATGGTGCGTGGTATCGTATTCTGGACTCAAACAACAATAAGTATGATGACCTTAAAAGTCCAGCTGGAAAAGTAGATTACCATACGATGGGAGCTTGCTACGAAGTAATGAATGCTTTGGAGTTATAACTCTTTATACCGGAATCATAATAGACAGACTGGTACCATTAATAGCTCTTCAGGTATACCAGGGGTTTAAAAAGAATCAGGCATAAGGAATATATCTATTTTTTAAATCAACTTCCTAGTTTAAAATATTTAATTATTTTTTTAAATTTTATTTATGACACCTGAAAACGTAATTGAGAAATGGGCTAACTATTTCAATAACGCTGATACAAAAAGCATCCTTAGCTTGTATCATGATAGTGCAACTCTTTTGCCAACTTTTCTGCCAAAACTCTTAACATCAAATAACGAAATAAAAGGTTACTTTGAGGTCGCTTTTAATAGTGATGCTTCTGTTGAGGTAAATGTTGAAAATGCCATAATTAAGGAGTTGCCTGGAGACAACTTTTTAATAACAGGAGATTATATTTTTTGCCTGGGTAGTAAAGGTGATAAGAAATATTTATCTTGGTATAGCTTTTTGATCGATCTGTCCAGTGATACACCTATAAGACACCATCACTCATCCAGAGTTCCTTTCGAGTTCGATCTAAGTAACACAGAGTAAAAACAGTAAAACTTTATTAGATTCAACACCTTACTATTCATTCTTCGATTCAAATTGTCATAGTTTGTAACAATTCTCAACAGTTTGAAACAACCCCCGTAATAAACTGGATTTAATTCTGCTCAATTGTGTGCAGGATGTGATTCATATAATTTTAATGGAGAAAATATGAAGAATAATAAGTTAACAACGCTAGCGGCAACAGCGCTACTAGCAAGCACGACTTCAGTATCTGCTGGAGACGTTGAGGTATTACACTGGTGGACTAGTGGTGGTGAAGCTGCAAGTGTAAATTATTTAAAAGGTAAGCTAAGTGACGCTGGAGTTGGTTGGACTGACTTCGCTGTTGCTGGTGGTGGTGGTGAAAATGCGATGACTGTTCTTAAGTCAAGAGCAATTTCAGGAAACCCTCCTACTGCAGCACAAATCAAAGGCCCTTCAATTCAAGAATGGGGTGACCTAGGATTTTTAGCTGACATCGATGGTGTTGCAACTAAAAATAACTGGGATGATTTATTACCTTCAGTTGTCTCTGACGTAATGAAGCATGAAGGCAAATATGTTGCTGCTCCTGTTAACGTTCACAGAGTTAACTGGATGTGGTCTAACCCTGAAGTATTTCGTGCTGCAGGCGCTACAATTCCAACAACTTGGGACGACTTCATGGTTCAGGCCAAGAAACTTCAAGACGCTGGTTACGTAGCACTAGCTCACGGTGGTCAACCATGGCAAGATGCAACTGTATTTGAAGCAGTGGTTCTTGGTGTTGGTGGCGCAGACTACTACAACAAAGCATTCGTAGAGATGGACATGGACGCACTTAACAGTGCTACTACAGTAGAAGTTTTTGAAACTTTCGGAAACTTACGTCAGTTTATTGACTCTAATGCACCAGGACGTGACTGGAACGTTGCGACTTCAATGGTCATTGAAGGTAAAGCTGGTATGCAAATCATGGGTGACTGGGCAAAAGGTGAATTCAAAGTTGCTGGAAAGAACGTAGGTACAGATTACACTTGTACTGCTGCTCCTGGAACTTCAGGTGCTCACACGTTCAACATTGACTCATTTGCTTTCTTTGCACAAGGAACAACAGCTGGAACTGGAGCTCAAAACATTATGGCTGCAGAAATCCTAGGTACTGACTTTCAGACAGTATTCAACCTAAACAAAGGATCAATTCCTGCACGTCTAGGCGTTTCAAGAGCCGAGTTTGATTCATGTGCTCATGACTCAATGGACGCTTTTGTTTCCGCTTCTACAAGTGGTGGCCTAGTACCGAGCTTTGCTCACGGTATGGCGTTACCTTCAGCAGTAGCTGGAGCGGTAGTTGATTCAGCTACTAACTTCTTTAACTCTGACCAGAGTGCTGAAGATGGTGCTGCTCAGCTTGTTGCTTCAATGGCTGCAGCAATGTAAGAGTAAGTCAGTATAAGCAAGTACTCTAACAATCCTCCTTTTTGTTAATGTGCTTGCTATACGCTTAGGGCGTCTAATATAGGCGCCCTAATTCTATAAAATCATAATAAAATTAGAATCACTGTGCTCAATTTTTTAGAAAAAAACCTGCCAAAAATAGTTTTAGCACCAACAACAATCGTGATGATTGTTTGTATGTATGGATTCATTATTTGGACTGGCTTACTCTCTTTAACTAAAAGTAGAATGATGCCTCAATGGGACTTTGTAGGTCTCGATCAATATGCAAGACTATTTAATAACCCACGATGGGATGTGGCAGTTGATAACCTATTAATATTTTTAATTCTCTTTATTATTATTGCGCTTATATTAGGCCTATTATTGGCAATATTTCTAGACCAAAAAATTCGCGTTGAAGGTGCAATTAGAACGATTTATTTATATCCAATGGCAATCTCTTTTATTGTCACAGGTACAGCCTGGAAGTGGATCCTAAATCCTGGATTAGGCATTGAAAAGCTGATGCGTGATTGGGGGTTTGTAGGATTCGAGTTTAGATGGCTGGTTGAGCAAGATATGGCTATCTATACGATAGTTATTGCCGCCGTATGGCAGTCAAGCGGCTTTGTAATGGCGCTTTTTTTAGCAGGCTTAAGGGGTGTTGATGACAACCTGACTAAAGCTGCAAAAATTGATGGCGCTTCAACGCCTCGTCTTTATTGGCATATTATATTGCCGTTAATGAGACCTGTTTTCTTTAGTGCAATTGTTATTTTGACTCATATAGCTATTAAAAGTTTTGATTTAGTTCAAGCTTTGACTGGCGGAGGTCCGGGATACGCTTCAGATCTTCCAGCAAACTTCATGTATACCTATTCATTTAATCGCTCGCAAATTGGTGTCGGTGCTGCAAGTGCCATGATTATGCTATTTGGTGTATTGGCGGTTTTAATTCCCTATTTGTATTCAGAATTGCGTGAGAAAAAATGATGAATAACTATAAATTATCAAATTTTAATTTTGGACGTGCTTTTATTTATTTAATTCTGCTCTTCTTTGCACTTATATATTTAGCTCCTTTGTACGTTATGTTTACGACATCTCTCAAAGATATAGAAGAAATACGAAGTGGAAACCTCATGGCACTCCCACTCGATCCAACGCTTTATGCCTGGAAGAAGGCATGGTCATCTGCCTGTACTGGTAGTGAGTGTCAGGGCCTAGCCCCATATTTTTGGAATAGCGTTCGAATTGTTGTTCCAGCGGTCATTATTTCGACGGTTGTGGGTGCTTTTAATGGCTACGCTCTAGCTAAGTGGAAGTTTAAAGGAAGTGAGCTGTTGTTTGGAGCACTGCTATTTGGTTGCTTTATTCCCTTCCAAGTTATTCTTCTTCCAATGGCTAAACTTTTAGGAGAATTAGGTTTGGCGAATACCGTAACAGGCTTGGTATTGGTCCATGTGATATATGGAGTCGCCTTTACAACGCTTTTCTTTAGAAACTATTACGTTGGCATTCCGACTGAGCTAGTGAAGGCTGCAAAGCTGGATGGAGCTAGTTTTTTCAGCATCTTTCGTCACATATTTATTCCATTATCTACGCCAATTTTTGTGGTCACCATAATCTGGCAATTTACACAGATTTGGAATGATTTTCTTTTTGGTGTTGTCTACTCCGGCTCTGGAACACAGCCAATAACAGTAGCACTTAATAATTTAGTTAATACGTCAGTTGGCGGAAAGGAATATAACGTTGATATGGCTGCTGCAATCATTGCTGCCATGCCAACTTTAGTGGTTTATGTGATTGCAGGTAAATACTTTGTTAAAGGTCTCACTGCTGGAGCGGTAAAAGGATAACAATACTATCAATAACTATTTGAAATAATTAACAAATACAGGATAAAAAAATGGGAAGTATAAGTCTTAATGGAATTAAAAAATCTTTTGGGGAAATAGAAGTACTTAAGGACATCAATTTGGACATTAAAGATGGAGAATTTTTAATACTTATTGGCCCATCAGGTTGTGGAAAATCAACCTTGATGAACTTAATTGCCGGTCTCGAAGACTTGACTGGCGGTGAAATTGTGATTGATGGAAGCGATGTATCAGAAGAGTCTCCTAAGGACAGGGATATTGCAATGGTTTTTCAATCTTATGCTTTGTACCCAACAATGAACGTCGCAAGGAATATTTGCTTTGGTTTAGAGATGAGTAAGATGCCAAAAGAAGAGCAGGAAGTTATACTAAAAAAAGTTTCCTCTCTATTGCAGATTGATCATTTATTAGACAGAAAGCCAGGTCAGTTATCTGGTGGTCAAAGGCAAAGAGTGGCAATGGGAAGGGCATTGGCGAGATCACCCAAAGTGTTTCTTTTTGATGAGCCTTTATCAAACTTAGATGCCAAGCTAAGAGTTGAGATGCGTACAGAGATAAAAAAACTACATAAACGTATCGGAACAACTATAGTGTATGTCACTCATGATCAAATTGAAGCGATGACTCTTGCAGACAGGATTGCTGTTCTCAAAGATGGAGAATTACAGCAAGTAGGTACTCCATATGAAATATACAACGATCCAGTGAGTCACTTTGTGGCTGACTTTATGGGTTCACCGGGGATGAATTTTATTGAGTGCGTTGTCAAAGATGAAAACCTAATAATTGAAAGTGGTGGTCAAAAATATGAATTTTCTATTCCTTGCAAAGAGGCTATTAATAATTCAAAATTAGATGTTGTCATGTTGGGTATCAGGCCTGAAATGCTTACGGAAATTCAGCCTTCTATTGAAAAAAATACTTACATTCATAAGGTCAAGTTTGATGTTGATGTTTTAGAGCCAATGGGCGCAGATACTGTCGCTATAGGTCAGTGGAATGGTAATGAGGTTATGGCTAGACTCAGCCCAGAGTCTGGAAACATAGCTGGCAAAGGGTTTGATCTTCAGGTCGATACTAGTAAAGCAATCTTATTTGATCCAAATTCAGGCCTTAGAATCAGATAATTATTGATACAATGCCTTTATGAGTGAATCTTTCACAAAGTTAGGCTTATCAATTCCTGCACTGGGCCTAGGAACTTGGGACATGCAAGGCGATACTTGCTGCAGGATTGTTCAAGAAGCACTTGAGCTTGGTTATCGCCATATTGATGGCGCATCAATGTATGAAAATGAAACCGAAGTAGGAAAGGGTGTTATTAACTCAGGTGTAGATCGAGAAGAGATTTTTATTACTACCAAAATTAATACAACAAGCTGGACGCCTTCTAAGGGTAATGGTCCGCCACTACAGAATAAAAATATTTCCAAAAGCTTTGAAAAAAGCCTCAAAGATTTACAAACTGACTACGTAGACCTTCTCCTCATTCATTGGCCTAAGTTTGAGACTAATTTAGGAGATATACTAGAAATTTTATACCAGCTCAAAGATGCAAAAAAAGTCAAAGAGGTGGGTGTTGCAAACTTTAACTCAGACTTACTAAATGAATGCATTAGTCTCGGCTTTAAAGATATCTTTTGCAACCAAGTTGAATACCATCCATTTTTATCGCAATCTAAATTACTCGAAGTAATGCAGGATTTAGATATTATTCCTGTTGCCTATTGCCCAATATGTAGGGGAGATGTTGTAAGGCATGACGTTATTATTGGTTTGGCTGAGAAGTACTCGAAAACACCAGCTCAAATTGCTCTCAGATGGATTTATCAACAGAAAGCAGTGTCGATCCCTAAAACTGCGAATTCATATAGGCTAAGAGAAAACATTGATATTTTTGATTTTGAAATTGAGTATAAGGATATGCTTCAAATCTACAGTCTTGAAAGAAATCAGAGGCTAGTTCCTAACCTTGATGTTAATGAATTGAAGTATCCTTTTGATTGAGCCTAATCTGAATGTAATTTAAGAACGCTTTATCTTTCAATTAAATTTTTTTCAATACATTTTGCAACACTTTGACACATTTAAAAAAAACCTTTAGTTTAAACTTTACCCAGTTTTATTAGCGAAATATTAGTAATATTGTTACTATAGATTATGGAAAACTTTAACGCAGATATTGGCTTAATAGGTCTTGGTGTAATGGGATCAAGCCTGGCTTTAAATATGGAGAGCAATGGTTTCATTGTGTCTGTCCATAATCGAACTTCCCCTCAAATTGATAATTTAGTTAAGAATAGGTCAAAACATAACAAGATCTATGGTTTTAATAATCTTAATGAATTTGTTGACTCTATTAAAAAGCCTAGAAAAATTATGCTTATGGTCGTTGCTGGATCTGTTGTTGATGACTACATTCAAAAGCTAGTTCCACTATTAGATCAGGGTGACATCATTATTGATGGCGGTAATTCTCATTATCCAGATACCTCAAGAAGGACTGAAGAGTTAGAGGCTAAAGGGTTGCATTTTATTGGTGCTGGCGTATCTGGTGGGGAAGAGGGTGCTTTAAAAGGGCCTTCTATTATGCCAGGTGGCTCAATTTCTGCCTGGCCTGAAGTCAAGGGCATATTTCAAGAAATTTCTGCAAAAGTAGGCGATAACGAGCCTTGTTGTGACTGGATTGGTGAAGGCGGCTCCGGACACTTTGTAAAAATGGTACATAACGGCATTGAGTATGGTGATATGCAGCTTATTTGTGAAGCCTATCAGCTCATGAAAGATGTTTTAGGTATGACCAATGATGAAATGCACGAAGTCTTTAAAGAATGGAACGAAGGAGAGCTCAATAGCTACCTCATTGAAATTACTGCAGACATTCTTAAGTTTAAAGAAGAGGATGGCAGCTATTTAGTTGACAACATTCTTGATACCGCTGGTGAAAAAGGGACCGGAAAATGGACGGCAGCAGTGGCGTTAGAGCTCGGCTCGCCTTTGACTTTAATTGGCGAAGCTGTGTTTGCACGGTATCTTTCATCGATAAAAAAAGAGAGAGAAGAGGCATCAACAAAATTTCATGGACCGTCTATCAGCTTTGATGGCGATAAGAAGCAAGCACTAAAAGATCTTCATGATGCTTTGTATGCCTCAAAAATGGTTTCTTACGCACAAGGCTTTACTTTGTTATCAAACGCAGCTAAACAATTTAAATGGAATTTGAATTATGGCGCAATTGCATTAATGTGGAGGGGTGGATGCATCATCCGTTCAGCATTCTTAACTAAAATTAAAGATGCCTATGAGACAAATTCAGAGATTAAGAACTTGTTAGTCGATCCTTTTTTTAATAAAGAAATAAATAAGTCACAAGAAGGCTGGCGGAGAATAAACTCTATTGCCATCTCTAATGGCGTTCCTATTCCAGCAATGAGCTCGTCGTTGTCCTATTTTGATGGCTACAGAAGTGAAAGGCTCCCAGCAAACCTTCTTCAAGCGCAAAGAGATTATTTTGGCGCCCATACCTATGAGCGCTTAGATCGCAAAAAGGGTGAGTTTTTTCATACTGAGTGGATTCAAATCTCTAAATAAGGACAAACAGTTAAATGTTGGAATCTTCTAAAAAAATTGATAGCTTTGTCCTTTTCGGAGTGAATGGAGATTTATCAATTCGTAAACTCATACCAGCCTGGTATTACCTTGAGAGAGATAATATGCTTAGCGACTCATTGCAAATTTTGGGTGTTGGTAGGAAAGATATATCAGACTCTGAGTTAAAAAAATCAGTTAAGGAGGCGTTGACTACTTATGTCTCTAAAGAGTACTTAGATTTAGAAATTGTTGCAAAGCTATTAAATCGTTTCAACTATTGCTGCTGTGACCTTCAAAGTCCTGATAGCTATCAAAAACTTGAACTTAAAATTAAGGACTGGAATAAACCAATGGCTTACTATTTAGCCATTTCTCCCAGTCTTTTTGAAGCTGTTTGTGAGGGCCTATCAAGTGCAAGCCTAATCACTTCCGAATGCCGCATTGTTGTTGAAAAACCAGTTGGCTATGACCTTGATTCATCTAAAGAGATTAATGAAAAACTCATCAGGCATTTCGATGAATCTCAAATTTATAGAATTGATCACTATCTTGGCAAAGAAACCGTTCAAAACTTAATCACCTTAAGGTTTGCAAACTCACTATTCTCGAGTCAATGGAACAGCAAAGGAATTGAGTATGTTGAGATTACTGCCGCAGAATCTGTCGGTATTGAGGATCGCTGGGAATATTTTGATGGCATGGGGCAGTTAAGAGACATGGTTCAAAGTCATCTCTTGCAGCTGCTTTGTTTAATTGCAATGGAGCCACCAAATAGGCTTGATGATCAAAGCATTCGTTCTGAAAAGGTTAAGGTTTTAGAGGCATTAAAACCGCTCGATGAAGAAAATATAGCCTCTAGTTTTGTCTCAGCTCAGTATATAGATGGGGTGATTGATGGTGCTGATAAGCCAGGATACATTAACGAAGAAGGCGCAAAATCAGACAGCACAACCGAAACCTTTGTTTCTATTAAAACTGAGATACAAAACTGGCGCTGGTCTGGTGTCCCTTTCTACCTGAGAGCAGGCAAAAGGATGGCGGCAAAGACGACCCAGATTACCATCCATTTTAAGTCAGATGGGCACTACATTTTTAATGAGAACAAAGAGAGCCTTAAAGGTAACACTTTAATTATTAGCCTTCATCCAACGGAAAGTATCTCACTTCAAGTTTTTACTAAGCCGCATGGCGTTGATAAGCATTCGATAATCAGGTCTGATCCTATGAGTTTGGATTTTATAAAAACGCAAAAGTTACTGAACATCCCTAGCGGCTACCAAAGCCTATTAATGGACATTTTGAATGGTAATCAAAGCTTATTTCTTTGCCGAGAAGAGGTTGAGCTTGCATGGAAATGGTGTGACGAAACTTTGGAGGCTTTCAACAATTCAAATCAAGAGCTTTACTTTTACAAGGCCGGGAGTAATGGACCTAAAGAGAGCAAAGCGCTGATAACCAATAATGGACACAAATGGCATGAGGAGTAGTAAAACGCATTACCTGCCTGAACATGTAGGCTTTTATAGTACGAATGATAGTGAGTCACTGGCTCTAGATTTGAGTCAAAATATTAGTGAAGTCTTGGTTGAAACTATCAAAAAGAGGGGTAGGGCAAGTATCGCAGTGTCGGGCGGAAGTACACCGATTCCTCTATTTGAAGCGCTCTCCCGTTTAAACCTAGATTGGGGTAAAGTTGATTTAACTCTAGTCGATGATCGCTGGGTTGAGTCAGACAATAAAGATAGCAATGAGCTTCTAGTAAGAACCCACCTCATAAAAAATAAAGCAGTTAAGGTTAATTTTGTTCCTTTAAAAAATAATTCTTCGAATGCCAAAAAAGGTCAAATGTCCAGTGAGAAGGCCCTAAAGAGCTTTACATTGCCGTTTGATGTAGTGGTTCTTGGAATGGGTACAGATGGTCATACAGCATCTTTATTTCCGTGCTCAGAGGAGATCAAGTTAGCGATGGATTTAAATAATGATGATTGTTTAGTCGCAACGACGCCAACATCAGCTCCTTATGAGCGTCTGAGTTTGACTGCAAAAGCAATTATTGATGCTAAAAATGTTTTTCTTCACCTCAATGGCTCTAGCAAACTCCATACTCTTGAAGAAGCGATGAATACCAAAGATACTTACAAAATGCCAATCTATGCTTTTCTTGAAGACGGGCTTGATATCTACTGGAGCCCATAAATCAATTATTTAATGTAAAGTTTTATTTGTTTTTTAAAAGCTAGGGATAATATTTGATTACATTAATAAAATTTTAAACTTTTATGAAGATTAACAATATAGATGGTGAGATAGTTAAAGACGATGATACATATCTTCTTAAGGACAACACTTCGCTTAAAAACCTTGTCGTTAGCTCCACAACGCTGCACCCTGGAAAATCAACTCGAGGCCATAGTCATCCAGGCAAAGAAGAGGTTTATATGATTATGAGTGGAACTGGAAGAATGCAGCTAGATGATGAAGAATTTGATATTTCGGGTGGAGAAATGGTATTAATTGAGGATGGGGTCTTTCATCGCGTCCACAATACTGGAAAAGACGATTTATATATGGTCTGTATTTTTGACGGGGATAGAAATCATTAAAAGTAACGCCTTCAATTTGGTGGGTGATATTGGTGCGACTAACGCAAGATTTGCACTCGTTGAACCTGGCTCTTCAGAGATTAAAAATATCGAAAATTTAAAATGCTCAGATTTTGAAGATATTCAAAGTGCAATCAAGTTCTACTTGTCTAATCATTCAGATTTAGACATACAGTCAGCCTGCTTTGCTACAGCGGGCACCGTTCACCTGGATATTTTCAAGCTAGCTAATAATCATTGGGTTATTAACAAGCAAGAGGTTAAGAAAACGCTTAAAGGGATAACAGTTAAGTGGATTAATGACTTTACAGCACAGGCATTTGCAACCACTACGCTTAGCGACTCTGAAACCATTGTGATTAACAAAGGAGTGGTCGAGCCTGAGAAACTAAGATTAGTTATAGGACCTGGTACTGGCTTAGGCGTGTGCGGCCTAATTATGTCGTCTTCAGGCTGGCTTCCAATTGCTGGAGAAGGTGGCCACTCAGATTTTGCGCCTAATACAAGCCTCGAATTCGAAATACTAACATTGTTAACTAAAAAGTTTGGTCACGTTGCTGTTGAAAGAATCCTTTCTGGCCCAGGAATCATGAATCTTTACGAAGCACTCTGCCAAATTAATGATACAGATATGATTTATCATTCACCCTCAGAGATTACAGCAGCAGCAGTTAATGTAGGATCAGACCCAATAGCGGATGAAACCATTCAAATGTTCTGCAAAATCTTTGGTTCGGTAGCCGGAAGTATGGCGCTCACTGTTGGCGCTTTAGGCGGCGTCTATATCACAAGTGACCTAGTCAGAAACTTTTTAGATATATTTGTAGCCAGTGAATTTCAGGAGAGCTTTGAGAGTAAAGGAAGGCTTCAGCCAGTTCTTAAGGATATTCCTGTTTATCTATCAAAAAAGAAAAATATGGGCCTTATCGGTACCGTTTATCAAATAAACAATCATTGGATTCAAAAGGGCTTTAAGATTTAATTTGTCTTATTTATCCAGCGCTGTCTTCATAAGAAGCTCTGCAATTTCATCTCTTGACCCAAAGTAGTTTGAAATAGTTATATTAAGGTTAGGAAAATTCTCAGAAGCTTCTTTAACTTCACCGGGTATATCTCTATTGATGTGAACGCCTGCAGAGAGAAAATAGGGCAAAACAGTCACATGTGAGGCGCCTAATTCACTGCATTTTGTTATGGCTTCTGGTATTGAAGGAGAGGCAAATTCTAAAAAGGCTGGCATTATCAAATCAAAATCATTTGAATTGAATTCAATCATTTTTTTTGATAAGGCTTCCACCTCAAGGTTTGATTCATCTCTTCTGCTTCCGTGAGCAACTAATAGCAATACATTCATATCGGGCTGGATAATACGTTAAATTGAATAAATTGATTATTTTAGGGTATCTTATCACGTTGAAAAAAATAAATTAGAGGCATGCTTTTGTACCAAAGTTCGTCAATTCATGAGTCGGCTGGTAATAACAAGATTGGAGTGCTTTTGTCCAATTTAGGGACACCTGACGCGCCGACAAAAAAGGCGGTAAAGCCCTACCTCAGACAGTTTCTATCAGACACTAGAGTCATAGAGCCGCCACCTCCAAGATGGATTTGGAAAATTATATTGAATGCTGTCATCCTCAACTTGAGGCCTAAAAAATCAGCCAAAGCCTATCAAACTGTTTGGAATACTCATGGCGAAGGCTCACCACTTCTGTCGATTGCAAAGTATCAAAAAGCCGAAATTACATCACAACTTGAAAAAAGAGCGCCAGCTCAGTTTGAGGTTGCACTCGGTATGTGTTACGGTAATCCGTCTATGAAGTCTGCTCTAGCAGAGCTAGAATCTAAAGGCTGTAAAAAAATTATTGTTCTTCCTCTCTATCCTCAATATGCAGCTTCTTCTACAGGCTCTGTGTTTGATGCTGTTGCTAAAGAGCTGTTAACTTGGAGAAATGTGCCCGACCTAAGGTTTATTCGTAGCTACAACGAGGAAGATAAATATATTGACGCGCTTGCTAATAGCGTCAAGGACTACCAAAATGTTCACGGTAAGCCTGATTTTTTGCTTATGTCTTATCACGGTATTCCTAAAAGGTACTTTGATAAAGGTGATAATTATCCTTGCCAATGCTGCAAAACGACTTTTCGTTTAGCGCAAAAGCTGGACTTGAAGCCGGATGAGTACCAAATGTCATTTCAATCCAGATTAGGCTTCGCTGAATGGATGAAAGAGTACACCGATCAGACTCTTAAAGCTCTACCAAGTAAAGGGATGAAGAATGTTCAGGTTATTTGCCCGGGATTCTCAGCAGATTGTTTGGAGACGATTGAAGAGATCAGTGAAGAAAATAAGGGTTATTTTATGGAGTCAGGTGGTGAAAAATTTGGCTATATCCCTGCACTTAATGACAGGCCAGATCATATTGAGTTTTTGACACAGCTTCTTCTTGACAACACGTATGGCTGGAATAACTAGCATGAAAATTGTTATTCTAGGAGGGACTGGATTAATTGGCCAGGCGCTTCAAGAAAGTTTTTCAAAAAACCACCAAGTAGAGGTGTTTAATAGAACTGCCTTTCAATCCGTTAAATATTTAGCTTCAATCATTGATGGCAGTGACTTTGTTATCCAGCTAGCAGGCTCAACTATTTCAAAGAGGTGGAGTGAAAAAATTATCGAAGAAATGTGGCAAAGCAGAGTCAATACTAACCAAATGCTCTCTGAGGCAATCAAATTAATTTCTAGTAAGCCTAGAGTCATATGCGCTTCAGGAATCAGCTTTTACGCAGAATCTGACTGCAATGACCCTAAGACTGAAGATGACCCGCAAGGTGAAGGCTATTTGACTGACCTCAGTATTGCTGTAGAAAATGCGGCAAAGTCTATTTCAGATGATGTCACTATTTTAAGGTTCGGTGTTGTTCTTTCAAGAAATGGCGGCGCATTAGGAAAACTATATTGGCCTTATTATTTTGGTTTTGGCGGTCCTATTATGAATGGAAACCAATGCTTTTCTTGGATCCATATTGATGATCTCGTTAGAGCGTTTCATTTCCTAGTAAATGACTCTCAAAGTAGGGGCGTTTACAACGTGACATCACCTCAGCCGGTTCCCCAAAAGGTTTTTGGAAAGGCGCTTTCTAAGGCGCTGAAAAGACCTTTTTTTATTCCGGTTTGGGAGTGGCAATTAAAAATCCTTCTCGGAAAGGGCTCTCAAGTGCTAACCTTAAGTGCATCTGTGATTCCAAAAAGATTGACTCAAGACGGTTTTGTTTTTGATTATCCTGACATCGATAGCGCAATGAAAGAATTAATAGCTTAAAGCGATTCAATCCTCACATTGAATTAGATTTAGCCTATGGTAAAATATGCTTAAGTTTCGTACGGTTACATAAGATTCAATGAGACTTTCCATTCTGGAAAGTCTTTTTTTTTGGTTAATTTTGGAGAAAATATGAAAGTTAGTAAGGATAAGGTTGTTTCAATGCACTACACGCTCAAGAATGATGCTGGAGATGTTATTGATTCTTCTGAAGGTAAAGAGACTCTAGACTTTTTACAGGGGCATGGCAACATTATTCCTGGCCTTGAATCAGCACTTGAGGGTGCTATCAAAGGCGACAAGATGGATGTTTCGGTTGAGCCTGAAGAAGGTTATGGGCTTCGTATGCAGGATGCGATACAAGAGATACCTCGATCAGCACTTCAGGGTATAGATGAAGTCACGATAGGTATGCAGCTTCAATCACAAGACCAAGATGGCAATGCATTTGTTGTCACTGTTACTAAGCAGGATGATAAAAAAATTACTGTTGATGCAAATCATCCTTTGGCTGGCGAAACGCTTCATTTTTCGGTTAGTATTGAAGATATTAGAGATGCTGAAGCAGAAGAACTTTCTCATGGTCACGTTCACTCAGCTGGCGGTCACGCGCACTAATCATAAATCTTTAGCGGGCTATGGTGATTGAAATCATTACTTGTCCGCTATGTCAATCAAAGAATCATTCCCTGATCTTTAAAGATAGTCATCGAGAGTACTTAAAGTGCTCAGATTGTGACTTTGTTTTTGTACCTAAAAACTATCACCTTTCTGAAACTGATGAAAAATTAAGATACGACACCCACAATAACGATCCTATGGATACTCGTTACCGTGAATTTTTATCACAGCTGACAGTGCCTCTTTTGGAGAAAATTCTTGAGAAGTCTGACGGCCTTGACTTTGGCTCTGGGCCCGGTCCAACGCTCTCCTTAATGCTAGAAGAGGCGGGGCATTGTGTCGAGATTTATGATAAGTTTTATGCCTCAAATGAGCATATATTTAATAAAAGATTTGACTTTATTACCGCTACAGAAGTTATTGAGCACCTGAGAGAGCCGAGATTTGAATTAAAGCGCTTAACTACAATTCTCAAGCCGGGTGGCTACCTGGCACTCATGACGCAAATACTGACTAAAGAAATTAATTTTAGCGACTGGTATTACAAAAATGATCCCTCTCATATTGGATTTTTTAATGAGAAATCTTTGAAGTACCTTGCTAATGATTTAGAGCTTGAGATCACCATCCACTCAGAGCGCGTTATTTTTTTGAAAAAACTAGGCTAGTATATTTAAATAACTCTCATAGCGATTATCATTAATTTCACCGTTCTCAAGTGCAATTTTTACAGCACAATCTGGCTCGTTAATGTGTTTACAGTTTCTAAATCGACATCTGTCCGATAACGCTTTGAATTCCCTGAATCCGCCAACTATTTGCTCTTCGGAGAGGTTGTCTAGTTGGAACTCTCTGACACCCGGAGAATCAATCAAGTCACCGCCGCTCGGTATATGGTAGATTGTTGTATTCGTTGTTGTGTGCTTACCCAGCTTACTCTTAATAGAAATTTCATTCACTCTGAGCTCTAAATCAGGAATAAGAGAGTTGATGAGTGAGGATTTACCTACGCCAGATTGACCTAAGAATATATGAGACTTGTTGATAAGCTTTTCCTTGAATGTGTCAACATTTTCTCCATTCTTAACACTAATAAAATGGACATCATAGCCTAAACTTTTATAATGCTCAAAGTCATTATTAAGCTGGTTGCCATTCTTTGATAACTCTATTTTATTGATTACAATACCAATAGGCAATTTTGAATTTTCAGCCATAATGAGGTAACGATCAATCAGATCAAACTCATAGTGCGGCTCTATAGCGACAACAAGCCATAACTGGTCAATATTGGCTGCAATTAACTTGTCTTTCCTTTGGAGTTCAGTTTTTCTTGGATAGATTGCAGTGACGATTGCTTCGTCTTGTTTTGTTTTTTGAAAAAGGACCTGATCTCCAGCAACAGAGAAACCAATATTTTGACGGCTGACGCACTGAAAAATTTTCCCATTTTTGTCCTCAACAAGTTGGCGCTGACCGTACCTCGTGATAACCATCCCAGTGTACTCTTTTTCATTGCTTTCTAATTGGGACTCAGCCTTAAGGGAGGCCTTGTCAGCGCGAGCAATCTTTTCAGACTGGACTTTATCGATGCGCCACTTTTGTTTTCTAGTTAGGGGCACTAGGCAATTAAATTATTGTAATTTTTCAATTCTAAGAACCGCACTTGGATGAGAGTCATGAAAAGCAGAATAATACTTGTCAGGTGACAGTGATGATGAGTTTTCTTTGTATAGTTTAATGAGTGACGATATCAAATCCTTTGCGTCTGTATGGCTCACTGCAAAAGCATCTGCCTGGAACTCATGTTTTCTTGACACGAGATTACTAATTGGGGTAATAAAAAAACTAAAGACTGGAAGAGCTAGACTAAAAAGAACCAGCGCTGTGTGCGACGAAGGTTCAGAAATTCCGAGCCCATTATAGAACCATGTTTGGTTGATAAGATACCCAAGCAGTGCAAGACTGACAAAGCTAAAAATAAAGGAGCTCACCATTCTTTGACGTGTGTGTTTGTGGTGAAAGTGCCCAAGCTCATGAGCAAGAATTGCCTCAATTTCTTTATCCTCCATCCCCTTAAGAAGCGTATCAAAGAATACAATTCTTTTGTTTTTTCCTATGCCTGTAAAGTAAGCGTTTCCATGAGAGGATCTTTTGGAGCCGTCCATGACATAAATCCCGTCACTCCCAAAACCTGTTCTCTCCAGCAGGCTAGTGATTCTTGATTTAAGGGTTTCGTTATCCAAAGGGTTGAATTTGTTAAAGATTGGCGCAATGAAAGAGGGATAGATCCACATCATTATTAGAGAAAAAAGACTAATAATAACCCAAACATAGACCCACCAATAGTCACCAATCGATTCAATATTCATGAGGTACAGGATTGCATAGATTAGCGGTAAAACGAGAGCAAAGCTGAGAACAACCTCCTTAATTAAATCTCCCGCAAAAGTGCTGACGGTCATACGATTGAAGCCAAATTTTTGTTCAAGCACAAAATTTCGATAGATACTGAATGGAAGATCAATAAAGCTAGCGATAAGCATAATGCTTAGTACAAAGAAAGTACCCATTAGTACCGGGTCGTCGACTCTTTGAGACCAGAAACCATCAATCCAGTTCATGGCGCCTCCAAGGGTCCAAACGAGAAGAACAATCGTTGAAAAGATGATCTCAAAATGATTCAGTAAAAGCTTCGCTTTAGTGTATCTGCCAGCTTTTTGATGGTCCTCAAGATTAATAGTTTCACTAAAGCCGTCAGGAACACTGTCAAACGAATTACTGATCGCTTTATCTTGCCTAAAATTTAACCAAAGCAAGGCTAAGACCGAAGTCAGTATTGCGAATAAAAAAACAAATGTAAAAAAATTAAATTCCATTTCGTGTAAATAGATATGCTTGAAAAAAGTTAAACCAAATTATACCCGCTCAATTACCTAATATTGCGAATTGAAATTTGGATAAACTCAAGGAAACAATCTATAAGAACGATTAATTATATGAATAATATATTGTTAAATGAAATCCTATACATATAGGATGCTTTATAAGCGGAGATGGGTATAATTTCGTGATTAAAGTTATATTTTGATAAGATTTTATGATGACAATGGAAGATAGAGACGGCTTCATCTGGATGGATGGCGAGTGGCTAGATTGGCGTGAGGCAAAAGTGCACGTCCTTACACATACCCTTCATTATGGTATGGGGGCTTTTGAGGGTGTTAGGGCATATGAAACAGAGGATGGCCCAGCGATATTTAAGCTTGAGGAGCATACTGAAAGGCTATTTAATTCAACTAGAATTTTGGGAATGAAGATTCCTTATGAGGCTGAAACGCTTAACCAAGCCCAAAGAGAAGTCGTCACCAAAAATAATCTCAAGTCGGCCTACATTAGACCCATGTGTTTTTATGGCTCAGAAGGTATGGGACTTAGAGCTGATAATTTAAAAGTTCATACGATGATTGCTGCATGGGAGTGGGGATCATACTTGGGTGAAGATAATATGAAAAACGGCATCAGAATCAGAACATCTTCATACGTTAGACATCCTGCACATCCCACACTTAGCGGTGCTAAAACAAATGGAAACTATATTAACTCGATGATGGCGCTCAAGGAAGCGCTTGATCATGGCTTTGATGAGGCTCTAATGCTCGATATTGAGGGCTGTGTATCTGAAGGAAGTGGCGAAAATATATTTGTTATTAAGGAAGGCGTTATCTATACGCCTCATTTAACTTCTGCTTTGCCTGGCATTACCAGAGACACCATCGTTACCCTAGCTAAGTCATTGGGCTATGAGATCATTGAAAAGAAGCTCTCTTGTGATGATATCTATAATGCAGATGAGGCTTTTTTTACGGGGACTGCTGCTGAGGTAACACCTATTAGAGATCTTGATGGAAATCAGATAGGTGATGGGACACGTGGCCCGGTTACTGAAAAGTTACAGTCACTTTATTTTGATTGCGCCCATGGGCGCAATGCCGATTTTCTTCATTGGATAAATAATGGAAGGTGTTTGTGAATGCTGCCAACTCATTTAAAGCTGAGACGATATTAGTTTCAAAGAAGGACTTACCTATCCACTGTCCGCCTAAAGATGCTTCAAATTGGAGCATGCATCCAAAAGTTTTTTTATCATTTGATGTTGATGGCCAAGCAAGCTGTCCCTATTGCGGCGCAAGCTATAAACTGGATCAGTAGTTTAGTATTTTTAAAAAATGCAATCAAATCTAAACAATATTGTCATAATTGGCCCAATGGGGTCAGGTAAGACGACGGTCGGAAGACGGCTGGCTGAAAAGCTGGATATTGATTTTTATGATGCGGATCATGAAATCATTGACAAGACAGGTGTCAGTATTGATCATATATTCGATATTGAAGGAGAAAAAGGTTTTCGAAAAAGAGAGTCTAATGTTTTAAAAGATTTATGCAATAAGGTTAATATTGTTCTAGCTACAGGCGGCGGGGCAGTTATGTTGGAAGAAAATAGGCTAGAAATATCAAAAGCTGGGTCAGTTATCTATCTATCATCCTCCGTTGATCAAATTTTAAGACGAACAGCAAAGTCTAAAACTAGACCTCTTTTGGAAAATAGCACAAACAAAAGAAAAACAATCTCTGACATTATTGAAGCGAGAGATCCTCTATACAGAGAAATCGCAACGATTATTATCAATACGAATGGTAAAAAGCTCAATGAAGTCATTCATGAAATATTGAATCAATTAAAAAGATAATTTTTTTTAAATTCTTTTTCCTAAAATTCACCAAAACTTCACTAAAATATAAAATTCATGCTCTAAACTGTTGATTTTATTTAATTGATTTGCAAATTAAAGGGGAAGTAATGTATTTAAGAGCCATTCTGTCGTCACTTTTTGTTTTATCTTTAAGTAGTCATGCGATCACCTTAGATGACTTCAGCACAAGACTGGTAGAAACCCACCCCTATTTTGTTCAATTATCTCTTTCAGAAAAGACGAGTCTAATCAACCAAAAATCTTTATCAACCAACGACGATTGGAATATTAATGCTGGTGCAAGTGAAACCTTTACTGGTGGTGAAGACGTTTCTACTAGGCTGTACAAAGACCTTTATTCAACGAAGTATGAGATAGGAGCAACAAGAAAAATTGAAAATTCTGGTGCAAGTGTCAATCTGAAGCACTCTCTAACTCGAAATGACAAGGACAGCAATGCAACCCATTTAAATCTCTTTTCAATTGACTATGTAAGGCCTCTTCTTCAGAATAAGGATGGCCTCAATGATAGACTTAATTTAGATCTTGCTTCTCTCAACCTGATCGCTAAAAAGGTCAGTCTTGAGGAGCAGGCAGAAAACTTTTTAGCTTCTAAACTCTCCAAGTTTGTAGATTTGGCTTTAAAACAAGAGGTTGTCAAAAACCACAAGATAGCACTCGACTTAGCAAAAGAACAGCTAGACCTAGCCGAAGATAAATTTAAAAATTCCCTTATTGACATAACACTCCTTATTCAAGAAAAGGACAACTATGTTAAGGCAAGACAGCAATCTCTTCAGTCCAATAAAGAGCTTATTATTGAGAGACGTGAGTTGGCTAATTTGATTGGCGCTAAAGAGTCCGACATGATTGTTGAGATGGATTTATTTAAAGAACAAGCACTCAGCATTGTTAAGCCGCGTGAGTTTGTTAAAAGCTCTAGGGCTATTCAAAAGTTTGATTTTGACAAAGCAAAGCTTCAAAGAGAGCTTGAGTCACTTGAAAACAAAACAATGCCGAATGTCAATCTGAATCTAGGACTTTCCTCCCTTGGTGAAAATGACAAAGTCTTTGGCAGCTTTGGTAATAGAGATTATTCTTGGAATGTTGGTGTAGATATCTCTTATCCAATAGGTTCTCGAAAAGAGCTTCTTGCAGTTGAAGACACTGAGATAAAAATGTCAGACACAGATGCAAAAAAACGCGAGGCTGAAATCAATAGTATTCAGCAAATTAATTATCTTCTGGCACAGGTCGACCTATTAACTGAGCTTGTAGCACTGTATTTAGAGCAGGGCGCCTTGGCTGAAGAAAAGGTTATTGAGGAGCAAATTAAATTTAGTGAGGCAAGAGGTCAGAAGTCTCTCGTTCTTGCTGCAAAGGGTAGTGCAAATCTTGCAAAACTGAATTATCTTCAGGCTGCAGGCACATATCAGAAAATTGTGATTGATTATAAGGCAGCGATAGATCAGCTTTATAATTAATCATGATTCGCCTTTTCTTAGCCTTTTGTTCTTTTTTACCGCTTAGGGTGAATCATCTATTTGGCTCTTTTATTGGCCATCTTCTTTACGTCTTTAACTCTGAGGCAAAAAGCGTATCAAAACAAAACTTAGAAATTTGTTTTCCTAGCCTGAGTGAAGATAATCTCAAAATATTATTGAAAAAAGTACTGGCAGAGACAGGTAAAAGTTTGACTGAGTCAGGTCTTATATGGAATCAAAACTTTAATATGAATGCAAAGCTTATCAGAAATATAAATGGTGAGCACCATTTAAATAACTCTAAACAAACAATTCTTCTTGTTCCTCATATGGGTTGTTGGGAGATAACTGGGAGAGTTCTTGCAGAAAAGAGAAAGGTGACCTTTATGTTCAGGCCACTCAGAAGCAGTAAGCAGAATGACTACTTGTTTGCTAGGCGAAACCAGGGCAATCTCACTATGGCAAATGCAGACAAATCTGGGATCTTAAAAATACAAAGAGCGCTCAACAATGGTGATTTGGTTGGAATACTGCCCGATCAAGATCCTGGTGAAGAAGGTGGATTGATGGTTCCTTTTTTTAGTCAGAGAGTCAATACAATGACTTTGCTTGCAAGGATCGCAAAAAAACATAACGCACAGGTCTTAATGTTTTGGGCTAAAAGGCTCGATAATGGACAGGGCTATGATTTGAACATGGAGCCAGTTGATCTTGCTGCTAATGGCGATGATTTAGAGGAGAGAGTGGCGCTAATGAATCAGTCCATTGAGTCTCTAATCAGAAGCCAACCTGAGCAGTATATGTGGAGTTATCGAAGATTTAAATCATCCCATTCGTATATCTAGTTTTCTTGTGTTTTAGCAATTGATATTTTCAACGCAGTGAAATCTCGCTAGTAGCAATAATGGTATAATCCCTCGCATGAGAATTATTGAAGACGTTCGTAGTGTATTTGCGCGTGATCCTGCTGCAAGAAATGTATTCGAAGTATTAACATGTTATTCAGGTGTGCAGGCTGTCATATTCTATCGATTAACTCACTTTTTATGGCGTTATAAGCTGTATTGGCTTGCGCGTTTTATTTCTACATTTGCGCGTTGGTTGACCGGTATTGAAATCCATCCTGGCGCTGTGATTGGAAGACGTTTCTTTATCGATCATGGAATGGGCGTTGTGATTGGTGAAACTGCAATTATCGGTGATGATTGTATGCTTTATCACGGCGTAACTTTAGGCGGTACGTCTTGGGACAAAGTAAAGCGGCACCCTACACTTAAAAATGGCGTTGTTATAGGCGCCGGCGCTAAGATACTTGGACCTATAACGCTTGGTGAAAATGTGCGCGTTGGCTCAAATTCGGTCGTAGTGATGTCGATCGATGACAATGAAACAGTTGTTGGAATACCAGGCAGAATTGTAAGAAAAAAGGCAGAAGACGGAGACTCTTTCGACTCTTATGCAGCAAACTCTTCAGGTACCTCAAATGACCCAACCATTCAGGCTGTCAATTCACTCATTGAACGCCTCTCTGAGATGGAGGAAAGGTTAGACAAGGCAACCTCTAAAAAGAGCACAAAGGATAGTGAAAAAAATTAAACTCAAAGTTGAATTAAATACTTGACTAAAATACTTGGTTAATAGTATAATTTGCACCTTTATTATAGATAGAGATTCTTATGCAATTAACCACTAAAGGAAGATATGCGGTTACAGCCATGTTGGATTTAGCTTCTAACGAATCCACAAGGCCGGTAACCCTTGACATGATTTCACAAAGGCAAAATATTTCCCTCTCTTATCTGGAGCAGCTTTTTGCTAAACTTAGAAAAGCATCACTCGTTAAAAGTGTTAGAGGCCCTGGCGGCGGTTATCTGCTCAATGTCAATGCCGAAGAGGTGACCCTGACTCAAATTATTGAGGCCGTTGATGAGAATATTGACCTAAGACGTTGTCATGGTTCAAGGGACTGTAATAGAGGCAAGCAATGCCTCTCTCATCACTTGTGGTGCGAAGTGAGTGATCAAATTAGGGGTTTTCTTAGTACTCGAAACCTTCAACAGGTGATGGATGACTATCAGCTCAATCAATCACTTAATCTCAATTAATATTTAAAGGAATATATACATGCTCACTCCAACATATATGGACTATTCATCAACGACTCCAGTTGATGCTCGAGTTGCAAATAAAATGGCCAAATACCTGACTATGGAGGGTGACTTTGGAAATGCTGCGTCTCGCTCTCATTATTACGGCTGGCAAGCGGAAAAGGCAGTCGATGAAGCTCGCTCTCAGGTTGCCGACTTGGTAGGTGCTGATCCTAGAGAAATTGTTTGGACTTCAGGTGCGACAGAGTCTAATAACCTTGCAATCAAGGGAATCGCAAATTTTTATCAAAAGCGTGGTAAACACATCATCACTCTTAAGACTGAGCACAAGGCGGTTCTTGATACCTGTCGTCAGTTAGAAAGAGAGGGTTTTGAGGTAACCTACTTGGATCCATTGGCTAACGGATTATTGGATTTGGACCTTTTCAAAAAAACAATTCGAGAAGATACAATTTTGGCTTCGTTTATGCACGTCAATAATGAAATCGGTGTCATTCAAGATCTTCAGTCGATTGGAGATATTTGCAGAGAAAACAAAGTCTTTTTTCATGTTGATGCGGCTCAATCTGCTGGCAAAATTGAGATAGATTTATCTTTGTTGCCAGTTGATTTGATGAGTTTTTCTGCACACAAAATTTACGGTCCTAAGGGGATGGGCGCTCTCTATGTCTCTCGTAAACCAAGAGTTCGCCTTGAAGCTCAAATGCATGGTGGTGGTCACGAACGCGGAATGCGATCAGGAACACTGGCTACCCATCAAATTGTGGGTATGGGCGAAGCTTTTGCGATTGCAAAGGCCGAAATGAAAGACGAGTCTGATAGAACCCTTAAGTTAAGACAAAGACTCTATGATGGTTTCTCCGATATGGAAGAAGTCGTTGTCAATGGTGACCTTGATCAAAGGATTGCAGGGAACCTCAATATTAGTTTTAATTATGTCGAGGGTGAGTCACTCATGATGGCTATCTCTGATGTTGCAGTCTCGTCAGGTTCAGCTTGCACATCTTCGAGCCTTGAACCTTCATATGTTCTTCGCGCACTGGGTCTTAGTGATGAATTGGCTCATAGCTCAATTCGCTTCAGTGTCGGAAGGTATACAACAGAAAAGGATGTTGATGATGCAATTGTTCTTGTTAGAGAGAAAGTTGAAAAATTAAGAGATTTATCGCCTTTATGGGATATGTATAAGGATGGTATCGATTTAAATTCAGTAGAGTGGGCTGCTCACTAAATAGAAAGAGATATTTAAAAAATCTACAGCATGCTGTAGCGTAAAATTGTCAGTTAAATTTGGAGTAACTTATGGCATATGGTAAGAAAGTCTTAGATCACTATGAAAATCCTAGAAACGTAGGGGTTTTAGATAAAGAAGCAAACAATGTAGGCACTGGCATGGTTGGTGCACCGGCCTGTGGTGATGTGATGCGTCTTCAAATCCAGGTAAATGATGATGGCGTTATTGAAGAGGCTAAGTTTAAAACCTATGGCTGTGGTTCTGCAATTGCATCATCTTCACTTCTAACAGAATGGGTCAAAGGTAAGACGCTGGATGAGGCTTCGCAAATTAAAAATACCGAAATTGTTGAAGAGCTAGAGTTGCCTCCAGTTAAGATTCACTGCTCAGTTTTAGCTGAAGATGCAATCAAAGCTGCAATCAACGACTTAAAAAGCAAATCGAACTAATAAATTATGGCAATTACTCTCACAGATAAAGCGGCAGAACGCATGAGCGATTACTTATCAAATCGCGGCTCAGGTGTTGGTGTCAGGCTCTCAGTTCAGACGACAGGCTGCTCAGGTTTAGGATACAACATGGAGTTTGTGGACGCTGTCAATGATGACGATACAATGTTCGATGACAAAGGCATCAAGGTTATTGTGGATGCAAAAAGCCTTATTTATATTGACGGAACTGAAGTTGATTACCAAAAAGAAGGCCTCAATGAAGGCTTTGAATTTAATAATCCAAACTCCAAGGCAGAGTGCGGTTGTGGTGAGTCATTCACCGTATAAATCGCGTTAATAAGTTTCGGGCATTGGCTTTATGCAAAATTACTTTGAGTTATTTGACCTTGAGACTTCCTTCTTTATCAGTGATTCCAACTTAAAGGATTCGTATCGAAGAGAGATTGCTCGGTTTCATCCGGATAAGTTTGCCTCGAAAACAGACTCAGAAAAATTACAGGCACTTCAAAACACTTCCCTTTTAAATACTGCCTTTGAAATGATTAAGTCCCCGCTGAATCGAGCAAGTTACCTACTTAAGCTTGATGGTGTAGATCCTTTTGATGAAAAAGACACCGCCATGGATCACGACTTTCTAATATCTCAGATTGAGCTGAGGGAAGAGCTTGAGGTGATTGAGTCAAAGACTGACACTGGTAAGTTAGATGACTTTATTGACCGTATAGAATCTCATGTTCAATCAAAAGTTGAATCAATCTCAAATGCTTTTAAAGATACTAGTGACACTCTAGAAATTAAAAAAGATGTCAGAGAGCTTAAGTTTTATGAGCAGCTAGCGAAAGAGTCTAATAAGCTGATGGATGAATGGTTATAGAGGTTTAAAGTATGGCACTATTACAAATTTCTGAGCCTGGGCAATCAACCGCTCCCCATCGCCATAATTTAGCATGCGGCATTGACTTGGGTACGACCAATTCATTGGTTGCAAGTGTTATGAGCGGCGAAACTAAACTGCTTCTAGATAATAATGGAGATGCAATCCTGCCGTCTATTGTCCATTGTGATGACGATGGAATGAGTGTTGGAAGAGAGGCTCTGAGCTATATAACGAGTGATCCAGTTAACACTATTTCTTCGATTAAGCGCTTTATGGGTATTAGTTTCATCGAGGCTAAGTCCATTAAAAACCTCCCCTACGACTTAGTTGATCGAGAAGGCAGCGTTGTGTTTAAAACCGCAATGGGTGAGCTCTCCCCTGTAGAGATTTCAGCGAGAATACTCTCAAGCCTTAAAAGGCGAGCAGAAGATGCTCTTGGCGACGAACTTAAAGGCGCAGTCATAACAGTTCCAGCCTACTTTAATGATGCTCAAAGACAATCAACAAAAGATGCAGCAAAGCTTGCTGGAATAAACGTTTTAAGGCTTCTTAATGAGCCAACGGCGGCTGCGATCGCTTATGGCCTTGAAACAAAGGAAGAGGGCATTCATGCCGTTTATGATTTAGGCGGCGGCACTTTTGATATTTCAGTCTTAAGCTTTAATAGGGGCGTTTTTGAGGTTTTATCGACAGGCGGCGATTCGAGTTTAGGCGGCGATGATTTTGATAACTTAATTTTTGAAGATTGTGTTAAATCGTTAGAACTTAAGGATTTAACTGCCTCACAAATACAAAACATCAGGCAACATTCAAAATCTGCGAAAGAAAATCTTTCTGTAAGTGATAGTGCTGAATTTAAACTGGATGGTAAAACCTACAAGATAACACAATCAAAATTTGAAGTTTTGTCAGAAAAGCTTGTTAAAAGGACGCTTCAAATTACAAAGAGAGCGCTCAGAGATGCAGAGATTGATACGGCTGATATTAAAGAGGTTATTATGGTTGGTGGCTCTACCCGAATGAGCATTATCAGAGAAAGCGTTAGCAAAGTTTTTGGTAAACCAGTGCTGTGCTCGATTAATCCTGATGAAGTGGTTACAAAAGGTGCTGCAATTCAGGCCAACATTTTGGCTGGTAACAAAAGCAAAGATGACGTCTTATTGCTCGATGTTCTTCCACTATCTTTAGGTCTTGAGACAATGGGCGGTCTGGTTGAGAAAGTGATTCATAGAAATACAACAATTCCAATCACAAGGGCCCAAGAATTCACGACCTATAAAGATGGGCAGACCGGGATGGGTATTCATGTTTATCAGGGTGAGAGAGAGCTCACAAAAGATTGCCGCTCACTTGGACGCTTTGAACTTAAAGGAATTCCCCCTATGGTTGCTGGTCGTGCAAGAATCTTAGTTGAATTTCAGGTTGATGCTGATGGCCTTTTATCGGTCTCCGCGAAAGAGGAGGCGTCAGGCGTTAAGTCTGAAATCGAAATCAAGCCCTCATTTGGTCTGAGTGATAAGGATATGGAGAAAATGCTCAAGGACTCTGTCGTCTTTGCTCAGAAAGATATTTTGTTAAGACAACTTCAGGAGCAAAGAGTGGATGCAACCCGAACAATTGAGGCTATAGACGCTGCGCTTAATGCCGATAAATCGCTACTTGATGAAAAGATGTTAGACTCTATTATGACCGCGAGGGATAGTTTATCTTCGCTCGTTGAGTCTGAGGATGCTGCGCTTATCAAGGATGCTACTTTAGAGCTTGAAAATGTCAGCGCTAAGTTTGTTGAGATGAGAATGAACAAATCAATCATGAGTGCAATGAAAGGTCACAGCATTGATGAATTTGATGAACAACTATAGAATACCAATATGCCGCAACTAATTATCCTCCCTAATGAAGAGTTTTGTCCCGAAGGGACCGTTATTGAAACAGAAAATGGAACCAGTGTTTGTAGAGCGCTACTCGATAACGGTATCGAGATTGAGCATGCATGCGAGATGTCGAACGCCTGTACAACTTGTCATGTCTATGTTCGTGAGGGCTTTGATTCGATCGAAGAGTCTGACGAAATTGAGGATGATCTCTTAGATAAGGCGTGGGGTCTTGATCCAGACTCAAGACTTTCTTGTCAGGCCATTGTCTCAGAGGATGATTTAGTTATTGAGATACCGAAGTACACCATTAACCAGGTCTCAGAGAACCACTAAATCCATATTATTCAATCGTTATCTTTGGAAAGGCTCCAACCGATTCATTATTGAGCGATAGCGTCCCAGCTACTTTTCTAGCAATCTCTTGATACATGCCTGTTACCACACTATCAGGGTCTTTTGCAACGCTAGGGGTGCCTTCATCAACATCCGTTCTGATGTCTAATTGAAGCGGGAGTGCGCCAAGGAATTTAGTATCTGAGTTATCAGCCATGTGTTTACCACCACCATGACCAAAAATCTCTTCAGCGTGATTACACTTTGAACAGATATGAATCGACATATTCTCAACGATGCCCAGAATTGGAATATTAACCTTTTCGAACATGGCAAGGCCTTTCTGCGCATCAATCAGCGCGATATCTTGAGGAGTCGTTACAATTACTGCACCGC
>Ga0233427_10000169_pt1 | contig 89226 bp, 78 predicted proteins | sample SI_118_April2016_5_FD_179885 | JGI IMG/M metagenome (GOLD analysis project Ga0233427, IMG submission 179885) | Seawater microbial communities from Saanich Inlet, British Columbia, Canada - SI_118_April2016_100_MG | ecosystem: Environmental > Aquatic > Marine > Inlet | place: Canada: British...
GACGACTAATAGTTTCTAGTCTGTTCGGATCCAGCCCGGCTTTTTCTGCGTTAACTTCCATCGTTTTAGCCTAATGTGTAAAGTGATGAGCAGTGTAAGGCAAGACTGCTGGTGAATTCAGCGCTTAAATACTATTTATCGGTACCCGCAACGACCGCGGCACTTTAAACTGAGATTTTTCTCGCCCATAAATTCCACCGTGTCACCACTCTGAAAACCACTATGGTCACAACAAAACGCCCTGGACGCTGGATAAAAACTTTAGGGTTGTTCACCGTCAGCGTTCTTCTACTCACGTCACTGACGTTTACTACTCGTGCCTATATCATCGAAAATATCGTTTCGATATTGCTGGATCGTGAAATCATTATTGACGATATCGTCGATATAGAAGCCGGCGAATTATTCAGCGCCACCTTGAGTGGTATTTATATGGATCACTCTGATGTTCGTTTTCAAGCTAAGGCCATGTTTATCGAGATGAACATCAAGCAATGGCTTTTCAGCGACGAAATTATCCTGACCCAACTGCTGATCAGCAACGCCGAGCTTCACATCAAGGACTTCGAGGAACAAGGCCAAGAAGAAGACGCAGAAATCAGAAGCGAGCTGATACCAAAAGAGTTTGCGTTTCTAAACATGAAGGTTAGCTATTCAGATGAGGATCAAGACTGGCTCGCTCAGGTGGCCTCTTGCACAGGGAAAGGACATTCAAATAGTAATATTGCGGACTTGACCTGTAACGGCGAACTCAACGGCACCCCGTTCAACATCACAGGGAACTATGGCCTGCCGGATACCGAGCAGACCACGGAGCCACTTAATATTTCCGTCGATTGGGACGATTTTTCACTGACGGCTAAAGGCAAGCTGGATTCGCTGCTTGATTTAGCTGGCGCTCGCCTGGACATAACACTTAGCTCTGCACATCCCGGCCCCTTACTTCGCCTGTTAGGTATTCATGAACTTCGGGAAGGCGCCATCAACATCAACGCCCGGATCGAGAACCAAACGGCGGGCGAGCCGTATGAATTTCATATTGACGGTTCTGTCGCTGGCGTTGAGGTTCGCGTCGACGGTAATACCCAGGACATCCTGACGCTAGACCCCATTGAAGCCAGCTTCATGGTATCGGGACCGTCACTTTATGAAGCCGGCGCACTGTTCAACGAACTTCGACTGACCGCAGCACCTTTTTTGGCCTCTGGGGAGTTTTCGTTCAGCGGTTCCAGCCTCGATATCCCAGCGCTGAACGTACAACTTGAACAAGGCACGCTGGAAATATCTGCGACAGCGCCAGCGCTACCTGACACGAAGGGTCTGCAATTAACGATAACGGCCAACCAGTTCAAACCCAACTTTCTTAAACCCCTTGCCGACACCTGCGAGCTGACCGCCGAACCAATGGACGTTGACGCAGAAATCACCCTGACGGGCAACGGCCAGCAAGTACTCATTGAAACACGTAGTAGGAGCTTACAACTGAAGGCTCAAGGTACGATCAATGACTCGCCGGGGGACATTAACCTGACCGTTGTTGCCGAGAGCACCACCCTGGCGGCCATCGGTCAGTGCTTCGACGTGAAACTGCCAGACCAGCCTGCCCGTGTATCTACCATCGTCACCCAGAAAGGGAATCTGATTGCCCTAAGCAAACTGCACTTTGATTCAGACGTTGCACGGATTAGCGGTCTGGCCAACATTCAACTCGCACCAGAACTCTCTTTTGATACAACGTTGGACATCAACGTTCCAAACGCGCGCAATCTTGCTGATGGTCTGCTGGAAGATCCGGGGTCAGTCAGGGCATTCCCGTTTGAGTCTTCACTGGCCATGCACGGCTCCGAAAAATTGCTTCAGCTTGACGACTTTGCGATTAGCTCCGGCAAACATACTGGCCGCGCGAGCGGTAGTATTGGCGAAGCCTTCACCTGGCATGGGCTTGACCTTGAACTGACGCTGTCCGGGGAAGACCTGCGGCATCTTTTCACGGATGCAGAGCGAAAAGTCAGCCAGGTAAAACCCTATTCTTTAAGTACTATCCTCAAAAATCAGCAAGGCACCTGGGTCGTTGAGCAGTTGAATGCCAGCGTCGCAAATTCCACGGTTAATCTATCAGCCCGCATTTCCAATGAACCGCAGTACGTTGGCTCGGCGCTTCAGTTAAGTGCTGAAGGCGAAAATATTGAAGACCTGATTGGGCACTGGGTTGATTACCCGCTACCGTCTTTACCGTTTAGCGGATCCGCTGATGTGGAATTAACTGATGAGTATCTGCACTTTCAACGCCTTAATATGGTCGTTGGAGAACACCAGCTCACCGGTACGCTTTTTGTCGATAAACCACCGAACTTCAGCGAAACCAGTGGTGACCTCACCCTTAAAGGCCCAAGTATTAGCGAGCTTTCCGGGTTCCTGGGTCTGGAATACGAGTTCCTTGAACGCGGTTACGAGGGTTCATTCGTGCTTCAGGGGACAAGGCAGGCGCTGATTTTGGACAGCCTGGAGATTATTGTCGGTGAGTCTGACCTTTCCGGGTGGGGGTCGCTGCAAAACACCCAGCCGCCGACCTTCGAGCTGGAGCTTAAATCCAAAGCAATGTACCTGCCTCTGATAGAACCAGAGCTGATCGCTACCGAACAAGTGGCAGAACAACCCACTCAAGAAACTTCGGTATTTTCATCAACCGAACTGCCAGCACAATGGCTCACGATGGCTGAAGGGGAATTACGATACGACGTAGCAGAGTTCTGGACTTCTGATAAGTCCACCGCCAGCTTTACGCTAGAACTGCAACTGCTCGATGGGGAATTTAAAATAGACGAGTTCGACTGGGAAGGAGAATCCAAGGGGCAGCTTGATTTGACGCTAAAAAGAAAGCAGGCAGAACTAGACCTGGAGATGACGGTCGAGAGTACTCGTCTGCCGGTTATCTGGTTATTTGCCGGTGAGGCTACCCCATCCAAAGACACTGTTTTTCATGCCAATTTTGACACTACGGGTACCAGCGTCAAATCACTGATGGGTAATCTGAACGGTGCGATTATTTTCAACGGCGGCTCTGGAAGACTAGAGGGAGCTTCGCTGGACGCCCTATTCGGCGACTTTCTTTCCACCGTGTCACGGAAAGTTGTCGATAGAAAAGCCGATAACCGCACCAATCTGGCGTGCAGCGGCGGTGGCATTGTGTTTGATAACGGCACGGCCAGTTTAACGCCGGGCCTGGTGATACGCACAGACCGGGTTGACATGTTCGCCAGCGGGAAAGTGGATCTACTCTCAGAAAAATTCGACTTGTCGCTTGTCACCAAGCCCAGAACCGGTATAGGTCTCAGCCCGGCACAAGTCATTGCGCCACGCCTGACGGTAAAAGGCAGCCTCGCGAAACCAAGTTTTTCGGTCGATTCAAAGAGTACTGCGATATCAACTTATGCCGCTTTTATTTCAGGTGGTGCATCGATGCTTGCCACCAGCGTATGGGACAGAGCCACCCGCAGCAAAGACCCATGCCAAGACTTGTACAAGCTGGCGTTGAACGAGATCCAGCCCGATCCCATGACTCGCAAATAGCGCTAGGTGCCGCCCGTGACATAAAGGCATTGGCCCGTGACCCAACTGGAAGCAGGCGACGCCATAAACACGACAGCATGGCCAATATCCTCCGGCGTTCCCAGCCTGCCCAGCGGTACACCAATAATTTTTTCGACGGCCGCACCTTCCGGGAAGTTAGTCGATTCATTGAAATTTTTTGTTGGAACAGGCCCCGGGGCGACCGCATTCACCCTGATTTTAGGGGCAAGCTCTAAGGCAAATGTCTGCGTCAGGCTGTTTACAGCTGCTTTGGACGCGCCATATGGCCCATTCTTCACACTGCCCTGCGATTTGGCTGAACTGGAGGAAATATTGATGATTGCCCCCTCTTCCATATTGTTAGCGGCCACCTGACAGGCGATAAATACCGCCTTAAGATTCAGATCCAGCTGAGCGTCCCAGCGATCCTCTGGTGTCCTGGTCAGGTAACGCGGTGTTGCATCCGGCAAACCTCCGGCGTTGTTCACCCAAACGTCAATGCCCCCTCCGGCGACAGCCTGGGCCGCAAGATCCTCAACCTCTGTAGTGTTAGTCACATCAACAACGACTTTGGTGGCCTGTCGCCCTAGCGCCTCGATTTCAATCGCCAGGCTATCCAGGTCTTCCTGGGTTCTCGAGCTAATCACCAGGTCTGCCCCTGCCCTTGCCAGCTGCAAAGAAATACCCCGGCCAATACCTTTACCTGCGCCAGTGACCACTGCGCGTTTGCCATCCAACCGAAACGGATCAGACATCTTTAACTCTCAATTTGATCAAATTAGACGGTTACAATACTGACATGCCGGCACAAACGAAACACCCGATTAACCTGGTTATTTACTGGGCAGTAAACCCGCCATCTACACTGAGCACCGAACCCTGGCACAGACTGGAATCAGCTGAAGCAAAAAAGAAAATCGCGCCCGCCACTTCGTCCGCGGTACCCATACGACCAATAGGCATGGTGCCTTTGAGCATCTCTTTTGCCTCACTTTTATCCGGCATCAGATCGGTCCACCTTTCCATCATGCCGGTATCAATAACACCTGGACACACACAGTTAATCCTGACGCCGGTGTTAGCCAGTTCAATAGCCATGTCCCGGGTAAAAACCACCAGGCCACCCTTGGCACTGCCGTAAGCTGTAGAAAGCGGAAATCCAACCAGACCATTTAGAGAAGATATATTGATGACGCTGCCCGACCCCCGCTCAACCATGGGTGGCACAAAATGTTTGCAGACCAGCCATGGGCCTTTGAGATCTGTATCCAGCACCCGGTCCCATTCGTCGACGGTTGTTTCATTGTAGGCGCGGTTGAGCTCCGAGCCGGCGTTGTTAACAAGGACGTCAATATGGTCCCATCTTTTATAGGCGGCTTCTGATGCAGCTTTAACTTCCGGCTCAAGGCGAACGTCGCACTTTACGGCAGATACAGCTTCGCCCAGCTCTTTAGCCAGGGCATTCGCCGCGTCAAGGTCGCGGTCAGCGATTAGCACTTCTGCGCCCTCAGCGACGAAACGGCGAACGGTTGCAGCGCCTATCCCATTGGAGCCCCCGGTGATTACGCAATTCAGGCCTTTCAATCGCATGGTCAATTCTCGTTAAGTGAAAAGGTAATCGTAGCACCGTAGGGAGAGATTTCTCCACTTCGCTGCGCTACGGTCGAAATGACTGAAGTAGAGGATCAGTCAATAGGACGGAAGCGGGCGGCCGAAATGAACGACGGAGGCGGTAGAAATGACGGGGGCTAGTTTAATACGCCGTCATCTCGTCGGCGCTCAGTCGTCTCGATGCGCTCAGTCACCCCGAACATACTCGGTCATCTCGACCGGAACACGTGAAGCGTGTGTAGTGGAGAGATCTATACTCGCGAGCCCCGGGATTTCTCCACTCCGTGGCTACGCCACTACGGTCGAAATGACTGCGGTAGGGAGCGGTCGAAATGAACGACGGAGGCGGTAGAAATGACTGCGGTAGAGGGCGGTCGAAATGAACGACGGAGGCGGTAGAAATGACTGCGGTAGAGGATCAGTCAATAGGACGGAAGCGGGCGGTCGAATGACGGACGGACTGGAATGGCCTATATTGTCGGAATGGATAGAGACTACGATGTCATAGTAATTGGTTCGGGTGCCGCCGGTTTATCTGCTGCTGTTGCTGCTGCCGATGTAGGCGCCAGCGTTTTGATTGTCGAAGGTGACAAACAGGTGGGTGGTTCATCACGCCTAAGCGGCGGACATTTCTATGCTGCTGGCACCTCTGTCCAGGAAGAAGCTGGCGTGATTGGCGACACGCCAGATGCTATGTTTGAACACTACATGACACTCAACCAGTGGCTGGTTGACCCTGCCGTGGTTCGTCAGTACTGCGATCAAAGCGCACCGACCTTCGAGTGGGTAAAGAACCTTGGCGTCAAATTTTCCAAAGAAGGCGTTTATCCGTCCGGCGTTGGTTCAACGCCGCGCGGCCATCAGCCAGAGGGCGGCGGCGAGGAAGTGGTGAACGTCCTGGATGGCCACCGCAGCCACAAAGGTGTCGAAATCGTTTTGAATTCACGGGTGAGCGCGTTGTTAACTGACGAAGACGGGCGTGTAAATGGCATCAGCATTGGCGATGACCAGGCCACTTGTGGCGCTGTCATCATGGCTACCGGCGGGTTTGGTGCCAACCCGGAGATGATTGAAAAATACTACCCGCAGGCTTCAGCAAGCGGAGACTGGCGCTGGTATATCGGCAGTGATGGTGCCCAGGGCGACGGCATTACACTTGGGGAATCAGTAGGTGCGGCGCTCGACGGCCATGATCGAGGGCTGTTACTGGTGACACCGGGCTTCGGCCGGGACCTTGAGGTTCTGTTGCCTGGATGGCTTATTCTGGTGAACAAAGAGGGGCGTCGTTTCACCAACGAGTCTGCTCCCTACTCTGTGCTGGGTGGACTGATCCAGAACGAGGGTGGTCACGCTTATGCTGTGTTTGATGAAACGGCTCGCACCGCGGCGAAGCCTGGCCCGATTTCACAGGCTAACTGGGTGAGTGACGTACTGCACCAAAAAGCTGAGGAAGGTCGCATCTTCCGCAAAGAAACATTAGAGGATTTGGCCGCAGCGATGCAGGTTGATGTTGGCGGATTACTGGGCACGGTGGAAAGATATAACAATGATGTTGCCTCGGGTTCGGATACTGCTTTCTTTAAAGCCCAAGGCCTGCAGCCCGTTACCCGCGCGCCTTTCTATGGCGTCGAGATCCGGCCTGCCATTGTTTGCTGGACAGGTACGGGCGTGCGAGTCAGCGCAGATACGGCTGTGATGAACAAGCAAGAAAAGCCAATACCCGGGCTGTACGCCGCCGGCGAAACGATCGGCAACCTGCACGGGGATAGATACATTGGTGGTGGTGGATCGTTCGGGCCTTGTATCGTTTTCGGGAAACTGGCGGGTGAAAATGCGGCGCGATATGCGCGGGCGTTGAACGAATGAGTCCTTGTCGCAGAGGTGCTTGCGCCGCAATTCGAGATGACAAATTCAGCTGTTCGGAATGACTCATTTCACTCTGGCGGTTGCGTTCGAGGATTTACAAGAGTAAATTTTACGCTACCGACATTGAGTATATCTCAGTAGTAGTCGGCGATCTTCAACAGGAGATGGCCATGCTTACGAGTGTTGTCAATCGCTGTAGTTTGTTAGTTGTCTTGCTACGCGATTTTGTTCTGGGTGAGTTATGACTGAGTCGTCTCTCTGGCCCTTGGTTCTATATTTTGTCTCGATTCTTGCTTTAGTCGGCATCATTCTTGTGTTGTCTGCTTTGGTCGGCGAGCGTTCCCCTATGGAGCGAGCGAGGGCTGAGCCTTTTGAAGGCGGAGTTGTGCACATTGGTTCTGCCCAGATGCCTCTTTCGGTCGAGTTCTACCTGGTCGCCATATTCTTCGTGATCTTTGATCTGGAAACGGTATTCATTTTTGCCTGGGCCGTCGCATTTTATGAACTCGGTGTATTCGGGTTTCTGGCCATCTCTGTTTTTATTCTCATTCTTGTCGTCGCACTGATCTACGAATGGAAATCCGGCGCACTCGACTGGGGCGTTAAAACCCGCAAGGAACTGCCCGCCGGGTTCACACTTCAAAAGCTGGAGAACTGAGCATGGAATGGAGCCTAACCCAGGCCGAACCCAATATCCCCGTTGTCGATACTGCGCTGGACGAACATCTCCGCCGCAACCTTGTGATGACAAACCTTGAAGACATGCTGGCCTGGGGTCGTAAACACTCCATCTGGCCGTTCAATTTTGGACTTTCATGCTGCTATGTAGAGATGGCGACATCACTCACCAGCCGCTTCGATCTTGCTAGATTTGGCTCGGAAGTAATACGCGCCACTCCACGGCAGGCAGACATGATCGTCATTTCAGGCACCTGCTTCCTGAAGATGGCACCGGTGGTGCAAAGACTTTATGAGCAATTACTTGAGCCCAAGTGGGTTATTTCTATGGGCTCCTGTGCCAATTCCGGTGGTATGTACGACATCTACAGTGTCGTGCAGGGCGTCGACAAATTCTTGCCTGTAGATGTTTACGTACCCGGGTGCCCACCCAGACCGGATGCTTTTCTGCAGGGTCTGATGTTACTACAGGATGCCGTAGGAAAAGAAAGGCGTCCCCTCAGTTGGGTTGTTGATGACCAGCGTGTTTACAAAGCTGAAAAAACAAGCCAAAGAGACCTGAGAAACGAGTCGCGGATTCAAGCGACCGAATTGAGGAAGCCTGATCACGTGTAATTAGTAACCAGTAGTAGAAGAGGAAGGCTGTTGTCTGTGGTAGAAGAACAGGTAGTATCTAACGAATTCGCATTGAAGCTGGATCAACAGTTTCCTGGTGCTTCGCTTTTCGTACAACAAACGGTCGACGAGATCGCCACGATCTGGATTGAACGTTCACGCCTCAGGGAAATCATCAGGTTTGTCAAAAACAGCGGCTTCGAAATGTTGTTTGACCTGTGCGGCGTTGATGAACGCATGCGCGAACATCGAGACGGTCTGCCTGCTGCTGATTTTACCATTGTTTATCACTTTCTCTCGTTCCGCCTGGGCACCGAGCTAAGGCTCAAAGTGGGTGTTTCAGGGGAAGATGCAAATGTACCCAGCATCCATGACATTTACCCGAATGCCAATTGGTATGAACGTGAAGCCTGGGACATGTTTGGCGTCACCTTCACAAACCACCCCAACCTTTACCGCATCCTGCTGCCACCCACCTGGGAGGGTCACGCTCTCAGGAAAGACCACCCTGCCCGCGCGACTGAGATGGAGCCATTTCGCATGGACTTCGAGCGACAGGACAAGGAGCAGGAGGCACTGCGCTTCAAGCCTGAAGAATGGGGGATGACCCGGCGCGACAAAAATACAGAATTTATGTTCCTCAATCTTGGTCCGAACCATCCCTCCGTTCACGGTGTGTTCCGTATTGTGCTGCAACTCGACGGAGAAGTGATTGTCGATGCTGTGCCGGAAATCGGTTACCACCATCGCGGCGCTGAAAAGATGGGAGAACGGCAGACCTGGCATACCTACATCCCCTACACCGACCGTATTGATTACCTGGGCGGTGTTATGAACAACCTGCCCTACGTCATGTCTGTTGAGAAGATGGCCGGTATTGAAGTGCCTGATCGAGCAAAAGTCATTCGCATCATGATGGCGGAGCTCTTCCGCATCTCCAGCCACCTTGTTTTCTACGGTACTTTCGCTCAGGACGTTGGGCAGATGTCGCCGGTTTTTTATATGTTCAGTGACCGAGAGAAATTGCTCCGGATTGTCGAGGCAATAACCGGCGGGCGCATGCACCCGGCCTGGTTCCGCATTGGCGGGGTCGCGCAGGACCTGCCCGAAGGTTGGGATGTCATGGTTCGCGATTTTCTCGACTGGATGCCCAAGCGGCTGAAACAGTATGAAAGTATGGTGATGAAGAACAGCATCCTGCGCCAGAGATCCCACGGTATTGGTGTTTACACTAAAGAAGAGGCCCTGGACTGGGGCGTTACGGGCCCAGGTCTGCGGGCAACAGGAATGGATTTCGACTGGCGCCGTGACAAACCCTATGGCGGGTATGACCAGTTCGACTTTGAAGTACCGGTGTACCAGAACGGTGACAGCTTTGACCGTGCGAGGGTTCGCGTTGATGAAATTACCCAGAGCCTTCGCATCATTGAGCAGTGCCTGAACAATATGCCCGCTGGGCCTTACAAGGCCATACACCCGCAGACGACCCCACCACCCAAAGAGCGGACCATGTTTGATATTGAAACCCTCATCCATCACTTTCTGAACGTCAGCTGGGGGCCCGTGATTCCTGCCGGGGAATGCAGTGTGACGATCGAAGCCACCAAGGGTGCCAACATGTACTACCTGACGAGTGACGGCGGCGGCAGCTCATATAGAACCAGGATTCGTACCCCTTCATTTCCGCACCTGCAACAGATCCCACTGATCAGCAGAGGGCTACTGATTCCCGACCTGATCGCGATTCTCGCCAGTATCGATTTTGTCATGGCGGATGTAGATCGATGAGCAATATAGCTACTGACAACCCGACCAACTTCCTGACTGAACAGGAAGTTGCGGAAATCGAAAGCGAGATCAGTCATTTGCCAAACAGGCCTTCTGCCGCGATCGACGCGCTTAAAATCGTGCAGTCCTATCGAGGCTGGATATCTGATGAAAGCCTGAACGCCATAGCAGAACTATTAGGTATGTCTGCCGGGGAACTGGATGGTATCGCGACTTTCTACAACCTGATCTACCGGCAACCGGTGGGAGAGAAAGTCATTCTTTATTGCGACAGCGTCAGTTGCTGGTTGATGGATGGCGATGTGGTGTGCGAAAAAATTAAACAAAAACTTAATATCGACTACGGCGAGACAACAGCGGACAACAAATACACGCTCCTGCCGGTGACCTGCCTTGGCGATTGCGACCACGCACCAGCGATGATGGTGGGCGACGAATTGCACCACGACCTGACCATCGACAATATCGAGGAGCATTTGTCATGAGTAACGGACAGCTTGATAAACCGCTCACCAAGAATATTATTGGCTTCGACGGCCACACCGACCTGGCCCGTTATGAGAGCCTTGGCGGCTATGCCGCGGTTCGAAAAACGATTGGCCGTACTGACCCGGATGCCGTACTTGAACTGCTGAAGGACGCGAATCTTCGCGGCAGAGGCGGTGCAGGATTCCCAACAGGAATGAAGTGGAGCTTCGTGCCAAAGAAAGAAGGCAATGGGCATCGCTACCTGGTTGCCAATGCCGACGAAATGGAACCGGGCACTTTTAAAGATCGATTGCTGATGGAAAAAGACCCGCACCAGCTGATCGAGGGCATGATCCTGTCGGCCTATACGATCTCTGCAGACGTGGGCTATATCTTCATTCGGGGAGAATACCATGTTGCCATCGCTCGCCTGCAGGAGGCTATAGACGCTGCCTGCGCCTCAGGTTTGCTTGGTGAGCATATCCTGGGTTCCGAGTTTTCGTTTCGACTACATGTCCACGTAAGTGCCGGGCGTTATATCTGCGGCGAGGAAACAGCGCTACTAAATTCCCTGGAAGGCAAGCGCGCTATCCCCCGGGCGAAACCGCCCTTCCCACAGGTTAGCGGGCTATGGGGGCGGCCTACTATCGTCAACAATGTCGAGACCCTGTGCAATGTCACTCATATTGTTGCCAATGGTGCTGACTGGTTTAAGTCCCTGGGACTTGGCGTTGATGGCGGCACCAAACTGTTCGGCGCAAGCGGCCGGGTCGCACGACCGGGCTGCTGGGAACTACCCATGGGCACGCCGATCAGGGAAATTCTTGAGGAACATGCCGGCGGCATGGCCGAGGGCTACCAGCTTAAGGGTTTTCTGCCAGGCGGGGCTTCCACAGACTTCCTCACCCCGGACCATCTGGATGTACCCATGGAGTATGACACCGTCATGCAGGCGGGTAGCCGCATGGGCACGGGCACAATGATTATTCTGGACGACCGTTCGTGCGCGGTCGGCATGATCGCCAACCTGGAGAAGTTTTTTGCCCGTGAATCCTGCGGGTTCTGCACGCCCTGCCGCGAAGGGTTGCCCTGGGTACAGGAAGTACTGGATCGAATCGAGGCAGGCAACGGCGAGTTGGACGACATAGAAGTCCTGGAACGACAATCACAGTTTATCGGTGCTATCGGCAACACCCACTGCGCTCACGCGCCGGGGGCGATGGAACCACTGGCCAGTGGCCTGAAGTATTTCCGGGATGAATTTATCACTCATATTGAAGGTAAGGCCTGTCCTTACCAGCGAGAGGTGTAGGGCGTGCCGACCATATTCGTCGATGATCGTGCTATTGAAGCAAAAACAGGTGACAACCTGCTAGAGGTTCTACTATCGAACGGGATAGACGTCCCGTACTTCTGCTGGCATCCGGCAATGGGAAGTGTTGGCGCGTGCAGGCAGTGCGCTGTTGTTGGCTACGCTAATCCCGACGACACGCGGGGGCGAATAATCATGTCCTGCATGACGCCAGTGACTGAAGGCGCCCGTTTCTCGGTGGACGCAGAAAACGCCACCTCATTCCGCAATTCCGTTGTCGAAAACCTGATGCTGAATCACCCGCACGATTGCCCTGTCTGCGAGGAAGGCGGGGAATGCCACCTGCAGGACATGACCGTAATGGTTGGCCATAGCGATCGTCGTTACAAGGGTCTAAAAACGACTTTTCGAAACCAGTATCTGGGCCCGCTTATTGGCCACGAAATGAACCGCTGCATTACCTGCTACCGGTGCGTTCGTTACTACCAGGATTACGCCGGCGGCGATGATCTTGCAGCATTTGGGTCCAGGGACAGGGTGTTTTTTGGTCGCGCTGAGCCAGGTGTGCTGGACAACGAATTTTCGGGCAACCTGGTAGAGGTCTGTCCGACAGGTGTTTTCACAGACAAGACATTATCGAAACACTACACCCGAAAATGGGACCTGCAGTCTGCCCCTACCGTGTGTCAGGCCTGCTCGCTGGGTTGCAATACTTATACTTCTGAACGCTATGGCGAAGTTCGCCGCGTACACAATCGCTATCACAATGAGGTGAACGGCTACTTCCTGTGTGACCGCGGGCGGTTCGGCGCGCAGCATGTGAACTCACCGAAGCGTATTCCCGGGGCAGGAATCCGAAATGCAGATGGTCTGTACGAACCTGTATCGATCGCAGATGCGCTGGACAAAGTTAAAGGACTGCTGACCGGGAAGGTCGTTGGTATTGGATCACCCCGCGCCAGCCTCGAGTCGAATGAGGCCCTGCGTCAACTGGTTGGCGCCGAGAATTACTGCAACGGCATGACATCAACCGAGCGTGAAATGCACGGCGTCATTCTTGAGGTTCTGGCCAGCAACCTAAGTGTACCAACGATGATGGAAGTCGAGACCTTCGACGCCATACTGGTCGTTGGTGAGGACGTCACCAATCATGCGCCCAGGCTCGCACTTTCGATCCGGCAAGCCGTTAGAAACATCGGGCAGCAGTTGGCGGCCGACATCGGCATCAGTCAATGGCACGATGCAGCGGTACGCGAACTGGAGCAGGACGAGAAAAGCCCGCTGGTCATTCTTTCCCCCATGACTGATCGACTGGATGACATTGCCAGTGATACCCATCGTTTGGCACCAAACGATATTGTCTCGATGGTTGAACAAATTATCGAAGCCATTGACGGGGATAAACCCTCCCACGCCAAAGATATTGCAAGCACATTGCTGGCGGCAAAACGTCCGCTCATTATTTCAGGTACCAGCCTTAGCAGCCCCAATATACTGAAGGTTTCCGCCAACCTCGCCGCCGCGCTTGCAAGGAAAAACCCCAGCACCGGTATTTTTCTGTGTGCCTCAGAGGTCAACAGTGTTGGCGTTGCAATGATCGACAACACGAGCAATGCGGAAGAACTTTTAGGCAACAGGCCAGAGACCGTCATCGTGCTGGAAAACGATATCGATACGCGCCTTGGCAGCGCACTGCTTGATGAGGTGAAAAACCTCGTTGTCATTGATGCAATGGACAACCCAACGACATCGCGTTCCAGCATCGTTCTGCCGGCCGCTTCATTCGCTGAAGCAGAAGGAACCTTCGTCAACAATGAAGGCAGGGCGCAGCGTTCAATGGCAACCTTTAATCCTGCGGGGGACATCACACCTGGCTACCAGCTTCTTAGCGCGCTGGGCGGTGATCACTTGTCCGCCAGCGGATGGCAACAAAAGCTGGCTGCTGAACATGCTTCGCTAGCAGGGGTAGTGACCTGCGCGCCCGATGAACAATTTCGCATTGAAGGAAGCCGGGTTGCACGCATGACCCACCGTGCCAGTGGCCGCACCGCGATGCTGGCGAATGTTTCCGTGCACGAACCGCAGCAGCCGCTGGATACAGAATCACCACTTGCCTTTACCATGGAAGGCAACCAGACAAGGGCTCCCGCAAGCCTGCGCCCCTATACCTGGTCGCCGGGCTGGAATTCCAATCAGTCCATACACAAGTTTCAGGATGAAGTGGGTGGGCCCGATAAATCGGGCGCCACCGGTATTCGCCTGTTCACAGGGTCAACCGAGCTGACAGGGTTTGAACTCTCGGAAGAGGCAGACGCCAACCTGATCGGTCAGGTACACATCTTTGGTAGCGACGAGCTCAGCAATGAGGCTGCAGAATTAGCCACGCTGATTCCCCAACCGTATGCCCGCATGTCTAGCGCCACCGCCGCCAGCCTGGAGGTCTCTCACCATGACGGCCTTGCCTTCGGCGACATCATCATGACAGTACTGGTGGATGACGAAGTCGCTGAACGCTGCGTCGTCTATCCAATGATCCCGGGCACCGAGGCCCTTGGGAGCGCGCAGTTATCCGGATTACAAAAAGTAGCAGGTTACACAGCGCCTTCTGACCCACTCCGGCCAAGCCTGATCACCACAGACAGGACAAGTTGATGGAAGAGCTGTTTATCTATGTTGTGATCTTTGGCACTCTGTTCGGGGTCTTTGGCGGTGCAGCAATTCTGGTCTGGTTCGAAAGACGACTACTGGGTATCTGGCAGGATCGTCTGGGCCCTAACCGGGTTGGACCCTTCGGTATCGGCCTGGCATTAGCGGACATCATCAAGCTGTTCGCAAAAGAAGACTGGATACCACCCTTTGCTGATCGGTTCGTGTTTGTGTTCGCGCCAACCGCCATTGTTATGGCCATGCTGCTGGGGTTTGCTGTCGTCCCCTATGCGCCCGGTGTCCATATCGCGAACCTTAATATCGGATTGCTGTTCTTTCTCGGCATGACCTCTCTCGCCGTTTACAGCGTGTTGCTGGGCGGCCTCGCGTCCAATAACAAATACGCTCTGCTGGGCGGCCTGCGAAGTGCAGCACAAATGGTCAGCTACGAAGTATTCATGGGCCTTTCTCTAATGGGCGTTGTCATGCTGACGGGTTCATTTAGTCTTGTAGACATCGTCCACTGGCAAGCAGACAACTACTGGTTCGTGATACCGCAGTTTATTGGCTTTGTGGTGTTCGTGATTGCCGGAATTGCGGAAAGCCACCGCCTGCCGTTCGACCTGCCTGAAGCAGAACACGAATTAGTAGCCGGATTTCATACAGAATATTCAGGCATGAAGTTCGGCATGTTCATGGTCGGCGAGTATCTGGGACTAATCCTGATCTCATGCATGATTGTAACTATCTTCTTCGGTGGTTGGCTTGGCCCTGCATTCCTGCCCCCGTTTATCTGGTTTTTTATCAAGTCGTTCGCCTTTATTTGCTTCTTTATTCTTCTACGGGCAGCCATACCACGACCACGATATGACCAGCTGATGTCATTCGGGTGGAAGTTCATGCTGCCCCTGACACTGATCAATCTTCTTGCGACTGGAGCCATCGTGTTATGGGTATGATTCTGAAAGCAATCTGGAGCCAACTGGTTACCCTGTTCGAGGTGCTCCGACATACGTTCACGAAAGCCGACACAGTTGAGTATCCAGAGGAGATGCCGTATCTCGCGCCTCGCTATCGCGGCCGCATTGTACTGACCCGTGACCCTGACGGCGAAGAACGATGCGTTGCCTGCAACCTTTGTGCTGTGGTCTGCCCCGTCGATTGTATTGCCCTGCAGAAAACGGAAGACGATCACGGCCGCTGGTATCCGGAATTTTTCAGAATCAATTTCTCGCGCTGCATCATGTGTGGCATGTGTGAGGAGGCCTGCCCAACCTACGCCATCCAGCTCACGCCTGATTTTGAAATGTGTGAATACGACAGGCAAAACATGGTTTACGAAAAGGAGCACCTGCTGATCAGTGGCCAGGGCAAATACCATGGATACAGCTTTTACAATGTCAGCGGCAAATCGATCGAGGATAAAGACAAGGGTGAGGCCCGGAACGAAGCACCACCTGTCGATGTAAGGAGCCTCTTACCATGATACTGGAACTATAAAATGCTTGAGCTGGGACTATTCTATATCGCTGCGACCGTATCGCTGATCTCCACCGTCCTCGCGGTGACTCGGTATAACGCGGCGCACGCACTTATTTACCTGATCATATCCCTGCTTGCGTCCGCCATTATTTTTTACCTGGTGGGCGCGCCCTTTGCCGCTGTGCTGGAAGTCGTGATTTATGCTGGCGCCATTATGGTGCTGTTCGTCTTTGTCATCATGCTGCTGAACCTCGGTCAATCAGGTGACGTCGCTGAACATGTGCTGCTCCGACCTCGGATGTGGATAATTCCTTCCCTACTCTGCGTGATACTGTTCGTTGAGATCGTCTATGTCCTGCAAAGCAGCGAGAGTCTTCTCAACGGGGTGGTCGTTGGGCCCAAAGAAGTCGGGTTGGAACTTTTTGGACCCTATGTTCTGGCTGTAGAGATCGCCTCTATGCTGCTACTCGCAGGTCTGGTAGGCGCGTATCACCTGGGACGGCGTTATTTTACTGATGTCAGGGACGTGCCCACTGCGCAACCTCTAGCCGCTGTGTCGGGAGACGACCATGAATGAAGCCATCGTCATCCCCATGGAACACGGCCTGCTGCTGGCGGGCATTCTATTCCTGATTGGTCTGCTGGGTGTTCTGGTACGCCGCAACATTATCCTCATTCTGATGTCTCTGGAGATCATGCTGAACGCCTGCGGGCTCGCGTTTATTGTCGCCGGCGCTCATTGGGGAGTCGCCGACGGACAGATCATGTTCATGCTCATACTAAGCATCGCCGCCGCTGAGGTCTCGGTTGGCCTTGGCTTGCTACTACAAGCCCATCGTCGCTTCGGTTCGTTGGATGTTGATCAAGCAAGCAGGATGCAGGGGTAAAATAATGGCTGACTATATCTACCTTATCCCGCTGTTGCCCTTAATGGGGTTCCTGCTGCTATTCACCACTCTGGGCAATCTTCCGAAAGCACTGGTTGCCCTGGTGGGCGTTGGCAGTGTCGCGAGTTCAGCTATGCTCGTTTTGCTCACTGCACTCGAATTCATGACCTTACGAGAACCACTTAGCACCACGTTATATACCTGGATCAATGTTGGTGGCTTCAGCCCCTTCGTCAGCTTTTACGTAGACGGGTTAACGCTGACCATGCTGTCCGTGATTACCGGCGTGGGTCTGCTGATCCACATCTACTCGTCACTCTTTATGCTGGACGACAAGGATTACTCCCGGTTTTTCAGCTACATGAACCTGTTTGTATCCGCCATGCTGGTACTGGTACTGGCCGACAACCTGCTCCTGCTGTTTGTCGGCTGGGAAGGCGTGGGTTTGTGCAGCTACCTTTTGGTGGGGTTCTGGCACGAAGATAGCGCCAATGGCGCCGCAGCAAGAAAAGCGTTCATCGTCACCAGGGTTGGCGACACGGCGATGGCGATTGGCATGTTCCTGTTATTCGTGCATCTAGGCACGCTCGATTTTGCACCCATGACTGCCGCTGCCATTAGCCAGTGGCCTGAAGGAAGCCCGGTATTAACAATCGCCTGTCTGTTACTGCTTGGTGGCGCGGTCGGCAAATCCGCTCAGCTGCCACTACAAACCTGGTTACCGGATGCCATGGCGGGTCCAACACCAGTCAGTGCGTTGATTCACGCGGCCACCATGGTAACCGCGGGCGTTTACTTGATCGCCCGGACACACGACCTCTTCCTGTTGTCACCCTTCGCCCTGAACACTGTTGCAGTAATAGGGGCTGCTACTTTGCTTATGGCAGCGTTCACCGCCATCACTCAACATGACATCAAGCGAATCCTTGCCTACTCTACAATCAGCCAGATTGGTTACATGTTCCTGGCGCTGGGCGTTGGCGCATGGGCATCGAGCATCTTCCACCTGATGACCCACGCCTTTTTCAAGGCCTTGTTGTTTCTTGCCGCAGGCGCCGTCATCTACTCGCTACACCACGAGCACAATATTTTTAAAATGGGCGGGCTGCGCAAGAAACTCCCCGTGGCATTCTGGAGCTTCCTGATTGGCAGCGCTGCATTGGCGGCGCTACCTTTCACTTCCGGATTTTACTCCAAGGACGCCATTTTACTGTCAGCTTATGAGAACGCGTGGCAAGGTCCCCTGCTCTGGGGCATAGGGTTGCTCGGCGCCCTGCTTACCTCCATCTACAGTTTCCGTCTGGTTTTTATCGTGTTCTTCGGCGAGGTAAAAACAGAGCCCTCCAAGCCGGCTGGCTGGCTGATGGCAGCGCCATTACTTGTCCTTTGCCTGCTTGCGCTGGTGGGTGGATTCATCGTGGTACCGGTCATGGACGTATTCCCTGCGGCGACGGGACCTGCTCACGACGGCCTGATAGCGATCATTACGCCTGCAGTCCCCATCGTCGGCGTGGTCATTGCTTACCTTATTTTCCTGTCACACAGCATCGACATCTCTCCCTGGACCGATTCCAAAATTGGTAAGGCGCTTAACCGGTTCTGGTTTTCACACTGGGCAATGGACTGGTTGTACGACACCTTTATCGTAAAACCGTATGCGTGGATGGCAGACGTCAATCGAATGGATATCGTCGACTGGTTCTACAACTTCACCGCCGATGTGGTCCGCTTCCTTCATGAGCAGACTACCCAAAGCCAGACAGGGCAGCTACGCACCTATGCCGGGGTGATGGTCCTGGGCCTGGCAGCCATAACGGCCATTGCATTCTTCTCCGGTGGAGGCACGGCACCATGACGATGATCCTGATCATGCTGACCCTGTTCATCGGCGGGCTCGCTGCCTGGATGATCGAAGGCTGGAACCGCGACCTGCCCCGTTGGATATCAATTGCCAGCATTACACTTGCCGCCTTGTTACTGGTACCGCTATTGGATGCGCCTGTCGAGATGCTACCGCTGGCTCATGGGGTCAGCGCCCCCTGGCTGGAATACATCAACGTGCCCTGGATCCCACGTTTTGGCATCAGCTTTGTATTTGCCATTGACGGCCTGAGCCTGCTGCTGGTGGCGCTAACGATCTTCCTTGGTTTCGTCGCGGTACTGTCTTCCTGGAGTGAAATAGAAAAACGCCCGGGCTTTTTTCAGTTCAACCTGATGTGGACACTGGCGGGCGTCGTAGGCGTTTTTGTCTCTTTAGACCTGTTCCTGTTTTTCTTCTTCTGGGAAGTGATGCTGATCCCCATGTACTTGCTGATCGCCATTTGGGGACATGAAAAGAAATCCTATGCGGCGATGAAGTTCTTCCTGTTTACCCAGGTCAGTGGTCTGATCATGCTAGTCGCCATTCTTGCGCTCGTACTCGTCCACTACAGCCAGAGCGGCGTCCTGACGTTCAACTATTTCGACCTGTTGGGACACCGCATCGATCCCGATCTGGCTTTCTGGATGATGTGTGGTTTCTTTGTTGCCTTCGTGGTCAAGCTGCCGGGCTTCCCGTTCCATTCATGGCTACCCGACGCACATACCCAGGCGCCTACCGCTGCCAGTGTCCTGCTAGCGGGCATTCTCCTTAAGACTGGCGCTTATGGGTTGATTCGATTCACGGTGCCATTGTTCCCGGATGCGGCGGCGGAAATTTCCACCCTTGCAATGTCGTTAGGCGCCATTGGCATACTCTACGGTGCACTGCTGGCCTTTGGCCAATCAGACTTCAAGCGGTTGGTCGCTTACAGCAGCGTGAGCCACATGGGGTTCGTGCTGGTTGGTGTGTTTGCGTGGACCGAACTATCCATTCAGGGGTCAGTCATGCAGATGGTTGCGCACGGTTTCTCCACGGCAGCCCTGTTCATGATCGCCGGAGCACTACAACATCGATTACATACCCGGAACATGAATGAGATGGGCGGACTCTGGCAGGAAGCGCCCAGGATGGGTGCTATCGCTATGTTCTTTATTGTCGCCTCGCTTGGCATGCCCGGCCTTGGGAACTTCGTTGGCGAGTTCCTGATCCTGCTCGGCGCATTCGCCGTAAACAAGTGGATCACCATCCTGGCAACTCTCGGACTTGTAACCGGCGCCATGTACGCGCTGATGTCGTTACAGAAGGTTTTCCAGGGCGAAAGGGAATATCCCCACAAAAATGGAGGCATCAGTATGCCTGACTTCGGCATGCGCGAGATGATTGCCATGATCCCCATGATGATAGGGCTCATCTATATTGGCGTTTACCCTCAACCTGTATTCGATCTGGTGAATCCGGTGCTTGCGAGCCTGTATGAGTTAACGGGTACCAATAACAAAATCTGGGTTGGGGTGCTGCCATGATCACCACCGACCTGCTTGCACTGCTGCCAATCATCACGCTGACGGGCGTCATCCTGGTTGTCATGATGGTCATCGCCTTCGCCAGGAATCTGGCATTGACCTGCCTCTGCTGCTCCATGGGCCTGGCGCTGACGCTCGCCGCCATCGCCTGGGTCAGTATCAACCTGGAGCCTCAGTATGTGACGCCACTGATCGTGGTTGATGAGTATGCCCTGCTCTTTTCCAGCATCATCGTCATCGGCGCCTTCTTCATCTGTCTGCTGGCATACAGTTACCACGCTGACCGCGGTGAAAATCAGGACGAGTATCTGATGCTGATGCTCCTATCTACCCTGGGTGGCATCATACTCGCTCACAGCGCTCACTTTGCATCCTTCATTCTGGGCCTGGAACTGGTTGGTGTTTCGCTTTATGCGATGATTTCTTACCCGGTCCGCGGATTTTTCAGCCTTGAAGCTGCGCTGAAGTACCTCATCCTCTCCGGGGTGTCGTCCGCCACCTTACTGTTTGGTATCGCATTCCTGTTTGCCGTTACCGGAAGTCTGTCGTTTCAGGGTATGGCAGATGCAACTGCCCACATGGAACACGCCAGTGTGTTTGTCCTGATCGGCGCGACTTTTGTACTTGCTGGTATCGCGTTCAAGTTATCTCTGGCTCCTTTCCACATGTGGACACCGGATGTTTACGAGGGTGCACCCGCACCAACCACAGCATTTCTTGCGACGGTTTCCAAAGGCGGTATCTTTGCGGTGCTGCTGCGCTTCTTTGTGTCATTTGATGGTTTTAGGTTTGAAGCGATTCTGGAATCACTGTTCTGGGTTGCACTCCTTTCAATCCTCGTTGGCAATATACTGGCCTTAATGCAGGACAAGATAAAACGAGTGCTTGCTTACTCTTCGATCGCGCACATTGGTTACCTGCTGGTCGGGTTCCTTGCGGCCAGTGCAGTGGGCGGCAAGCAGCTTGCCTTAGAAGCCAGCATGTTCTTCCTGATCGCCTATTTCGTGACGACCATCGGCGCCTTCGGGGTGGTGACTATTATGTCCGGGAGCACCGAGTCGGATCACGATACCGACCAGCTCTCGCAGTATGAGGGCCTGTTCTGGCGCCGCCCCCTACTAGCTACTTTCTTCAGCGCGATGTTGCTATCACTGGCAGGTATACCGCTTACGGTAGGATTCATCGGCAAGTTTTATATCTTCGCGGCTGGTGTACAGTCGGGCCTGTGGCAATTACTCGCGGCCGTTGTGGTTGGCAGCGGTATCGGCCTGTACTACTACCTAAGAATCATTTTTTCCATGACGAAGCAACCCGTTTCAGAGGACGAGATCGACATACCCCTGGCCGGCGGGTGGGCACTTGGCATGGTTTCAGTATTGCTAGTCGTATTGGGTGTGTATCCGACACCCGTAGTGGAATGGGTTACATCAGTAGCTCGGGCACTTACCTGAACGACCCGTGATAGTACCGGCTCTCAGTTAATGAGCCGGAAATGACCAGGATTAACCCTGATGAGGAGGTAGAACCATGTTAGGTTCCGTAGAACTTAAGGATTACATGTTAAGAAACCCGGTCACTGCCAGGCCAGAACTCACCGTTTACGAAGCAGCACTTCGGATATTGGATCACAAAGTATCCGGTCTTGTTGTCGTGGATGAACGGAAGGCATTAATGGGCATGCTGTCGGAACTGGATTGCCTGCGAGTTATTCTTGCGGGTGTCTACAATGACGAGGAGTATGGCGCTGCGCTGGTGGGTGATGTCATGACCCGTGAAGTTGAAGTCCAGCATCCTCACGATGATATCGTCGATGTTGCCACCTCAATGCTGGACCATAAACATCGCAGAAGACCCGTCGTGCAGGATGGGCTGCTGGTTGGGCAAGTGACGTGCCGCCAGATTCTGAAAGTTGTTACTGAAGGGCTTATAGACCCAAAACGCCGCTAGCCCAAGGTTTCGATTAGTGCCGAGTGCGGCTGGAGGTTAAATCCGGCCAATTCGATCTATATCCCTGCTATTGTTAGTTTTCACTGACAAGCAGAGGAGATATCGCATGACCCTGGTCACACCTAAAACGCGGGAAGCGCTTCCAGACATGGAAGCCGTTTTCCAGGGGGTCGAAGCGGCCATGGGGTTTGTCCCTAACAGCATGCTCACCATGGCTCACTGGCCGGAACTGCTGCAATCATTCGGGGGCTTCGCCGGTGGCATTATCAATGGTGGCGAGCTGGAAAGAAGCTTAAAGCAACTAATCGCATTCGTCGTCAGCAATGCCGCTGGTTGCCGCTATTGCCAGGCGCACACTTCCCATGGCGCAGAAGTAAACGGGGTCAGCCCCGAGAAAATTCAGGCGGCCTTTGAATTCGAAACAAGCGCCCTTTTCACTGAGCCAGAAAAAGCTGCACTGCGAGTTGCATTACATGCAGGCATGGTGCCCAACGCGGTAGAACCAGAACATATGGATGCCCTCAAGGAACACTTTTCAGACAAACAGTGTGTCGAGGTTGTCGCGGTCATTTCGTTATTTGGTTTTCTAAACCGATGGAACGACACCATGGCGACGACACTCGAAGATAAACCGCTGGCGTTTGCTTCTGAAACGATCGCTGGTGCTGGCTGGGATGTCGGTAAGCATGGATAAGCATAGGTAAGCTGACAGGGCTTCCGGCTTTGACGCTGCATTAGAAATGACGGCAGCTGTGTCGACACGACTGAGCACAAGGAAATGTAAATGACAGAAGAAAAAACAATTTTCGGGAAGATTGTCGATGGCGAAATCCCATCAGAACCGCTGTATGAAGACGATCACTGCATCGTCATTCAGGACATCAACCCACAGGCCCCGACACACGTGCTGATTATTCCAAGGGCAAAGGATATTCCCCGGCTGGCTGATGCCAATGAAAGCCACCAGGCACTGTTGGGCCATCTATTGCTGGTCGCGGGCAAGGTCTCTAAACAGCTTGGTGTAGACGACGCCTTTCGCCTGGTGATCAACAATGGTGCCGCTGCTGGTCAAACCGTGTTCCACCTGCATTTACATATTATTGCCAACAAATCCTTCGATGAAGGGTCTCTGGGAAAGGAATTCGGCCAGTAATTCTTTGTATTGACACTCAGGTGAAGATGGAATAAAAGACCGCCATGAACAGGACCATCCGCAAAAACATCACCACGCTCCTGCTCGGCCTCATCTTGGTGTTGCCGGGGTTCGTGCTCGCGGACCACCTGCATGAAAACTCTGTTGACGAAACCAACTGCGAGCTTTGCAGCTTTAGTTCACCGGCAGTAACTGCGGATGCACAACCACAGAAAGCGGGCAGCAGTCATCATCAGCCGTTATCTGAAGAACCTGTACGTCTTCCTTTTGCATTATTCCGCCTCAACAAACATCAACGGGGCCCCCCACTTCTGCGTTAGCCAACTGTTTTATTTCTCATCTATTTTGGCCAGTTCAGGAGAATCAATTGAACAACCCCTCGTTACCTCTTGGGGTGATCACGCTACTCATCACGCATTCCGTGTTGGCAGATCATCACAAACAACAGAACCACCACCTTGAAGAAACCATCGTGGTCAGCGCTCCATTCCAACAAACCGTCGCTGCTACCGCTTTGCCGGTTAGCGTACTTAAAGGCGAAAGTTATCGACGAGCAGTAACAAACAGCCTGGGTGAAACGCTACAAAATCAACCGGGAATACAGAATAGTTCTTTCGGAACCGGGGTAGGACAGGCAGTCATCCGGGGGCAGTCCGCAAACCGGGTTCAGATATTACAAAATAGCGCGAACACTCTGGATGTCTCTGCCATCAGCCCCGATCATGCCAATGGGGTAGAACCCCTACTCGCGGCAGGCATAGAAGTGATCAGGGGACCGGCAACCCTCCTCTACGGTAACGGCGCCATTGGTGGCATCGTGAATGTTATCGACGAGCGAATACCTGAAACTTCTTTTAGCACACCTGAGTTCTCATTTGAGCAGAGCCATAACGCGGGCAATGATGAAAATAAGTCCGTCGGTAAAGTGAACTTTTCTACCAGCTCACTTAACTTCCATCTGGATGCTTTTACCCGGAACAATAACGACGTAGAGATCAACGGATATGCAATAGATGAGCTGCTACTGCCTGAAAGAAACACCTACGGGTTTATTGCGAACTCAGAGGCACAAGCATCTGGCCACACAATCGGCACATCTATTTCTGGTGACTGGGGGTTCCTTGGCCTATCACGCAATGATCTGGACAACGAATACGGATTGCCACCCGGGGCTCACCCACATGAAGAAGACGAAACAGAAGAAGTGCACGCAGACGAGCAAGAACTTGTCCGTATCGATATGTCGCAAACCCGCTACGACTTAAGAGGTAAGGTCCTTTTACCGGATCACTTTGTCGAGCAGTTAACTGGCAGTATTAACTACATCCAATATCAGCATAACGAACTGGAAGTCGAAACTGGCGGTAGTTCCGAGCTAGGCACCCGGTTCGAAAATGAGGGGTTAGAAGCCCGACTCACCCTGACCCACGCTCCAATGAACAGCTGGGTTGGACACTGGGGTGTGCAGTTTAGTGACAGTAAATTCAGCGCCCAGGGAGAAGAAGCTTTTATCCCTGAAACTGACCGCCGAAATTACGCCCTTTTTGGTATCGAACGATGGGACGCCGGAAAAACGACCCTGGAACTGGGTCTGCGGATTGAGCGAAACCAACTGGACCCCGGTGCACGTTGTAATCGTAACGAAACAACGTCCAGCCTCTCGGCTAGTGTCTTGCGGGATTTAGGAGAAAGTACCAACTTGATGGTCGCTTTTTCGCGTTCGCAACGAGCGCCAACACTTGAAGAAAGGTACTCCAACACCAGGGTCGCAACCTGTACGCCAGACCCAAGTTCACTAGTGCTCCATGCTGCAACGGCCTTATACGAGATCGGCACACCAGATCTTGATGTAGAAACCGCAAGTAATCTGGAAATTGGCATTACGCGGCACGCGGGAAGTTGGACAGGTGAACTCAACCTATACTACAACCATATTCGCGACTACATTTATCTGCTGGAGAATGGAGTCGATAGTTTTGACAGGCCCATCGCAACCTACCTGGCAGAGGACACCACTTTCTATGGTGCAGAGGTGCAACTGGGCCGGACCTTAATGCAAACAGGAAAAGGTACCCTGGAGTTGCGTCTGCAGGGCGACATAGTAAGAGCGAGCTTCGACAACGGGGGTAATGTGCCGCGGATGTCACCCCCCAGGCTGGGAGGCGGCCTGCTATTCGCTTCAAATCAATGGAGCCTTGATCTGGGACTGACTCATGTGTTCGACCAGAGCCACACTGCGGTTGGTGAAACAGAAACCGACGGACACACACTGCTAGAACTCTACGCTGATTATCACTTCACCCCAGGGGAGAGGGAGCTTCTCATGTTCGTTAAAGGCACAAACCTGCTGGACGAACAGATGCGCAATCACCTGTCGTTTCTGAAGAACTTTTCGCCACAAGCGGGCCGCGCAATACGGTTTGGGGTGAGGTTTACTTACTAACAACACTTCGCGTGCTGTCTTCCCAGGCTATTTTTTCTTGCACCCCGGCAAAGCACACAACATCTCAAAAACGAGATTAGCGGCCAGCAAGGCGGTATTGCCGCTTGGGTCGTAAGGTGGGGAGACTTCTACAAGGTCAGCACCAACAATGTTGAGCCCGGAGCAGCCCCGTATCAGCTCAATACCCTGTGTCGTGGTAAGCCCGCCGGGCTCGGGTGTTCCAGTGCCCGGCGCGCAGGATGGATCAAGACCATCAATATCAAATGACAGGTAAACCGGGTGCTCACTTCCGAGATTGCTTCGGTAGTCTTCCATGAGCGGCGCCAGAGAATGATACCAACACTCCTCGGCGGGAACGACCTGGACGCCTTTTGACTTCGCCCAGTCAAAATCTTCAGCCGCATAGCCGGTGGCGCGCAGTCCGACCTGGATCATCTTTTTGGGGTCAATCAAATTTTCTTCAATCGCCCGCCTGAAAATAGTTCCGTGCGTGACCTTCTCGCCGAACATCTCATCATTCATGTCAGCATGAGCATCGACATGCACGACAGCCAGTGGACCGTACTTCTTTGCATAGGCACGTAGTATGGGTAACGTCACGGTGTGATCGCCCCCCAGAGATATCGTTTTCAGATCCTGCTGCAACAACTCATCAAAGTGGCGTTCGATGATGCCGACCGATTTTTCAAGGTTATAGGTATTGAGGGCGACATCACCAAGGTCGGTAACATTGAAAGAATCAAACGGCGCCGCACCCGTCGCCATGCCATAGGGGCGAACCAATACCGACTCAGCTCGAATCTGACGTGGACCATAGCGGGCACCCACCCGGTTACTGGTACCAATATCGAGCGGAACGCCGACGATCCCCACATCCACCGATGATGGGTCCAGCGCCACAGGTAGCCTGAACATGGTTGCCGTTCCGGCAAACCGGGGCATTTCATTACCTGATAGCGGCTGATTGTAATCACTCATGTGTTCAGCATATACGGGTTGAGCTTGGTTCGGAATATAAACCCGAGTTAACCCTGTCTTAACGTGTAGACTGGGTCTTCCCCCTATTAACAGGTGACGCTATGCTCAGGTTGTTGCTACTACTACTACCGCTGCTTATCGCTTTCTCAACTAACGCTACGCCAAAAACCAGCGTGGTTGTGGCATTGATGGATGAATCCAGACCCACCGAGGACAAAGCCCGGGACGGCGGCAGGAAACCTGCTGAGGTTATGACGTTTCTGGGGGTTGAACCGGGAATGACGGTCATTGACGTGATTGCCGCCAGCGGTTACTACACCGAGGTTCTTTCAAGAACCGTGGGGACCGGGGGCAAAGTGTATGCCCAAAATCCGGCGGCGGTCCTGAAGTTTCGAGAGGGGGCAAATGACAAGGCACTAGGCCAGCGGCTCGCCGACAACCGCCTGCCCAACGTCATCCGCTGGGACAGAGAAACAACAGCGCTAGGGATAGCACCAGGCAGTATTGATTTGGCGATGACCGCCCTAAACTTCCACGACATATATAACAGCGCGGGTAAAGAAGCGGCCGTTGGTTTCGCAAAGCACATCTTTGATGTACTGAAGCCAGGCGCGGTGTTCGGCGTTATTGATCATGAAGGCGCCGCTACCGCAGACAACCAGTCGCTGCATCGGATGCAGGGGGGACTGGCACTTGAAGCACTGCTTGAAGCCGGTTTCAGTATTGAATCTACCAGTAACACGCTAAGAAACTCCGAAGACGACCTCAGCAAGATGGTGTTTGACCCTTCTATGCGGGGGAAAACTGACCGATTCCTGATTAAGGCCGTAAAACCCAGATAAGTGTCATGGTACGATGCCGACCAATACCGTTTGCGGAGAAACAGAAATGTCACGAATTAATTTTGGCGCTTTTCTCGCGCCGCATCATCCCATCGGTGAGCATCCTATGCTCCAATATCAGCGTGACCTCGATTTGGTAGAACACCTGGATCGTCTCGGTTACAACGAGTTTTGGTGTGGCGAACACCACTCGACTGGTTGGGAGATGATTGCGTCTCCCGAGATGTTCCTTGCCGCTGCAGGTCAACGCAGTCATAGAATAAAACTCGGAACGGGGGTCATCTCTTTGCCCTATCACCATCCCTATAATGTTGCTCAACGTATGGTGCAGCTTGACCATATGACCGGCGGACGCGCCATCTTTGGTTCCGGCCCAGGGGCGTTACCCAGTGATGCCTACACGCTGGGTATTGATCCAATGACACAACGAGATCGACAAGACGAGGCTATCGGGGTTATCAAACGGCTCATGAAAGGCGAAGACCGCTTCGATCACGAATCAGAGTGGTTCACACTAAAAAATGCCGCACTTCAGCTACTCCCGCTTCAAGAAGATATGGAGTTTGTTGTTGCTTCAATGATTAGTCCTTCTGGCATGACGCTGGCAGGGAAATATGGTGCTGGTGCTTTATCGATTGGTTCAATGTCAACCGCTGGCTTACAGTCATTACCGCTACAGTGGAGTTTTGCGCAGGACAGTGCGGAAAAACACGGCAAGTCTGTTGATCGATCTAATTGGCGTATCGTGATGAATTTCCATATCGCAGAAACAAGAGAACAAGCTAGAGAAGAAGCCAAACATGGTCTTATGAAATGGCACAACGAGTATACCGTCGGTACGTTAATGCGACCTGGGGCTGAAATCTACGATTCCCCCGATGAAGCGGTAGACGACATGGCATTTGGAGATAACTCTGCCATCGTCATCGGCACACCTGATGACCTGGTTGACTCGATCAGGAAAATGTATGAACTGACCGGCGGCTTCGGCACAGTAATTGGCTTTGTACACGACTGGTGTACGCCAGAACAAAATTTTCGAAGCTGGGATCGAGTTGCCCGATACGTTGTGCCAGAGATCAATGGCTATCTGAAGGCCTACAGAAAGTCTCAGCAAGACGTGATTGAAAACCGAGAAGTATTCGACCGCGCAGGTGAAGCGGTTGCATCGAAAATTATGGAGAACGAAAAGGCCGTTAAAGCGCTAGCTGAACAAGCAAATGCAGGTTCAGCGATGCACAGCCCCAACGCGCCTGACCTAAATGAGATGACAACCAAGGACTAGTAAGTAGGGGCTATCGGGTGCCTCTCTGCCTTAATTCCTTGTTTTGTAGAAAAACAAGAACCGCCATCTTGGAGGTAACCGGCCTGGACGTGATCCAACCCATTGTGACGCATCTGAAACAACGTGCGCCGCCCCGAAATTTACATTTTATTGTAATCCACCGAGAACCAGGTCTCCGGTGCTATTGCAACAACGATGCTTCCCTCACCACCACCTGCTGAGTTCTCCGCATAAGCCTTGCCCTGCTCTTCACCCAGATAACGCACGGCCATAGCCAGCAACTCTTCCTGCGTTGAAGGCCGTGTGGTGAATGGTCCCTCAACCGAAACATACTGGTAGGGCGCAGTTTCTGTTTGAGCACACAGGCTGATACGTGAGGCTTCCGTCAGAAGCTTAGCTTTAATCGAGTCTGCGTCAGTGATCACCCAGAGCTCCCCGCCAGGCTGGTAGTCGTACCAGATAGGCACTGTCAGCGGCCCTTTAGTGGCACGGGGAATACTAATGATCCCAACATGTAATGCGGACAGGAAGCGTTCACGTTCACTGGAAGACATGGTTAAGGACATCACTGGTCTCGATTAGGGATTTCCCTAAGCGTATCGACTTTTTCGCCCACTGTCCCTACCCTAAGAGGCATGAACCTTATTCAAAACCCCTACAACAGAAACCGCCAATCACTTGCCGGGGACTGGCACTACATCATAGACCCCTACGAAACAGGGTTTTACGACCTGTTTGGAAACGAAAATCCATTCGGCTACTTTAGAAACCTGACGCCTGATGACCACTGGGCGTCTGAATACAACTTCAAACAAAGCCCCACCATGAAAGTACCCGGGGACTGGAACACACAGGAACCCACTCTCTTGTGGTATGAAGGCACACTCTGGTACTTCCGAGAACTGCCGGATGCGGAAGTCGATGGCGGCAGAACATTCCTTCGTTTTTGCGCCGCTAACTATCACAGCGTCGTGTGGGTCAATGCCATCGAGGTGATGCGGCATACCGGCGGCTTTACACCGTTCGAAACAGAAATTGGCAGCTACCTTAAACCCACGGGTAACTTTGTTGTCGCAAAGATCAACGACGAGCGGCTCAAAGATGGCGTACCAACCCGCAATACCGACTGGTGGAACTACGGCGGCATCACCAGGGATGTCCTGCTGATAAAGACGCCACAAAGTTTTATCCGGGACTATTTTTGCCAACTTGATCCTGAGAACGATAGCCAGATCAAAGGCTTCGTTGAACTTGATAATGGTGCAAACAAAGACGTTAACCTCTCCATACCCGGGCTTGGCATTGAACATTTGATCAGTACCGATAGCCATGGCTTTGGCCAATTCGCCATCAAGGCAGAGCCGGACCGATGGTCTCCAGAAAATGTAGCGCTTTATGAGGTTAGGTTCTCGATTGACGGCGACAGCATTGAGGACATGATTGGTTTCAGGATTATCGAAACGAGCGGCGAAGATATCCTGCTTAATGGCGAACCCGTTTTTCTGCGCGGCATATCAATCCACGAAGAAATCATCGGCCAAGCCAGCAGAGTCAACTCAGAAGCTGAAGCCCGGCGGTTGATGGAAGAAGTCAAAGCCCTTGGCTGCAACTATGCCCGACTGGCGCACTATCCACATAATGATCATATGTGCAGGATCGCTGATGAAATGGGTGTCCTGCTCTGGTGTGAAATCCCGGTTTACTGGGCCATCAACTGGCAAAGCGAAGAGGTACTTCACAACGCGCGCAACCAGCTGAGCGAGATGATTGTCCGCGACAGAAATCGCGCGAGTATTATTTTATGGTCTGTTGCCAATGAGACCCCCGCGTCTGAGGCTCGAACGGAATTCCTGAAGTCCTTGATCACCACTGCCAAGTCGCTTGACCCCACCCGCCTGACCACCGCCGCCATGTTTATGCGGCCGGATAAGGTAGAGGAGAATGGCAAGGTCATCCGAACCTATACGCTTGATGATCCACTCGCCGATCACCTTGATGTACTTGGTTGCAACCAATACCTGGGCTGGTACTACACCAAGGTCTCCGATATTGCCTTGTCTCGCTGGCATTCGGACAAGAACAAGCCGCTCATTATGAGTGAGTTCGGTGCCGGCGCCCCAAAAGGAAAGCGCGGCGGCCCACACGATCGCTGGACCGAGGATTACCAGGTCACTGTCTACGAGGCACAGTTTGCCATGATGGACGACATTCCCTTCCTGAGGGGGCTCTCGCCCTGGATATTGAAAGATTTCCGAACGCCAAAACGCCCACTGGCCGGGGTACAGGACTACTTCAACCGCAAAGGAATCATCTCGGATCAGGGCGAAAGAAAGCTCGCCTGGGACACAGTGCATGCCTACTACAAAAAACGATCTTCTGATTGACTTGATCCGCCTGCACCAAACGCGTAATTTCACATGATAGCCAGCATGTGAACTCGGAGCCCGCCATGGATCATCAAGAACACGTTCGTATCATCAAAGGCCTCATGCACTATCTGGACACCGATACCAACGTCGATGCAGGTGGTCAGGTACGCAACCCTGTCAGCAGTTACCTCTGCCCTGACATGGCCTTGAAAGAATGGGAAAACTTTTTCCAGGACTACCCCCACGTACTCGGACTGAGTGCGGACCTTCCCAAACCAGGTAGCTTCCTCACCAACAATGATTTAAAAAAACCTATCCTCTGCACGCGTGACAAAAACGGCGAGTTTCATGCCTTCCTCAATGTCTGCAGGCATCGTGGCACTATCCTTGAAAACGAATCACGGGGACAAAAGAACCTGTTCAGCTGCCCGTTTCATGCCTGGGGATACGCTAATAATGGCAACCTGATAACAGTACCGAAGGAACACCATTTTGGGCCGGTTGATAAAAGCTGTAATGGTCTGGTGAAACTACCCTGCAGCGAAAAATACGGCCTTCTGTGGGTCAATCCAAACCCGGAGGGCGAGATTGACGTTGATAGTATTCTTGGTGACCTGGCACCAGAACTCGAATCCTGGCAGCTCAACCGTTACATCGCGAATTCCGAGACAACTTATGATCACTCGATGAACTGGAAGCTCGCCATTGACACTTTCGGTGAAACCTATCATTTCAACACGCTGCACAAGGACACGCTTGCCAACGATTTTTATGGCAATGCACAGATGTACGATACCCATGGGCGAAACCATCGCATGATGCTCTGCCTCAGAAATATCGACACGCTGCGCAACCAGCCAGAAAAGGACTGGAACGTGTTACTTGCAGCACTACCTATCTACTACATCTTCCCGAACATCCAGCTAATTTTGGGTCAAGAAGGTCCGACGTTGGTCAGGGTGTACCCGGACGGCGATAACCCACACCAGAGCTTTTCAAAGATCAATTTCTATCTGTCACCTGAACTGACAGAGATCGGCATGGATGAAGAAGGGGAAAAGCGATACGAATCCGCCCAGGAGCGCATGCAGGGATTCGCAGAGGTTATCCAGATGGAAGATTATGTTGCCGCAGCCAGCGCTCATCAGGGGATGCTTTCAGGTGCCCAGGAGTACCTGACATTCGGCCGCAACGAACCGGCACTTCATCATTATCACAACACCTATCGCGAAGCGCTTGGCATGCCGCCGCTGGAACGAATCAGCAACTGATATCAAAAAAAGCGCCAAACTAAAAATACCCCGCCGCACAAGCTACTGAGCGTAACAGTCTCGTGACAAACTGCGCGAGCGGCAGACTCCAGGTAAGCTGCAGAGCGCCAGCGTATTGCAGGGCTATTCACCTGACCTCTAGACCATGAGACACTAGCGCCCTGACACCCCGGAAGACGCACATGTCCGAATCATTAGAATTCAACCTGCTTGAAGATGAGACACGAGAGTGCCCGTTCAAGTATTTCGAGGCCATTCGCCATCTCGACAAACCTGTCTACTTCATGCCTGAGCTTGGCGCCTACTACGTCAGTCGATACGAAGATGTCAGGTTTATCAAGAAACACCCTGAAATTTTCAGTAACGATATCTACAAACACGGCTCCCAGCGCGGCGGTACTTCCCGCAACGTCGCTGAAGAATTCAAAAATGAAAACGGCTGGGCAAGAGTGTCCACCCTGCAGCGAACGGACCCACCGGTACATACAAAGTATCGAGGCCTGATCAACGACGCGTTTTCGGTCGCACGCATCCGCAATATGACCAACTACATCGAAACCGTCGTCAATGATCTGATTGACAAGTTCATCGATGAGGGAAAGTGCGACTTCATGTGGGATTTCTCTGTGCCTCTGCCGTGCACGGTCATTGCGGACCAGTTGGGCGTGCCGCGTGAAAAAATCTGGCAGCTGAAACGATGGTCAGATGCGATGCTCGCGCCTGGTGGCGGATTTACCGATGAAGCCCAGGCGCTTGAGTGTGCAAAACAGGTTGTGGAAGCACAACAGTTCTTCGCCGAGGTATTGGGTGAAAGAAAGCACGAGCCCAAAGACGACATCATTTCAGATCTCGCCTACGCGAAACTTAAAGATGACCCGGATGGCCCAGAACGGGAACTCGACATGTTCGAGCTCCAGGACCTGCTGGACCAGTTACTGACCGGGGGCAACGAAACCACCACTAACGCTATTGGTTCAGGTCTCATGCTGCTACTGCAACGTCCGGAATTAATGGATCGCATGCGCTCAGACCAAAAGCTCATTCGTAATTTTATTGAAGAGTCTCTTCGATATGAAACGCCTGTGCTGCACCTCTGGAGAGTTGCCGTAGAGGATACGGAGCTTGGCGGCATAGCCATTCCAAAGGGTTCAAGTATCGCCGTCGGATACGCCTCTGCTAATCGAGACGAGGCTGTTTTTGATGATTCAGAAACATTCGATATCGAGCGCAAGAAAGCGGGCGCGCACCTTGCCTTTGGTTCAGGGCCACACCATTGTCCCGGTGCTGCCCTGGCTCGCCAGGAGATGTATTCCGCATTCACCATCTTTTTACATCGACTGGATAACATCAGGGCCGTCGACAGGAACGAACCATTCAAGCACGTTCCCAGCAGTTTCCTTCGCGGACTTTCAAACCTGCACCTTGAATTCGACGTAAGACAAAGAGATCGCTATTTTCCAAATGCATCAGTTTATTAACACCTTACCCGCCCCGCGCGTTAAAGAAAGGAACACGAGTGACTGACTATCGAGAGTCTGTGGTACCGGATCAAACCGGAAAAACAGTTTTTATTACCGGCGCAAATACAGGGATCGGCTACGACACCGCGCGTGTACTGGCGGAACGAGGCGCGAAAGTTTTGCTTGGGTGTCGCTCTGAAGCTAAGGCCAGTGAGGCGATAGCGAAAATAAAATCGATTAAAGGTGACGCCGACATCACCTGGGTTCCTCTGGATCTTGCGAACCTCTCCAGCGTTAAGGAAGCCGCCGAGCAGGTTAACCGGGAACCAAGACTGGATGCCCTGGTCAATAATGCAGGTGTCATGATGCCGCCTAAGGAAGTCACATCGGATGGTTTCGAACTCCAGTTTGGAGTCAACCATCTCGGTCACTTCGCGTTGACAGGACATCTGATCAATAAACTGAAAGACCAACCGGGCGCTCGTATCGTCAACGTCAGCAGCCTGGCGCATCGCCAGGGCAGTATTCAGTTTGATGATATTCATTCAGACAAAAGCTACAACCGCATGCAACGCTACGGCATGAGTAAGTTTGCCAACATCCTGTTTACCTATGAGCTACAAAGGATGTTAGAAGCAGCGAGTTCACCCGCCATTTCTGTTGCCTGTCACCCCGGCGGGTCGAATACCGAACTTGGTCGGCATATACCGCCTCTGTTTTCACTGCTGTTCATACCACTACGCCTGATCATGAATAGCTCAGCAGAGGGTGCCCTTCCCACGCTGATGGCCACCACCGACACCCAGGTAGAGGGAGGAGATTATTTTGGACCCAAAAAGTGGGGTGAAATGGCTCACTCTGCCCACAAGGTTGATACGATCCCATCATCAAAAGACGAAGCCGTGGCGAGACAACTGTGGGAACTTTCCGCAGAGCTCACCGGCGTAAAGTACACACTATAAGGAGTAACCATGAGTACACCATTTAGATTTGGCGTTCAGTCATTCAACGCAGAGTCAGCTGAAGACTGGGCTGGCCAGGTTCAGCGGGCAGAAGAGCTGAACTATTCCGCCTTTCACCTCGCGGACCATATCATTGGATCAGGCCCTGCGCTGGAAAAAGCCAATCATCCCGAGCAGAATCTGGCGGCCATTCCCGCCATGGCCTATGCCGCTGCAGTCACCAGTAAAATCAATATTGGCTGCCGGGTGTTCTGTGTGGACTATCACCTGCCAATCGTACTGATCAAGTCAGCCATGACGATAGACAAACTATCAAATGGCCGTCTTGAATTCGGGCTGGGCGCAGGCTGGATCACTGAAGAATATGAAGCGCTTGGTATAACCAAAGACGAACCCAAGGTCAGGATCGACCGGCTTGCCGACGTTATCGAAGCTGTTAAAGCATTTTGTAGCGACGGCCAGGCCGACCTTTCTAACGACACGATTAAATGGCAAGGATTTTCGGGGGACCCCAAACCCAAATCCATGCCACCCATCATGATAGGCGGAGGCTCACCGAGGATTCTGCGCCTTGCCGGTCGTGAAGCCGATATCGTGTCGCTTAACTTCAACAATCGTTCAGGGATGATCGGACCAGATGGCGTAAGCATGTCTACCGAAGAAGAAACACAGAAGAAGGTCAGGTGGATCAGGGAAGGTGCGGGAGATCGCTTCGATGACCTTGAGATTGAGATCGGCGCCTACTTTACCTTTGTCATGGACGACCCTTCACCTGTGCTCGGCCCTTTCGCGCAAGGATTTGGCCTAACCGAGGAGCAAATGCGAGTTCATCCTCACGCGCTGTTCGGGTCTGTGGATACAATTTGTGAGGAACTGGAGCGACGCCGTGAGCTACACGGAATCTCTTACATCACTATCGGCAAGGACAACATGGAAGCTTTTGCACCTGTCGTAGATCGACTGAACGGAAAATAGCCGCCTGGACACTGCACCATTTGTGTTTGCACGCCTATCGTGACTACAATCGAGCCTTAAACATGCCCCGGAGAAATTATGAAAGCAGCAGTATTACAAGAAGCCAATAAGCCACTTACCATAGAAGACGTAGACATTATTGACCCGAGGGCGGGCGAGGTGCTTGTCAGGACCAGCTGTTCCGGCGTTTGCCATTCAGACCTGCATTTCGTGGACGGATCCTGGCAGCTACCGATGTCCTGTGTACTGGGCCATGAAGCAGCCGGTGTGGTTGAAGCAATCGGTGAAGGCGTCACCTATGTGAAGCCTGGCGATCGAGTAATCATGAGCTTCAGGCCGTTCTGTGGAAAATGTTATTACTGTCTGGGCGGCCGGCCCAACCTGTGCAACGACCCGGAAATTGGTGCTGCTTCTGCGAGCAGGCTGACGTGGAACGGCAGCCCAATTCTGCAATTCGCGTCAGTAGGCAGCTTTGCAGAAATGATGGTGACTTCGGAAAATGGTGTTGTAAAGATCCCCGAAGAAATGCCCATGGCTGAAGCTGCGCTCATCGGATGCGGGGTGATGACCGGTGTTGGAGCCGCGCTGTATACCGCCAAGGTGCCAGGTGGTTCAACCGTCGCTGTCATTGGCTGTGGTGGAATTGGACTCAATATTATTCAGGGTTGCCGTATTGCTGGCGCCGCGAACATTATTGCCGTCGACATTATGGATTCCAAGCTTGAAATGGCATCGCAGTTTGGTGCCACGCATACCATTAATTCAAAAGAAGTTGACCTGGATGAAGCCGTCAAGGAAATAACCAAAGGCGAAGGTGTTGAGTACGCTTTTGAGGCAATCGGTGTACCGGCTGCCGCGACTCAGGCTTTTAACATTACACGCGCCGGCGGAACAACGGTCGTGGTTGGTATGCACCCACTCGGTTCGGAAATCTCGATACCCGGTCCAGCATTCCTGCAGGAGAAGAAACTGATCGGCTGCATGTATGGCTCTACTCGCTTCCGCGAGCATATGCCAAAGCTGATTGACCTGTTCCTGCAGGATCGTCTTGACCTCACCAGCCTCGTTTCTCGACGACTAAAGCTCGAAGACGTTAATGAGGCATTCAGAAGCATGAAAGCCGGTGAAGTCGCTCGTTCGGTTATCGAATTTTAGAGATGACACAGGACAGGTTGCACGCCGCTGCGGATAAGCTCGAGATCACTGACCTTTCATCAAACTACATGCGAGGCCTGGATCGCCTGGATGGAGAACTGGAACGTTCAGTGTTCTGGGACGATGCGTTTTGCAGCTATGGCATTTACGAGGGCGGACCCGATGGTTTTATTGAATATTGCCAGACCGGTCTTGCCACTCACCTGTCCAACCATCATTTCATAGGCCAGGTGAACATCGAGTTACTGGGTGAAGAAGCGTTTGGTGAGGTTTACTATCAGGCGTTTCACCGGGTGAAAAACGAAGCAGGCGAACAACGCGACCTGTTTATTAGTGGGCGTTATGTTGATCGGTACGAACGCCGAGATGGTATCTGGAAAATCGCATACCGGAGTGAACTGGTCGACTGGGTTCGCGAAGAGGCCGCAGCAGATGCATGGTTTAGTGGATCGAAAATGATCATCGGAGCCCGCAAGCCAAATGACCCGCTGTACGACAGGGACACAATGAGGAAAGCATCCTGATATGAAATCGGGCATCGACGCATCTCTCAGACAGAAGTACCTGGATACAGACTACATCGTCTCAGACGACCCGCCCCTGCTCATGAAAATCGGCGAGCAGAGCGATGATCTCAGGGTGTTGCTCGGCAGCATGGGCGTTGAATCAGCAGCGTTGATCACTGCATGGAACCCCCGTAGTGAACAGCTCACCGATGATGAGAATGATGATCGCCAGGGCATGCTGTTAACCGATATCGAGAAAATACGACTGAACTACCTGGTCGGCTACGGTCAGCTCGATGACTGGCAAGAATATAGTTATCTTGTGCTGGGTATCGACCAAGATCAGGCAACTGCGATGGCAACGCGCTTTGAGCAAAATGCCTATGTCTGGATCGGGCCCGCTGGTATTCCGGAACTCATCACTACGGTTTAGACGTCCCGTCGCAAGCTACCTGAAAGCTGCAAACCGGATCATCCACGGCCAATAAACGGCATTTTTGTGGCCATAATGGTCATGAACTGCACATTGGTTTCGAGCGGGAACTCCGTCATCTGCACGATCGCATCTGCCACATGTTGAACATCCATGGTTGGCTCCGGCCTGATAGTGCCATCCGGTTGAGGCACGCCTTCAGCCATCCTCGCGGTAAGATCCGTTAAGGCATTACCGATATCTATCTGACTGCAAACAATATTATAGGGGCGCCCATCCAGTGAAGTTGATCGGGTGAGCCCGGTCACCCCATGTTTACTCGCTGTATACGGTGCAGATAGTGGCCGAGGCACATGTGCAGAAATGGAACCATTGTTAATAATCCTGCCACCCATCGGCGTTTGTCCTTTCATTATTCCAAAAGCTGCCTGGGTGCAAAGGAAGCTACCGGTCAGATTTACATTGATAACGCTTTGCCATTCCTCGAATGGGATTTCTTCTAAGGGTCTTGGCGGCGACCCTCCTCCGGCATTGTTAAACAAAACATCCAACCTTGCGAACTGATCTTTGAGGGACTTAAACAGGTGCGCGACTGATTCCGGATCAGCGACATCAGATTCAACGATGAGTGTTTCATTGCTGCACGCTGATGCAACTTGTTCCAGCTTGTCCCGGCGCCTTCCTGCCAGCACCACAGAGTGACCTTTTGCTGAGAATGCAATGGCGCTAGCCTTTCCGATACCCGAACCGGCGCCCGTGACCAGTACTATTTTCTGTTGTTCCAAAGGTCAATGCCTCCTGGCTGAAAGAACAAAATATTACAGGAAATTTGCACTAAACCCGTGGTAACGTTTTAGGCATGCCCAGATTCGCCGCAAACCTGACAACGATGTACCAGGAACTACCTTTTCCCGATCGCTTTATGGCGGCCAGAGACTGCGGTTTTACCGCCGTAGAAATACTGTCCCCTTACCAGTACGACATCAGCGAGGTCTCTGATTGGCTGGTTCAATCAGGCCTTGAAGCCATATTGATCAATATTCCACCCGGCGACACCGGAGAAACCGGCACCGCAGCAGTACCGGGACGGCAAGCGTTCTTTCAATCCTCGTTCCAATGCGCCCTGGACTATGCAACAGGCATGGGCGCCTCGATGATTCATGTACTGGCTGGCAGGGGAACCGACGAAACACATCTTTCTGAAGGTCTTTTTGTCGACAACCTTCGGTGGGCCGCCGACCTCGCCGCAATGCAAGGTGTTAAGTTGCTTCTTGAACCACTCAACACGCAGGATGTTCCGGGCTACCTGCACACCAGAACCGACCATACGGCTGAACTGATTCACACGCTAGACCGAGACAACATCAAAATGCAGTTCGACTTCTACCATATGCAGATTATGGAAGGGAATCTCGCCGCAGGTCTTAAACGTCATCTCGACATTATCGGTCACGTTCAGTTCTCAAGCCTACCGGGAAGAAATGAACCCCAGTACGGGGAAGTGAACATACACCTTCTTGCGGATTACCTGGATGAGCTGGGTTACGCGGGCTGGGTTGGCTGCGAATATGCGGCAAAGGCTGGAACAATCGAGGGACTCGACTGGGGAAAAAGATATGGCCTGGGGAAAATGCTTCCGGGAAATGAATCATCAAGTCAAAGTGAGAGCTCCATATAGATATCGGCGCGAGAATACATTGAAGGATTCGGAAACGGTTTTTCGGTAAACCCGAGTTTCCTGTAGAGACTAATGGCCGGCGTAAGCATGCGGTTACTTTCCAGGACCAGCGCCTGAAAGCCTCTATCCCTCGCTCGGCCAATAATTGATTCGCCCAACAACAAACCTACCTGCTTTCCCCTCGCCTGTTCTGAGACTGCCATTTTCGCGAGCTCCGCTCTTTCATCATCCAGGCGAATCAATGCACAGGTACCAATGACCTGCTCGCGACCCCGTGACACTGCAAAGAGAATCTCACCCCCCTGATCGATGATTTTCCCGGCGGGGTCATCCAACACCAGGCGATCTGCATCTTCCAACCTGAAGTAATGCTCGATCCAGCTCATGTTCAATGTTCGGAACGCTTCCGCATAGGCGGGTTTAAAGCGCCGTATCCCTACTGCTTCGGTCTCTTTATCCTGTTGGTCCCTAAACCGGCTGGCAAAATCTCGCCTGCCAAAACTCTTTTCCAGCGCGGTCAATTGCGCGATAAAGTCACCCCCGGATTCATCTACCGCGGCTTGCAACGCCTGCCTGATATCTCTCAAGGTTGGCTCAAGCAGCTGATATTTCTGCCGCCCGGAGCTAGTCAGCGCTAACACACGTTTGCGTTTATCGTTTCTGTCTCGGTAAGGAGCAACCAGGCGCACCTTGATTAATTCATTAGCAATCTTGTTAATTCCAGGGTGAGACACACCCAACCCTTTCGCCAGGCCGGTGATTGAGGTTGGCCCCTTCTTGTACAAATAGGAAAAAACCGCAAACCATCGGGCCTGAAAACCGGGATGAACCTGTTCATAGATCCTACTCCCATCCTGCATTAGCGCATCGGCGAGTCGCTTAAGGCGACCGCCTAGCGCCAATGCGCCGAGTTCTTCCAACAAGTCTTCCATCTCGATATTGGCCGATTAATATAGTATGTAAGAGGTTACGTAATATAATACATAGATAGGTTATTGCAATAGCGAACACAGGCACCATTGTCGTTTGTGCTATCCAAGGCATCAGAGTACTGTAACTATCTGAATATCAAGGAGTTCACACGATGATCATCCGCCCACTTACGGGGCTCATTGGCGCAGAAATTACTGACCTGGACCTCAACAACCTCGATGAAGCGTCCTTCCAGGCGCTGGATAATGCTTTTGCGCAGCATCTTGTTCTGTGCATTCGGGACCAATCGCTTACACCATCAGACTTGGTCGGCATCACTGATCGACTGGGTGGCCCTGGCGAGACGCCCTACCTGACAGGCCTTGAGGAGTACCCGGATGTTGTGCCAGTTATAAAGGAAGCCAACGAGAGCTCGCCACATACTTTTGGCGCCGGCTGGCACACGGACTTCACTTTTCAGGCGACGCCACCCGCAAAGACACTGCTTTACGCCGTAGACACGCCAGCTGCCGGGGGAGACACCCTGTACGCCAACATGTATGCGGCCTATGACGCACTCTCTGATGGTATGAAGGCAGCACTTAAATCGTTAAATGCTGTTCATAGTGCCACCCGATCCTATGGGCCCCAGGCGACACTCAAAAACCATCTGGAACATATGACGATCACCAACGATGACCAGGAACCAGACACCCAGTTACATCCCGTGATTTGCATGCACCCGGTGACCAAACGCCCTGCGCTCTGGATCAACCCAACCTACACCATCCGTTTTGAAAACATGACGCAGGAAGAAAGTAAGCCCCTTTTAGATTATCTGAACCAGCTGATTATCAGCCCCCAGTTCTGCTGTCGCGTAAGATGGCAACCCGGTACCCTTACTTTGTGGGATAATCGATGCACGCAACATTGTGCCACCTCCGACTACCAAGGCCATCGCCGGGAAATGTGGAGGACGACGGTTGCAGGTGAAACGCCAATCGCCTTCGCATAAGATTGGCAACCATAAAAATCGAGACCGAAATGTCAGATTCCGCTGCACAGAACAATGAGACACCACTACAAATACCTAGGATAGAGCTATGAGAAGTAATCACGTTTTACAAGCCTGGCGCGCCAACCAACAGACCATCGGCGCATGGATGTCCATCGACTCCAGCTACACAGCAGAGACCATGGCTCATGCGGGTTTCGATTGGCTCTGTCTGGATATGCAACATGGCATGCTGGATTATATCGACGTTAAACACATGCTGACCGCTATTTCTACTTCTAACGCCATTCCATTTGTACGAGTCCCCTGGAACGAACCATACGAGATTATGAAGGTGCTGGATGCAGGCGCTTATGGCGTGATTATTCCGCTCGTTAACAATCGCGAGGAAGCAGAGCGAGCCGTTGCCGCCTGCAGATACCCACCGGATGGTATACGCTCTTACGGCCCCAACCGTGTCACATTTTATGCCGGTAAAGGTTATGCCCGGGCCGCCAATACCGAGATTGCGTGCATCGTGATGATTGAAACCGCCGAAGCACTAGAGAACCTGGATGACATCATGTCAACGCCGGGCGTGGATGCGGTCTATATTGGACCGAGCGATCTGGCCTACGCCCTGGGCCTGCATCCTGGCGGTGACAACAACGATCCCAAGCATGTCGCTGCCGTCACCCACATTTTTGAAACCGCAAAGAAGCACGGCATCGCTGCAGGAATTCAGACAGGCTCGCTGGAATATACAAAGCGCTACCTGGACCAGGGGTTTCATATGGTGACCCTCGGGTCTGACCGGGCCTTTATGGAACGACTCGCGAGACAGGAACTGCAGGCAGCAAGGGAAGGAACCGGGGCTGAGAAGATCGAGTCGGACGGGAATTTTTATTAACGGTCGTGTACCGGCATTGGCGCCTGTAGCGTAGCATCCAAAAAGCTTGAGCTTCGCGAGCAGGTTTCTCCACTACGGTCGAAACGACGGGGGGTGGGTCGAAACGACGGGGTGGGGTGATTGAAACGACGGGGTGGGGTGACTGAAACGACGGGGGTGGGTCGAAACGACGCGGGCGGGTGATTGAAACGACGCGGGCTTTTTTATTCTAGCGCGGGTCCGACTACTTTTTCTTCTTGGGGTTTTTACGTTTGCGGCGCTGATTACGGGCATCTTTAAACTTGTCTTTGCTCGCCGCCTTGAATGCACCCTGGACTTTTTTTAGCTTGGCTTCTTTTCTAGCAAGCACATGAGGGTTGCCGGCCTCAGAAAAAGAAATCACTTCACCGGCTTTTTCATCTGTCATTTTTTAGAATCCATAATCATTTCAGGACAAATTTTTAACATCTTTTACAATCCATAATCATTTTAGGACAAGTTTTTAGAACCCTGCCTTGAGTGGTGTCTAGCCGCTAGAAATCCAACAACCCTATGCTACACTTCGCTCGAATTTACCTGGCATGAACACAGTGTTTAGATATCGCGCAGACCGACTTCCAATCTTTCTTATTTTGTCACTGACGTTGTTAGACTTTCTAGTCTATTTCACGGCAGACAATATTTGGCTACTGCTGTCTTATTTTATTCTAACAATTATTCCTAAAGGGTGTATCTGCGCCTGGAACCATCATCACCAACACACCAAGACATTCCATTGGACGCCGCTTAACAGAATTTTAGAACTCAGCTACGGACTGCACACCGGCGTGACAACGAATCAATGGTTACTGCATCACGTCTTTGGTCACCATCATAACTACCTTGACCAGGGCATCGATGAAAGTCGGTGGCAAAGAGCCGATGGAACAAAAATGAGCGAACTGGAATATACCTTCGCAGTTGCAGCGACAGCCTACCCACGAGCCTGGAAAGTAGGAAAGAAACATCCAGGGCATTTACGCACTCATTTAATCTACACAGCGTTGACCTTCACCATTGCAATATTGTTAGTCGCCGCTAACCCGATTCAGGGCTTTATGGTTTTCGCCCTTCCGATGTTTACCGGACTGCTGATCACCGCGTGGGCTACCTACGATCATCATGCGGGCCTGGACTCGAAGGACGAATTCAGCGCCTCTTACAACACAATGAACTCGGTCTACAATTTTGTCACAGGCAACCTTGGTTACCACACGGCGCATCATCACAAACAGGGTGTTCACTGGTCCGAGCTGCCGGCGCTACACAAGAAAATAGAACACCTGATACCAGCCGACCTTTTCCGATCTTCCATGTGGGATCTGCTTAGCTACGTGCCAGGTCTTCGCGGATTTATCAGAATAAACCCAACCTAGCTGGCCGCCCTTTAGGTTTCAGCAAAGACACTGATTTCAGGCTGGCCTTCCTGCACTGCCAACACGCACACCATCATAGGACAACAGCAAACCTGGCAATCCTCGATATACTCCTGGTCTGCTGAAGGATCTACCACCAGTTCGATCATTTCACCGCAATGTGGACAATAGGTCTTGTGAGTATCAAGGTACATGCCAGTCATTATACCGGCGTATCAGTAAACACAACCTATAGGGCCAATGGAGCAAGTCAATGAGCCAATTACGATCTGATGCCAACCACTGCTTCGTCTGTGGGCCCGGCAATCCAATCGGACTGAAACTGGATTTCAGGCTTGAGGATGATATTTGCCATAGCGAATTTACACCGGGCGCGGACCATTGCGGCTACGACAGCGTGACACATGGCGGCATCGTGTTTAGTGCTCTCGATGATGTAATGGCGAACTGGCTCTTCCTTAAAGGCTTCAAGGCATTCACTGCCAAATGCGATATCCGATATCGAGACGCGCTGCCGATTGGCACCAAAGTCCGCCTTGAAGGGCACTGCATGAAACAAAAAGCGCGATTAACACAGATGAAAGGCTTGATGATTCGGAACGACACTAACGAGGTCGTCGCCGAGACCGAAGCCGCTTTTATGATGATTCCTGATTAGTCGGGCGTAGCAATTGCCTCGGACATCAACCCCACTGACACAGCATATTTATCAGCGCAGTTGTAATTCAGGATTGCACGATAGTTCCCCCCGACAAGATATCCCGAGCTTGCACCTGCTTCAGGCGATACCAGAGCATAAGACTGCTCAACTAACTGAACGCCAGGCACTACACCCAGGTCCTTCCAGTTGGAAATCGACATTTTACGAGAATGGTGCTTAAGCGCCCGACAGCTTGGGTCAATATTCAGCGGCTTCAAACTGACAAAATCCACCGTGTTAAACGACGCAGGACCGCCCCAGCCTGCCCCCCTTTTCCAGCCAGCCTTATTCAGGTAGTTAGCGATTGAGGCAAAGACATCCGCCTTATTGGACCAGATGTCCTTTCGACCGTCTCCGTCGTGATCGACCGCAAACCGCAGGAAACTGCTGGGCATGAACTGGCTTTGCCCCATTGCGCCAGCCCAGGCGCCTACAAATGCCTCAGGCGCAACATGTTGCTCATCAAGAATCTGCAGTGCCTTGAGGAGTTCTGCGGTAAAAAATGCAGCCCTGCGCTGATCATGCCCCAGGGTGGCGAGAGATCGAATGATGCTGTATTTCCCCTGATAGCGCCCAAAACTTGTCTCTAAACCCCAAAAGGCAACGATGTACTCCGGATCCACACCGTATAAGCCAGCTATCTCATCAAGCAATGGCTGATGCAACTTAAACAGCTTGCGACCTTCCTGTTTCCTGAAGTTCGTCACTCGCGCGGTAAGATATTCGTCAAAGGTCTGCACAAATTCAGGCTGCTTGCGATCGTAGCCTATGACCCGTTCGTCCCGCGTCAGCCCCCTGAATGCGGCATCTACTGTTTCTGACGCTATCCCGTTGCCGATTGCTGCCGATCGCACTTTCACCAGGTAATCATCAAAACTCTCAGTTCCATCTGCAACTCCATTTGCAGCTCCATTTGCAGCTCCATTTGCAGCCCAGCCCTGGCTAATCATTAATACCATAACCGCTGCTAACGAAACACAAAATACGCGCGCGAGGCGGTGCTGCATCAAACCCATGATAGACTTCATTTTTTTTCTTCCTCACTCATGCCTATTGCCCCAAACACACCGGCCAGCCTTTGGCGACGACTGGCGGCCATTCTCTACGACGCATTCCTGGTGGTCGCCCTCTGGTTCGTCACAACGACGCTTATAGTCGCGTTTCTTAACGACGGCAAAATAATAGCAGGACCTTCTTTCCAGCTATTCCTTTACCTGGAAGCTGGCGCTTTTTACGCCTACTTTTGGCACATCAGGGGACAGACGCTTGGCATGCAGGTCTGGAAAATCCGCACCGTCAACGATACAGGACAAATATTAACCCTGGGTGAATGTGCTGTGAGATTTTTCTTCGCTACTTTCTCGACGATGTTCCTTGGGCTCGGGTTTATCTGGATCTTATTTGATCGAGAAAAACTGGCCTGGCACGACCGCGCTTCAGGAACCCGCGTCATATTCCTGGGGGACGATCCCTACAAGAAAACCTCCAACAAAGACTAACACCACTAACGGAACAGCATCGGTAGCTTATTAAGCTTCTCGGCCATCCATTCAAGCCTGTACATTAAAAACGTCGTGCCAAGAGCTATACCATGAACCCACCAGAGACCCAGATTCAGAGGTAAGTCCCCTTTCTCCAGCGCAGTCCGCGCACCTGACAAGGCAAGGATATAGACGAAGCAGAGAATCATCGCCGGGACCAGGCGCGTAAAACGTCCCTGCCGCGGGTTTACCCGGGCGAGCGGTATCGCCAGCAGGGCGATGACAGGAATCAATAGAACAACTCCTAAGCGCCAATGAAGCTCCGAAACGGCATTGGCATCTGTTGCACTAAACAATTCTGATGTTGGTATCGCTGTGCGGCGCTTTTTGCTCTGAATGAACGCACCACTCACTACCAGCTGACCATATTCTTCGTATTCGATGGACTGGTAATTCTTTTCTCCGGGTTTACCTTGATATCGCCGGCCGTTGTTCAACACCAGGAACCGCCGGCCTTCGCCATCGACCTGAGTCCTGCCGCTGTCAGCGATGACCGTCACCGCTTGTCTGGGCTCATTACCGGCAGCCTCTTTGTAGTCGTTAATAAATACTCGCGCCAATTCTCCTTCGTCCGATATGCCTTCCGTATAGGTTACCCGTTTGCCTGAAGCCAGGGTCTGGAAGCGACCTGGAATAAGCGTGTCGAATTCCGTGAGGTTATTCTGGTCACCAAGGAGTGTTTCGACCCTTTGCTCACCCATGGGTTTAAGCCACAAAGAGATCATCGCCGTCATAATCATGACGGCCAGAGCCGTTAGCAGGGTCATCTGAATCAGCCGCCAGGTACTCATTCCACAAGCCTGGAGAACAATCATTTCGCTGTCGACATGCATCCGGCCATGCACCAGCATAATAGACAAGAAGTAGCTGACCGGAATGATCAGCTCAAGAAAACCCGGCAGCCTATAGGCCATGACAGCAAACAGAATTTCGCGGGACATTAGACCCGCGGCAGCATTCTCTAAATAACCACTGAATCGCCAACCCATAGAAATAACCAACACAATGCCCGCAACAGCAAACATCGTGATAAATATTTCACGGGCAAAATAGCGGAAAAGAATCACTTTAAGTGACCGGACATTCCATAACCGTTATATTAATGCAGTAGTTCACACGAAAAAATCCTCAGGAGTCACTATGAAGTATGGCACACGCACGGGTAATCCAGCGAAAGCCAGAACCCAATGCGCCATCGTTGGCGTCTACGAAAACGGCCAGTTATCACCTTCGGCCAGGGTTTTGGATAAAGCAAGCAAAGGCTATCTGAGAAAAATCCTGAAACGTGATGACATCAGCGGTAAAACCAATCAGACACTGCTACTCCATGATGTGCCGAATGTCGGCGCCACACGAGTACTTCTGGTAGGGCTCGGCAACGAAAAATCCATGAGCAGCGCGAAGTATGCGGACATAGCAAGAACAGTCATCGGCAAGATGAAGGCTACCTCATCTCGAACCAACTTATGCTGCCTGCTTGAAGTGGATGTCCCTGGCCGAAGCATTGAATGGAAAACACAAAAAATAATCGAATCCTTCGAGGCCGGGCTTTATTCATTTACAAAAATGAAGGGTAAGCCACCAGTAAAGACGGATTCCATCGAGTCGGTGGATCTGCTCCTCGACGACAAATCCGAACTTGAAACAGTCCTAAGCGCAATCGCAGTGGGTAACGCGCTGACCGCGGGTATCAGCTCAGCGAAGACTCTGGGCAATCTTCCCGGAAACATCTGTACTCCTACCTATCTGGCGAATCAGGCAAAGCAACTTGCCAAAGATTATTCATCGATCACAACGAAAGTTATCGAAGAAAAAGAGATAGCGAAGCTGGGTATGGGCGCATTCATGTCTGTTACCCGGGGCAGCGTGCAGCCCGGTAAGCTGATCGTCATTACCCATAAGGGTGGCAAGGCAAAAGAAGCACCCCATGTGCTGGTTGGTAAGGGCATTACCTTCGACACAGGTGGTATTTCACTGAAACCAGGCGGCGGTATGCACGAGATGATCTGGGATATGTGCGGCGCAGCCAGCGTGTTTGGGACAATGGTCGCGATCGCTGAACAGGGACTGGCAATGAATGTTATTGGCGTCATCGCTGCAGCAGAGAATATGCCGTCAGGAGATGCTTCAAGACCAGGTGACATCGTAAAAACAATGTCCGGACAAACAGTAGAAATCCTGAACACTGACGCCGAAGGTCGGCTTGTCCTGTGCGACGCACTGACCTACATAGACCAGTTCAATCCCAAGACCGTCATTGATGTCGCAACGCTGACTGGCGCCTGTGTCATTGCCCTCGGCAGCCATGCTTCAGCAATGTATGCCAATGATGAGGGTGTCGCTGCAGATCTAACCAAGGCCGGCGAAGACTCACTCGATCGGGTGTGGCGAATGCCGCTGTGGGAGGACTACCAGGTGCAAATCAACAGCGCATTTGCTGACATGGCGAATATTGGTGGCCGCGAGGCCGGAAGCATTACCGCGGCCTGTTTTCTTGCCCGGTTTACCAAAAAGTATCGCTGGGCGCATCTTGACGTCGCAGGGTCAGCATTCAAGGGGTCCGGCCCGTCAAAAGGCTCAACCGGCAGACCCGTCAGTTTGCTGTTTGAATACCTGAACAACCTTGCTGCCTGAACCCGACCTATTGAAACCTGCCCGAAAATAAAGGGAAAGGCGACTTTTGACCAGAATCGATTTTTACCAGACATCAGGCGACGAACACGCTTTTGCTTGCCGCCTGATTGACATGGTTTACAGGAAGGGCCACCAAATTTATGTGCACACTTCGGCTGAAGAACAGGCCAAGACCCTGAACGAGCAACTGTGGACCTTTAAGGAAGACAGCTTCGTGCCGCATTCGCTGCATTCTGAGGCAATGGATGTTCCCATCAAGATTGGCTTCGATCATGAACCTGAAGAACACCAGGATGTGCTGATCAACCTTTCCGGGCAGATCCCGCATTTCTTTTCCAGGTTCGACCGGGTTGCAGAGATCGTCCCCGTCGACCAAAATAGTCGCAAATCCGCGCGTGAGAATTACGCCTACTACAAAGAACGCGGGTATGTACTGAACTACCACGAAATTAGCTGACACAGGAAAAAGGCCGCCTGCGATATATGGACAACGACGAAAACAAACCTGGCGTTACCCAGATTCCATTGATTCACGACCTGGCGTTCGACCCATCGCGGCCGCTTAAACCATCAGGCAAACGTCCGCGGTCATCTCAAAGCCCATCCAAAAAGACCGGACCGTATCCTCCCGGATATGATCCGGACACAGTTGATCTATTCCAAGACATTGTTGACCCGGTTGAGTTCGCGAGAGAGGATGTCCCGGACGCTCAGGAATCAGATGTCGCGCAGAAAGCCGACAGCCCAACAACCAAGCTTGACGAGAACCTTCGAGCAGAACTCAGTGATGAGCTAAGCACAATTCTGGAACACCTGGAAGACCACCCCGAGAGCTGAACATGGACTACATCATCACCCTATCCTGCCCAGACAAACCCGGCCTGGTACTGGCCGTATCGAGCTGGCTGGTGGCCAATTCATGTAACATCCTGGACAGCGACCAGTTTCAAGACGGGTCCAACAATACATTTTTCATGAGGGTTCACTTCGAGGGAGAAGCAACCCTCAAAGCGCTCGAGCATTCCTTCGAACCCGTCGCTACCGGAAAGCAGGTGAGCTGGCAAATCTGGCCATGCTCACAGAAACCCAAAGTCCTTATCATGGTTTCAAAACAGGAGCACTGCCTGACTGACTTATTGTTTCGTGAGAAAAATGGTGAGCTGCCGATAGAAATCGCCCTGGTGGCCTCCAATCACCTTGATGCCAAACCAATCGCCGTTGCGCAAAACATAGACTTCAGGCACCTTCCGATCGACCCTGACTCAAAAGCAGCACAAGAGAAGTTACTACTTGAGGAAATTCAGCGCAGGGGAATCAATGTCGTTGTGCTCGCTCGATATATGCAGATATTGTCACCTGAGTTCTGCCATGCGATGGCAGGCAAGATCATCAACATTCATCATTCCTTTCTGCCTGGATTCAAGGGCGCAAAACCTTACCACCAGGCGTTTGAACATGGCGTCAAGCTCATCGGCGCTACCGCCCACTATGTCACCGCCGAGCTGGACGAAGGGCCTATCATCGAACAGGGCATCGAACGGGTCGGGCATCGAAGCACTGTCGCTGATCTGGTCAACGTTGGCAGAGATATCGAAAGAATCGTCCTCGCCAAAGCAGTCAAATATCATGCGGAGCATCGTGTACTGCTGAACGGCCATCGGACAGTGGTGTTTCAATAACACCAGCGCCGTCCAGACAGGACTCCAAAAAACTCACACCCCGTGTATAATCGCGCTTTCCCTGATTATCGAAAGCTTCCCAGCTTTTCCGATCCACAGGTTTCGACAACTTTTTAGCGACACCATTAGATCATGAGCAAGTATTTACCTCAGGACATCGAACAATCCTGGTACCAGAAATGGGAAGAGAACAATTACTTCGCGCCCTCGGGTCACGGTGAATCCTATAGCATCGCGATTCCACCCCCCAACGTAACGGGCAACCTGCACATGGGACATGCCTTCCAGCATAGCCTTGTGGATTCACTGATTCGTTACCAGCGTATGAGCGGCAACAACACGCTTTGGCAAATGGGTACCGACCATGCCGGTATCGCAACCCAGATGCTGGTGACCGAACAACTTGCAGCCCAGGGTATCAAACCACTCGATATTGGCCGGGAAGCGTTCATCGACAAAGTCTGGGAGTGGAAGGAAGAGTCCGGAGGAACCATATCCAAACAACTGAGACGCCTTGGCGCCTCTCTTCACTGGGAAACAGAACGATTCACTCTTGATGACGGTTTGTCGGAAGCCGTTCTTGAGGTGTTTGTGCGCCTTCACGAAGAAGGCCTGATCTACCGAGGCAAACGCCTGGTGAACTGGGATCCTGTTCTAAAGACATCGATCTCCGATCTTGAAGTTGAAAGTGAGGAAGAACAGGGCCATCTCTGGCACTTCCGCTATCCTCTTGCCGGCGAACCGGGAGAGTTCCTGGTCGTCGCAACGACACGACCGGAAACCATGTTGGGTGATACTGCTGTCGCTGTCAGCCCGAATGATGATCGCTACAAGGCTCTGGTCGGTAAAGAAATTATCCTTCCTCTAACTGGTCGACGAATTCCAATCATCGCTGATCAGTACGTCGATATGGCATTCGGCACCGGGTGCGTCAAGATCACACCGGCACATGACTTCAATGACTATGATGTCGGTCATCGTCACGACCTGCCGATCATTAACATTCTTAACGAAGATGCCAGCCTCAACGATGAGGTGCCTGAAAAGTATCGGGGAATGGACCGTTTCGAAGCACGTAAGGCCGTTATCGCGGACCTCGACGCCCTAGGTCTACTGGAAAAGATAGAAGATCACACCATGGCCATCCCGCGCGGGGAAAGGTCCGGCGTCGTTGTCGAGCCTTTTCTGTCCGATCAGTGGTTTGTCGATATCAAGTCGCTCGCCGAGCCGGCCATCAAAGCGGTCGAGGACGGAAAAATTGAGTTCATTCCGAAAAATGCAGAGAACATCTACTTCTCATGGATGAGAAACATCGAAGACTGGTGTATTTCCAGGCAGCTCTGGTGGGGACATCGAATTCCCGCCTGGTATGACGCCGATGGCAACATCTATGTAGGGCGCAGTGAACAGGAAGCACGGGATAAACATAATCTAGCTGCAAACGTAGAACTTATGCAGGATCCCGATGTTTTGGATACCTGGTTCTCGTCTGCCCTTTGGACTTTCTCTACCCTGGGCTGGCCCGAACAGACCAAGGAACTGGAAACGTTTCACTCTACCGACATTATGGTGACAGGACACGACATCATCAGCCTGTGGGTTTCCCGCATGATTATGATGTCGATGAAATTCACCGGGGAAGTACCGTTCAAGAAGGTCTACATACACGGCCTGGTGACCGATTCCAGCGGCCAGAAAATGTCCAAATCGAAGGGCAATGGCCTGGACCCGATGGATATCATCAACGGTATCAGCCTGGATGAACTCGTTGCTAAACGAACCGATAACCTGATGCAGCCGAAAATGGCCAAGCGCATAGACAAAGCCACTCGAAAAGAATACCCGGAGGGTATAACGGCTTACGGGACTGATCCACTTCGGTTTACTTTCTACTCGATTGCTACCCGCACCCGCACTATTCGTTTTGATATGAAAAGGGTCGAGGGATATCGAAACTTTTGCAACAAGCTGTGGAACGCGGCTATTTTTGTATCCGGAAATATCAGCGATAACGAATCACGACTGGACAACACAGACGTTGAACTTTCAACGATCGATCATTGGATCATTTCAGAATTCCAGAAGACTGCAGCGGCGGTGAACCTGGCCATGGAAACCTATCGCTTTGACCTGGCTGCAAAGGAAATTTACGAGTTTGTCTGGGACGAGTTCTGCGACTGGTATCTGGAACTGACCAAGCCAATATTAAATAGCGACGATGCTACCCAGGCACAGAAACTGGGCACCCAGCAGACACTTGCGCGAATACTAGAGTCTGTATTACGGCTAGCTCACCCGTTCTTGCCATTTCTGACGGAAGAACTCTGGCAGAAAGTGCCGTCAACAGTTCGCCTTTCAGGCGACACTATCATGCTGCAACCGTTCCCTGTTGCGGATGAAAAGCTTATCAGTGATGCGGCCAGCAAGGACGTCGACTGGTTGAAAACGGTCGTCACCGGCGTACGTAACATTCGTGGCGAAATGGATATCTCGCCAGCGAGGCAAGTGCCCATCCTGTTTTCGAATGGCAGTACCGAAGACCAGGAACGCCTGGACAAATTTACCCGTGAACTTACGTTCCTGGTCAGGCCGGAGTCACTCACCTGGCTTGGTGACAACGCAGAGAAGCCCATGTCAGCGACCGCTCTGGTTGGTGAAATGGAACTGCTGGTGCCCATGGCAGGATTGATCGACAAGGAAGCAGAACTGGCCCGCCTGGACAAGGAGATCGATCGCAAACAGAAAGATCGCGCGAAAACAGAAGGCAAGATTAACAATCCAAGCTTTGTTGAGAAGGCGCCTGAAGAAGTTGTTCAGAAAGAGCGAGACAAACTCAAGGACCTGGATTCCGCACTGGAAAAGCTAAACGAACAACGAGTGAGCATTAACGAAATTTAGTCCGCGGTTCGAGTTCGACCTCACCAAGACTGGCAAGAGATTCCAGGCTGAAGATACAGCTGAGCGCCAGGCTATAGCGGGCTGATTAGTGCTCCACCGTTAATATCACTTTACCCGTCGTTGTGTCTGACGCGACGAGATCATGAGCATCCGCAATCCCTGTGATCGGAAATACTGCTTCTATGATCGGCTTAATTTCCTGGTTCACAATTTTCGGCCAGACTTTTTCTTCCAGCTGAGCCATCACGACTGCTTTTTCTGTCACTGGTCGCGTACGCAAAGTAGATCCAATAATCCTCGCTCGCTTCATCATCATCTGCGCAAGATCGAGTTCCGCCTTGATACCGCCCATCAGGCCAATTAAAACCAGCCGACCTCCAAGGCCGAGCAAGCTGAGGTTGTCAGGCAGGTAACCCGCACCCACCGGATCCAGGATGACATCAACCCCGCTTTCGCCGGCAAACGTCTTCGCCGTCTCAAGGAATGATCCATCATGACGGTTGAATCCGCCACTGGCGCCAAGTTCGATACAGGCGCGCAGCTTATCTTTGGACCCAACCGTAACAAAACTGCTGGCACCAAATGCCTTACATAATTGAATGGCGGTCGTCCCAACACCGCTGGCCCCCGCATGAATGATGGTTTTATCGCCGGCCTTCAACCCTGCTTCTATGAACAGGTTCAACCAGGCCGTCGCAAATACTTCAGGCAATGCAGCGGCCTGCTCATCAGACAGGCCATCCGGAATTGGCAGCACGCTGCCCTCATGGGCAGATGCGTACTGACTATAGCCACCACCTGCCAGCAGAGCGCAAACCTTGTCACCCGCCTTGAATCGAGTGCAGCCTGCACCCACCTCGACAATTTCACCTGCACATTCCAGACCCATAATTTCACTCGCACCCGGAGGTGGCGGGTAGAAGCCCTTTCGCTGCATCAGGTCAGCCCTGTTGATCGCGGTTGCAGAAATCCTAATCAGTACTTCATGATCACCGATTTTCGGATGATCAACTTCACCCCAGGAAAGGGAATGGTCTTCGTTAACAATGACAGCTTTCATAAGGTCAGCATCTAGTAATGGGGTGGCTTTTCATCCTCTGCTGAACCGCCATCGGGAATCGACGACTCCAGTTTCCTGAATTGGCTCAACAAATGTTTGAGTTGATCTTCAAGCGCCATAATCTGTCGCTGTTGTTCCGACACGGCGTCATCAAGTTTTTGTAATGTGTCTTCCTGGAATGCCTGGCGTTCTTCCAGGAGAATAATTTTTTCTTCAAGGTATTCCGGCGACTCAGGCATCAGTAGCGCAATCTGACTTTGACGCCATGCTCATGCAGCCACTGCTTTAAGCCGGACACGGTATAATCGCCATAGTGGACCATAGAGGCAACGAGCGCTGCGTCCGCTTTACCTTCGGTTAGGACCTCAAGCAAGTGCTCCGGTTTCCCGGCCCCACCGGAGGCAATGACCGGAATTGAAACCGCTTCAGAGATCATTCTCGTCAGGTTAATCTCATAACCTTCCCGGGTTCCATCTGCATCGATCGAATTAACAACCAGTTCACCCGCACCTAGTTCTTCACCCTTGAGCGCCCATTCCAGCGCATCGACACCCATAGGGGTGCGTCCGCCATTGATAATGACTTCGTAGCCACTCGGGAACTCCCTCGAAGTCTCGACCCTTAAAATATCCATCGAGAGCACGGTGTTTTGAGCACCAAACGCATGCGCACACTCTGCAATCAATTCAGGGCGCTTGACCGCAGCAGAGTTCACATTGATTTTTTCTGCGCCGGCCCAGAGCAATTTGTTGGCATCTTCAACCGTTCGCACTCCGCCACCGACCGAGAAAGGAATGTAAACCTGTTTCGCCACCTGTTCCACAACATCCAGCATGATGTTCCTGGCATCGCTGGAAGCTGTAATGTCATAAAACACCAGTTCGTCCAGGCCATCCTCGTAGTATTCCCGGGCTTTCAACACAGGGTCACCAATGTCTTTCGTGTCAACAAACTTGACGCTCTTGGCCAGCTTGCCATCTCGCACATCCAGACAGGCAATGATCCTCTTACTTAGCATGTCGCATCCCAATGTTTAAATGCACCAAGCAGCTTTAGACCCAGCGCACCACTTTTCTCCAGGTGGAACTGAGTGGCAAACAGGTTTTCCCTGGCGATCACAGAACAGAATGTCTTGCCACCGTATTCTGTGGTTCCTACCATATGATCACTGTTGACTAGCCGAGCAAAATAGCTATGGACGAAATAGAACTCATCCCCTGACTGAATGTTTTTCAACATCGGGTGTGGTCGATTGATCGTCAATTCATTCCAGCCGATATGTGGCACCTTAAGGGATCTATCGGAGAACTCGAATCTTTCGGACGCTCCTTCCACTAGCCCAAGGCAGGTTTTGTCGCCTTCCTCGGTATGCTCAAGCACAATCTGCAAACCCAGACAGATGCCCAGCAACGGTTTCCCTGTTGCATAGAAAGATTTTATTGCCTCATCAAGCCCTCGGTCGCAAAGGGTATCCACGGCACTCTCCGCCGAACCTACACCCGGAAAAATCAATTTGTCTGCAGCCGCTACGATAGCCGGATCAGCCGATATCTCGGCGTCCATACCGACATACTGACAGGCACGCTGAACACTGCGTACATTACCTGCATCATAATCCACGATGACCAGCATAGAGACTCCACTAAAAGAGCGCGCATTATACCCTCACGGTTTTGGCATTACAGTGCTGGATGAAGCATAAGCATACATTTTGATTGAGGTTTATCAGGCGCGACATTACAGCGTATCGCCCAAACCTTACCAATGGCCGTTCTCGTTCTGCCCAGATTCAAAGAATGCAGTAGAGGTGCAGTAGAGGTGCAGTAGAGGTGCAGTAGAGGTGATGACTTGATACCATCAAGTCATCGTAAAATGGAAGAAACAATATGCGATTACCAGCACTGGTGATGGTTCTATTCCTGCTTGGCGGCTGCCAGGAGGCATCTGAATCGAACAGTTCCCTCACAGCCCATGATTCTGATAAGCCAATTCTGGCAGTGCCGACATCCGCTGGCCCGCGGGGAGAAAAGCACGCCCTGTTTGGTGACTTGCACGTACACACCATGTACTCATTTGACGCTTTTGTGATGGGCACATTGGCATCGCCTGACGCCGCCTATGACTTTGCAAAAGGCGGCGTATTAACACATCCGGGCGGGTTCGACATGCAATTGGATGTGCCCTTGGACTTCTACGCCGTCACGGATCACGCTTTCTATCTAGGCGCGTTACGTAGCATGACGGTTGAGGGCAATGCGCTGTACGAACATGAACTTGCTGAGGGCGTTCGCAACCTGTCTGATGAAAAATCCCGGGGGGCGGCGTTCGCCACAATGCTTGCGTTTCTTCTCTCAGAACGCCGTGCAGAACTCATTGACCCTGTGTCTTCAACCAGTGCGTGGGATGATATTAAGGCCGCCGCGAATCGCCACAATGATCCCGGTAAATTCACAGCTTTTCTGGGATATGAATACACCTCATCAGGCGATGCGTTTGAAAATCTACACAGGAACGTCATCTTTAAGGGGGATACTGCGCCGGACTTGCCATTTTCAAGACTGGACTCCAGGAACCCTGAAGAGTTGTGGCGCTGGATGGATGAGCAACGCCTCGCCGGATACGAGTCGCTGGCGATGCCCCACAATTCAAATGGTTCCAACGGCTGGATGTTTAGTCTGACAGATTTTGATGGCAAACCACTCGATAGTGACTACGCGGATCTGCGTATGCGCAATGAGCGCCTGGTAGAAAATTCGCAAATTAAAGGCACTTCAGACACTCACCCTGCTTTGTCACCCAATGATGAATGGGCAGACTTTGAAATAATGAAAGTCAGAATCGCCTCGAACCTGGCAAGCCAACCACAGGGCAGTTACGTGCGCGAAGCACTACGAAACGGTATCGAATTTCAGGCGAAGAAGGGTTTCAATCCATTTAAGTTCGGCGTGATTGGCTCAAGCGACACACACAATGCATCTTATGCCGGCGCCGAAGATAACTACTGGAGCAAAACTGGCAGGCTGGATGATGAACCCGTTGAACGCGGCTCAGTTCCGCTGGCACAACCCGCAGAAGATGGTTCAGCGTACCTTAAGACTTACCGAAACCAGTGGAGCGCCGGTAGCCTGGCTGGTGTCTGGGCAGAGGAAAACACCCGTACAGCTATCTACGACGCATTGCATCGCAAGGAGACATTTTCAACTTCCGGTACCAGACTTCAGGTTCGATTCTTCGCCGGCTATGACCTGCCAGCACCAGATGCCAATGACTTAATTAACAAAGCCTACGCTGGCGGTGTCCCTATGGGCGGCGAACTTGTGGCAGAGGCAGGCCAATCACCGAGCTTTTTGGTATGGGCGTTACAGGACCCCAATAAATCCGCGCTGCAGCGGGTGCAAATTATTAAAGCCTCGGTGCGTGACGGGAACTCCTCTGAGAAGGTTTTTGATGTCGCCTGCTCCGATGGAGCAAAGGTAAATCCTCAGACGCACCGCTGTCCCGATAACGGTGCCAGAGTAGATCTCACAAATTGCACCGTCAGCACGGGGGTTGGTGATCCCGAAATGCTTGTACGCTGGGTCGACCCGGAGTTTGACGAATCCGAGCACGCAATATACTACGTACGGGCGCTGGAGAATCCAGTTTGTCGATGGTCAACGTGGGATGCACTGCGGACCGGCGTTGAACCGAATCCTGCACTGTCTGCGACTATCCAGGAGCGGGCCTGGACTTCTCCGATTTGGTTCAGCCCAGCCTCAGAGTAGGCATGATGAGTTGGCTTCGTGAACCGGTTCTGTGGTTTTGTTTGATCGGAGCATTGCTGTTTACCGCCAATCATCTGCAACAGACGGATCGTATTGTTATTGATGATGCGGTGCGCGCTCGTATCTCTGCGCTATGGCAAGCACAAATGAATCAGCCGCCGACGGAACCTGAACTACAATCATTAGTTGATGCCTGGCTCCGGCAAGAGGTGTTGTACCGTGAAGCAGTGCGGCAGGGACTGATGGAGGATGACGATATTGTGCGCCGCAGACTTGTACAGAAGCTGGGCTTTCTACATCAGTTTTCCGAAGACACACCTGTGAGCCAATCTGAACTCGACGCTTATTATCAGGCGAACATTAAGCGATACACGCTGCCACAGCGATACAGTTTCAAACAGATTTATCTGTCGAATCCTTTATCGGTTGCATCTGTTCACTCCAGTCTGTTGGCCGGTGAGGACTGGCAAGGCCTGGGTAGTGCCACGCTATTACCGCGGACTTACTTGTCTAAAAATGCGCGTGAAATTACTGTTTTATTGGGGGCCGAGTTCGCATCGCAATTAGCAGAACTAGTAGCCGCGAGTTGGACAGGTCCTTATAAAAGCAGTTATGGCCACCATCTGGTTTATCTCGAGGAACGCATTGCACCCGAGGCAACCCCACTTTCCTACATCACGACAAAAGTTCGCGCAGATCTGGTCAGGCAGAAATCCGAAAAAGCCGCCGATGCCCTCTATAGGCAACTACTCAAACGCTATGACGTGGTCCATCGTTAGATGAGATGGCTCGTTTTATTGATGTGCGTGTTCTCCTGCCGATTGTTTGCTCATGAAGTTCAGCCTGCGGTATTGCAGTTGACCCAGGCTGGTAATGGTGTCGACTGGGAAGTCCTGTTTAAACAGCCACACAAACAATCACGGATAGGAGGTGGCTCGGCCTCTTTAAAAGCATTCGATCTAGCGGTGATCACCAATTGTGTTGCATCCAAGGGGCGCCAGCGCACTAGCGGTGTGATGCTCGAGCAAAGGTTTACGCTGGAATGCATCGATGCGCCGCTGTCAGTGATGAGCATCGATGGTATTGAGCAGACATTGGTCGACGTTATCGTTACCGTGAACTACGGACAAGCGGCCACAACCCGTTACCTGTTGAATGCACGCCAGCCAACCATCGAATTTTCATCTGACCCCGCCGTGCCGATTTTCCTGTTACTTGGGATTGAACATTTACTACTCGGTTTTGATCATGTGTTGTTTGTGCTGGTACTTTTGTATCTCGTGCCTGGTTGGAAAACCCTGCTTGGCGTGGTGACAGCATTCACCGTTGCCCATTCGCTGACGCTTGGTTTGTCAGCATTTCAGTTAATCACCATACCTCAGGCGCCGGTTGAGGCTCTTGTCGCTCTTAGTATTGCGCTGCTGGCGCGAGAAGCGTTATCTTCAAAGCGCACGCTGATACACGCCCAACCGTGGTTAGCAGCATTTGCATTCGGCCTGCTGCATGGCCTGGGGTTTGCGGGCGCATTGTCAGCAATTGGATTACCGGATGAAAATGCAGTTGGCGCATTGTTCCTGTTTAACGTTGGCATCGAGCTTGGACAACTGGCGATCGTCGGCTCGGTGCTTGCTTTGGTTTTCGTGGGCGCCCGATTTGGCCTAAAAGTGACGTTGCATTCATGGCAGCCCATGGGGTTAATGCAAGTTCCTTTGTATCTGGTGGGTGGGATATCTACGTATTGGTTTGTTGAGCGATGTGCACAGATAGTGGGTTAGTGGGGCATTCCACAGGCTTAACAGCCACGTCTTCACAAACCAGTATTTCATTTTGTATCACAATAGTGATACAGTTTGTATCATGAAAATAAGCGTTCAAACCAACATTGCAGCACCAGTCTTCCAGCAAATTGTCGACCAGGTCCATTTCGCTATTTCTGCCGGTGAATTATTGCCTGGTGAGCGCCTTCCCAGTATCCGCACTGTAGCAACGGAGCTCGGCATTGCGCCAAATACCGTGGCCAAGGCTTATCGCCAGCTGGAATTTCGCGGCCTGATAACCGCGCACGACCGTTCAGGTTACTCGGTTATGGCAGCAGTACCCGACAGCCGCTATCAGGCCAGAGGTGTAAGCGCGGACAAAACGGAAGTCCATAACGCCGTGGATAAACTTGAGCAGGGCCTTTTCCCAGGAGCGTTCTGCAAAGTGACCGAGGACTTCCTTTCCGGTGACCCTGCAAAGTGCAATGTTATTCATGCCGATGGCGCGGGAACAAAATCGATAGTCGCCTACCTTTGGTACAAGGAAACCGGTGATGCTTCTGTCTTTCGCGGCATCGCACAAGACAGTATTGTCATGAACCTGGACGACCTGCTTTGTGTTGGCGTGAACGGCAGAATCCTTATTTCCAATACCGTTAACCGCAACGCACTGAACTGCCCGGGAGAAGTTATTTCCGAGCTCATCGATGGCACTGAAGAATTTCTCGAGTCCATGAGAGAACATGGCATTAACATTTATTCGGGTGGCGGTGAGACAGCAGACGTCGGCGACCTGACAGGAACCCTGGTTGTAGATTCCTGTGCAGTGGCGGTCATGGACAAGGCAGATGTCATCACAAACGATATCACCGCGGACCTTGCGATCATCGGGCTATCTTCCACCGGCCAGGCAAATTACGAACAACACGCCAACAGCGGTATGGGCAGTAACGGCCTGACAAGTGCGCGTCATGACATGCTTTCCTCCCATTACGCCGACAACTATCCTGAGGCTTTCGACGCTAATCTGAACCCTTCACTTGTTTACTGCGGGCCATATCGACTGTCTGACTCACTGCCTGGCAGTGAGTTTACCGTTGGCGAGGCCATCCTTTCACCCACCAGAACCTACGCCCCAGCCATTTATCAACTAAGAGAAGCACTGGGGGATGATATAAAAGGGGTTATTCACTGTTCCGGTGGTGCGCAGACAAAGTGCCTGCGGTTCGGCAACGGCGTGCATTACATCAAGGATAATCTCTTCGACGTCCCGCCTCTGTTCTCCGCGATTCAGGCTGTTTCCGGAACCGGATGGGAAGAGATGTTTAAGGTTTTCAATATGGGACATCGGATGGAAGTTTACCTGCCCGGGACAAAAGTAGATGAAGCAATACGGATTGCATCCGGACTCGGTATCGACGCAAAAGTGATCGGATATACAAAAGTGGCGGATGGCCCCAACGCACTCACACTGACCGATACCGCCGGACGCCAGTTTCGGTACTAGCCAGGATTCAGCTGTTGGTAGCCAATCCAACTCCACAGTATTATCCTATGACACCACCATCGCCGGCTGGACTAGAATCCGGCGTTCGATCTGCTAAGAGGAGTGTTAGCCAATGACCCAGATAGCATTTGAAGAATGCTTGCGAATTCTTGTAGATAAGGAGGGCTCTGACCTTTATTACAGTGTCGGCGCACCTCCGTCCGCCAAGTTTCATGGCACCCTGAATCAGATTTCTGATATTCCCATGCTGCCAGGTGAAGTCGCAGTCATCGCCAACAGTGTGATGAATGAAGATCAGCGAAATGCCTTCGAGGATAACCCTGAGTGTAACCTCGCTATTTCCCGGACTGGCCTTGGCCGATTTCGGGTCAACATTTTCAAACAACGTAATGAATACTCCATGGTCATCCGGCGACTCGGTGACAGCCTGCCAAACCACAAAGACCTGGGACTGCCTCCCGTTCTGCCAAAGCTCATCATGTCCAAGCTGGGTCTAATACTGTTTGTTGGCGGAACCGGTTCCGGTAAGTCTACGTCCATGGCTGCGCTAATTGATTACCGGAACCAAAATTCCAAAGGGCACATCATCACGATTGAAGACCCTGTTGAATTCACGCACCCTCATAAGGGTTGTATCGTCAACCAACGTGAAGTGGGTACTGACACTAACAGCTGGCATGAAGCATTGGCCAACACACTGCGCCAGGCGCCTGACGTGATATTGATTGGTGAGATACGGCACCAGGAAACCATGGAACATGCCATGGCCTTTGCAGAAACAGGCCACCTTTGCCTCTCTACCCTCCACGCTAATAATTCTAACCAGGCAATGAACCGAATAATCAACTTCTTCCCTAAAGAACGTCACACCCAACTTCTAAAGGATCTGTCACAAAATCTGCGAGGCATCATTTCCCAGCGCCTGGTTAAAACAGTCGACGGTAAACGTGCTGCGGCGATTGAAATTCTGCTGGGAACCCCGCGCGCTGCTGACCTTATTGCAAAAGGCGATGTCGGTTCTCTCAAAGAGCTAATGGAGAAATCAGCCGAACAGGGGATGCAGACCTTCGATATGGCCCTGTTCAAACTCTATAAATCAGGGCAAATCACAATTGAGGAAGCATTAAAAAATGCAGACTCCAAGAACAACCTCCGATTGAGAGTCACTCTGGACGCTAAGAAACCTCAGAAAAAAGGCAAAGAAGAAATCAGCCCAGCAGCACCACCCAAAGCAGCCACACCGCCGCGCGCCAAGTTTAACGTGGCGGGGGAGAAACCAGCCAAGGAAGAAGCGCCAGCCGAAGATATAGGAGGGTTCTCCCTACTGTCCATCGAAGAAGAAGAAGAAGAAGAAGAAAACCCATCGGATTAGTTCAGCTTCTCAGACAATGACTGGTAAAAGTTAGAGACGATAGGAAGGGAATACGTCGACTTTCGCGCGACGAAGCGGACAGGCCTGTGAAGGCCTTTTTCCCCAAGGTTGATCAGACAGGATTCCGGCACTTTAAGCGTCTTCGCAACACCAATAGGCACCATCCCGTGACCAAACCCCGCAATAGCCATCTGCGCAACACTGAAAAATGATTCCAGGGAAACTTCCCGCTTAATTCGGAGCTTCCCGACCTCATCCTGGAATGATCTCCAGGCACCCGAATAGTCCTCGATTGTTATGACACCCAACTCGCCGCGGCTGGGAAACGTTATGGGTTCCAGACCCGACGGGATAATGACCATTGGCTCCATGGTAAGGACTTCAGATTGAAGATCGGTATCCAGCGTGTCGGACCCGGTACAGACGCCAACCATGAATTCACCGGAACGAATCCGGTCAAGCACAACCGGTGTCCGGTGAGTGTGGAACACAAAGCTCACTTCAGGCATATCGGTTCTAACCTGGTAAAACACTTCCGGGCCCCAGGACGACAAAATGGCATCCGATACCCCAATAACCAATTCACCCTTACCGCTCGCCACGTCATGGATAAATAAATCCCTCAATTCCGACAGAACCGGAGAGATCTTGTCGACCAGGTGCTGGCCGTGTTGGGTAAGCTCGACTCGCCGGCCCTTCTTCTGGATCAGCTTCCGATTGTAGTAACGCTCAAGCGTAGAGATTCGCTTACTCACCGCAGACTGCGTGATGCGAAGCTCGGTACTTGCCTCCATCATGGTGCCGGTACGTGCAAGCGTCAGTAGGGTTTCCAGGTTCTCAATCATGTCTTCAATCCAGGGACACTCATTCCACAGGTTCATTAATTCCAAAGTTGCATGCATTGTATTCCAACGATTCTCTTTTCTCATCTATAAAGAACACGCAGACTGCGCCTCATGACTTACTTACTACTTGTTCTTGCAACGCTTGCGACCAGTATCATCTCCGGCGTCCTCAGTATGGCGGGTGGAATGATCCTGATGGGCGTGTTCGGCTTCTTCCTGTCAGTACCTGCAGCTATGGTGCTTCACGGGATCGCGCAGGCTTTTTCCAACGGCTCACGGGTATGGCTCTATAGGCGCCATATAAAATGGCGGGTGCTGGGCTACTACTCTATCGGCGCATTCGCAGTTCTTGGCCTTTTTGCAACGCTGACATTTGTACCCAGCATTGGACTGGTTTTTATCCTGATTGGCTGCTTCCCTTTTCTCGCACTTATGTTGCCAACATCCATCAATCTGGATATGGGGCGGGGCCCTGTGGCTTTCTTTTCAGGCGTCATCGTCACAACCGCGCAGATGCTGGCCGGAGCATCAGGACCGGTACTGGATATCTTTTATGTGAAAAGCGAGATGTCGAAGGAAGCGATTCTGGGTACCAAAGCAGTCACCCAGACCCTGGGGCATATCCTGAAGTTGATTTATTACGCGATCATCATGACCATCGCCAGCGATCTGATTCCTGTCTGGGTAATTCCCGCTGTAGTCGCCGCTGCAATACTTGGCAATTACTGCGCAAGCCTGCTCGTCACCCGCTTGAGTAACCACCAGTTTAAAAAGATTGGCCGCTACGTCATCAGGGTCATCTGTATCATCTACATCGGCAAAGGTGTTGCAGAATTGATTTAGGCAGACTCGCCAGCACTGTCAGCAGCAGGTTTAATGACAAAGAGCAAATCCCCCTCGTTAACCTGTTGGCCGGTAGTAATGTTGATTCTGGTTATCTCGTATCGACCATCACCGGCGTACAATTCACCATCATCCCCGGAGAATGTATTGAGATTGACCGGCGTGAACATCTTCATCGCTTCAAGCTGGCACAAAACATCGTCCGTCCCCACCACATCACCAACGTTGACATACTCAGGCTCTGACGGTGAAGGTGTTCTGTAGAAAACACCCGTCGATGGTGACAGCACCTTTAACTCATCGCTGTCATCGATCTTCAGCATTTCGATACTCAGGCCGGAACCAACGGAGCCCGACGCCTCCTCAATTTCCTTGATCAGGTCTTCCGCATCAATTCGATCAAGATACGCAGGCAGGTAGCCAGTATCGTATTCGCCGCCCAGAAAGACATCATCCCTCAGGATTCTCTTTATCAGTGAGATGTTCGTACAAATACCGTTAATCACTACCCGATCAAGATACTCAGCCATTTTGTTAACCGCATCGTTTCGGTTTTCGCCATGACAGATGATCTGGATGATCAGAGAATCATAGAAAGGTGAAACCACCTTGCCGTCACCCGCCATAGAGATAAGCTGGATGTGCTCCTCCTCAGGCAGCACACATTTTGTGATTTCACCTGGCGTCGGGACAAACGAGACACTACCATCAGCGGCTAATACAGCTTTTTCGGCATTGACCCGCACTTCCAGGCCATAGCCCTTCCCGAGGAATTTCATCTTCTCGATTGAATCACCGGACGCGATCTGGAATTGCTTCTCAACGATATCAACACCCGTCACCACTTCTGTCACCGGATGCTCAACCTGAAGCCGGGTATTCATCTCCATGAAATAGATCGCATCGCTTGGAACATCGTATATAAACTCAACAGTTCCTGCGCCGGTGTAGTTCACCGCATCGGCAATCTTCTCAGCATAGGATAGTACTTTCTCTCTCCATTTCTTTGGCAGCATGGTAGAACCGGATTCTTCCATCAGCTTCTGGTTGTTTCTCTGCACGCTGCAATCTCGAATACCAATCACTCGCGTGTTTCCATGCATGTCTCGTAACAACTGGGCTTCGATATGACGGAGGTTGGTGACAAACTTTTCAATATAGAGGTCACCATTGCCAAAGGCAGCTTTTGCTTCGGTGGTCACCTGGTGAAACAGTTGGTGCAATTGCTCCGGCTTGTGAACGACCTGGATGCCTTTACCACCGCCACCGTGAACAGCCTTCAGCAGTACCGGGTAGCCGATCTGTTCAGAAATCTCGGCTGCCTTTTCACTGCTGTCGACAATACCGTGGCTACCGGGTACCACTGGCACATCAATGCTCATCGTTGTATTGATGGCGTTGGATTTGTTGCCCATGGTTTCCATAGACATGACACTTGGCCCAATAAAATTAACGCCATGCTTACGAACAAGGTCTGCAAAGTTCGGGTCTTCAGAAAGAAAACCAATGCCCGGATGCAGGGAGTCGACTTTCTCAGCATCAGCAATGCTGATAACCGACCGGGCATTCAGGTAACTTTCATCGGAGGTATTACCACCAATGCAGACCAGCGAATGTTTAGGGTCGTCACTCACCATGTCAGCCGGCACAGATTCCATATCCGGGTCTGACTGGATCAGGACCACCTCATGACCGAGCGCCTTAGCTCTTGAGACCAGCTTGACGGCTGTACATCCCCTTGCATGAATAAGAACTCTTTTAACGGGTCGAATCAGTTCTTCTGCTTTGGGGATAATAAACTCGACCAGTGGACGCTGGGCTTCCAGGATGCCCGACATGACTCGGTCAACAACCTGCTCCACAGTTTCACTGGGCACAGGAATGGTCGGGTCAATTTTCCTTAACTCAACATCGTGATCTTCAGAGAACGGGTGCTTCACCAGTCCAGCCATAGAACCTTCGTTAAGCGACAGGTAGTTACTTAACAGACACTGGTAAGGCAAATTGCGCTCTACCACAGCCTGACCGGCAAATGGCATTCTTGCGCCGCTCAGGTAATAGGTTTGTACCAGAGGGTGGGTAACAAAACTTGCCTGGGCACCACCGGTACAATGACCGAACCCGAACATAATGATGGGCAGATCATTGTCCCGGATAAATCGGGTAATACGGTCGTTAATAGCAGCCATGGTAAAGAGCGCGGCGGCTCCTTCTTTGGTCTGCATGCCGCCCGAAGAAATAAAGCATATAACCGGAAGCCGCTGCTTCGCGCACTCAACCAGCAATTGGCAAAATCGGACGCAGTCCGAGTTATCAATACTGCCCGCCTGGAACGCCACATTAGACAGAACCAGCCCTGCACGGTAACAACCCTTCTCGGTTTTAAAATCACCGATCCCTGTAATCAGGCCATGAGGTCGAACGCCCGCCTTAAGGGCCTGCTCAATTGAAGGCCTGAACGTCGGGAAGGCGCATGGGTTAGCTGACATCAACGAGCCACCTATCTCTTCAAAATGCTCTACGTACTTCTCAATGATCGTCTCAAAGCTGGTGCGCTTGGATCTGTTTTCCTGGTTCAGAAACTCGTTGAACAGAAGGTCGCGATAGGCGATGGTCAATCTGTTCCAGAAATCTTTTCTTCGCCCAATTCGAACTGGCTCAATCTTCCCTTCAAATTTTCTGCCAGTTCGGCGTGATGAGTAATATTCAGGCAGGACCTTTTCAAAGAAGAAACTGATCACGACAAACAAAGTATCGGACTTGTCTTTGTGAACGACCCGAATCCATTCCTCGACTGATTTTAGAAAATTCATACAACCTGAATGACCGGCAAGCTCTTCCATCCAGCCAGAGAAAGACTGCTGAACATCTACCGCGGTGAAACCTTTAAACGCTTTGAGCTTCAGCACATCCTGGATAGATTTATCCAACAGACCAGCCACAAAATCTCGTGGCATGCGTTTGGATTCGTTTGCTTCCCTCGCCATCGAGACCAGGTCCGCGATCATATTCTCGTACACAAAGTCGAACAGGATCAGGTTCCTGCAGGTGCCAATAAACTCTTCACGAAGGTCTTCATCCAGAATGACGTCCAGAATATCCACATCGGCACTTGGCTCTGTGTCGCTTGTGTCTGATTTTCGCTCAAGATGGGAACCCAGTACATCTTCAAGAAGTCGGCGATTTAGCGGCGTGACTGATGCGCCCTCACCGGCGACCAGCTCAATGCTGGCTGCAGAAAGATTGACACCCGCCAGTCTTTCCTCATCGTACAGAGATTCGCCTTCCAGGATAATGTTCAGCTCTGATAATAGCTGGGCCAGCAGGAAGACCTCGTTCTTCTCTTCTATGTAGGAAACATCGAACAGCTTTTTACCTTCGAAACTGAATCGTGCCTTGAGGTCATGCCTGAAGGGGTCGGTGGCCTCGGAGAGAGTTTTTAGCAACCCTTTGACGTCTTTGACATCCCCGGTCGCCAGGAAGTAGCTGCTAGTCTGCGTGTCACCGAGATGCTGGATTAATGCGCTGAGATTATCCTCTGCGCTCGACTTCCACCTGTTATAGAGGTGAAGGCCAGACACCAGGCAAATTTCCTTTTTCGCCAAGTCAAAGTTTGCCTGCGGCTCACCAAAAATGAACTGGGCAATTCGACCGCGCTCAGCACCAGTTTCCTTGCGTTTATCCTGGAAGTTTTTCCAGGCTTTGTTAAGCGAATCTTCGTACAGGACTTTATCCGGATCCTGAAGCCAACCCAGGAAGGCAGTGCGGCGCTCACGATGGATACGTTGCGAGAGTTCCCCCTCGGGGATCTCCGCGTCAACCAGACGCCCGTACTGGGTAACGGTTGTACTCTGGATTCTCCGGCGCAGGCCCAGGTACCTCAAGTATCGAAAAGCCACACCAAATACGTTTGGATATTCGGTGGGGGATGTTCGGAGCTTCAGTGTCGAACTGGCATGCACCGCCGCCATTGTCGGGCTCAGATTGAAGTAGCGATTGATATTGCGATGGTAATGATCCAGCACTTCGGGATGCTCAGAAACAAACTTCTTGGTGCCCTCCTCGATAGAGGTGATACCTGAAACTATCGCATTTCGCAGGTTTTCAATTTTTCCAATTTCACCTGGATCGTAATCAACGATGCCGTCAATGTTCCCCTGCTTGTAAAGCTCATAGGAAGACACGCCAACAAATTTGGCGCATTCCTGCCACGACAGGTTGTATCGCCTAACGAGGCTGGCAAGGCTCTTGGGGTGAATGGTGTTGAACACCCCGGTTCGCAGTGACAATAGTAAGTTGCTGGACGCTAAGGGAATCGCGCCACCGGAATATCCCTGGCCAATGATGATACCGAGTGTCGGGACGTCGACATTACAAAGTTCAGCAATCAACCCTGATATTGCGTGCGCCTGATTGTTTCCGTTGGCCTCTTCATACGGATCCGCGCCAGGCGTATCCATAAAAGTCACAATGGGCATTGAACGAACACCAAATTCGCTCGCGAGTTTTGCTGCTGCGTTATGGTGCTCCGGCCCCCAGACGCCGGTTGCATGAGCCCGATTTTGTGTAATCAGGCCAATTCGGCGTGGTGTCCCGTTGAAATCAAACTCAAGTTCAGCGGCATACATTGGCCCATTCTCAACTTCGTTGAATATGGGCACGTCCAACGCCTTGACAATTTCCTTTGAACCAGGACGAGTCGACTCTTCGGTTGGCGCGACAGTTGCCTCGATATAAGCATCTACCTCCATATTACGAAGGCTATCCAGCTCTTTCTCGATTTGTTGTTCTCTCAGCAAGCCCTGCATAACTGATGCCGGTTCTTTACGGGGAAACAACGAGAAGTCTTTAGCCAGACTTTCGGCATTCAAATACAACTGATCAACGGAGGTGGGTTCTTGTCCCATACTGCAAATATTCCAAAAAAGACGGGAAAACTAGCTCAATGCCGGAAAGCTAGCCTACTTCAAAGCGTCAGTTCTTTCAACGAAATGACTGTTGAATTAAGGCCTAACTTTATGATTTTTGTCGATTTTTTCAGCTTTTCGTGCTCATCCGTCAGGTCTCTGTCAGGGGTATTTTACCAATCTTGCCCTGCCATTCCCTAGGTCCGGTGATATGGACTGACTCACCACGACTATCTACCGCTACAGTCACCGGCATATCTTCTACTTCAAACTCATGGATAGCCTCCATACCGAGGTCTTCAAACGCCACTACCCGCGCGCTGCGAATAGCTTTGGAAACAAGGAATGCCGCGCCACCTACCGCCATCAGGTAGACCGCTTCATGCTTCCTGATGGCATCAATCGCTACCGGGCCGCGTTCCGCCTTACCGATCATCCCGAGGATGCCGGTATCCTTCAGCATCATTTCTGTAAAGCCGTCCATCCTGGTGGCCGTCGTCGGCCCCGCGGGCCCAACGACCTCATCTCGAACCGGATCAACAGGCCCAACGTAATAAATAAATCGCCCTTTCAGGTCTACGCCATCCGGCAGGCCCTCGTCTCTGATTCTTTTGTGCGCCGCATCTCGTCCAGTTAGCATCTTGCCTGACAGCAGAACCGTTTCCCCTGGCTGCCATTCCTTCATTTCATCCTTGGTGACCGTATCGAGATTTACCCTTCTGGCACCGGGGCCGGCTTCCCAGGTAATCGAGGGCCAGTCATCAATATTCGGCACCTCAAGCTCGGCTGGACCAGTACCATCGAGGGTGAAATGTGCATGCCTTGTGGCTGCACAGTTCGGAATCATCGCCACCGGCAGGTTGGCAGCATGCGTTGGATAATCGAGGATCTTCACATCGAGCACTGTGGTCAGGCCACCCAGGCCCTGGGCACCAATGCCGAGAGAATTCACCTTGTCGAAGATCTCCAGGCGAAGCTCCTCTACTCGGTTGGCAGGCCCTTTCTTCTGCAGATCCTGAATATCAATAGGATCCATTAGGGCTCGCTTGGCCAGCAACATCGCTTTCTCTGCCGTCCCTCCAATACCTATACCCAGCATTCCAGGCGGGCACCAACCGGCGCCCATCGTAGGCACTGTTTTGATGACCCAATCGACGATACTGTCTGAGGGATTCAACATGACAAACTTCGCTTTCGCCTCTGACCCACCACCTTTCGCTGCGACACGCACTTCAACCTTATCGCCGGGCACGATTTCTGTATGAATGACCGCAGGAGTATTGTCTTTGGTGTTTGTTCTCTTTCCCGCTGGATCTGACAGGACCGAAGCCCGCAACACATTTTCAGGCAGGTTGTAGGCACGCCTTACACCCTCATTAATCATGTCTTCCAACGAGAGATCCGATTCAAACCTGACATCCATCCCGACAGACAGGAACACATTGACGATTCCCGTGTCCTGGCATATTGGCCGATGACCTTCTGCACACATCCTTGAGTTGATCAGGATCTGCGCCATCGCATCGCGAGCAGCTGGAGATTCTTCCCTCTCATACGCCTCGGCAACCCCCCGAATGAAATCCGGTGGATGGTAATAGGAAATGTACTGCAGAGAGTCCTGAATGCTTTGGATCAGGTCCTCTTTGGTTATGATCGTCATAAGATTGTCCCTCTTATAAAAAATCAGGCTCAGCTAGTCACCGTACATGTAACGAATCAGGGATTCGGCTACACAAACCGGCTTGTCACTACCTTCTACTTCTATAGTCACCTGACGTTTTACCTGGATGGTATTTGCGCCTTTCAATTCGGCAGACATTAGCGTGTGACGGGCCCTAACTTTCGAGTTAACAGGAACGGGCGCTGGGAATCGAACTTTATCCAGACCGTAGTTTACGCCCATGAAAACACCTTCGAGGGCCTCTGGACGAAGCGGTGCGATGGATCCGCCTAAATGCACAATAAGCGACAGGGTCAGGAAACCATGCGCAATCGTGACCTTGTAAGGTGACAACTCCGCAGACTTTGCAGGGTCGATATGAATAAACTGGTGATCCAGTGTCGCGTCAGCAAACAGGTTGATCCTGTCCTGGTCGACGACTAACCATTCACCGACACCTTCTTCCTGGCCTTCAATGCTCTGGTAGATTTCCAGAGCCTTAGCTGCTTTTTCTGACATGATTTCTTCACCTTAATTATTGAAATGTGGTTAACAAAAAGTTGATACTAAAAAAAAATGCAGGATATCACATCCGTTTCAGAGGTTTCCTCGTTACGCCAAACCCATTAGCATGCACTGACACAGTCGATATAAATCATGAACCCAGCCCCGAAGATCACCCTAACTATTGCATCTGCCGCCGTCTTCTTCGGTTGTTGGATGCTGTTGATTCCCGTCCGACAGTTACCAGTATATCTTCCCCCTGCCGTTATCCCGGCCCAACAAAAAGGGCCTGTTTTCGACGCCCATTGGGTCTCCAACAACGAAACCAATGAAGCACATAGTGCCAGCATTGCCATCACCGACGGAAAACCTGTAGTGGTCTGGTACGGCGGCACCGAAGAGGGACACCGTGACGTCGCCATTTTCAGCTCAAGCTTCGATGGCAAGTGGTCTTCCCCGCGGGTGATTGCGGACCGAAATTCAACCGAACAGGCCTTGGGCCGGTATATCCGCAAAGTCGGCAACCCCAACCTCTATTCATGGCCCGACGGGCGGCTCGGCTTGTACTATGTCTCAGTTTCGATTGGCGGCTGGGCGGCCAGTTCCATCAACTACATGGAATCATTCGATCAGGGCATACAATGGACCAGCCCAATCCGCCTGGTCTCTTCGCCTTTCCTGAACATCAGCACACTGGTCCGCACAGAAGGGTTACCCCTGTCAGATGGCGGCGTGCAGCTACCCGTTTACCATGAGTTTCTGGGTAAGTTTTCAGAAACCCTGACACTCTCGAGCGACCTCACAGTCATGGACAAAGTCCGGATCTCTCGAGGCAAACATTCATTACAGCCGGCTATCACCAACCTGGACGAATCTTCAGCCATTGGTCTTTTGAGATATTCCGGAGATCCACCTGGCCGAGTATTGAGCGTACTTTCAAAAGACGCTGGCGCCCATTGGTCGAACCCAGTCAGGACTGAACTTCCCAACCCCAATTCGGCTGTTTCAATCATCAACCCTGGAAACGGGTATCTGCTGCTGGCCTTAAATGACCTTGAAGATGGGCGCCACCGGCTGAGTCTTGCCATGGGCTCAGCGAATGAGTGGACAATCGTGAAAGTGCTTGAGGAAGAAACCGCAACCAACCTTGACCACGAATATGAATTCTCGTATCCCTCCATGACAATCGGCCCAGATGGCTTCATTCATCTGGTTTATACCTGGAACCAGAAGCGTATCAAACACTTACGGTTCAACCGGGAATGGCTTGAGCTACCATAGGTGGGCAAATTCAGGTCCCTGAGGGCTCTATACCCGCGGCGCTGAGGGCTCTATCCAAACACGCTGAGGGCTCTATACCAGCAGGCTGAGGGCTCTATCCAAACACGCTGAGGGCTCTATACCCGCGGCGCTGAGGGCTCTATACCAGCGGCGCCGAGGGCTCTATAATGCTCCGCAACATTATACGACTAACGAGAATAACAGGACCCGACAATGACTGAATCCGTATATATCGCTTCTGGCGCCAGAACCCCTATGGGAGGCATGCAAGGATGCTTTAGTGATCTTTCTGCCGTTGACCTCGGAAGTGCTGCAATAGCCGCAGCCATCGAGCGCGCAAACCTCAAGGGTGAAGATGTCCAGGAAATCATCATGGGCTGCGTCCTGCCAAATGGACTTCGCCAGGGCCCTGCACGACAGGCGGCCATGGATGCCGGTATTCCAGTGGAATCAGGTGCGACGACGATTAACAAGCTTTGTGGGTCAGGGATGAAAGCGACGATGCTGGCACACGACCTCATCAAAGCCGGCTCTAACGATATCATGGTGGCGGGAGGAATGGAAAGTATGACCAATTCCCCCTACATGTTGCCAAAAGCACGCGGCGGTATGCGTATGGGACACGGTGAAATCCAGGATTCCATGTTTACCGATGCGCTTGAAGATGCAAAGACCGGACGTCTCATGGGTTCTTTCGCACAGGAAATCGCGGACAAGTACCAACTTACCAGGGAAGACATGGATGCATTTGCCATCGAGTCTCTGACCAGGGCAAAAAATGCTATCGACGATGGTTCACTTAAAGACGAAACCGTTGCTGTGACTGTGAAGTCCCGTAAAGGTGAAACTATCGTCACCGACGATGAGCAACCACACAATGCAAAAATCGACAAAATTCCGACGCTGAGACCCGCGTTCAAAGAAGACGGTACAGTTACCGCCGCAAATTCCAGCTCTATCTCAGACGGTGGCTCTGCACTGATCCTGGCAAGCGAGGCTGCAGTGAAGGAAAAAGGCCTGAAACCCATGGCACGAATTGTCGCCCACACCACCAACTCTCGTCATCCGTCAGAATTCACTATCGCGCCTATCGGCGCTATCGAAAAACTGCTCGAGAAAACCGGGTGGTCAAAGGACGATGTTGACCTGTTCGAGATCAATGAGGCATTCGCGATGGTAACGATTTTAGCAACCCGCGAACTTGGGCTGGATCCTGAAAAAGTGAACATTCACGGCGGCGCCTGCGCACAGGGGCATCCTGTTGGCTCTACTGGCTCCAGAATCATCGTCTCGTTGATGTACGCGCTGAAAAAACTTGGCAAGAAAAGAGGCATTGCTTCTTTGTGCATCGGCGGCGGCGAAGCGACTGCCGTTGCGATCGAGATGGTGTAGCGACAAGCATCATTCAACCACGTACAATAATCTTCATTATTCAATTGAATTAGGTACTTAGGAGTTTATGCCTTGTCACGCCTGCCGGTAATTGTTGGCTTTGGCGGCGTTAACCCCGCCGGTCGAAGTTCATCTCATCATGGTTACCGGCGCATGGTGATTGATGAGCTGAATTCTTCTGTACAAGACAAAACCTTCGCTGCACTCGCCGCGCTCATGAATCGTACGGATTCGACTTCGGCAGAAGCCAGAAAAGCGATGCTGGACCACACCTTAGTCCGGCGCCTTGAAACCAATCTTTTTGATGCGAATTCGATCCCTCTTCACAAGAGGGCGACCATAAAAAGCACATCAGACAAAGCCATTAGTTTCTCCATGAAGCGAAACCACCTGCCTGACAATATCCCGGACGACTGGATCGTTGACGAAGCTGGCGACGGCGTGATCGTCTCGGTCAGGGGTGATCTGGATTTACTGTTCAATGACACTCGATCATCCCGGGTACTGGCGGCCGGACAATTGCCTTCTGGTTTCGAACCAGAAAAATTATATCAGTCGCGCAACCATCCACGCGGACTGCAGCTCACTGTATTCGGCGCATCGGATGCACTGAACTCTCTTGGTATTCACTGGGATGAAGTCAGACGGCGAGTGCCCGCTGACCAGATCTCGGTCTATGCAAGCAGCGCGATGGGGCAATTGGATACCAATGGTTCTGGCGGGCTGTTACAGGCCGGGCTGATGGGCAAGCGCGTAAGCTCGAAAAACCTGCCACTTGGTCTCGCCGAGATGACAGCGGATTTTGTTAATGCCTATATTCTTGGAAATATGGGAACTACCGGAGCGAACATCGGTGCCTGCGCAACCTTCCTGTACAACCTGCGCCAGGGGATTCAGGACATTCGCTCGGGCAAGTCCCGAGCGGTTCTTGTCGGCGCAAGTGAAGCACCACTGACCCCGGATGTCATCGAAGGCTATCGCACTATGGGTGCCCTGGCGGAAGATGAAGCACTGAAAAAAATTGATGGCATCACCGAAGGTGAAGCCGACCATCGCCGGGCGTGTCGCCCTTTCGCAGAAAACTGCGGCTTTACCCTATCTGAAGGATCCCAGTTCATTGTCCTGTTTGATGATGCGTTAGCGCTGGAACTTGGCGTTAATATCTACGGCGCTGTCGCTGACGTGTTTATCAATGCAGACGGATTCAAAAAATCAATTCCAGGTCCTGGTATTGGAAATTATATGACGGTCGGCAAAGCCATGGGTGTAGTCCGCTCCATCCTGGGCGAAGAGTCGTTGCGACATCGATCCTTTATTCAGGCCCATGGCACCAGCACCCCACAGAACAGGGTTACCGAATCCCACATTTTTAACGAACTGGCAGCAGCATTTGGGATCGAAAAATTGCCGGTCGCAGCAATCAAATCTTACATCGGTCATTCTCTTGCCTGCGCGTCTGCTGACCAGCTTATGGCTTCTCTGGGTGTGTGGAACGACGGGTTCATCCCAGGAATAGTCACCTCAGAAAATATTGCAGATGACGTTCACCAGAGCCATCTTGACTTCCTCCTTAAACATCGACAGGTCGGCAAGACCGACATAGATTCGGTGTTTATCAATTCCAAAGGCTTTGGTGGCAACAATGCCACGGCTGCGGTACTTGGCCCCCATGTGGTCACAGAAATGCTGCGGAAAAAGCATGGCAAGGCCGCGCTCACCAAACATGCCAGCCTTAATGAGTCAGTCAAGGAAAAAATCGAAGCCTATGACGAATCGATGATCGCCGGTAAGAATTCCACGATCTACAACTTTGGCGTGGGTGTCATTGAAGGCGAAGAATTAACGATCTCTTCTGACGGCATTTCCATCCCGGGCCAGGATAAAGAGATAAGTCTGAACGTCGAAAATCCCTACGACGACATGACTTAACTTATTAGCAAAACACATCCTGTGTTTTTCTATGGGTCAAGCGGGCCGCGGGGTAGTGCGGGACTGCACTTTCCCGTAACAAAATAATTCAGTCGATTTCGCGAGTAGCGCGGAACTCGATATCCGGCCACCGCTCCTGGGTGAGCGACATATTCACTGAGGTTGGCGCGAGATAGGTCAGGTGCCCGCCGCCATCAACCGCCAGGTTTCCTTCAGCCTTTCGTTTGAATTCAGACAGCATTTTTTCATCCGGGCAGTACACCCATCTTGCCGTCGAAATAGTAACCGACTCGTAGCCGCAATCGACTTTGTATTCATCCCTTAATCGGAATGCCACCACATCAAATTGCAGAACGCCCACGGCACCAACAATCAAATCATTGTTAGTCAACGGCATGAATAACTGGGTTGCACCCTCTTCTGACAATTGCGTTAAACCTTGCCTAAGCTGTTTGCTCTTCAAGGGGTCCTTGAGCCGCACGCGGCGGTAAAGCTCCGGCGCAAAGTGCGGGACACCAATAAACTTAAGATCTTTACCGCTGGTAAACGTGTCACCGATTTGGATAGTCCCGTGGTTATGCAGGCCGATGATGTCTCCAGGGAAAGCTTCATCTGCAGCAGACCTTTCACCGGCAAGAAATGTCACAGCATCACTGACCCTGACGTCTTTACCAATCCGCACATGACGCATTTTCATGCCCTGAAAATATTGTCCTGAACAGACTCTCATAAACGCAATTCTGTCCCGGTGCTTGGGATCCATGTTCGCCTGAATCTTGAATACGAATCCGGTGAACTCATCGCTTTTGGAATCGACGACTTCCGAGTTTGTCGCCCTTGGCAGCGGCGCGGGCGCAAAGTCAACAAACCCATCGAGCATCTGGTTTACACCAAAGTTTCTAAGCGCCGTGCCAAAATAGACCGGAGTCAGCTCCCCTGTAAGATAGGCAGCTTTATCAAACTCATGGCTGGCACCTTTCACCAGCTCGATCTCATCTTGGAACTCTTCAAGGTCATCACCCAGAAACTCCGCGGCGTCCCCGGAATCGAGATCCTTGATAATTCGCGCGTCTGAAGCGACATCACCCTGACCTGGTTCAAACACATGGATTTCATCGTCATAGAGGTGATACACACCTTTAAAACGACTGCCCATTCCAATCGGCCAGGTGATGGGCGCGCATGCAATCTTCAATACGGATTCCACCTCATCTAACACATCGATGGGGTCTCTGACTTCTCTATCGAGCTTGTTGACGAAGGTGAGAATCGGCGTGTCACGAAGTCGGCAGACCTCCATCAGTTTGACTGTTCGACCTTCGACACCTTTTGCTGCATCGATCACCATTAAAACAGAATCCACTGCCGTTAATGTTCTATAAGTATCTTCAGAAAAGTCTTCGTGCCCCGGGGTGTCGAGCAAATTGACGATTCGACCCTTATAGGGAAACTGCATGACGGAAGTGGTGACGCTAATACCCCGCTGTTTCTCCATCTCCATCCAGTCAGAGGCCGCATAGCGATCAGACTTCTTGGACTTAACCGTACCCGCCAGCTGAATAGCCTTTCCGAACAGCAAAAGCTTTTCTGTAATGGTGGTCTTACCCGCGTCCGGGTGCGAGATAATCGCAAAGGTACGTCGTTTGTCGACCTCTTGCTCAATCATGGGAATCTATCGGAGTCATTGCGAAAGCCGCGGCATTATATAGACGCAAACCGTGCAGGTACAGGCGGGCTTCAGAACAGCTCTTTCGCCAGAACCAGTGCGTCTTCCCGTCCAACGTTAGACGGGTAGTAGTTTTCCCGGATCCCGACCTCGTTAAAGCCGAGCTTATCGTACAGCTCACAGGCCGCCACATTCGAAGGTCTCACCTCAAGAAATATGGTCGAGGCCTCTCCCGTCCGGGCCCGCTCCAGCAAGTGCTCGACCAGGATGCGCCCAAAACCATGACCCTGGAAATCAGGATGCACGCAAACATTCAGCAGGTGAGACTCGCCAGCCGCAACCGACAGAATGCCATGACCGACGTTCTGGTCGCTACACATCAACAACCAGCATTCCTGGCCGTTGCGGAGGCAGTCCCTGAAAATCCCCTCAGTCCAGGGATGCGTATAACCCCGGCGCTCGTTTCGAAGTACATCAGGCAGATCGGTCAGCTGCATGCGACGGACCTCGCTGGACATCAAGGCATCTCGCTGCTGCGCCAACGATGCATTGCCAGCATCAGTTCGCGCTTGGCTGAACCCGACCCAAGAAGGCCTTTCAGGGACGGCACCGTAAGGAATGTCTGGACACCAACTGCTCCCACCGACAGGGGCGGTACGTCGCGCAGCGGATTGTAGTACTCGCCAACGTCGTCCCCAAACACCAATACCCTGGCAGGCATTTGCCGGAATTTCTGGGTAACGACCTCTCTCGCCGCGTTAATGGATTGATCAATACCCGATGTGCTTAGCATTGGCCATTTGAGTAACTGGTAACGCACGGATTCGATATTGCCACCCATGGCGCGCGCCACATCGTCGCAAAACCTCCTGGGAAGTTCGCTTTCAGCACGCAGCGAAAGGCAAATACCAATCGTTTCATAGTGAAACAATGCCATCATGAATTCAGGGATTTGTTTGCCGGTTGCAGCATCCCCGGTTTGAACCGCCGCATCAGTCTCAACTTTCTTAGCCGGCGCCTGCCTGAACACTTCCGTCGGGCTGTTCGCGGGCTCGATCGAAGCTTCCACTGCAGCATCCACCTGGGGCGCAACAGCTGACCGCGATGTCCAGACATCAATACCCATCGCCTTCAGGTAGCCACTTCTGGTTAGTCCCATTTCATTAACACCATTACCTAACACAAGCCGTCACTTCTCACCGACCAGCTTAGCATCATCAGGATGAACCGGGACCCGGGCAAACGCAAAACATAGCGACCCAAGGAGCGCGCCAATACCCAGCACGCTAAACCCGGTCACATAATCGCCGTGAGTATCCGCCATATATCCGGCATAGATCGGCCCAATAGACATGCCCAACATCACGATCAGGGAAGAGAACCCCATGATCGTGCCAAAAGATGACGGGCCAAAATAGTCCGCTCGCAGCGCGACCATCAATGGGCCCCGAATTCCCCAGGCAAGTCCGTGCATCGCAGTGAACAGTATGACCATCCAGAGCTCTGTAGCATTTGCGAGCAGGAACAGTGCCGCGGTGTGGAACACCATGCAGACGACACAGATCAACTGTTTGTTAAATCTGTCCCCGATGAAACCACCACCTATCTGCCCCAGCATCTGGAAGCCGGTCAGCGCCGCAACCACAAGGCCCGCCTGACTCAGGGAATAATCGAGACCTTCGCTTAGGTGCGAAACCAGGTGGACCATGATCGATGACACAGTTAACAACGCGCAGGCGTGCCCCATGGAGATCAGCCAGAAAGAAGCAGTATGCACCGCCTGTCGGGTCGTGAAATCGCGACCACTCGTAAACACCATTGGCGTTCCGTCGCTGTTTAACTGGCTACCACCATCGACCAGCTCCCCATAGTCCTGCGGACGATGGCGCACCAGGAAGACCAGCGGAAACCCAACCACGATAACCATGACTCCGGAATAGAAGGCTGTTGTCCTCCAGCCGAATGCTTCAAGACAAATAATAACAACAGGGACTGCGAGCCCACCAAGCGAGTAACCCATTTGGGACAGGGCAACTGCCTTCGCTCTATGGCGGCTGAACCAGTTCACGATAGACACCATCACCGTGGCGAACCCGCCAAGGCTGGAGCCAACCGCAATCAGCGCGAAAGTCAGGTAGAACTCAAGAAGCGTCGTGATCTGGCTGAACGCCATGAATCCAATACCGAAGATCACAACACCCACACCCAGCACAATCCGGGGGCCATACTTATCAGTTAGCCAACCCTGCAGAGGCCCAAGGATCCCGCTTTCGATTCGCGTCAGCGCAAACGCACCGGCCACGAGCGCTTTACTCCAACCGAACTCATCCTGCAGCAGGACAACATAGGCGCCATAGGAGTGCATCCACAACAGCCCGGAAAGAAGCTGCAAACCACCAGCCGCGCTGACGATATACCAGCCATAGAACACATGGCCTGCCGGGCGAATAACACCATCGATTCGGGAGAAGAGCCACGACATTAATCAGACGACGTCGGCTTTGAAGAATTGTCTCGCAATGCCAAAGACTGAGATCGTCAACCACGCGGACTCGATAATGAAAGCACTCAGGTTAAATTCTTCCATCAGTGAGAACAGAACCATTCCTGCACCAAGCGCATTGAGCCCGGAAAAAATCAGGCTTGTCGGTTCGATTCGTTCAATTTGCAGAAGCAGATAAGTTACAAGAATACACAATACACCTACATTACCGACCAGATCGTGAAAATCGTATCCGAGCATTTTTCATCACCTAACCAAAACAAGGAAGCATAAACTAAGGCCCCTAGCCATGACAGGTAAACGCCATGATGCGAGTCGCCGGCCATTGGTATGACACCAGAAAACTCACTAACGAGCTGACACTTATTTATGAACCGCATGTGCATCCGTTCCTGAGGTGCAATATCTGGCACCTTCGCGGCCGTGATAAGGATCTACTGGTCGATACCGGGCTAGGTGTCAGTTCGCTGAAGAACGCCATTGCAGACATGATCGATAAACCCGTGATGGCACTGGCCACTCATATCCACTACGACCATGTCGGCTGTTTGCACGAGTTTGATGAAGGAGATGTTATCGACCTTGGCAATAAAGCACTCACGGTATACCACCTGCCGGGCCATTCACCCGGCAGCATTGGTCTATGGGATCCATCGGGCAGCACACTGTTCTCTGGCGACGCTCTCTACGATGGCCAACTTCTGGATCAGCTACCAGGATCGAACATCCCGGACTACATCAACACCATGAAGCGCCTTCGCGAACTACCGGTCGAGGCCGTTCATGGCGGACATGAGCCCAGTTTTGACCGAAAACGCATGATTGAGCTGATTGACGCCTATCTCGACTGGAGAGTATCGTTGACTTACGGGCACTTCCAACAAAAACTCTTAATAAAATGTTATAAGTTATTGTTTAAATAAGATTATCAATCTAATATTGCCGAATGCCGGCCGCCGATGCCACCCTAAGAAACAGCATTGAAGTGGGAAACACTCCTCCCACCGGGCCTCAGACGCTCTTAAATTTACTCAAGCTGTATGAGTCAGATAATACAGATTGTTCGATTTGGGTCGATACTCTCGAATCTCACGCCGTAACACTGCTGCCCTTTCTGGCTGCCAGACCTCCGGCCCAGCTGATCAAGTGGCATGAGGCGTTCACGCTGGAGGATCTAAGGCGGGGCGCGCTCACACTGGCTAACCAGGTTAACCTGAAGGGAATCGACTCGCTGAACGGACAACACCAGCGAACCTCCCAGATCGGTCTTTCCTTAGGGCATCTTATTGATCCTGCTCTCGCACAGCAGACCGCACTCACATGTCGACTAATTGGCCACGACATTGCTATCCCCGACCCTGATATAACCGACGCCCTGACATTTTACGATCGGGAATTATCAACACTGCACGGTTCACCCCTGCTGACGCGACTGGTTGCGGTCGCCAGCCATTGCAGCGTTGAGACTGAGATCGACATTGATGAATGTGCTTCGCTGTTGTTTATATCGACTGCAAAAATTGATTCACTCCTGTCGGACCTCCCGCTTCCAGAATCTGCAGCACCGATTACCGATATCAGCTCACGATTTGAGCTTGCGTTAAACATTGCCAATCTCATCGACAGCAGCGTTGCCCTGGCGCGCCAGACGTCTCGGGATTGCGCGATCCAAGCCCTGGCTTCGGGGCTCTTTGGCTCAAGAGCGGTAACCACCTTCACGGAGAACTCGACTGGCTGGTCCAACCAACTGCATCAGCTGAGCTCACCGCAATCAATGATTAACCAGGCTGCAACAAGCACTGAGCCCGTATCAACCCGTGAATTTTTGACCGTTGCAGATGAAAAAATTCTCGTCTCGATGGGATCCAAAAATGGCCTGGCCATTCCAATATTCATCAGCGAGAACGACGCATCCATATGTGTTGCCGTGACCCTGCTAGCGCTGAGCCCAGCAACACTTGCCAGAGCATCGTCCAGCCCAAACCTCATAGAACAGTTCGGAAGAATCTGCAGGTATCTGTTTACTGCCAAGCTCGATAAGGGGATTGACGCTGAGGCACTGGATAGTCGCGTACGCGAAATTATTCACGAAGCTAACAATCCGATTTCCACCGTACAAAACTATCTAAAAGTATTATCCCTGAAGCTTGGCCCGGAACATGAGGCACAGGAAACCCTTGAATCTATCAGTAGCGAACTCTTCCGGACAGCAGAGATCGTTGGTAGTTTTAATGATTTCAAACTCGAGTCGGCGAATCGGCCCGGGGAGTGTGAAGTGAATGAAGTCACCAGGCAAATAGGTGCACTATTCGACCGGGGTCATGACATTAAATTCGAATACCGGCTGGATGAATCAAACCCAATTGTGCAGATTCATAGCAACAATCTTAAACAGATCCTGACTAACCTGATCAAGAACGCTACTGAATCCAGCTCAGGCGGGGATACCATCTCTCTTTGTACTGCCGGAAAACTCATGCATGGAAACAATACCTTTGTAGAGCTTGCCGTTCGAGACACTGGCCAGGGTATCGCAGATGACATCGGTAACGTTTTCAACAAGGGAGTCTCAACAAAATCTGGTGCCCACAGTGGAGAGGGACTTGCAGTAGTCAGGCAACTAACGGAAGCCGCAAACGGCTTTGTCACTTATCGGTCCGACCAACATGGAACTGAGTTCCGAATCACCATTCCGCAGCTTCAACACAGGTAACTTTTAATGAGTGCTTTGAAAGAAATACAACCTCTATACACGGTCCTGATCGTCGATGACGAACCGGGACAACTTGATAGTCTAAAAGAACTCATGACTTTATCTGGCTATGAGGTCAGCACCGCAAGCTGCGGTTTTGATGCCATAAAAATGCTGGAGCAGCAATCTTATGACTCAGTTCTGCTTGACCTGAATATGCCCAATGGCTCTGGGTACGAGGTGATTGATCATGTCGCGAACTCGAAGATCGACGTTAAGATCATTGTCATCAGTGGCAACACTGATTTTGAATCTACGCGCAATGCATTAAAGAAAGGTGCTTACGACTTCCTTAAAAAACCATATGTGCCGGACGAACTTCTGGCAACCGTGAAGAACGCCACCAGCACGAAACAACTGGAAATCGCCAACGAAAACATCCAGAAAAAACTCGAAAAAAGCGAACACTTACATCGATTCATCGTCGACAATTCACCCGACATTGTGTTTATCCTGGACAAGGATGGAAATTTTACTTTCCTGAATGAAACCGTCTACCAGACACTGGGGTTCGAAAAAAACGAACTGATAGGCCAGCACTATTCAAAGCTGGTCTCCAGCCCAAACAAGGAACTCGCTAAATATGTGTTCGGGGAACGGCGCAAGGGGCACAGGAAGTCTCATAAAGTTGAACTAAAGCTCACCTGTAAAGACGGTTCCGAGCATCGCTACTTTGATACAACATCAATGTCGATTGGCCTGGGTGGTGCCGGTATCAGCGGCGGCGTCTACGGCGTTGCGCGGGATGTCACAGAAAAAAAGCAGGCCCAGGAGGTGATCAATCACCACGCCTACCACGACACACTGACCAAGTTACCCAACCGGGTGTTGATGGAAGATCGACTCAGCCTGGCAATGACCCAGGCACTTCGAAATGGCCAAAGGCTGGCCGTCATGTTCCTTGATCTGGACAGGTTCAAATGGGTTAACGATACTCTTGGACACGCTATGGGCGATCGACTGCTGCAATCTGTCTCACACAGGTTGGAAAGCTGCATTCGCAAGGGTGACACGCTAGCAAGGTTTGGCGGCGATGAGTTTGCGCTTATTCTGCCAAACGTAAACCAGGAAGAAGACGCAGAGATCATTGCGCAGAAAATCCTGGAAGCGTTCAAGGAACCACTACGAATCGAAGAGCACGAACTGTACGTTACATTGAGCATCGGTATTGCGCTTTATCCTGACTCCGGGGACACCATCGAAGCGTTAATCGCATCAGCTGACCTTGCGATGTACAGCGTCAAGGGGCGCGGCAAAAATGGTTATGAGTTCTTCCACCCTTCAATGAACGAAGCGTCTAATGCCCGGCTAAATACCGAAAGGGAGCTTCGCAAGGCCCTGACCACTGACGACATCAAGGTATGCTACCAGCCACAGGTGAATGCCATCACCGAAAAACTTGTTGGCTTTGAGGCTTTGATCCGCTGGGAACACCCCACCGACGGACTGATTTACCCCGGTGACTTTATCCCCATCGCGGAAGAAACAGGCCTCATACTAGAATTGGGGAGGTATGTCCTGGATCGCGCCTGCGGCGATGTGCAAAAATGGCGGCAAGAAGGCATGAAGAACGTTCGAGTCTCTATCAACTTTTCAGGCGTGCAGGTTGAGCACGATACTTTTATTGAAGACGTACTGTCTGCTCTGCATAAACACGACCTGCCTGGCAGCGTACTTGAAGTCGAGATAACAGAAAACGTCATCATGAACGACATGTCGAGCGCTATCCGAAAATTACGTGAACTGGCGACCCACGATATAAAGGTCGCCATTGATGACTTCGGGACCGGCTACTCATCGCTCAGCTACCTGCAACAATTCCCTATCAACACGCTGAAGATCGACAAGAGTTTTGTGAGTTCAATTAACGAAAGTGAAGAAGCGACTTCAATCGTCGATGCCATCGTGGCGATGGCGAAGGGATTGAAATTGAACCTGATCGCCGAAGGCGTTGAGACTGATCCCCAACTGGAATACCTCAAGAACCTGGGATGTGAGTCTATTCAGGGATACCTGTTCGGCAAGGCAGAGGGGGTTGAGCGGACGACAGAAATCCTTAACTGTATAGAACAAGGCGACCTTGTGAGAAACCTGACCGCCGTTTAAAAAAGCACAGGCAAACAACCGTGCAGTGTTTTAACCGTGGTTGACCGCTAGAGTTGGTTGGCTCGTCCGAGCCACTTATGCATCGTCGTCTGCATGCGCCAGATCTTGGCAGGCTGGTATAACGTCTCGCGCATAAAACTATCTGGCTGTACCAGGTTTCTTATCCTCAGGCTGCAATCCAGATCCTTGCAAACGAGATTGCCCAATGTGTGCCGTCCTTCACTGCCTCTTACCGGCACAGTAAACATCGCGGTCCCATTTGCTCTGTGGACATGATGGCACCAGGAACACATCTCCATCCGCCGGTTTTTCGTAGCCCGTTTCGCTCGACTCATCCTGATACCACGACTTCGTCCATCGTTGGGTGACTGTAAAACGACGAAACCGACATGCCCTGAAGGGTGCACCCAGCCAAAATAATCGAGTGACCGCCACTGAACATTTTCAAGATCAGGGACATGCAGAACTTCACCTTCATCAAAGGCTGCGGTAATTTGTTCCCGATTCAGAGCTAGCATGGGTGAACCATATCGAGTCAGCCGGTTTGTAGCGACTCTTTTCTGATTCGATGGGCCAATTCGGTCGGTTTGCCTGGCTCACTGCCTTTGCCATTCTCGTGAGCTACAACTAAGCAACATCCGTGATCGTCCACACAATCGAGTCTGCGTTGATTTCAACCTCTGCGTGTTTCATGTGCTGGAAAGATGCGAGAGCACCCAACCAGAGCTCTTTCCATACCGTTAGCACAGTCTCTCGATCTGCCGGTTCCAGACCTTGAGTAATACGTAAACCAGTGTGAATAATCTGCAACGTACTACCGCTCAATTTCACTACCGATTCGTCGCCAAGCCCGGCAAACATCCTGGAGAGATAGCTTCCCGCCGAAGCAAGGTCTCCGTCCTCTGTCCCGATAAGCGTTCGCGTCTGGGAGCAGTACTGCAGCCCGATCAGCCTTGCTGCCCTACCGCCCAGCGCTTTTGTTTCGCTGCCACCAATAACCCCATGAAGTTCTATCAGTCCGTTTCGGACAAATTCCATTGCATAGTTTCGGTTCGCTTTCTCAAGTCTTTCTTCACTCCAGCCCTCGGCGGGTAGCTTGGGCTGATCTTCCTGATTGAACCGGGGTGGTCGTTCATTGGCAAACTGCAATCGTTCACTATCCGTAAGGTCATGATCAAACTCCTTAAAATATCCGCAGAGCCCGAACTCGCCTGTCATGTCTTCCGAGACGCATACAAAACCTAACCTGGGATTGTTCAGCGAAACACCGTTTTCAGCATACCAGCCGTTAAGGAAGCCACGGCTGACCTCAATAGGAATGCCGCAGATAGTTGCGCCAAGATACATCCAGCGTGGATAGCGGAATCTGACCCAGGCCTTTGTGTCACTTTCTGCAAGGTACTCAACAGGGACACCACCAATGCTATTGGCCATTACATGGTATTGGGCGCAGGCAACTGCATCCGGCAAACCCTCTAAACCCAACTTACCAAAGCTCGAGAGGAATTTGTCTTTGTGTTGCCTGCGGAACAGACGGAACATCCAATCATAAACGTCACTTCGGTCTCGATTAGACGAGATCATGAGCTGTAATCCAAGCAACAAGGCATGGTGCATTTCCGCCTGGGCCACAATGCCTAAGGAATTCTGATCCCTGACGTTCATCAATTCTTTCATTCTGTAAGCGCCCAACGGTGAGCGTCAGACATTACCACTCATCCCACCCAATGGTAGTCAATAGCAGGTAAACTAGCTTTAATTTGGCCAGCTTAAGGAATCCCTAATGCACTATCTGATTGCTCTCGTTTGTACTGTACTACTGAATTCGACCGCGATTGCCTCGAGCACCCCTGAGGAAACCCTGGAAAAGTATCTCTCTATCCTGACAGGACAGGAACCGGAAGGCATCGCTACCCTAATGGATTCCGGCAGTATGGACAGCCTGAAGAAGACTATAGATGAGTCCATTCAGTACCAGGCGAATTTTGGTGAATATGGTTTGCAACGCCGCGTTTTCGGACAGAAGGTCTCCATGAGTCGGGTGGCCAAAACACCGGCTGAGTTTTACCTGAACACCCTTGCCAATGAAATCCTGAAAGCGGCGCGTTCACAACACCTTAAGGTCACAGACAGGAAGATCATCGGCAAGATCCAGGAGAATGACGACATGGTACATATCGTCGTTAGACTCAAAATGTCCCAGGGTGACCACCTGGGAACAGATATCCTGGTGTACACTTTGGTGAAAGAGGAAGGTGAGTGGAAACTTAAGTTTCCCGCCACGATCAAACAGATGGTGATGGTGATTGAGAGTACGGCTCGGCAGCGTCGGTAAACTGGTGAGAAGCCTAGGAGCCGCCATAGTGGCGGAGCGGTAAATAACCAGTGAACAGCGATTTGTAACCTGAGGTGAACACAACCAATATAATCGTCAGGAGGAGCCCCAACTCCTTCGCACCATACACAAGGCAAAGAAATACACAGAACCCCAGGACAGTTGGAATTCCAGCACTAAATCGAAAATCCATTTCTACAAACCGATGGCAGCTTGTGCAGTTCGTACCATGGGCCAGTTCACTAACAGTGAGTTGGCCATGGTCACAATATGGACACTTTCGAACCTTTTTAAAGACTGGTCTCAAATGACTATTTGTCAGAAAAGGCAGAGGCCACGCCATAAACTGCATAAGAAGTAAGGCCTCTCGACAGGTAGTATTGCCCAATAGTCCTGACTGCATGATGCGTTGCAAATGAAGCAGCTGCTGCCACTAACGGCACAAAGCCACCCCTGACACTTTGCATTTCCGCTTCAGACAACTCTCGAATCGTGTTCGATTTATTCATAACTTTAACTCCTTAGATGAATTGATCTGATCGTTTCCGATCAGAATGTATTTAAGCAGTTAGTGTGAGCCTAAAAAAATGGCAAAGCTCTTGGGTCAGTGTAGGAGAACAACAACAAAAAATCATAAAAAAACCCCAGTCGCTTTCGCAAACTGGGGTTTCTCAATTAATGCCTGACAATGTCCTACTCTCGCATGGGAACTCCCACACTACCATCGGCGCTAAGCAGTTTCACTTCTGAGTTCGATATGGGATCAGGTGGTACCTACTCGCTAAGGTCATCAGGCAAGCCGGTGTGGCGTCATCGTTTTGTACGATAAGCCTCGTCCGTGTTGCCAACACCAGGATTAGATCCTGGGTGACTAAATCTTAAAAAGTAATATAAGTGACAAGTCTTTTTACGTCTGACATCTTTTGTATTTCTAACAATCGTTCTATTTCAAGGTCTTATCCTATATAGCTTGAGTTTCTCCAAACCGAGATTTCTCCGTTCCGCGATTCACGCTCCAGTCGAAATGACGGGAGTGGGAGTGCTTTCATCGAAATGACGGTGGAGGATCATGTGGTTACACCACAATCGCTCAAATTATATGATCAAGCCTCACGAGCAATTAGTACTAGTTAGCTCAACGCCTCACAGCGCTTACACACCTAGCCTATCAACGTTGTAGTCTTCAACGGCTCTTTAGGGGACTTAAAGTCCCAGTGAGAATTAATCTTGAGGGGGGCTTCCCGCTTAGATGCTTTCAGCGGTTATCCTTTCCGAACGTAGCTACCCGGCAATGCCACTGGCGTGACAACCGGAACACCAGAGGTTCGTCCACTCCGGTCCTCTCGTACTAGGAGCAGCTCCTCTCAATTCTCAAACGCCCACGGCAGATAGGGACCGAACTGTCTCACGACGTTCTAAACCCAGCTCGCGTACCACTTTAAATGGCGAACAGCCATACCCTTGGGACTGGCTTCAGCCCCAGGATGTGATGAGCCGACATCGAGGTGCCAAACACCGCCGTCGATGTGAACTCTTGGGCGGTATCAGCCTGTTATCCCCGGCGTACCTTTTATCCGTTGAGCGATGGCCCTTCCATACAGAACCACCGGATCACTA
>Ga0233427_10000176_pt1 | contig 87150 bp, 73 predicted proteins | sample SI_118_April2016_5_FD_179885 | JGI IMG/M metagenome (GOLD analysis project Ga0233427, IMG submission 179885) | Seawater microbial communities from Saanich Inlet, British Columbia, Canada - SI_118_April2016_100_MG | ecosystem: Environmental > Aquatic > Marine > Inlet | place: Canada: British...
TAGCCGTCATCGGACTCTGCGTCGCCGTGTCGCGCGCGTACCATTTGGACGCCTCAGTCGTGTACTGCCGGGTATCACATGTTGCTGAACGCGGACCATGGCACTCATAGGGTTAAGTTCCGGTAAACCCACGGCATTGAACAGGCGCTTGAAAGCGGGGAAATGCAGCGCGATTCCGGGGATCTCGATTTTGGGTGTCACGCGGTTTTGCTAGGATATGATGTGCATGCACGGGAGCACGCCATGTCCGCAGTTCAGAGTTATGTCCACGGCGCCTCGGAGGTGCCGCTGATCGGCGACACGATCGGTGCGCATTTCGATGCCGCCGCCGCGCGCTGGGCCGACCGGGACGCGCTGGTGGTGCGCCATCAGGACGTCTCCTGGTCCTGGGCCGAGCTGAAAAAACGCGTCGATGACTTCGCCGCCGGGCTGATCGAACTGGGGCTGGTGCCGGGCTCGCGCATCGGCATCTGGTCGCCCAACAATGCCGAATGGGTGATCACCCAGTTCGCCACCGCCAAGGCGGGGCTGATCCTGGTGAACATCAACCCGGCCTACCGGCTGGCCGAGCTCGAATTCGCCCTCAACAAGGTGGAATGCACCGCGCTGATCACTGCGGCCAGCTTCAAGACCAGCGACTATGTGGGGATGATCCGCGAGCTGGCGCCGGAGATCGATAGCGCGGACACGGGCGCATTGTCAGCGGCCAGGCTGCCCCATCTGAAAACCATCATCCAGATCGGCGAGGATGATGTCGCCGGGATGTACGGATTTGCGGACGTCATGGCGACGGGCGCGGCGGCGGGCCATGACAAGGTCGCGGCGTTGGCGCCGAGCCTGCAGTTCGACGACCCGATCAACATCCAGTTCACCTCGGGTACGACCGGCTCACCCAAGGGCGCGACGCTCACCCACCACAACATCCTCAACAACGGCTATTTCATCGGCGAGACGATGGCGCTGACCGACGCCGACCGGATCTGCATCCCGGTGCCCCTGTATCACTGCTTCGGCATGGTGCTCGGCAATCTCGCCTGCATGACCCATGGCGCGGCGATGGTCTATCCGTCCGCCGCCTTCGATCCGCTGGCGACCCTGGAGACCGTGGCAGCCGAGCGTTGCACGGGCCTGTATGGCGTGCCGACCATGTTCATCGCCCAGCTCGAACACGCACAATTCGCCGAATTCGACCTGTCGAGCCTGCGCACCGGCATCATGGCGGGCTCGCCCTGTCCGGTGGAGGTGATGAAGCAGGTCATCGATAAGATGCATATGGACCAGGTGACCATCGCCTACGGCATGACCGAGACCAGCCCGGTGTCGACCCAGACATCCGTGGACGACCCGCTGGACCGCCGGGTCGGCACCGTCGGGCGGATCCACCCCCATGTGGAGGTGAAGATCATCGACGACGAAGGACGCATCGTCGTGCCGGGCGAGACCGGCGAGCTGTGTACCCGCGGCTACTCGGTGATGCGGGGCTACTGGAACGACGCGGAGAAGACGGCGGAATCCATCGATGCGGCGGGCTGGATGCACACCGGCGACCTCGCGACCATGGATGGGTCCGGCTATTTCAACATCGTCGGCCGCATGAAGGACATGGTGATCCGCGGCGGGGAGAACCTCTATCCCCGCGAGATCGAGGAGTTTCTGTATCGCCACCCGAAGGTCTCGGATGTGCAGATCTTCGGCGTGCCCGACGAGAAATACGGCGAGGAGCTGTGTGCCTGGATCAAGCTTGCGGAAGGGGAGCGTGCGACGGGCGAGGAGATGCGGGACTTCTGCAAGGGCCAGATCGCCCACCTGAAGATCCCGCGCTACATCAAGTTCGTTGACGAATTCCCGATGACCGTGACCGGCAAGATCCAGAAGTTCGTGATGCGGGAGCAGATGATCGCGGAGCTGGGCCTGGCGGAAGCGAAGACCGCGTAGAACATAGATTTCGTCATGCCCGGGCGCGACCCGGGCATTTTATCGGTGGTGCCTAAGATGCGCGGATCAAGTCCGCGCATGACGAAACGGGCGGGTTTGAAACCCGCCCCTACGGAATTTTCTTCGCGCGGGTAGGGGCGGGTCTGTGACCCGCCCGGTGAAGCCGATGGCCGCCTAGTTCCGCTCGCCCGTATTCGGGTGGCCGACGTCGGGCTGAATGTACGGCGCTTGCATCTCGTAGATATCGTGGGTCCGGCAGTAGCGCGGGCCGCCGAGGCGCCCGACGGGCTGGAGCGTGTGGGGGTTGATGTACTTGTCGTCGAGCATCAGGTCCTCGCGCACATGCCAGCGCAGGACCTTGCCGATCACCAGATAGGTCTTCCAGTCGTCGCCGAACTCCTGCATTTGCTCGAACTGGCACTCCATGGCCACGGGGCAGTCCTTGATGCGCGGCGCGTCGACCAGATCCGACGGGACGGTCTCAAGTCCGAGCTCGGCGAACTCGTTCTGGTCACGCGCGAAATTGGCCGCGCTGGCGTTCATCTGCTGCTCCCAGCCGTCGGTGACGGTGTGGACTACGTAGCCGCCGGTCGTGGAGATGTTGGCCGCCGTGTCCTTCTTTTCCTTCTCGCGCTCACCCACGGTGATTGAGACCAGAGGCGGGTAGTGGGAGACGATGGAAAAGAAGGAGAAGGGCGCCAGGTTGGGCACGCCGTTCTCGTCCATGGAGCTGACCCAGGCGATGGGGCGCGGCACGATCGAGCCGATCAGCAGGCGGTAGCATTGCTGGTGGTCGATCTCGTCGCTGTTGAAAATCCTGTAGTCCATGACCTGTCTCCCGAAGCGTTATCTCTTCATAGCCCGTTCGCGTAGTCGGGAGTAGGGCGGGTTTGAAACCTGCCCCTACAGCCTCCGTCACACGCCGTAGGGGCGGGTCTGTGACCCGTCCGCTCTTTGCACGCGCGCGCCATTGGTGTAAGCCCCGCGACCATGTCGGATGCATCACCAGAAACATTGCCCGAGGCCCTGTCTCTCACCACCCGTACCGCGCTGCCGGACGGCTTTGCGTTCCTGCTCGCGGAGTTCCCGCGTCCGGTCTGGGAGGGACATCCCAACAACGGCCAGTGGTGCCAGTTCTGGCTGCAGCGGCACCAGATGTTCCGGGATTACTCCGCGGCGCTGACCGATGCGTGCGCGCAGCTGTCCGACGGGAAGATCGAAGCGCAGGCCTTTCACGAATGGTTCGTGCCTCGGGTGAATTTCTATCTCGGCGAGATCGACACCCATCACAAGATCGAAGAGCATCACTATTTCCCCGCGCTGGCGCAGGCGGACGAGAAGATGGAACGCGGGATCGCGCTGCTCGAAGGTGATCACCGGGTGGTGCACGATCGGCTGATCGCGGCGCACGGGACGATCGTGGCGCTGGATGCGGCGATCCGTGAGGCGGCGGGTGATGTCGCGTCAGCTGCATCGTCTGCTGCCGGGGCGGCACGTGACGGGATTGCCGCTTTGGGCGACGCGCTCGGCCATCACCTGGATGACGAGGAAGACATCATCGTGCCTCTGATCCTCGACCGCACGGAGCCGGTGCTGGGGATCGGTTGAAGACGTTCTCCCCGTCATGCCCGGACTTGATCCGGGTATCTTGTCGAATGGTGCCGGAGATGCGCGGATCAAGTCCGCGCATGACGGTGTTTTAGGAGCCGGTGCTGGGGATCGGGTAGCGACCCCCAATGTCGTCATGCCCGGACTTGATCCGGGCATCTTGCCGATCGGGGGATGAGATGCGCGGATCAAGTCCGCGCATGACGGTGTTTTGGGAGCCGGTGCTGGGGATCGGGTAGGGCTATTCCAGCCGGTTGAGGCCGTCGAAGGCGGCCGTCTTGTAGCATTCGGCCAGGGTCGGATAGTTGAAGACCGTATCGACGAAATAGTCGATCGTGCCGCTGTGGGCCATGACCGCCTGGCCGATATGGATGAGTTCGGACGCGCCTTCGCCCAGGATGCTGACCCCGAGAATCTCGCGGGTTTCGACGTGGAACAGCATCTTCAGCATGCCCGTGGAATCGCCGATGATCTGGCCGCGGGATATTTCCTTGTAGAACGCCTTGCCCACCTCGTAGGGGACACCTTCGGCGGTGAGCTCTTCCTCGTTGGCGCCAACCACCGAGATTTCCGGGATCGTGTAGATGCCATAGGGAAAGAGCTGGGCGACGCCGGACACCGACGCGTCGAACGCATGACAGGCGGCGAGGCGACCCTGTTCCATCGAGGTCGACGCGAGACTGGGGAAACCGATCACGTCACCGGCCGCGTAGATGTTCGAAACATTGGTCCGATAGTTGCTGTCGACCGTCAGGCGGCCGCGCTCGTCGGCCTCGAGGCCGGCGGCGGCGAGGTCGAGCTCGCGGGTCGCACCGGTGCGCCCGACGCTGTAGAGCGCCTTGTGGGCCACGATATTCTTGCCGCTTTCCAGCACCACGCGCACATGCGTGCCACGCTTGCCTTCCGCCGTGGTGATCGATTCCACGCCTTCTCCCAGGCGCAGGGTCACGCGGTTCTGGCGCATCAGGTAGGCCAGCGCGTCGGTGATCTCGCCGTCGACGAAGTCGAGAAGGCGCGGGCGCTTGTCGATGAGGGTCACGCGCACGCCGAGTGTGGCGAAGATGGTCGCATATTCGAGGCCGATGACCCCGGCGCCGATGACCACCAGGGTGCGCGGGAGTTCTTCCAGGTCGAGGATGTCGTCGCTGGTGAATACGGACTGCCCATCGAAGGGAATGTCGGGGGATTTGGTGGTCTCGGTGCCCACCGCGATGACGATCCTGTCCGCCGTCACCGCGCGTTGGCCGCGACCATCGAAGTAGTCGAGGCGGACCGTGTTGGCGTCGGCGAAGGTGGCTGTCGCCTCGATCACGGCCACGCCATTGCGGCGCAGCTGGTGATGGGTGACGTCGATCTCATTGCGGATCACATGATCGGCGCGAAACAGCAGGTCCGACATGGCGATGTCATGCTTCACCACATACGACGCGCCATAGACGTTGCGCTCGCGATAGCCCGACAGGTGCAGTGCTGCTTCGCGCAGGGTCTTGGACGGGATGGTGCCGGTGTTGATGCACACGCCGCCGACGACGGTGCGGCGCTCGATGATGGCGGCGCGCTTGCCCAGCTTGGCGGCCTGGATGGCGGCGCGCTGGCCGGCCGGCCCCGATCCCATGACGATCAGGTCGAAATCATGGCCCTCGCCGGTCGTCGACTGGCCGGTGACGTCTGGTGTGGTCTGATCAAGCATGTTCGCTCCCCGCGTCAAACGGCGCGCAAGCGCCGGGCAGGGAATCAGAATTGCCTGTTTTGGTTAAGAAACCCTTGGTTGCGGGTAGATGCCGCCGGAACGGCGACTATCCTGATTGGCGGTCGGGTCGCAAATAAACAAGCCAGTACACCAAAGCGACAAAAACGCTGCCGCCGACGATGTTGCCGATCGTGACCGGGACCAGATTGGCTGCCATCGCGCCGAACGTGACTCCCTCGGCGCCGAGCAACCAGCCCAGCGGCAGGAGGTACATATTCGCGACCGAATGCTCGAATCCAAGCGCCACAAAGGCGGTGATCGGGAAAATGATTGCGAGGATCTTGCCGGCGACCCGATGGGCACTCATGGACAACCAGACCGCGAGGCAGACCAGGGCGTTACACAGGGTGGCGCGCACGAACGCCTCGAACCAGGTCATCGAAAGCTTGCCGGTCGCGATCGCAATTGCGGTCTCGGCGACGGCCCCGTCACCGAGGCCGAGCGTGCCGGACCAGAAGACCATTACCGCGGTAGCACCGGCGCCCACGAAGTTCGCGATGTAGACGATCACCCAGTTTCGCAGTAGTTGTCCGGTCGTGACCTTCCGGTCGGCCCAGGCCATGACGATCAGGTTGTTTCCGGTAAATAACTCGGCCCCGGCGATGATCACCAGGATCAGCCCGAGGGAGAATACGAGACCGCCGATCAGGCGGGTCGGCCCGAATCCGAGTGTGCTGCCGGTGATCGACAGCGTGAAGAACATCGCGCCGAATGCGATGAAGGCACCGGCGAGAATACCAAGCACGACCAGCGGCAGCAGCGGAAGGTTTGCCTTGCTAACCCCGACATTCTCGACCAGATGCGCGATTTCGGCGGGCGCGTAGGGGTCGCGGCCGGTGTTTGGGGGTTCGGGCGTCTTGCTTGTCATGGCACAATTCTAGCGCGGTCGCTTGGGATGTCACCTGACCTTGATCAAATCGTGGTGCCGAAACGGCTGCACGTCAGTCGAGTGCGTTGGCCGCGCGTAGCCCGGCGATCATCGACGATCCCATCATGAAGCCATAGCTCTTGCGCGGGTCTTCGGCGATGGCGCGCATCTCGTCCTGATTCCGGAGTCGCTCGTCGGCGTCTTTCTCGGCGATGAACTTGGTGTTGCGGATGGTCTGCAGCCGCACATCCTCCAGCGCTACATGGCGCCGCTGGCGGGTGTAGCGGTCGAGCAGGCTCTCATCGGCTTCGCCGCGCCAGATCTGTCCCATCTTGTCGGCGAAATTCACCGCGTCATGGACGCCGGAATTCATGCCCATGCCGCCCATGGGCGAGTTGATGTGCGCGGCATCGCCACCGATGATGATGCGGCCCTTGCGGAGATCCTCGGCGACCCGCTGATGGATCGCCCAGATATTCCGGTGCAGCTCGACCACGGCGCCTGATTTGCCGAAAAAGGCCGCCATGCGGGCCTCGGCCACGTCGTCGCGCACCGCCACGTCATCGGCCTCGCCGTCGCGTGCCGAGAACGTCACGCGCCAGTATTCGGGCAGATGCAGGATCACGCACCATTCGTCGGGATCGGAGATGTAGGCCACCCCGGCGATGTCGGGCATCGCCTCGCTGACGTCGAATGTGGTGCCGTACTGCACGACCTTTTCGTCATAGGTGAAGCCGTCGAAACCAACGCCGAGGGCGCGGCGGATATTGGACCGGGACCCATCGGCGCCGAACACGTAGCGCCCGGCGAAATTCTCTTCGCCGTCGGGCGTCTTCGCGCGCACGGTCGCGCTGTCGCCATCCTGTTCCGCGCCGAGCACCTCATGAGAGAACCGAATTTCGACGTTCGGGTGGTCGGCCAGTGTCTTGTAGAGCGCCCGGTTCAGCTCCATCTGCTCGCACTGCACGCGATAGGGGTACTTCGTCTCATCCTTGAGTGCCGATAGATCGAATTCCGCGACGACGCCCGTGTGCCGGTCGCGGAACTGCCAGACCGGGGTGATCCGCCCATCGTCGAGCACGGCGTCGATCATGCCGAGTTCGTCGAGATATTCGAGAGTCGGTGGGTGGAAGGTCGTGGCACGTCGATGATCCTGCGGGGCCTCCTGCTGCTCGAGCAGAAGGACGGGGATGTCCTGCTTGGCCAGCGACAGCGCCGCGATGAGCCCGGTCGGGCCGCCGCCGGCGACGATGATCCGGTCTGTGGGGTTGGAAGACATGCGCACGCACCGCGTTTGATTTTTCGAGTGAACCGTTTCTACGCCATTGCCGGGGTGCGGAAAAGCCGCACGGGCGGCGCTTGACCCGGTAGTTTCACACCGCCAAACTGGTTTTCATGAATATGAATGATGGTGTGAAGACCGCGGTCCGCACCGTAAACCTTTTCGAGGCGTTCTCGCGTCGCAAGGGTCCCATGACCCTGACACAGATCGCCGAGGCCCTGTCGGCGCCGATCAGCAGCTGTCACGGGCTGGTCCGGACCCTCAGTGCCAAGGGGTATCTCTATACGTCCGAGCGCAACCGGGCGATCTATCCGACCAAGCGCCTGTTGGAGATCGCCACCACCATCGCTGCCCACGACCCGGTTCTCGAAACTATTGTCCCGGTGCTGGAGGCGCTGCGGGACGAGACTGACGAGACCATTCTGCTGGGCCGCCGCCAGGGCGAAACGATTCTCTACCTCGACGTGATCGAGGGTGGTCAGACATTGCGTTATTCCGCCGGCGCCGGGGACATCAAGCCGATGCATTCGAGCGCCATCGGCAAGGCCTTTCTCGGTCGCCTGAATGACACGGAGCGCGCCGCACTGGTGGCGCGCCTGCCGCTTGATCTGCGGACCGCGAACACGATCACCGAGCGGGCAGCTCTCGAGGCAGACCTCACCGAGGGGATCGGTAGGGGATACTTCGTCACCCGCGGCGAGAATGTCGTCGACGTGATGGGGCTGGCGACCACGGCTGACGTGTATGGCGAGACCATGGGGATCGCGGTCGCGGGTCCCCTGGTGCGCATGGAAGCCGGCGAGGCCGAACTTGCCGCACGACTGTTGTCCGCGAAGGCCACGCTTGAAGCGCTGGGGAGCGGCGCATGAGCGATACGGTCTTGCGTCCCGATGCCGTCGCACCCGAATGGGCGGATGCGCTCTACGATGTGCTGGTTGCGCAGAATATTCGCCAGGTCGCCTATGTACCGGATGCCGGGCATTCCCGGCTGATCGCGCGTTGCGAAGAAAACCCGGACATGTGCGCGACCGTGTTGACGACGGAAGAGGATGGGGTGGCGTTACTAGCCGGCGCCTGGCTGGGCGGTGACCGCGGGGTCTTGCTGATGCAATCCAGCGGTGTCGGCAACTGCGTGAACATGTTTACCCTGATCGAGAATTGCCGGTTGCCGCTGGTGGCGGTGATCACGATGCGCGGCGAGTGGGGCGAGTTCAATCCGTGGCAGGCCCAGATGGGCCAGGCGACGCCCGACGTGCTGACCCGGATGGGGGTGCAGGCCCATCGGGTCGACGACCCCGATGATGCGGCGCCTGTTCTCGACGCCGCGATCCGGCAGTCCTTCGACGGTATGCTCGCCTCGGCGGTGCTGTTGTCCCAACGCCTGATCGGCCGCAAGGCCTTCACGGAGGAGGGCTGATATGGCGGACCCAGGAACGCAGGATCTCCGGCTCGACCGGCGAGAGGCCGTCGCCCGGCTGTTGCAAGATCGCGGCGAGCTGCTCGTGGTCTCCGGGCTCGGCTCGGCGACCTATGACTGCGCGGCTGCCGGTGACGATCCGCGCAACTTCTACCTGTGGGGGGCGATGGGTGGCACGGCCGCGCTGGCGCTCGGCCTGGCGCAGGCCCAGCCCAACCGGCCGGTCGCCGCAATCACCGGTGACGGGGACATGCTGATGGGGCTCGGGAGCCTGGCGACGATCGCCGCGGCGGCACCCGCGAACCTGTCGGTGATCGTGCTCGACAACGAAGTCTATGGCGAAACCGGTGCCCAGCCGACGGCAACGGCGCGCGGTGTCAGCCTCGTGGAGGTGGCACGCGGTTGCGGCATCGATGCGCTCGAGGATATCCGCGATATGAATGCGCTGGGTACCCTGGCGGCGCGCATGCAGCGCTGTGAGGGGCCTTTGTTTGCCAACATCAAGATCGCGGCGGGCGAGCATCCGCGCGTCCTGCCGGCGCGGGACGGCGCCTATTTGCGCTCGCGGTTCCGCGAAGCGGTTCTGGGCACCGGTCCATAAGACCGACACACATATGATTGCGTCTTCAGGAGGAAATAATGGCTGAAAAGATAGGAATTCTGGGGCTTGGGCTGATCGGTGGCATTACGGCCGAGATCCTGATGCCGGAGGGCTACGAATGTGCGGCCGTCCGCCGCCCGAGCACCGAGAGCTTCCCCGACACCGGCGGCAAGCTGTTCGACACGGCGCGTGAGCTTGCCGCGTGGGCCGATGTGGTGATTTCGGCGCTGCCGAGCACCGAGGCGTCCCGCACGGCCCTGGAGGGCCCTGACGGCCTCCTCGCGGGAGCGCATGAGGGTCTCACGATCATCGAGATGAATACCTTCCCGGTGGGCGAGAAGGAGCGCATCCGTGATCAGGTCGGCGACACGCCGGCAAAGATCATCGATTGCCCTCTCAGCGGCACCCAGCCGATCATCCGCGCGGGCAAGGGCGTCATCATGATGAGCGGCGACGAGGCGCTGTGCGAATCCGTGAAACCGATGCTCGAGAAGGTCTGCCCCAAGACATTCTACGTCGGCGAATACGGGACGGGCATCAAGCTCAAGCTGATGATCAACTTCATGGTCGGCGCCAACACCGTGGCGCTCGCCGAAGGCATGCTATTCGGCGCCCAGATGGGCCTCGACCCCGATCTGATGATCGATATCGTGGGCCCGAGTGCGGCCGGGTCGACCGTCTTCGGGATGCGCGCGGGCATCATCAAGGATCGGACCTGGCAGCCCTGTGCGGGCCCCAGCAAGCTGTTGTGGAAGGACCTCGACATCGTCGAGGAGCAGGCCGATGCGCTCGGCCTGTCGGCGCCGCTGCTGCGGATCTGCAATGACTATTACAAGAAGATCGCGAAGGCCGGGCGGCTCGAGGATGAGTGCTCGGTTGTTTATGAGATTCTAGAGAGCGAAATTATCGCCTGAGCCGGGCGACGATTGCGTCGAACAGCGCGCCGGGCTCCTGGTCGAGGAAGTCCGCGTCGGCCGCCTCGAGAACTTCGTCGATCCTCCGGGAAATGAGGCCCTGGGCCTGGTAGCGTGCGCGGGCGTGGCGTGCCGTCGCGACATCCTTATGGTCGGCCCGCCAGGCCGCGTGGTTGGTGATCGCCTCGTCGAGCGCGGCAAAGCCATTCGGATCGTCGCGTGATGTCATGATGACGGGCGGTGTCCAGCCGTCAGCGCTCTGATGGTCGGCAACCTGTTCGATCTCGGCGGCCATCAACTCGGCGCCCGGCAGGTCTGCCTTGTTCACCACATAGATGTCGGCCATTTCGAGAATACCGGCCTTCATCGCCTGGATCGCATCCCCGGAGTGGGGCACCAGGATGAGCACGACCGTGTCCACCAGCGTCCGGATCGTGTACTCGGCCTGTCCGACCCCGACCGTCTCGAGGATGATCTCGCCGAACCCGTGCCCTTCCATGGCGTTGAGCAGATCGGCGGTGTTGTCCGCCAGGCCGTCATGGGCGCGGCGGCTCGGGATCGAGCGGATGAAGATATCCGGGTCATCGGCGATGGCATCCATGCGGATACGGTCGCCCAGGATCGAGCCCTGGGACACCGGGCTCGACGGATCGATTGCCAGCACCGCGACTTTACGATCAGCGCGTTTTCGGAGATTGGCGAGCCTGGCTATCAGCGAACTTTTTCCAGCCCCCGGTGCGCCCGTGATGCCAATGCGTGGCAGGTTCCCGGTCGGCAAGGCGCCCTGCTGCGCCAGGGTCTCGGAAACATCGGCGTTGGCGATGCGGGTCAGGGCGCGGCTGAGGTTTCGCCTTGGATTGAGGGACTCTCCGCTCATTTGGCAGCGGCGGCCGGCGGGGCGCCCAGAATTTCGTCGGTATGCTCGCCCAATTGCGGCGGCAACCCGTAGCGGGGCGGATGATCGGCCATCTTGATCGGGTTGCCCACCACACGCAGTGCGCCGTCGGGTGTGGGGATCACAGCGATCATCTCGCGCGCGGCGGCCATGTCTCCGTCGAGTGCACGGTCGAGGGTCTCGACGCCAGAGACCACCAGGCCTTCATTGCCAAGGGTTTCGACCCAATGCGCCGTGGTTTGCGATTTCATAAGTTCGCCGACGGCATCGATCACGGCGGCGCGGTTGTCCGAGCGTGCGTTCATGGTCGCGAATTTCGGGTCGGTGGCGCGCTCGCTCCAGCCGACCACGGCGCAGAATTTCTTCCAGAATTTGTCGGTCGAGACGAACAGCATCAGGAAGCCGTCGCTGGTCTCGAAGACCTGGGCCGGGACCATGTAGGGATGTGCGCTCTGTGATGTTCGCTGGGGAACGATCCCGTGGTTGAGGTAGCCCGAGGCCAGATAGTTGAGCTGTGACAGCATGGTGTCGAACAGAGACACGTCGACCTGGCCGCCCTTACCCTCGATGATCTTCGCCAGCAGGCCGATCGCGCCCATCATGCCGGTCGAGTTGTCGACGGCCGAATATCCGGCCTTCGTCGGCGGTGTGCCCGGGTCGCCGGTCAGGGTCATCACGCCGGTGAGCGCCTGGACGATGTAGTCGTAGGCGGGTTTGTCGGCATAGGGCCCGTCCAGCCCGAACCCGGTGAGGGCGAGACAGACGAGGCTCGGATTGTGCGTTCTCAGATCGTCGTAGGTCAGACCGAAGCGCCGGATGGTGGCTGGCCGCAGATTGGTGATCAGACCCTGGGCGCCGGCCGCGAGTGTGCCGAGCTGCGTCTGGCCGGCGGGCGTGTTCAGGTCGAGGACGATCGAGCGTTTGTTGCGGTTGAGGCTTGCGAAGTAGTCGTTATACGGCCCGGTGAACTGCTTGGTGATGTTGCGGGCCATGTCGCCGCCCGGCGGCTCGACCTTGATCACGTCGGCGCCCAGGTCGCCCAGGATCATGCTGCAGAACGGGCCTGCGAGGACATGCGCGACCTCGATGATCCGAACGCCGGCGAGAGGGCCGCCGGTCAAGCGCCCAGATCCGCTTCGATGGCCGCCACGACAGCATCGATGGTCATTTCGGCCGTGAAAATCCCGCGCGCACCGGCGTGGCGCAGTTCGTCATGATCCTCACTGGGGATCGTGCCGCCGACGAACAGGTGAATATCGCCTGCGTCGAGTTCCGCCAGGCAGCGCACGGTCTCTTCGACGAGTTCCTTGTGGCTGCCCGACAGGATCGACAAGCCGACGGCGTCCACATCCTCGTCCACGGCGACCCGCGCGATATAGTCCGGGCTGCGGCGCAGGCCGGTGTAGATCACATCGGCACCCGCGTCGCGCAGCGCCAGGGCGATGATTTTCGCGCCGACATCGTGCCCGTCGAGGCCCGGTTTTGCGATCAGAATGCGTTTTCCGTTCAGGCTCATATTCGTCGGTCCTAAAGCCGTACCGGCTCTTCAAATTCGCCCCATTGCGTCTTCAGGGTCGCCACCATCTCGCCGACGGTGGCGTAGGCGTGGCAGCAATCGATCAGATACGGCATGAGGTTCTCGTCATCCTTGGCGGCGGCGGCTTCCAGGGCGGAGAGGGATGACGCGACGGCGTCGTTGTCGCGGCTGTCGCGGACCTTTTCGAACTTCTCAATGACCCGCGCTGATGCTTGCGGGTCGAGTTTGAACAGTTCGGCAACGCCGTCTTTCTGGTCTTCGCGGCGGAAGTAATTCTGCCCGACGATGACGGTCTCGCCGCTGTCCACCTTGCGTTTCCGCTCGGCCGCGCGATGGGCGATCTTGAGCTGCAACCAGCCGTCTTCGACGGCCTTGGTGACGCCGCCATAGGCCTCGATCTCGTCGATGACCTTCATGACTTCTTCTTCCATCCGGTCGGTCAGCCATTCGACATAGTAGCTGCCGCCGAGCGGGTCGACCGTGCGGGCGATGCCGGATTCATGGGCGACGATCTGCTGGGTGCGGACCGCGATCTCGGCCGAGTGTTCGGTCGGGATCTGATAGGCCTCGTCGAATGCGGCCGTGAAGATCGACTGCGCACCGCCCATGACGGCGGCCATGTTTTCGGTGCCGACACGAACCACGTTGTTGTCGGGTTGCGCGCCGACCAGAGACGAGCCCCCGCACACGACACCGAAACGGAACATCAGGGCCTTGGGGTCCTTCACGCCGTAGCGTTCGGTCAGGAGTTTCGCCCAAAGCCGCCGGCCTGCACGGAACTTGCAGACTTCCTCGAAGAAATCCATGTGCACATAGAAGAAGAAGCTGAGGCGACGGGCGAATTTCTCGACATCGCCGCCGCGTCTGATCAACTCGTCGATGTAGGCGAGGCCGTTGGCCAGCGTGTAGCCCATCTCCTCGACCGCCGTGCAGCCGGCGTCGCGGACATGGGCGCCGGCGATGCTGATCGCGTTGAACCGCGGCGTCTGGTCGTAGGAGAACAGGATCGTGTCGGCGATCAACCGCATCGACGGGCGCACCGGGAAGATCCAGGTGCCGCGGGCCACATATTCCTTGAGGATGTCGTTCTGGATCGTGCCGGTGAGTTTCTCGCGAGGTACGCCCTTCTTGTCGGCGACGGCGCAATACATCGCGTAGATGATCGACGCGGTGCCGTTGATCGTGAACGAGGTGGATATCCCTGCCAGATCGATCCCATCGAACAGGATTTCGGCCTCGGCGAGGTTCGAAAGGGAAACGCCGACCTTGCCGACCTCGGTCTTCGCGATCGAATCGGTTGGGTCGTAGCCGCACTGGGTGGGCAGGTCGAGCGCGACCGACAGGCCTGTCTGGCCCTGATCGAGCAGGAAGCGGTAACGCTCATTCGATTCCTCGGCCGTACCGAAACCTGAATACTGGCGGATGGTCCACATCCGGCCGCGAAAGCCATCGGGGAAGATGCCGCGGGTGAACGGATACTCGCCCGGCATTTCCGGTTCGCGGTCCGCCACCATGTCCGCGGTTACGACCTGGGGCACCTCGATTCCCGACGGGGTCGCGGTCGTGGGCTTTGTTGGCGGTTCGCGCGGCGGCTCGGCGTCGTCTTTCGCCGCGATGGATTTGTCGGTCATCGGGTCAGCCCTTCTTGGCGGGAAGCACCTTTTCGGCGGCCTCCCAGTGATCGTCGTGTACCCAGGTCTTTACGAACATACCCGTCTCAATCTCCTGCATTTCCGCGCGGGTGTCCCCGCGGCGGTGTGCGTCGCTGACGGCCTTGAAGGCGCGCATGGATTGGGGCTTCTGTTTGCGGATCGGTGCGAGGAAGGTTTCGATCGTATCGTCGAAATTCTCACCGTCTGCGCCGACCGCGTCGTACAGGCCGATCTCCAGCGCCTTTGCCGGGTCCAGCATCTCGCCAGTGCTCATCAGCCGGAGCCCGCGTGCGCGGCCGACCAGGTCGAGCAGATCCGGGCCGCCGCCCCAGGCTGTGGCAAGCGCCAGGCGGCCCTGGACGAAGCCGATGCGCGCGTGGTTCGCCGCGACGCGGAAGTCGCAAGACACGGCCAACTCGGCGCCGCCGCCAAATGCGTTGCCGTTCAGGCCCGCGATGACCGGGACCGGGAAGTCCCGAATGGCATTGAAGGCGGTCTTGGCGTCGCGTGCCATGGTCTCGGCCTCGCCTGCGGTCCGCAGGGCGGCCAACTCGCGCAGGTCGCCGCCGGCGGCGAAGGTCTTCTCGCCCGCGCCGCGCAGTACGGCTGCCACGAGTGCATCGTCTTTGGCTGCCGCGCGAAAGGTCTCGCCGATCGTGTCGATGATCGAAATTGCCAGCGCGTTGTGTTTCTCCACCCGGTTGATGGTCACATACAGGACGCGCTCGCGCGTTTCGCTCAGGATATGTACGTCGCTCATACCAATACTTTCGTCACGGGACACACTGGGGTGGACGGCGAGGATCGTTAGCCCTCGTCCATCTCCGCCGTGCGGTAGATGTAGTTGCCATCCATATAGGTGATGAAGAAGTCGTGGAACGACATCGGCTCGTATTTCGGCGTCTCACCCGGCTTGATGCAGGACGGGAACGGTTCGGCCACGGTCTCATCATTGCAGTTGTAGAAGAATGTCAGCGCGTAACGGTCTTTCAACGGCGGCACAACGCGATGTGGCGTGGCGATGAACCGGCCATTGGTCCAGCGGTTGAAGAATTCGCCGGTGTTGACGACGATCGCGCCGCGCAGGGGCTCGATCTCCATCCATTTGCCCGACGGTGCCATGACCTGCAGGCCGGCGACATCCATCAGCGGCAGATAGGTCATCGAGCTGTGGTCTGAATGGGGGGACAGCGAAAATTGTCCTTCTTCGGCCTCGACAGGCGGATACCAGGCGCAGCGATTGTAATATTCCGGGTGCGAGAACTTCTCGTCGAAGTAATCCGCCGGCAGCTCGAGCGCGCGGGCATAGGCCGGCAGCATCCGCGTCGCCAGCACGGCCATGGTCTCCTGATACTCCAGCAGCGTCGTGCGGAATTCGGGCAGTTCTTCGGGCCACTGATTGAGATTGCGGTGGCGGGTGTTGGCCTTGACCTTCGGGTCATCGGCGGTCCGCTCGCGCATGAACGCCCAGGCCTCGTTGAGGTCCTTCTTTTCGTTCTTCGCGATTTTCGACCAGCGCAGGATCAGCGATTTGTTGGGGATGAAGCCCTGGTGATGGAAGTCCACCCGATACTTCATCTTGGTTTCGTCGGAAAGCGTGAACAGCTCCGCGATCTGATCGAAGCTGCGGTCGATCAGGCCCTGATCGATCCCGTGATTGACGATGCAGTAGAAGCCGAGGCTTTCCTGAATTGCCCGCAGGTCAGTTGCAAACTGCTCCAGCGCTGCGACATCGCCCGACAGGAAGTCGCTGACATCGATGATCGGAATGCGCTCTTCGGCGATGCATTCCGCCACGTTGGCGGAAACCTGGAGTTCGGATTCGGCTGCAACGGACATTTGAGCCTCCATCTATTTGCGTTCGGGCACCCCACGCCGGTTTGGCGGCGCGGGGCATGCTCGAACTCGTTTTTCGGCTGTTTACTGTGCGGCGGCGGCTGGCTCCTCGTCGGGAACGAGGCCCGCGAGGGCCGGCATGACCTTGTTGGCGAACAGCTCCATGTTGTCGTACCAAACTTGGTGCGGCTCGTAGGTGTACTGGATCTGCAGCACCGTCCCGAAGCCGCCAACGTCGTCGTAGAGCTTGCTCAGCTTCTCGGCGACGGTGTCGGGGCTGCCGACAACCCAGATGTTGTCGCAGACATATTCCGCCGTCAGCGCCTCGTCGGGCATGTCCGGATCTCCCTTGTAGAGACCCGTAGCCCCGAGCGATTTCAGGACGTTGAACATGTAGTTGGTATAGGCATGTCCGATCGGGCCGTTCAGCACATGGTCGCGTGCTTCCTGGTCCGTTTTGCCAACGAAAACTTCACGGGCAATGCGCCATTCACTTCGGCGTGGCGGTGGCCGGCCGGTCGATGCCGCCCCCTTGCACACTGCGTCCCAATGGGTGTTCAGGTTGACCGCCGGGAGGTAGTTGATGCTCATCGGAATCCAGCCGTTGGCACCCGCCGTAAACAGCGATTCCGACGACTTGTGCAATCCTGAAACCGCGATCGGCGGATGCGGGTCCTGGTAGGGCCGAATGTGATGACCCAGCGGCACCTGCGGCATCGGCTCCGGCACCTTGAACTGCCAGAACTCGCCGTTGTGTTCGAACGGCTCGTCTTCGGTCCACAGGCGCTTGATCACGTCGATAGATTCGCGCATGCGCGCGCGATGCTCGCCTTCCTTGTAATCGATATCCCAAAAATGGAAATCGGTCGGGGCGCCACCGGCGCCGATGCCGAAGTTCAGGCGGCCTTTCGACAGATGGTCGAGATAGGCGATACGCAATGCCACCTGACGGGGATCGTGCATGGGCAACAACACGATGCCGGTGCCGATGCGGATATTCTCGGTGCGCGCGAACACGGATGCGGCGAAGAGGTCAGTGGCGGGAATCGGCTCCCACGGGATGGTGTAGTGCTCACCCATCCAGCCTTCGGTGTAGCCGAGCTTATCGCCCATCACGAAGGTTTCGATATCCTGGTGGTATTCCTTGGTGACGTCCCCGCCGGGCGGACGAAGCGGCATTGCAAACATTCCGTATTTCATTGTTTGTGTCTCCCTATGATCCGGGCCCCGGGCGGCGTGGCACCGCTCTCATTGCTGGCTGTGTTCATTCTACGCGTAGGGCGTTGGCGGGAGTCAATCACGTTCCATCAATTGAATTATGTTTCGCCTACGTGAAAAGTTGTCGGCGCGGCGGTTAGACCCTATCGTCGCGCAGGACCTGGGGGAGACGACCATGCTGATTGGCAAAAAGGGTGAGGCGAAAACCGCCATCGAAACGGCGGATTCGAGCTCGATCACGGTGCGCGGGAAGGATCTGTGCAACGAGATCATGGGGCACGCCTCGATCGCCGAGTTTTTCTATTTTCATCTCACGGGGCGGCAGCCCAATGCGGATCAGGCGTTCTTCATGGACGTCCTGGTGGTGGCGTTGGCCGAGCACGGCCTGACGCCGAGCGTACAGGCCGCGCGGATGACCCTGGCGGCGGCGCCTGAGGCGCTCCAGGGGGCGGTTGCCGCGGGCCTTCTCGGGGTCGGCTCCGTCATTCTGGGCAGCGCGGATGTGTGCGGCGAAATGCTCGACGATGCCGCGACACGCATCGAAGGCGGAGAGAGCCCCGAGGCGGCGGCGCTGGCGATTGCGCGCGAGCACAAGGACGCGGGCAAATTCATTTCCGGGTTCGGGCATCCCATTCACCACCCGGTCGATCCTCGCGCGGTCCGTATCCTGGAGCTGGCCGATGAACGCGGCGTCTCCGGGCGCCATGTGGACGCGTTGCGCGCGTTTCCAGACGCCGTTGCCGAAGTCTGGGGCAAGCCCCTTCCCATGAACCTCCAGGGGCCAATGGCGGCGGTGCTGCTCGACCTCGGTTTCCCCAAGGCGGCGATCCGCGGCATTCCCATTCTGGCCCGTACCGTTGGCCTGCTCGGTCACCTGAATGAGGAAATGGAACGTCCGATCGGCTTTCTTCTGGCCCATCATGGCGAAGAGGCCATCACCTATGACGGGGACTAGGGCGTATGCCCTCAACAGAGCTCTTTGACCCGGAAGCCGAGACCAGAGACCTGGCGGACCAGAAGCGCCTGGACGAGCCCGTCTATCGCAAGCAGATCGCGTATTTGTTCGAACGGTCTGAGTTCTATCGTGACAAGTTCAAGGCGGCGGGTTTCAAGACCCCGGAATCCGTCGGCGGGCTGGATGAACTGCGGCACCTGCCGTTCACGGTCAAAGACGAGTTGCGGGCCAGTCAGGCCGAGCATCTGCCGCTGGGCAAGCAGCTCGCGGCTCCGCTTGATGACGTGGTTCGCATCTACTCGACCAGCGGCACATCGGGCACGCCGCTCTATATCCCGGTGACCCAGGGCGACCTCAAGCGCTGGATCCACGCGTCCAACCGGAGCTATTTCGCCGCCGGCATCCGGCCCCATCACCGGGTTGTCACCACATACAATTCCGGCCCATTCGTGGCGGGTGCGGTGCACGAATCCATGATTGCGCTGGGCGTGCGCATGGTGCCCGTGGGCAGCGGCAACACCGAGCGGCTCCTGACCGCGCTGGAACGCTTTCAGGTACAGGCCATGCCCGGGACGCCGTCGTATTTTCTCTATATCGCGGAGGCCGCGCGCGCGCGCGGGATCGACCCCCGTGCCTGCGGGCTCGAAACTCTCGTGGCCGGCGGCGAGCCGGGCGGGGGCGAGCCGGACGTCCGCGCGCAGATCGAGGAGGCCTTCGACGCCAAGGTGCACGAAGTGCTCGGGCTCGGTGAGATGTCGATTTCTATGTTCGGCGAGGGGCCGGAACAGGACGGCATGAACTTCCTCGCCCGCGACTACATCCATATGGAGCTGATCGACCCGGAAACGGAAGAGCCGCTTCCCTTCGAGGATGGCGTCCAGGGCGAGCCGGTCTATACCCATTTGCAGCAGGAGGCGGCGCCGCTGCTGCGTTTTCGGTCACGCGACCATGTCACGGTGCGCATGGGACCGGTCGACAGCGGGCGCACGGGCCCGCGCATTCGGTGCATCGGACGGACGGACGATATGCTTATCGTGCGCGGGGTGAACGTCTTCCCGAGCGCCGTTCGTGAGGTGGTGAACACGTTCCGCCCGGATGTGAGCGGTATCATGCTGGTGCGCCCGACCAAACGCGGCGTACAGCAATTGCCGCCGCTGCCGGTACATATCGAGGCGGCCGAGGGCAGCGCGCCGGGCGCGGGCCTTGGCGAGGCCATCGAGAAGGCCATTCGTGACGCTCTGATCGTCACGACAAAGGTCGAGATCGTGCCGTTCGGCAGCCTGCCGCGCACGGACTACAAGACCCGGCTGGTGGACTATTCCGACGCGGAGTCCTGATTGCTGATCAGGCGAGGTCCGGGTTCAGCGTGTATTCAGCGACGACCTGCCCGCTGGCCAGGACATGACCTTCCATCGCGGCCAGTGCCTCGGTGCCACCGAAGACGCCGGTGAGCCCCAGCGTCTCGACATCGAGCGCGTACACCGTGAAGACGTATTCGTGCATGATTTCGTCGTTCCAGGGCGGGGCCGGCCCGTCATAGCCGCCATAGTCGCCGGCCATGTCGGGGTTCGACGCCATGAACATGCCGAAATTATTGGCGCCGCGAACGCCATGCGCAGACGGGCCCGTGGCCTTGCCTTTGGGCACGACCGCATCGGACTCGGCGCCCTTCGGCAGGCTGGTCGTAGCCGCCGGGATATCCACCAGGACCCAGTGCATGAAGTCCATCCGCGCGAGGTCGGCGGGGATTGTCCGGCCTTCCTGGTTCGCGTCGTCGAAGACCGTCGGGACGCTGCGATCATGCATGATGACCGCATAGGATCTGGTGCCGTCCGGGCCGCTGCTCCAGCTCACCGCCGGGCTGATATTCGCACCGAAGGTGAAGGGCACGTCGTCCGTGCGGATGCCGAACGCAAACTCTTCGGGTATGCGTTGGCCGGCAGCGATGCCGTCGATGCTGAGATTGAGATCCGTCATGATTCCTCCCCATGAACCTGGTCATGCAAGGCATGAAGCTTAGCATGCGCGGAGAGGCTGAGAAGACCGGCCTGGTGGCGCTAGAAGTTCGCTGACAGGCTGATCGCTCCGAACCTGTCTGCCTGGCGTTGACCCTCGAATTCCCGGGTCCGGAAGATCTGGGTGACGGCCAGACGCACGCCCTTGTAGATAAACGCGAGACCAAGCTGTGCGTCGCCGACGAATCGTTCCTTGTCGACACTGTGACTGCTGGAGAAGGTGTTTCCGTCGAGGAATATGTCATGGATGACAGCGCGTCCCTGAACGCCGGCGAACGCATACCAGGCGAGGCTCGATCGTTTCTCGACCGCCGCGAGACCGCTGAGGGACGGGCGGATCAGCGGCGGGCCGTAATCGACATCCAGATTCTGTCCAATCCGGAGGATCGCACCGGCGCTGCCAAAGGTCATCACATTGCCGACGCTGCCCCCGACATGGGGGATGGCGCCGGCCTCAAGGCCAAACAGGTTCCAGGCATCCGGCCGCCAGCGCCGCTCGCCGATCAGCATCACACCCGGTTCATTGTCGAGTTGATGGCCCCAGCCGTTGGAACGGCCGACATTGATCAGGTCGTGGACGCCGTTCTGCACCTGTCGGCCCAACGCCCAGGGGCCGACAATCCCGAGATTGAGTTCAACCGTGTCGAGTGTGTCGGTTGCAGAGGATGCCGGGTCGCGCTTGGTCTCGGCATGAACGGATATGGCGCCATACAACCAGCCGGCATAGGGCCGATCATCGGTCACCAGGTCCGAGGTGGCGGTGTTCTCGGGCGTGAAGATGCTCTGCCCGAACGCGGCGCCGATCCGGCCCTGCTTCAGGCTCGCGAAGGGGTAGATCGTCTCCAGCACATCCTTGACCCAGGCAGGATCATTGTCGCGTGCGCCTGAGACCCAGGATAGCCGGAAACCGTTGGTGTAATGGCGGTCGGTTCTGGCGATCCGGTCGTTTTCCCACTGAACGCTGTAGGTGTCTTTCGGCTCTTGGGCCCACGACGGGGTGATCGCGAGCGGCCAGGCGCAAAGCCCCAGAAGGATCGCGGCAGTGCGCATCAGTCCTGCAGGCGAGAGACGGCGAAGGGGTTGAACCGGGTCTCCCGGTCATAATGATCGATCCCCTCGGATCGTTTCAGCCAGTTGATGACGATATAGGTAATCGGCGTCGCCAGTATCTCGTAGCCGATTTTTGCAATCGCCAGAACCGCGATGGTTGTGAGCAGGACCTTGGGCGGCAAGATGCCCCAGAACGCGATGGTGATGAACACGCTGGAATCCAGGGCTTGTCCGACAATCGATGAACCGATGGTCCGCAGCCAGAGCATCCGCCCTCCGGTCGCGACCTTGAGGCGCGCCAGGATATAGGAGTTGGCAAACTCCCCGATCAGATAGGCCACGAAGGAGGCCGCCAGAATGCGCGGGGTGGCGCCGAGAATCACGTCATAGGCTTCCTGACCCGTCCAGAATCCCGCCGCCGGGAGCACGCCGACAACGGCGAATGACACGACAGCGAACAGATTTGCCGCGAAGCCGAGCCAGATCACCAATCGGACCTTGGCGAAGCCGTAAACTTCGGTCAGAACGTCGCCGATGATGTAGCTGATCGGAAAGATCACGATGGCCCCGGGCAGGACATATCCGTCGATCTCGATCAGTTTGACGGCGGTAATATTCGACACGAGAAGACAAGCGACGAACATGACAGCGATGATGAGGAAACGTGTGGTAAGTCCGGGCATGTCTGGTGAACCAATCGTGGATGGTCGGGCTTCGATGAGGCTAATGGCAGGCCGATATACATGGTGTCAATCAGCGGATGCGCGCGCAGCGGGTGTCCGATGAAGACGGCTGACTTCGATTTCGAGCTTCCCGGTGAGCGGATTGCCCAGCGACCCGCCGAACCGCGTGAATCCGCGCGCCTGCTCGACCTGCGTGACCGCATGTCCGACCATGTTGTGCAGGAGCTGCCGGAGCTGCTTGACCCCGACAGCCTGCTCGTCGTCAATGATACGCGGGTGATCCCGGCGCAACTTGAGGGTCGCCGGGGTGAGGGGCGGATGTCCGTCACCCTGCACAAGCGTCTGACGGACACCGAGTGGCTGTCCTTTGCGCGCCCGGCGAAGCGCCTGAGGCCGGGAGATCGCATTGATTTCGCCGAAGGTTTTTCCGCAGACGTGATCGCGCGCGGCGAGGGTGGCGAGGCGCATTTGCGCTTCGATATGGATCCGGCGGCGTTTCGCGATGCCTTGGCGCAGCACGGTCGGACACCTCTGCCGCCCTATATCAAGCGCGTCGACGGGCCGGACGGACAGGACGCGCATGACTATCAGACCATGTTTGCGGTACGTGAGGGGGCCGTGGCGGCACCGACCGCCGGCCTGCATTTTACGCCCGCGCTCATGGCCTCGCTCGCGTCGGCCGGCATGGAGATCGCGACGGTGACCCTGCATGTTGGTGCCGGGACCTTCCTGCCGGTCACGGTCGAGGATGTGCAGGATCACAAGATGCACGCCGAATTTGGCGAGGTTGATGCGGACACGGCCGCGCGGATCAACGCGGCGCGGGCGGCGGGGCGGCCCGTCGTGTCGATCGGCACCACGGCGCTGCGTGTCCTGGAATCCGCCGTTGATGTAGACGGCCATGTCGCGGCGTTCCGGGGTGATACCCGGCTCTTCTGCGTGCCCGGGTATGAATTTCGCGCCGTGGATCAATTGTTCACGAACTTCCACCTGCCGCGCTCGACATTGTTCATGCTGGTCTGCGCGTTCGCGGGCACGGAGCATATGCGGGCGGCCTATCGCCATGCGGTGGATATGGAATACCGCTTCTTTTCCTACGGCGATGCCACTCTTCTGCGGCGCGCCTGACCCTATAGAAGCGTCGGCAAGTATGAGATGATCGGGCCAACAGCGTTTTGCGTGAAGGGCGCAGTGACATGACAGACGAGATCTATGACGGGCTGACCCAACTCGGCGGACCCTCGGAATTGCCGGCATCGCCGGACGAGGCGAAGCTGGAGCGGGTCCCGAACCCCAAACCGGGGGCCACATATCTGGTCCGTTTCGCGTGTCCGGAATTCACCTCGCTGTGCCCGATCACAGGCCAGCCCGATTTTGCGCATCTCGTCATCGACTATGTGCCCGATGGTTGGCTGGTCGAGAGCAAGTCCCTGAAGCTGTTTCTCGGCTCGTACCGCAACCATGGCGGCTTTCACGAGGCGTGCACGGTCGATATCGGCCAGCGCATCGAGGCGTTGCTCGACCCGGCCTGGCTGCGGATCGGCGGCTACTGGTATCCGCGTGGCGGCATCCCCATCGATGTTTTCTACCAATCGGGTGAGCCGCCTGCGGGGCTCTGGCTGCCCGACCAGGGGGTCGCGCCCTATCGCGGGCGTGGATAGAGGCATATGGCCGATCCGGCGGTTGAACCGGTTTCCGATTTAGGGACCGACCCCGGCGCGCGTATTCGCGCGAAAGCGCGCGCGCTTGGCTTCGATGCCGTCGGCTTCGCGCCCGTCCGGCTGGCCCCCCAAATACGCGAAAACCTGGCGGCGTTTCTGGCGGACGGTCGACACGGCGACATGGACTGGCTGCCGGCCAAGGCCGAGCGCCGCCGTGAGCCGGCGGCGCTGTGGCCCGAAGCACGTTCCGTGATCGCACTCGGCATGGCCTACACACCCGATGCCGAAGCGTTTGCGAGCCTCGATCAGGAGGGAATCGGCCACCTGTCGGTCTATGCGCGCGGTCGCGACTATCACGACGTGGTCAAGAAACGGCTCAAGGCGCTGGGCCGGTGGATCTGCGAGGAGTTTCCCGAAGACGTGAAGGTGTTCGTTGATACCGCCCCGGTGATGGAAAAACCCGTGGCCCAGGCCGCAGGTCTGGGGTGGCAGGGCAAGCACACCAATCTGGTGTCGCGCGAGCATGGCTCGTGGCTGTTTCTGGGGGAGGTGTTCACCACCCTCGAGTTGCCTGACGATACCGAAGAGAAAGACCATTGCGGGTCGTGCCGAGAATGTCTTGATGCGTGCCCGACGGGTGCCTTTCCCGCGCCGTATCAGATCGATGCGCGCCGTTGCATCTCCTACCTCACAATCGAGCATAAGGGCCCGATCGATCGTGAATTGCGTCCGCTGATCGGCAATCGAATCTATGGCTGCGATGATTGCCTGGCCGCCTGCCCGTGGAACAAGTTCGCCGCCGCGGCCCCTGTGACCGAGTTGCGGGCACAACCAGAATTCACAGCGCCGCGCCTCACCGATCTTGCACGGCTCGATGATGGGGAATTCCGTGCATTCTTCTCGAGGACGGCGGTCAAACGCGTCGGACGGGACCGGTTTGTCCGGAACGTATTGATCGCGTTGGGGAATGTCGGGGGCGACGGCGCGGCCGAGGCCGTCGGCGAACGGCTGACGGATGCAAACCCGCTGGTGCGTGGGGCGGCCGTGTGGGCCCTTTCGCGCCTTTTGCCTGCGGGTGCGTTCGCGGACATGCGTACACGCCATATGCCTCGGGAGACCGACAGCCATGTGCTGGACGAGTGGACGGCGACGGAGACTCCCGGCTGAGGGCCGCGCTAGTCTCTTCGGCACGAGATTTGACGGGGAGGGAATGGGATGAGCGTTTCTGTATCGGAATTGGTGCACGAGTTCGTGGCTCTGCACGACAATGAAGTGAACTGGCAGGAGGGCGAGGACGTCAACGAGCTGTTGTCGCTGCCGCCGGGCGTGAAGGTGAAGATCTTCAACTATGACGCGGAGATGCAGCGGGTCGATATGAAGGTCCGCTTCCCGCCGGGCTACGTCGAGCCGGAGCACAGCCACAAGAGCTGGCATTCGATTATGGTACTGGCCGGCCGGATGTGCGTGGCGGGCAAGGATCTGCGCCCGGGTGACTATGTGTTCGGCGGCAACACGCTGCACGGGCCCTATGAGTATCCAGATGGCTGCGAGGTCTTCACCGTGTTCATGGGCGAGGGAACTCAGCACGAGTGGGATGAGGACAAGCATCTCGCCCATCAGAACAGTTGGGATGCCGAGACGGATGCCGGCAAGGACGGGGTCGCCAAGCAGGCGGCCGCGCGATCCGGCAGCAAAGTCAGCGCGGATTGAAGGGCTGTCATGGCGACGTATTTCTTCTATTGCCGGGACAAGCCGGACTCCAGGGGAGGCCGACAGGCGATCGTCGAGGAGCACTGGGCCTTCATGGACGGCTATGCCGACCGGATGGTCGCGCGCGGTCCGACCCTGGCCGACGATGGTGAAACCCCGACCGGCAGCATGCACATGGTCGAGCTTGCCGATGCCGAGGCGGCCCGGGTGTTCGCCTATGAGGAACCCTATGCAAAGGCCGGTGTGTTCGAAGACATCATCGTACGCCGCTGGCGCAATGCGCTTGGGCGCACGATGTGGGATTTCGAAGGCGATCCCGAGAACAACCAGCGGTTCCTTGTGATCGGGCACGGCCGCCCCGGCACCACCGAGGCGCGCGACGGCTTGCTTGAGGCGCATCGTGAATATTTCATCGACGGCGGCTATCTGCCCGGGTTCATCGAGCGTGGCCCGTTGTACAACGACGATGAAACCGAGTGGTTGGGCAGCGCCATGCTGATCGAGTTGCCCGACCGTGGCGCGGTCGAGGAAATGCTGGCCGACGAGCCCTACTGTAAGGCCGGTCTCTACACGAGCGTGGACATTCATCGCTGGCGGTTCGGCGGTCGCCACTAGATCGGCAACAGTTCAATTATTCGAGCGTATGACGAACCGTTGCACCGCGCGCGTGGGCGGCTTACATAGACGCCCCGTCTGCCAACCAACCCTGTTGAGAGTGCGCCGTGAACACCCAGCAATATGTCTATGTCATGAAGGGCCTGACCAAGGCCTTCCCTGGTGGCCGCAAGGTTGTCGAAGATGTCTGGTTGAGCTTCATGCCCGGCGCCAAGATCGGCGTCCTGGGGCTGAACGGTTCCGGCAAATCGACCCTGCTCAAGATCATGGCCGGGCTCGACAAAGAGTTTCAGGGCGAGGCCTGGGCCGCCGACGGATTGAAAATCGGATATCTGCAGCAGGAACCCGAACTCGACGCCGACAAGGATGTAATGGGCAATGTCATGGAGGGCGTTGCCGAGACCAAGGCGCTGCTGGATCGCTTCAACGAGGTGAGCATGCGCTTCGGTGAGGATATTACACCCGAGGAAATGGACGCGCTGATCGCGGAGCAGGCCGAACTGCAGAACGAAATCGATGCGAGCGACGCATGGGAGCTCGACCGCCAGATCGAGATTGCCATGGATGCGCTGCGTTGCCCGGCGGGTGACGCCGATGTCTCGACGCTGTCAGGTGGCGAGCGTCGCCGGGTCGCGCTGTGCCGTCTACTGCTGTCGCGTCCCGACATGCTGTTGCTCGACGAGCCGACCAACCATCTCGATGCCGAATCCGTCGCCTGGCTCGAACGCTTTCTCGAGGACTATTCCGGTACCGTTGTCGCCGTGACCCATGATCGCTACTTCCTTGATAACGTCGCCGGCTGGATTCTCGAGCTGGACCGCGGCAAGGGGTTGCCCTTCGAAGGCAATTACAGCGGCTGGCTCGAGGCGAAAGGGAAACGCCTGGCACAGGAAGAACGCGAGGAATCATCACGCCAGCGCACGATTAAGCAGGAGCTCGAATGGGTGCGTCAGAGCCCGCGGGCGCGTCAGGCCAAGAGCAAATCACGCGTCGATGCCTATGAGAAGCTCGTCGCGGACAGCCAGGACAAGGCGCCGGAGGATCAGCAGATCACGATTCCGCCAGGCCCGCGCCTGGGCGACCTGGTGATTGAAGCCGAGAGCCTCCGCAAGGGGTTCGGCAATCAGCTGCTGATCGACGACCTCAACTTCAAGATGCCGCCGGGCGCGATCGTCGGCGTGATCGGACCGAATGGCGCCGGTAAAACCACCTTCTGTCGCATGGTGACGTCGCAGGACACGCCCGATTCCGGAAACATTCGGATCGGCGACACCGTTGTGATGGGATATGTCGACCAGAGCCGCGACGCGCTGTCCGAGGAAAAGACCGTTTGGGAGGAAATCTCGGAAGGGATCGATGTCATCGAACTCGGCAAGCGCAATGTGCAAAGCCGCGCCTACGTCGCCGGGTTTAACTTCAAGGGTTCGGACCAGCAGAAACCTGTTGGACAGCTGTCCGGTGGTGAGCGCAACCGCGTTCATCTGGCCAAGGTACTGAAGTCGGGCTCCAATTTCCTGATGCTGGATGAGCCGACCAATGATCTGGATGTCGATACGCTGCGCGCGCTAGAGGAAGCCTTGCTCGAATTCCCGGGCTGCGCGATCGTCGTCAGCCATGATCGCTGGTTCCTCGATCGTATCGCGACGCATATCCTCGCCTTCGAGGGCGACAGTGAAGTGGTCTGGTTCGAGGGCAACTACGAGGCCTACACCGAGGACCTGAAGCGCCGTAAGGGCGCAGATGCGGACCGTCCGCACCGGATCAAATACAAGCCACTTCAGCGCTGATTGATATTCTCAGTGACTGTCAGAGACAGCGTCTAGCTGTCCCGCATCTTGCGCAGTCGCGCGAGCAGTGCCGACAGGTTGCGGCCACCGTTGCGGATAACAGAGTTGAACTCATCGCGTTGGGTGTTCGCCATGCTGATGCCTTCGAGCTTCACATCGACGATCTTGATGATTTCGCCCTGGCTCGCAACCCGCCACTCAATTCGCACAGGCGAGGTGGGGCTGGTGAAGAACAGGCTCGAGACCAGGGCCACTTTTTCCGGGCCATTGGTCGGCTCATTTGACGCATTGCGGACCTCGAACGCCTGTCCGGAATAGAGCGAAAACCGGTCGGCCCAGGTGTTGACGATGACGTCCTCGAAAAGGACCAGATATTCCTCGCGCTCCTGCTTGGACGCGCTGCGCCAGTACCGGCCCAGTGCGAAGCGGGCAATCCCGTCCACCGCGAACCCTTCGCGGAACAGGTTCCGGAACTGGGTGCGACGTTCTTGGCCGGATATATCGGTATCGGTCAGGGTCGAAATGGCCCGCTCCGAGAGAGTCTTGATGAATGATACGGACGCGTCCAGATGCTGATCTGCCCGCGCCGCAGGCGCGGCGAAGAGCAAAGCGACAACAATGACGAACGCCGGGGTGAAGCGCGCGATCACCTGATCTAGCCCTACTGGCCCGACGCGGTTTCTTTAGCGCCCGAATCTTCGTCCAAATCCAGACCGAGTGTCGGGGCAGGCTGGACGGGAACGGACCCGCCATTGCGGACCTGGTCTTCGCGCTGTTGCCGGTAGAGGCTGCGAACAGCGGCGTAGTAATCGAGTGAGTTGCGCTGCAGATCGCGAACCTGGTCGATATTGTTGGAGCGCCGCACGATGGCATTGCCGGTCGCACGACCGATTGTCACCGGAGTGTCGGTGACCCAACCAACCGGGTCGAAGAAGAAATCGCCAATCGTACCGAATGTGTCACGCAAAGAAGACGGGCCAATCAGCGGCAACATCACATACGGGCCCTGTTCGAAGCCCCACACGGCGAGGGTCTGACCGGCGTCTTCGAAGACGGGTTGCTTGTCAGGCATCGTGTTGCCGAGAAGGAATGTGGGCAGCGCGGTGAAGAAGCGCGTCGCGGCCATATTTGCCCGCTCCATGTCGCCCTGCAGAAGAGAGTGCAGGAAACTCAGGGGCATGAAGAGATTGGTTATGAAATTCTCGATCGGCGGCTTGAGTTCATTGGGAAACAAATCCCTGTAGGTGACGGCCGTCGGCTGCAGCACCAGCTGATCCACCGCAACATTCGCTGCGAAGACCAAGCGGTTGGCAGGTTCGAACGGATCGTTCGCCTTTTCGAATTCTGCCATGGCTTCTTTGTCATCGCTCGGCGGAATAGCACACGCCGTCAGCGCGCCCATCAGCAGCGCAGCGAACAAAAAGCGGGAAGGTTTAAGGTCGGTGATTGTTTTCAACATTATCTCTCGTCCACATCGCAAGTCCGGCTCCCTTACCCAGGAAAACAGCCAGTTGCGTGACCTGCACACAAAACCACCGCCACATCATGCCCTGATGCCCTTGCGAGAACCTTAACGCGCCGCCCCCACGGCACGCCTCGGTCTGGTCGTGTGATTAATTTGCTACCACAGCCCTTGGGGCAGCGCCACACGGAAAGCAAGCGGTCAGGGTGGTGTCGGGAACATTGTTGCAGAATAGATACACTTTATGGATACGAATCGGGCACAACCGTGAGATTTCACTGGAAAACATAAAGGTATAAATATATGTTTATGTCAATGGTCGGCCGAATCGAGAAGGTCGGTACCGATTCGTGCCCCCTCGGAACGGGGAATTGTTTCAACCGGAATACGAGAGATCGCCAGTACCGCCATGGACCAAGTCCTTGCACTCTTGCGTGCGGCCGGAGAGCCGAACCGCCTTCGTATCCTGGCCTTGTGCGCCCATGGTGACCTGACCGTCAGTGAACTGACGCGGATTCTGGGAGAGAGTCAGCCCAGCGTCTCCCGCCATTTGAAACTCCTTTGCAATGCCGGACTGCTCGAACGTCTCCAGGAAGGCAGCTGGGCGTTCTTCCATCTGGCGTCCGGAACACCGATCGCCGATATTCTGCGATCTTTGATAGACCAAATTGACGACGCGGACGGCCTTGTTGCCCAGGACCGTCGACGCCTCGACGAAATCAAGGATGGCCGGGCAAAGCTGGCCGAAGCCTATTTTCGGGAAGCCGCCGGTTCGTGGGACCAAATTCGCGCGTTGCACGTCGATGAGGGCGTGGTCGAGAATGCGATTCAGGATCTGCTGGCGGGCGAAACGCACGACTCCCTCCTGGATATCGGGACCGGCACCGGTCGCATGCTGCAGCTCTTGAGTGATCGGGTGCGTGTGGCCGTGGGCGTGGACCAGTCCCGTGACATGCTTGCCGTAGCCCGCACCAACCTGTCGGCGGCGCGCTACCGCAATTGCAACGTCCGCCAAGCCGATATGTACCAGCTGCCGTTCGATGACCAGTCTTTCGATCTCGTGATCCTGCACATGGTCCTGCATTTTGCCGATGAGCCCGGCGACGCGATCCGGGAAGCGGCGCGGGTTCTCAAGCCGGGTGGCGCTTTCGTGGTGGTGGATTTTGCGCCCCACGCGATGGAGGAATTGCGCGACCAGCACGCCCATCGGCGGCTCGGCTTTCGGACAGAAGAGGTTGGCCGCTGGGTGGCCGACCATGGTTTGCAAACAATCGACGTTCGCACCCTGCCGGGTAATTCCCTCGACGTCACAATCTGGAAAACCCGACGGCCCGCCGATGTGCAATCGATTGGCACGCCGATCCGTCCACGCGCCAGCGCCTAGGAATATTCATGGCATCCGACACAAACAATTTCGAACCGGCGCCTGCGGCCCGCGCGCTTTCTGTCAGTTTCGAGTTCTTCCCGCCGAAGACGCCGGAGATGGAGGTGTCGTTGTGGAACACGGTGTGTGATCTGGCACCGATCAACCCGTCTTTTATCTCTGTGACCTACGGCGCGGGCGGCTCGACACGTGAGCGGACCCACGCAACCGTTTCCCGGATTGTCAACGAGGCGGGACTGACGGCGGCGGCGCATTTGACATGTGTGGATGCCACACGCGCCGAGATCGAGAGTGTCGCGCGGGACTACTGGGCCGCGGGTGTCCGGCATATTGTTGCCCTGCGCGGTGATCCCCCGGAAGGTGAAACGGGCTACATCCCGCATCCCGACGGCTATGCGTACGCTGCGGACCTCGTCGCAGGGCTGCAAACGGTCGCGCCGTTCGAGATATCGGTGGCCGCCTATCCCGAAACCCACCCCGAGGCACCCAGTGCCGATTTCGATATCGACAATCTGAAGCGCAAGGCCGACGCGGGTGCAGCCCGCGCCATCACCCAGTTCTTCTTCGACAATGGCGCGTTTCTGCGCTTTCGCGACCGGGTCGCGGCGGCTGGAATCGATATTCCCCTGATCCCCGGCATCATGCCGGTCGGCAACTTCAAGAGCATGATGCGTTTCTCGGCGATGTGTGGCGCGAGTGTGCCGAACTGGCTGGCCGAGGCCTATGACGGGTTGGACGACGACCCTGCGGGCCGGGTCGAGGTCGGCACGCGCATCGCGAGCGAGCAATGCCTCGAGCTCCGTGACCACGGGATCGACGACTTCCACTTCTACACATTGAACCGCGCGGACATGACCCATGCGATTTGCCGCAATCTGGGCATATCCACTGCCGGTTCGGAGACCCAGGCATCATGATTCAGGCACGGACCAAGAAGGCCCTCGCAGATGAGCTGACCGAGCGAATTGTCGTCCTCGACGGGGCGATGGGGACGGAGATTCAGGCGTTGAAGCTCGTGTCCGCCGACTACCATGGCAAGCATTTCGAAGGCCTCGGCAATGATCTGACGGGGAACAATGACATTCTCAACCTGACGGCGCCGGATGCCATCCGCGAGATTCATCTGAGCTACCTGGCCGCCGGCGCCGACATCGTGACGACCAACACATTCAATGCGACGACGGTCTCTCAGGCCGACTACGCCATGGAAGAGTATGTGGTCGAGATCAATTCCGAAGGGGCACGTCTGGCCCATGAGGCATGTGACCAGGCGATGGAGCGCGAGCCGGGACGCACCTGTTGGGTGGCCGGTGCGATCGGGCCGACCAACAAGACCACCTCGATCTCACCCGACGTCAACGACCCGGGATTTCGTGCGATCGATTTCGACACGCTCAAGGACTCCTACAAGCAAGCGGCGCGCGCGCTTCTGGTGGGCGGCGTCGATCTGTTTCTCATCGAGACGATCTTCGACACGCTGAACGCCAAGGCCTGCATCTTCGGGCTCGAGGAATTGTTTGAGGAAACCCAGGAGCGCCGTCCGATATTGATCTCAGGCACGATCACGGACCTGTCGGGCCGGACCCTGACCGGGCAGACACCCGAGGCCTTCTGGAATTCGGTCCGCCATGCCAACCCGCTGACCATCGGGCTGAATTGCTCCATGGGCGCCGAGGGAATGCGGCCCTATCTCGTCGAGCTGTCGCGTGTCGCGGATGCCTTCATCTGCGCCTATCCCAACGCCGGGCTGCCGAACGAATTCGGAGAATATGATGAGGAAGCCGACCAGACGGCCGGCTTCGTGCGTGAGTGGGCTCAGGACGGACTGCTGAATATCGTCGGCGGCTGCTGCGGCACCACGCCGGCCCACATTGCGGCAATTCGCAAGGCGGTGGATGGACTGCCGCCGCGTCTGGCGCCCGAACGTCCGGCGGCGATGCGCCTGTCCGGCCTTGAGCCCTTCACGGTTGCGACGGGGGATGCGGCATGAGCGCGGTCGGCAGCCAGTTCGTCAATATCGGAGAACGGACGAATGTCACCGGGTCGGCGCGGTTTCGCGAACTGATCACGGCAGGCGACTACGACACGGCGCTGGAGGTCGCGCGCCAGCAGGTCGAGAACGGTGCCCAGATCATCGATGTGAACATGGATGAGGGGATGCTCGATTCCGAGGCGGCGATGGTGCGCTTCCTCAACCTGATCGCCGCCGAGCCTGACATCTCACGGGTGCCCGTGATGATCGATTCTTCGAAATGGTCGGTGATCGAGGCGGGGCTCAAATGCGTGCAGGGCAAGGCGATCGTGAACTCGATCAGCCTCAAGGAGGGCGAGGAGCCGTTCTTTGAGCAGGCAAGCAAGATCCGCCGCTACGGCGCTGCGGCCGTGGTTATGGCGTTCGACGAGGACGGTCAGGCCGACACGGCCGACCGCAAGTTCGATATTTGCGCCCGGTCCTACAAGTTTCTTACTGAAGAGGTCGGGTTGCCGGCCGAGGACATCATCTTCGACCCGAACATCTTCGCTGTCGCGACGGGCATCGAAGAGCATAACGAATACGCCATCGCGTTCATCGAGGCGACGAAGCGCATTCGTGCCGAGTTGCCCCATGCCCATGTCTCGGGCGGTGTCTCGAACCTGTCCTTCTCGTTCCGCGGCAACAATGCGGTGCGCGAGGCGATGCACGCCGCATTCCTGTATCACGCCATTCGCGCCGGCATGGACATGGGCATCGTCAATGCCGGCCAGATCATGGTCTATGACGATATTCCCGCCGATCTGCTGGAGCGGATCGAGGATGTGTTGTTCAACCGGCGTCCGGACTCGACCGATCGGCTGCTCGAGGTCGCGGACGGGCATCGCGACAGCGGTGCGGCGGCAGCCGAGAAGAACCTCGAATGGCGTGAGGGCAACGTCAACGAGCGGATCGAATACGCACTGGTGCACGGCATCGCCGACTTCGTGGTCGAGGACGCCGAAGAGGCCCGCCAGGCGGTCGAGCGTCCGTTGCATGTGATCGAAGGCCCGCTGATGGACGGCATGAACGTGGTCGGCGACCTGTTCGGCGCGGGCAAGATGTTTCTGCCCCAGGTGGTGAAGAGCGCCCGGGTGATGAAGCAGGCTGTGGCCCATCTCACGCCGTTCATGGAAGAAGAGCGCGAGGCCGCAGGTGGCGCGGTCGAGGCCAACGGCAAGATCCTGCTCGCGACCGTCAAAGGCGACGTCCACGATATCGGCAAGAACATTGTCGGCGTGGTCCTCCAGTGCAACAGCTACGACGTTGTGGACCTGGGCGTGATGGTGCCGGCGGAGAAGATTTTGGCTGCGGCGCGGGAGGAGAATGTCGACATCATCGGGGTGTCGGGTCTGATCACGCCGAGCCTCGATGAGATGGTCAGCCTCGCCCGCGAGATGAAACGCCAGGACTTCGAACTACCGTTGCTGATCGGCGGCGCGACCACCAGCCGGTTGCACACTGCGGTGAAGATCGACCCCGGCTATGACCACCCCGTGATCCACGTGAACGATGCCTCGAAGGCCGTCGGTGTGATGAGCAATCTGTTGTCGAAGACGGCGCGCGACGGGTTCGTTGAAGGAATCAGGACCGAATATGCGACGGCCCGGGAGAAGCATGCGGGCAGTGGCCGGGAATCCAAACGCCAGATCATCGCCGGTGCGCGCGCCAACAAGGCACCGATCGACTGGTCGGACTATGCGGCGCCCGTGCCTTCATTTCTCGGCACGCGTGTGTTCGAGACCTACGATCTGGCCGAGCTGCGGGGCTGCATCGACTGGACACCGTTCTTCCGGACCTGGGAGCTGTCCGGCAAGTTCCCCGATATCCTGCAGGACGATATTGTCGGGGAGGCCGCGCGCGATCTGTATGACGATGCGCAGGAAATGCTCGACCGGATGGTCACCGAGCAATGGTTGAAGCCTCGCGCCGTCGTCGGCTTCTGGCCGGCCAACGCGCAGGGCGACGACATTGCGCTGTATCGCGATGAGGCGCGCACGGAACCGCTCGCCGAGATACACACGCTGCGCCAGCAGATGATGCGCGGCAACAATGCGCGGCCCAACTTCGCGCTGTCCGACTTCGTGGCGCCGGCGGATACCGGTGCTGTCGACTATTTCGGCGGCTTCGTCGTGACGGCGGGTGCGGAGATCGATGCGATCGCGTCGCGCTACGAGAAGGACAATGACGATTATAATTCGATCCTCGCCAAGGCGCTGGCGGACCGGTTGGCCGAGGCCTTCGCCGAACGCATGCACCAGCTGGTCCGGACCGAGCTTTGGGGCTATGCGCCCGACGAAGACCTGTCGAACGCCGACCTGATTTCCGAGGAATATCAGGGCATCCGCCCCGCGCCGGGATATCCGGCCTGCCCGGATCACACGGAAAAGGGCACCCTGTTCGAGATTCTCGATGCCGAGGCCGCGACCGGCGTGTCCCTGACGGAGAGCTACGCCATGTGGCCGCCGTCATCGGTTGCCGGATTCTATATCTCCCATCCCGAGGCGCGTTTCTTTGGGGTCGGGCGGATCGAGCGCGACCAGGTCGAGGATTATGCCCGTCGCAAGGGCATGGACGTCGAGACGGCGGAGCGCTGGCTGGGGCCGAACCTCAACTACAATCCCGATGACCACGCGGACCGCGACGCCGCAGCCTAGGCAGAATCACGACGAAGGCTATTCGCCGACGACCATCCGCCGGGTTTCCGTCTCTGCCACCACGCGCCCGCGGCGGATCACGTAGCGTCGGTCGGGTTTCTCGACGATGGCTTCCAGTGGTGTTTTCGCGTCGAGGATCACCAGATCGCCGGCACAGCCGGGCGCGGTTCCGTAGTCGGTGAGACCCAGGACCTTCGCGGCGTTGTCTGTTGTCATGGTGAACACGGCCTCGATCTCGTCGGGCTGGCTCATATGGGCCGCATGGGCCAGCAGAAATGCCAGTTCCAGCGGGTCGTCGCGCCCGAACGGGTAGAACATATCCCGCAAATTGTCCTGGCCGAACGCCACGTTGACTCCACGGGAAAGCAACTCCTTTACCCGTGTGATCCCGCGCCGCTTGGGATGTGAATCCTCGCGACCCTGGAGCATCAGGTTGGTCGCCGGGTTGGTGATCATGTGGATGCCCGCCGCAGCGACCATGTCCATCACCCGCTCGGCATAGTCGTCGGGATAGGCGGCGAGCGCGCAGGTGTGGCCGGCGATGACACGCCCCTGCCAACCATGGGCGATCGTGGCCTCACACAGCATCTCGAGCGTGCGCGCGTTCGGGTCGTCCGTCTCGTCGATATGCATGTCGACGGCGCAGTCATGTTCCCGGGCGATGTCGAACGCGATCTCGATATGGGCACGGCTCTCATCGGGGCCGGCCTCGTTGAAGGGCATGCCGCCGATCTGGTCGGCGCCGCGATCCATGGCCTCGCGCAGCAGCGCCTCGCAGCCGGGGTCGCCGACGATGCCCTTCTGGGGAAAGGCGACGATTTGCAGTTCGATCAAATTCGCGAATTGCGCCCGCACGTCCAGCAGCGCGTCGAACGCAGTCAGGCCGCAACCTGTATCGATGTCGATATGGGTGCGCATGCGGGTGACGCCGTTGGAGATCGCCGCCCGGATGATGTGCCCGGCCCGCGCGACGATATCTTCGCTCGAATAACTCTGCTTGCGGACGCCGAGAATCTCGATGGCCTCATCGAGGGACCCACTGGCATTCACCGGGATGCTGTCGGCGAGCATCACCTTGTCGAGATGGATATGGGGCTCGATGAAACCTGGCACGCAGAGGTGGCCCGCCGCTTCGATGATGGTCGCTGTGGCTGGATCGACGTCCCCGATATCCACATACAGGCCGTCGGATATGGCCAGGTCTGCCGGTCCCGGTTGGCCCCAGACGGCGGCGTTGCGGATGAGCATGTCCGTGTTCATGTGACCGGTTCCCCTGCTAGCGCTTCCGTCAGGCGTGTTGCCGCGTGAATGAAGCCGTCTCGCTTGGCCACGCGGTGGATGGCGTCGAGATTGCGGGTTGCGGCGTCATCACCCGGGTCGCGTCCGTGCGCCGCGAGGGCCCGTCCGCGGGCGATGAAGAAGTCGGTCCAGGGCAGGGGCTCGTCGTCGGTATACGCATCGAGCGCATCGGCGCGGGCGTCGGCCGCATTCCAGTCACCCGCGTCGAGCGCCGCCTCTATGGCGTCGCGGTAGAACCAGAACACATTGTGCGCGATTGGGCTCTCTGTGTTGAGCAGCGCTTCGCCGTCCCGCAGCGCGGTTTCGCGGTCTGTCGGGGTCTTTCCAATCTGGCCGAGCAGCCCGAGAACCCGCGCGCCGATGAACACCATGCCGAAACTGCGCGAGAGCGTGAGAGCGTGTTCGGCACATTCCTGCGCGCCGTCGGGGTCGCCTAGATTCCAGCGGGCGCGGGCTCGTTGGATAGAGTTGTAGGCGTCGAGCCGTTGATTGCCGATCTCAGCGATATGCGTGGCGTCGGCTTCCAGCAATGTATCGGCTTCCTGGGGGTGGCCACCCTCCATCAGCATCTCTGCCTCGATGATGCCGGTGATGATCAGTGACCTGATGTTTCCCACCCGTTCGGCAAAAGCACGTGCTGCTTGCACATCCTCGAGCGCCGCAGCGTTCTCGTTCATGTAGCGGCGGCAGACACCGACCATGTGCCGGTTGGACAGCTCGATGCGTCCGAGGCCGTGATCGGCGGCAAGCTCGACGCAGGCGAGGAAGCTTTCATAGGCGGAGCCCATCCGCCCGGCGGCGTAGTGGGCATCGCCGATCCCGCCCAATGCCATCGCCTGCCATTCGGGATCGCCAGCCTGTTGCGCATATTCGAGTGCGGCTTCCTGATCGGCCAGGCATCCGGTGATGTCCGCGCTCGAGAACCGTAACGTTCCCCGGTAGTGGTGAAATCGCGTCAGGGCCTGTTGGTCCAAACTGTCGAAATCTATCGTTTCGAGGCGGGCCAGCCCCTCATCGACTTCGCCGGTGACGCGGAGACAGGCGACCTCACCCAGAGCCGCGCGGGCACGGGTTTCCGGCGCGGGATGGGCCTCACCCAGTGCCCGATACTGTTCGATGGCCTCGCGCACGTTTCCGGAATCGTGATGGATGTCGGCGTTCAGCAACGCCAGCTCGAACCCGTCACCGGCGTCCGGGTCGGAGGTGAGGCCGCGTTTTGTGAGTTCGAGCGCAGCGGGGTATCGATAGGCCGCAGCTTGCAGGCGTGCCGCCGAGAGGAATGCGGCGGGGGCCTGCGGATCGCGCGCTTTTGACAGATGTTCGGCGTGCAGGGTTGCATCGCGCGTGGCGTACCATCCGGCCGCCGCCAGGTGGAGATCCTGGGCGCGCGTGGATAGCAGGCTTTCATAGATTCCATCACGCACCAGTGCATGCGCGAAGCGCCAGGCCTCGCCGTCGCGGCGCACCAGGCCGCGTGCGGCGATTGTCTCCACATCGGCTACCGTACGGCCCAACAATGCCGCCACACCACCGACCGTGAATCGCTGGCCGAACGCCGAGGCAGCCTGCAGTAATTCTCGTTCGTTTGCAGGCAATTGGTCCACTTGCGCCAAGACGATGGATTGTACGCTGTCGGGCAACGTGTCGGTGCCGCTTTCGCCGGCGGCGCGCGCGAGATGCTCCAGGAACAGCGGGTTGCCGTCCGCCCGTGCGATGCAGTCCGCCCGGACTTTGTCATCAAGGTCTGCCAATGCGCCGGTGAGTGCCGCGGCGTCCGCCTCGTCGAGTGGTCCGAGATCGCTGGTGACGATCGACGTGCCTCGCACGCCGGCACGCCAGGCGGCGTCGAACGGGTCATTTTCGATCCGTGTGGTGACGATCAACAACACCGGCAACTCGGCGATGCGCGTCGCCAGGGTTGCGAGCCGTTCGCGGACGTCGGCGTCGGCCCAGTGGGCGTCTTCGACAATCAACAGGATGGGCGCTTTGGCGGCGTGTTCGGTCGCCACGGCAATCGCTTCGCCGATGCCGTGGTGGCGGCCCTCCGGTGTCTCGGCTGCGAAAATGGGCCGGGTTTCGCTGGTCTGTGGCAAGGCGAGGACTTCAAGCAGATATGGCGCCAACGATTGCGGTAGTTCGCCGGTCTGCAGCTGGTCGTTGAGCGCATCGGCGCGCTCTTCGCCGGCCGGAAGGTCAAGCAAGCTGGCGACGAGATCCCGGATTGCGTCGGCGCCGGTGCCGGCACCGAAATCGAGCACTGCGGCGCGGTGAACCGGTATATCTGCTGCCCGGGCGCGTGACGCCAGCTCTTCGGCCAGGCGTGTCTTTCCGATCCCTGCTTCGCCGCGGAGTATAAATATTTGCCCCTGGCGGCTTCGTTGTGTTTCGGCAAGGAGTCCGTCGAATTGTTGTAACTCGCGGTGGCGGCCAACCAGGGCGCGCTGGCTGGCTTGCCGATCGTGCAGGCCGTCTATTGCCCAGGCTGAAACCGGCGCATCGATGCCCTTGATCTGGCCGGTTTCACGTTGGGTGGCGTCGGCAAACTCCGAAACGGCGCGATGAACCTCCCCCGAGACGACGATCTCGTCCGTCTGGGCGACGTCGCGCAGTCGTGACGCCAAGTTTACCGATTCGCCGATCACCGCATATTCGCGGTGTGCGTCGCTGCCCGTGCCGCTGGCCACGACGGTGCCGCTGGCGACGCCGATATGGACCTTAAGGGGTGGATCCAGCCCTGCGGCGCCGGCCTTGATGGCCAGCGCTGCACGAACCGCGCGCTCGGGATCGTTTGTGTGGGCGCGTGGCGCGCCGAACACGGCCATCACCTCGTCGCCGATATGTTTGTCGATTCGGCCACCGAGATCGGTAATTGCAAGATCCGCGATCTCGAAGAAACCGTTCAGCATGTCGCGGGTCGCCTCGGCGCCCAGCTCGCCGCTCATGCGGGTGAAACCGGAAATATCTGCAAACAGCACGGTTACCGGTCGCCGATCGCCGCGCATTTCGGCCGCTTCGTCACGGATGTCTGTGGGGTCTGTTGCGCCCAGTGCCACGATGGCGCCGGCGAAGCGCTTGCGGTGGCCGAGAGTCAGGCCGAGTTCCTTGAGGTCGTCGTCGGTCAGATCCGGCAGCAGGTCGAACTCGATGTCGTTCTCGGCAAAGACCTCGGCATAGCCGCCGAGCCCGTTCGCATCGAGCCACGCGTCCAGACGGTTCACCACGCGATACATCCGGGGATGGGCGCTTGTGTCGATAATGCGGAGTTTGGTTTCACAGCCCCGCAAGTATCTCAGAACCGGCCCCGTGGTGCGATCACGAAACGTCCACTTGGTGACGCGGGGAATCCGCGAGCGCCTACAGACCCTGTTCGATGACGTGTTCCACGGGGCGTCCGCTGACCCGAATTATACGCTCCAGGGGTAAGTTCAGGGTCGGGTCGTCTGTCGGACTGTCGAGCCCGCGCTGGATAAACGCCCCAAGATTGCGTGCATGATTGAGCGCGCGTTTCCCGGCGGGCAGGCGCTCTGCCTCGTAGCGCGCCATGGCCTCGGGGATGCTCTCGCATTCCGCCAGGGCGTCAGCGAGTGCCAAGGCGTCCTGTCCCGCCTTGAGCACGCCGACCCCGACATGGGGCCTGGCGACGAATGCCGCGTCGCCGATCAGGGCCACATTGCCGAATGCGAGGTGGTCATTGTCCACATCGTAGATCGGCTGCACGGTCGTCGAATCCGCGCGCATCACTGCCTCGTGGAAATTGGCCGGCATCTCGCGGCGCGCATTCTCGCGCACCGTTTCCACATGTTCGGGCCGCATCAGATGCGGGGAGATGCCGTGCTCATATGTCTTGCCCGATGCGTCGGTCAGAATGTCGGCGAGTTTTTCGTCAGATGCCGGGTGATACCAGAGATAGGTGTAGCGGCGTTCGCCGGGGATCTGTGACCCATCCGGCCCATCGATCGGATAGCCGATCAGCTGGCTGCCGGACATGAACAGGAATGCATAGTGATCGAAGATGTTGGCGCGGAATGTCTCGGAGAGTTTTGCTTCCTGACTGGTTCCGCGCCAGGCGACATAGCCCGCATACTCGGGCTGAATTTCCGGGGCGACGATCTGGCGAACGCCGGACCGAAACCCGTCGGCACCGATGACCACATCGGCTTCGAATGTCCGACCCTCGGTCGTGCGGACAATCGTCACGTCGCCCGACGTCTCCATTCCCGCGAAGACATTCCCGCCGTGATAACGCGCGCCCGGGAATCTCTCAAACAGTGACAGGTAGACCTGATTCCACGCGCAGAGCTGCTGGTCGAGTGCAAATTGAGAGACAATCGCGCCGCTACGATCGAAGGCCGTGCGACCGGAAACATCGATGCCACCCGACACCCCGCGGGGCACGTCGAGCAGGTCGAGGAGGTCTTCCAGCTCCGCGTGACGCGCAATGCCCTGGCCCCGCGATGCGAGGTTCTCTGGCGCGATCTCCAGAATGTCGACGTCCCAGCCGCGGCGGATCAGGTAGTTGCCCGCGAACAGGCCACCCACCGACCCGCCTACGATGACGGCGCGCTTGTTCTGCATGGTGTGTGAAACCAAAACCGTGCGCGCGCGAAGCCGCTATTCGCCCAGATCGACGATGGCGATGACGGGCCCGCCACCCTGTGGGCCCTGATGCATGGCGTCCACCGACACGAATACAGCCGGGTCGCCGATGGCCATCGCGGCGACGCCACCGACCGCTGCCTTGGAATGGCGGTGATGGTGCACATCGGAATCGTCGAGCATGATCTGGCGACGGCCGCGCAAGCGTGCGCTCGGGTCGGCCTCGCACTTCATGAAGCAGTTGACGACCTTTCCGTTCAAATCCTCGGAGCGGGGTCGATCAGGCAGTTCCAGACCGGCGTCGCGGATTGAATCATAGATGCCGTCGACGTCGAGCGCGTCCTTCATCACGGAATGGCCGATCCGGTACCGACCGCCGGCGCCGGCCTTGTTGCCAAACAGCACGATCTGCGCCCGGTCGAGCTCGACGCCCGACGAACAGGACGCGACTGCCGAATAGAGGTCCATGTTTTTGCAGATTTCCTCGGCCTTCGGCATCTCGATCTCGCCCAACGCCACGGCGATGCCCAGTCCGGTCGTGCCGTTGGAGACGCCCATCGAATCATGGACCTCGCAGGCCACCGTCTGGCCGCGGGTGTGCGCGTCCTGCACGCCCTCGACCGTCAGCAAAGGTGTCTTGGTCTGGACGTAGTGGACGTCCTTGGGGTCGGTGATGCCGGCGTCGGCCATCGCGCCACGTACGGCGTCGGCGACCTTTTCGACCATCGCCAGGCGGCCGATGTCCTCGGGGAACAGTTCCACGCTCATGGCGGTGCCCATGACGATGCGGTCCTTGTCGTCGGGGCCGGTCGCGTCATTGCGGGCGAAGGCGACGGCATGGGGGGTGATCACCCCGTCGCAGCCACCCGACCAGACCATGGGGATTTCCTTGATCTCGGCCTCGGACCGGCTGCCATGCTGCATCAGCACCGCGCGGTAGGCCTGGTCCGAGAGGATGCGGGTGAAGTCGTTGACCCCGCCATTGCCCTCGGTCTTGCCGATGACGGCGACGATCTCGTCGGCAGCGGCGTCGCCGGAGGCGATCCACTCGTCGAGCCCGGAGGCGTCGGAGACGGACTTGATTTCGATCTTTCGGACATCGATTGCCATATGGAATTTCCCTGGTTGTTTGGTTTTTTCAGCCGGCGTGCCGACAGGATACTAGATTGCCGCCGGGGGCCAACCCACCGGGCGGACTTGTTGTAGCAGTTTCGCCACTGCCAGGATGGTCGGTTCACCCAGTCTGGGGCCGATGATCTGCAGGCCGACCGGCAGGCGGGAGTCGCTCAAACCCGCAGGCGCGGACGCGGCTGGAAAGCCCGTGAGCGTGATCAGGAAGGCCTGGGCAACCCAGTCGATATAGTTTTCCAGACGGACGCCGCCGATTTTCTCGGGATAGTTCTGCCCCACCTGGAAGGGCAAAACCGGTGCCGTCGGTGTCAGGATGACATCATGCCGTGTCAGGCAATCCCGCACCGAGTGCCAGACCTGGGCGCGAATCTGTTCTGCCGCTGCCGTGGCCCGAACATCCAGCTCCAGGCCCTGGCGGATGTTTCCGGCGAGGTTGGCGCCGAACTGCTCGATATGTTCGAGCCGTTCCAGCTGTTGTCCGACCATCCATTCGCCACGCAGAACCTTGAAGGCTTCCCGGCCGACAGACAGGTCGAGCGATATTTCGTCGACTGTGGCCCCGGTCCGGCGCAACTCGTCGACGGCGGCTTCGCAGACTGCCGCGACCTCGGGGTCAATCCCAATTCCGGCAATCTCGGGCGCGTAGGCGATGCGCAGGCCCGCCGGGTTTTCGCGGGCCCGTAGCTCGGTCAGGCAGCTCTGCCAGGGGGGCGCAACGGAGATCGGTGACATGGGACTGAAACCGGCCATGCCGTCGAGCATCAATGCCGCGTCCTCGGCGGTTCTTGCGAGCGGGCCGTGGACCTGCCCCGGATCAAACGGCAGGGGCATCGGGTGGTTGGGCACCAGCCCCGGCGTGGTCCGCAAACCGACGATGCCGCAGAAGGCCGCGGGGACCCGCAGCGAACCACCGAAATCGGTGCCGTGGGCCAGCGGGACCATGCCGGATGAGACGGCGGCGGCCGACCCGCCGGATGACCCCGCAGGGCTTCGGTCAGTGTTCCAGGGATTGCGCGTGGCGCCGAAGACTTCGTTGTCGGTGTTGGCGCCGGCTGCGAATTCCGGCGTGTTGGATTTCCCCAGAATAATCGCGCCTGCCGTGCGCAGCTGCGCGACGACCGTGGCGTCTTCTCCGGGGATGTGATCGGCATAGACCGTGCAGCCGTAGGTGGTTCGGATACCCGCCGTTGGTGTCACGTCCTTGATGACGACCGGCAGTCCGTGAAGCGGCCCGAGTGGTTTGCCCGCTTGCACCATTGCCTCGGCGGATTGCGCGGCCTCACGTGCCGCCTCGGTCGCGAGGGTGACAATCGCGTTTAGCCCGGGATTGCGCCGCTCGATCGCATCCAGATGGGCGTCGAGAACCTCGACCGGGCCGACCTCGCCGCTGGCGATGAGGTCGCGCAGTGTGCACGCGGTCTCCCGCGTCAGGTCAGCGTCCGGACCAGTGGACATAACGCCGCTCGATCAGCAAAAACAGGAGGTTGAAACTGTATCCGAGCGCCCCGGCAACGAAGATCGCCGCATACATGCGCGGCATTTCGAACAGCATTTGATTGTCGAGGACGTTGTGGCCGAGCCCGTCGACCGAGCCGATGAACATTTCGGCGACGATGACGATGATCAGCGCAAGCGAAACGCCGTTGCGCAGGCCGACGAAGGTCTGGGGCAGGGATTCGAACAGCATCACGTCGGTAAGCACCCGGAACCGCGGGGCACCCATCACCTTTGCGGCCTGGAGTCTGGTCTTGCGGGCGTTCATCACGCCGTAGGCCACGTTGAACAGAATCACCAGGGCGGCGCCGAACGTTGCGACCTGGATCTTGGTGGCGTCACCCGGGCCGGAAATTGCGAGGAAAAGCGGAAAGACCGCGCTGGCCGGGGTGGAGCGGAAGAAATCGACGACGAACTCGACCGAACGATAGAGCCCGACCGAGGAGCCGAAGATGATGCCGAGCGGAATGCCGATGATGCCGGCATAGAGAATAGACAATGCCGTTCGCTCGATCGTCCGGAAGAAATCGAACAGCAATTGGCCGCCGCTCATGCCCTGCCAGACGGCAACGAACATGGACCAGGGCGACGGCAGCAGGACATGGTCCACGACCTCCACCCAGAAGGCGATCTGCCAGACCAGCAGCAGAATTAGAATGCCGGCCAGTGGCGTGAACGGCCCGAGGATTTTGCTCAGTATTTTCATGTGCCGCGCACCAATTTCTGGAAGACCTCGAGACAGTGAGCCTTTATCTGGACGAACTCGTCTTCGGAGATGGTGGCGGCCGTGCGCGGGCGCGGAATGCCGACATTCACATAGTCGGCCACTTCGGCCGGGCCGCGCGACAGCAGCATCACGTCGTCGGCGAGATAGACCGCCTCCTCAAGATCGTGGGAGACAAACACCATGGTCGTCTTCGTGTCCATAAACAGCGCCTGCAGCTGGTCGCGCATGAACAGGGTCATTTCATAGTCGAGCGCCGAGAATGGCTCGTCGAGAAACAGCACTTCGGGTTCGATGACCAGCGAGCGCATGATCGACACGAGCTGCTGCTGACCGCCCGACATCTGGTAGGGATACTTGTTCAGGTCGATGGTGACGCCGAGGCGCTCGACGAGCCGATCCACGCGATCCCTCTGCTCGGCGCGCGGAATATTCCGGAACTTCAGCGGGTAGCGGATGTTGTCGATCGACCGCATCCATGGAAATAGCGCCTCTCGGTAGTTCTGAAAGACGTAGCCGAAATTGGTGTCCCGCAGGTGCTTGCCGTCGAAGCGGATCGTTCCGGCATCCGGGTCGATCAGCCCGGATATCAGGTTGATCAGGGTCGACTTGCCGCAGCCGTTCGGGCCGAAGACCGACACGAAACGGCCGCGGGGTATGTCGAGGTCGAAATTGTCGTAGATCACGGCGTCGCCGAATGTCTTCGACAATCCGCGGATCGTTATGTGTGCATCGCCGGTCGCGCCAGCGGCAGACAGCGGCGAAGATGCTCCCGCTCGGGAGGGTGGAGCGTTTGCATCTTCGGCCATCTGTTCTGCCTCACTGGCGTTCATATCCGGGTGGTTCCGTGTCGCTGTGCGACTAGAACGTCTTCAGATATTTGGTGATATCGACCTTCTCGGAAAGAATGCCATTGTCGGTGACGAAGTCGATGAACTGCTGGAACTCGGCCTTGTCGCCGTCGGACAGATCGTCGGACATCACGAAGTTCACGAGCGGCACCGTCGGTGCGACGGCCTCGGGCGTGAACGTGTTCTTGACCAGATGCGCGCGCACCGTGTCGTCTTTCGCGATGTCGACCAGGGCGCGATCCCAGGCCTGTGCGAAGCGCTTGGCGACGGCCGGGCGGTCCGCGAGGAACTTGCCTGTCAGTGCGGTGCCTGCGACCCAGGCGTCGGCGTCGTCCTTGCCGAGAATGTAGGTTGCGATCACACCGGTCTCGATCGTCGATGCGGAACCCTGGTTCTCCATCAGCGTGACGGCGGGCTCGAGCGTGTATCCGGCGTCATAAGTGCCGGCCTGCATCGCCGTGACATGCTGTGGCATGGCGAGCTGATCGAGCTGGTAATCGCCTTCCTTCAGGCCATTCGCGGCGAGAACCGCCTTGGCCATCATGATGTTGGCGGGTCCAGGCGCCGACATGATCTTGGCGCCCTTCAGGTCCGAGATCTTGGTCGCGGCGAAGCCCTTGCGGACCACGAAGGTCTCCATCTTGAACTGCTTGTTCTGGCTGTTGACGGAGATGTAGTTCACCAGGCCCGGTTTCTTCAGGTTGGCGTTCATGCCCTCGATCGTGACCAGGTTGGCCGCGACATCGATGTCGTTGGTGATCATCGCGGAGATCAGCGCGGTGCCACCGATGAGGCGGACCATCTCGACGTCGATATCCACGTCCTTGAAGTAGCCGCGTTCGAGCGCGACGAAATACGGTAGCGCCGAAGTGACCGGGAATACGCCCACTTTCACCGTATCTGCCGCGTTCGCACCGGCGATGCCCGTCAGGGACAATGCAGCGACTGCGGTTAGTGTCAGCGCGGTGCGCCGCGTTAAATTCTTGAAGCTCATCATGGTACCGACCTCCTGTTTCTGTTGGTTCTCGTTGGGTTTTGCAACTCGCGTTTGTTCCGCGTTTCGATCTCTTCTCGTGCTCGTCAGGACCGTTTCTCAAACATCTTCATGCCCGGTCCCCGATCGATCATCTCGAGCGGTTCCGTGCGTGCCGTGCGTATTTCGGTGCGCAGTTTCTCGGTGGCTTCGGAGTCGATCTGCAGACCGTCCGCGCCATCGGTGAAGACCACGCCATAGTCGTTCTTCGCGCCGTCGTGCGTGACCTTGCCCTGCATGACGTCGTGCAGGACCTTCGCGGTATCGCGATCAAGCGGATCACCCCAGCCGCCGCCGCCGGTGGTGCGCACGCGCAGAATTTCGCCGGCCTTGATGGGTTCGTCGTCCACGAGGCCGCCCAGTTTCTCGTTGCGGCCATCGGCATCGACATAGGCGCCGAATGGTTGCCCGGCCTTGCCACCGTTCACGCCATAGCAGCCGAGGCGCACACGATCGGCGGTGACGATCGTGCTGCAATCGACCAGCATGCGATATTCCTTCTCGTAGCCGAGGCCGCCGCGGTAGGTGCCGGCGCCGCCGGAATCCGCCCATAGACCCAGTTTCTCGACCAGGATCGGGAACCGCGTTTCGGTGAACTCGGCCGGCTGATTGCGGGAGTTGGGCACAATGTGGATCGCGTCGCTGCCGTCGGCGTAGTAACGCCCGCCGCTGCCGCCGCCGAGAACCTCACGGGACAGGAAGGGCTCGCCATCCAGATCATCGCCGTAGAAGCCGGTGTAGCGGATGGTCTCCTGGTCTGCGGGCATGCGGCCTTTCTCGACCGCCTGCGCCACGCAGCCCGCAAGCAGGCCGATCGAACGGAGCAGCGGAAATGAGCGCGCGTTTGTCGCCGCCGGCCGGATCGGCGTGATCAGGGTCCCCTTGGGCGGGAATATCACCTCGAAGATCTGGCATACGCCCTCGTTGCAGTGAATCTCCGCTGCACGCTCCGGCGTGTCTGCCAGGTTACGCAATACGGGCGCGATCCACTTGATGAGGAACTTGCCGTCCGCGTAGTCGGCAGGCCAGTTGATGGGCCCCAGCGCCTGCGGGTCGGTGCCGTTAAAATCAAGGACGATCTTGTCGTCCGTCTTGGTCATTGTGAGCGCCAGCTTGTGCAGGCTCGGGTCGGTCAGGCCGTCATGCTCCACATAGTCTTCCCACGCATATGTGCCGTTTGCGATCTTCGGCAGCAACTCGTCACGGAATACGCTGGCACAATTGTCCAGGATCGCCTGGAAGCACGCCTCGACGGTGCCGCGGCCGAAGCGCGCGAACAGCTCGGCCATCCGTTCGGCGCCCATGATGCAGGCCTGAATCTCGGAATCGACGTCGGCCGCCAGCATTTCGGGCACGCGTGTGTTGCGGCGGATGATCTTGAGGGCTTCCTCGTTGCGCACGCCAGCATCGACGATCTTGATCGGCGGAATCATCAGGCCTTCCTCGAAGACCGAGACGGCTGTGCCCGGCATCGAGCCCGGCACCTTGCCGCCGATATCGTCGTGATGACCGAAGGCCTGGATGTAGGCGACGACTTCTCCTCCATGAAATACCGGCACCGTCGAGCACATATCCGGCAAGTGCCCGATCGACCCTTCCGTGTCGTAGGTGTCGTTCATGAAGAACACGTCGCCGGGTTGCATCGTCTCGGGCGGGTAGTCGCGCACGACGGCGTCGGGCATCGCCGAATAGGATCGCCCCGTGAGCTTTCGGCAATGTTTGTCGAACAGGCCGACCCGGTAGTCATGGGCTTCGCGGATCATCGGGCTGCGTGCGGTGCGCTCGATCGCGTACTCGATTTCGGCCTCGATCGAGTTGAGCGTACCCTCGACGATCTGCAGAACGATCGGGTCAACATTGGCGCGGGAGGCGCCGTTGGGCTGCTGCGCGGCGGTGTCGGTCATTGGATGCGCCCGATCTTGTCACTGGTACGGCGCACGACGATGATGCCGTGCGCGTCAATGGTTGCGTGTTGGCCTGGGAAGACAACGGACGTCGAGCCAAACTCTTCGATCACCGCCGGCCCTTCGATCCGTGTGCCGGCCGGCAGGCGCGGGCGGTCATAGATGGGTGTGTCCAGGTATCCGCCGTCGAAGAAGACCTGCCGGTTCGTTTTCCGGGCGGCCTCCGCGTCGGTCATGCCTGTATCGAGTTTCGGAAGACTCGGACGTTCGATTGTGCCGAAGCCTGACAGGCAGAAATTGACGATCTCGATCTTCTGCGTGCCGCGGTAGGCGTATCCGAAAGTGCGCTCATGGGATGCGTGGAATGCTTCGGCCAGTTGCTGCGCCGTTTCTGCCGTGAACGCGCCTGCGGGTGCCGTGACGCGCACTTCCATCGATTGGCCGGCATAGCGGACATCGGCCTCGCGCACATAACGGTGGCTCGACGGATCGAGGCCGTCCCGAATCAGCGTTTCGCAGGCTTCGGCCTCAAGCTGGGTGTAGATTTCACCGACCGCCACGGGGTCGATCTCGTCTTCCTGCACAACCCGCGTGACGATGTGGTCCGACCGCCAGTCCACGGCGAGCAGGCCGAACGCCGAGAGGTTTCCGGGGTTCGGCGGGACGATGCAGGCGTCCATGTCCAGGAGATCCATGACCGCCGGCGACTGGGCAGGCCCGGAACCGCCGAACGACAGAAGCGCAAACGTCCGCGGGTCAATGCCGCGCTGGATCGTCATCTGCCGGATCATGTTCGCCTGGTTCCAGTTGGCGATTTCGATGATTCCTGCGGCCAGTTCCTCGACGCTCATGTCTGGATCCAGCCGCGCTGCGAGGTCTGCGATGCCCTTGCGTGCGCGTTCGACATCGAGAACGATTCCACCGCCGATCAATTCCGCCGGGAGGCGGCCAAGGACGAGGTTGGCATCGGTGATGGTCGGTTCGTCGCCGCCATTCGGGTAGCACATCGGCCCCGGCACGGCGCCGGCGCTGATCGGGCCGACATTCAGATTGCCTTCGCGGGTTAGCCACGCGATCGACCCGCCACCGGTCCCGACGGTGCGGATGTCGATCATCGGCAGGCGCACGGGGAAGGGGCCGACCGAGGCATCGGTCGTGATGTGGGGATCGCCGCCCTCGATCAGGCAGATGTCCGTGGATGTGCCGCCGGCATCCAGCGTGACGACATCGGAAAATCCGGCGACCCGGGATACGACGGCGGCACCGAGCGCGCCGGCCGCAGGCCCGGACAAAGCTGTCGTGATGGGTTTCTCGACAACCTGTTCCGCGCTGATCACGCCGCCGGACGACTGCATCACAAGAAACGGCGGTTCGCGCAGGGTCGGGCCCAGCTCTTCGGAAACGTTGCCCAGATAGCGCGCCATGTACGGCTTCACAAAGGCGTCGACGAGGGTCGTGACGGCCCGCTCGTATTCGCGATACTCCGGCAGCACGTCGCAGGACAACGAGACGACCGCTTCGGGATACTCATCGGCGATGATCTCGCCAACGCGGCGCTCGTGATCGGGGTTCGCATAGGAATGCATCAGGCAGACGCCGATGGCGCGCGTGCCCTGTTGTCGCATGGTGCGTGCAGCTTCCCGGACGGATTCCTCGTCGAGGGGGGACAGTTCCACGCCCTTGAAGTTCAGCCGGCCGGTGACCTCGCAGACATGGTGCAGCGGGACAAGGCGTTCCGGCTTTACCCAGAAATATGAATTTCCATAACCGTCCGGCACCGCCTGGCGCGCAATCTCAAGGATATGGCGAAACCCCTTGGTGACGATGAGCCCGAGGCCTTCGATCTGGCCCTGGAGAAGCGCGTTGGTCGCGACCGTCGTGCCGTGGCAGATAACGCCGACATCGGCCGGGTCGCCGCCGGAATTCGCAAGTACGTCGTGAATGCCCTGGACCAGGCCGACGGCCGGGTTGGCGGGTGTGCTCGACACCTTCGTAACGTTCATCTCACCGCTTGAGGCATCGATCGAAACGATATCGGTGAAGGTTCCACCGGTGTCGATGCCGATCCTCAGATTGCCCTTGCCGGACCCACCATCCATAGGAATTTCCGATTTCTCGTTTATTTACAACGGAATAAGGATTTCACCAGATTCCATAAACCAGCGTATCGCTTTGAGTTCGGGAGAGTCCAAATGAGTCTCCCTATAGACATATCGGTAAAACCGATATCTAGGCTGTTACGGGCACCGCGTTGGATAGCGCGTCGCTGAGGAACGAGAAATAGCTTTCGCGACTACGCGACATTGCTTGGCGACGGCGGACGATGCAGAAACCGATGCGTCGCTCCGGCGTGATGGCACGGACTCCGAGAGGCGCGCTTATGCCGGCTTGCAGCAGAGCCGACCGGGGGATGATGGCCACACCCATCCCGGCGGCGACCATTTCCCGGAGCGTATCCACATTGTCGGCCACTGCCCGGATGTTCGGATAGGCGCCGATATCGGCAAACATGGACGTGACGATCTGGCCGTAGCCGATCGTGAGTTCGTTGGTGATCAGGGGTTCGTCGATCAGGCGGCCGAGATCAATGGGCGCGTCATCGTCCAGGAGGTGGTGGTCGGGGTGTCCGATCAGCACCATCTCGATATTGGCGATCGGCACGGCCTGGAGCCCGGTGGGCAACTCATCCGCGGGCAGTTCGATGGCGATACCGGCGTCGAGCTGATCGCTGTGTAGTTGATTGTAGATGCGTCGCGTTGGTGCCGTGACGATGCGCAGCTGGACGTTGGGAAAAATCTCGCCGAAATGCTGCAACGCATTCGGGACGACGAGCCCGGACATCCCCGACCCCATGCCGAGTGTGAAGGTCTCGTAACTTGCACCGTTCAGCCTGCGCGCCGTATCCGAAAGGCCGAAGAAATCCTGTGCGACCCGATCCGCCTCGGCCAGAAAGCTCCGGCCACGCTCGGTGGTCTCGACGCCGCGGCCCGTTCGATGGAACAGGCGGAAACCGATCTCGTCCTCGAGCACGGCAACCTGTTCGCTCACCGAGGATTGCGAGATGTGCAGGCGCTGCGCTGCCCCGGTGAAACTGCGTTCCCGCGCAACCGCGAGTGCATATCTGATCTGGCGAATATCCATACGTCATCCGGTTCGGGGGAATTAGCATTATCGGGCACCGTCCCGGGGCTCAACCTCCAGGTGCGCCAGTCAGACTTTCGCACCTTGCGCTGTGCCGCCATTTGATTCGGTATTTCGGACGCCGACGACGGTGATGAAATGCACCATGAAATCGATGGCGGTCAGGCGGGATCGACCCGGTTGAGGCCGTGCGCAACTTTGTGGAGCGAGATCGCCTCGGTCTCGGTAACGCTGAAAGCGTCGCTGGTTTGTCCGTCCACAGTGTTCGCGGCTACATGTTGTGCCAATCGCCCGATTTCTCGAACGCTTCGGCGACCCGCAATACGGTGGCTTCATCGTAGCGCTTGCCGACGATCATCAGCCCGACGGGAAGGCCGTCGACCATGCCGCAGGGCACCGAAATGGCCGGGTGGCCGCTGACATCGAAGGGCGCGGTATTGCCCAGCATGTTCAGCGCAGCTTCGACATATTCTTCGCGCGAACAATCGGGTGCGGGAATTTCGGTTGCCCGGAACGGGATGGTCGGCATGACGATCACATCATGTTCCGCGAGCACATCATCGTAGGATTGGCGCAGCACGCGTTTCAGGTTCTGCGATTTGGCGTAATAGCGTCCATGGTAATAGCGTTGCATGTATTCGCCCATGAACAGGGTGAGTTTGACGGTTTCCGACATGTCGTTGGGTCGTGAACGCCAGCCGCGGGCGAAGGCATCCATCAAGCTGGTGACATAGTGGCCAAACCAAGTGGTCCCGAAACCGTTGCCCTTGATCATCTGGTTGGCCGAACCGTCGATGATGATCGAAGTCCAGAGGTGATAGCCGTCGGTATGCATGGGGATTGAAACGTCAGTCGCGATCGCGCCCTCGGCTTCCATACGTCGCACGCCGTCGCGCACTTTGGCGTCGGTGACCTCTTCGCTTTCGGGACGGCCGAAGCCCTCTTTCACAACGGCAATCTTGGTGCCCCGAATGCCTTGTCCGAGGGCGCCGATATAGTCTTGCGTTGCCGGTTCATACTGTCGTGGATCCATCCCGTCCTGCCCTGCAATCGCTTCGAGCAGGAGCGCGACATCGGCGACGTTGTTTGCCATCGGACCGCAATGGTCGATCGTCACTTCAATTGGAAAGATCCCGGTGTAGGGGACCAGCCCATGGGTGGCTTTCAAACCGTAGACGCCACACCAACTGGCGGGAATGCGGATTGAGCCGCCCTGGTCACCGCCCAGCGCCATATCGACTTCGCCAGCCGCCAGCGCTGCAGCGCTGCCGCCCGATGACCCGCCGGCGGAATGGCTCGGCTTGTGGGGGTTGGTGATAGGCCCGGTGGCGCAGGTGTGGCTGGCACCGGAAAAGCACAAATCCTCGCATGCTGCTTTGCCGACAATTGTGCCGCCGGCATCGAGAATGCGGGTCACCACGGTGGCGTCGACTTCCGGCACATAACCTTCAAGAACGCGGGACCCATTCATCATCGGCACGCCGGCGACGCAGATATTATCCTTGATCGCCACCCGTTTTCCCGACAACGGCCCGCTCGGTGCGCCTTCAATCGAGGTTTTCCAGTACCAGGCATTATGGGGATTTTCGTCTTCGGAGGGCCGATAGCCGGGGCTGCGGTCGTACTTCACCGGCAGCGTCGGTTCGACCATTTCATCCAGCCGGTCGTAGGAGACCTTGATGCCATTCATAAGGCCGGCAAAGGATTGCGCGTCATCGGCGCTGAGCTCGATACCAAAACTGTCGGCGATCTCGAGTACCTGTTCCGGTTTTGCCTCTTCAATCGTCATGATTTCAACTCCCCGCTTTGTCGTTGTTGGCTGCGCTCCGGTCTGCACGCCGAGCGCGATAAAGGTCGTAACCATGCCCCTTGGCGCAAAATTAAGTGGATTGGGACACTATCTCCCATGACGCGCCTTGAGGCGCGCTGGTTTGCTCAATGGAAGGGAAGGTCAGGGCGCGGCGACCATCGCGGGGGGCATTGTGGAGCAGCTATGATCCAGCGAATTCAGCCCCATGCAGGAAGACTACGCCCAACCGCAATACCGGGGTTGGAAGCCCGGAAGCAACGGCGATTGCCCGAGCCGCGGTGTTTGGTTGCAGCGTTCGCGTGATTGCTCTGGCCTAAGCCTTGCTCTTCCCCTCTAAGATTGTCCTGCGAGGGCCAATTCTACAGGTTCGCCGTGCGGCGTGTTTTCGTAGGCGCGTCGCCAGGCGTCCTTGCGGTCCATGAGTTCCGGCGGCGACGACAGGCCCTTATCCGCCACCAAACGTTCGAGTGCGCTCAGCCATTGACGGTAGTAGATCGCGTTGTGGTCGACTTCGTCCGGCGGCGCACCGTTGGCGATTTCCGTGCTGATATATTTGACCCATTCCGACCACTCGAAATGACCGTCCGCGTGCAGCTTGACGGTCATGGCGAATGCTTCCGCCTGCCACGGCTCAGAAAACACCGGCCCCTGATCGTCGCGCGGCAGTTCCGGGAACCGGTCAATGGGCAGGGTTTCGGCCATGTTCGCGTTACCCTTGCAGGTCCATGTAGTCGTCCCACATGTCGATATAAATCGAATCCCGGTCGGACGCGTCGCCGCCCCACAACTCACTCGGGGTGAAGCGCACGCTATATACATGCTGGGGCTTCTCGCCTTGGGCGTGAGCATTTGTATCGGGAAAGATGAATACGCCGTGGTCGCGTTGAACGACGCCGCGCTTACCACGCACATAACGCGGCATGCGCGTATGGCCCGGGGGATTGATATTGCGCACCACGATGTGGTCACCGACGCTGAATCTGGGGGTCGCTGTTTCGTCGAGCCGGCAGGATGCGCCGGTCGCCGAGAGTTCTGCCACCATGTCTGCGGTTACGACAGCCATCACGCCGCCTCCTTGGCCAATTTGGCTTGTTCGGCGTCTAGCTCATCACGGGTGATGGTGCCATTTTCTACCATCAGGGTCTCGACCATGTGCAGCCAGTGCTCGTAATAGCTCGTGGATAGATAATTCGCCGCACCCATCAGCTCGATGGCGTGGCGGAATTGGTCCACATCGTAATTGCCACCGCCGAATGTCGCGATCACCACGCCAAAAACGCGTCGCTCCCATTCGTCGTGGAAAACCGGTTCATTTGCTTCGGGATCGATCGGCCCCATGCCGTGCATCCCGCCGAGATCATGTACACCGTTCACTGTTCTCTCCTCTCAGCTGATATTCGAATTCAGCGTGACGCCGTTATTTTGGCGCTTGGATCACCCCGGTACCAATCATGGAATCGCGCGTGACCATTGCGGCGAGCTCGTCTTCGCTCATGCCGTCGGTTCCTTCCGGCCGTACCGGCAGCACCAGGTAGCGCAGCTCGGCATTGCTGTCCCAGACCCGGACTTCGGTATCGTCGGCTATTTCGACCCCGAACTCGGCCAGCACGCCGCGCGGATCAGAAACCGCGCGTGATCGATAGGGGGCGGCTTTGTACCAAACCGGCGGCAAGCCAAGAGTCGGCCACGGATAGCAGGAGCAGAGGGTGCACACGACCATATTGTGCACTTCGGCCGTGTTCTCGACGACAAGCATGTCCTCGCCTTGAATGCCTGAAAATCCCATTTCGGCAATCGCCCCTGTCCCGTCTTCGAGCAGGCGTTTTTTGTAGTCGGGATCGACCCAGGCGCGTGCCACAACAGCGGCACCGTTGCGCGGCCCGGTCTTGTTTTCGTAAGTGTCGATGATCTCGTCCAGTGCCTCGGCGTCGATCACTCCTTTTTCGAGGAGGAGCGATTCCAGGGCTTTGACCCTGAGGGCTGGATCTGAGGGTGGGGCCGTATGTTCATGCGTGTGATCATGCTTGGCCATTGCTGCCTCCACTTTATTTATCGATTACCCGATTTTCCGACCGATACGATGAGCCCAACTCGGATACAGTGTCAATCATCCGGATCGCTGACACTTATGTGATTTCACGACCGGATTCGGGCGCAATCCCGTTGTGGATGGCGTGGTTTGGTCGCCGCGGCATCACTGTATGAAATCCACTCATCGAGCCCCGAGTTGCCGTTCTCTAGGCAGGGTCGACCCGATCCAGGCCACGCGCAACGTTGTGCAGGGATTCGCAACCCGTCTCGGTGATCCGGAAGGTGTCACCCGTCTGCACGCCAGCCTGTTCGTCGGTTGTGCTGACATTCGGTTGCACGACAAGGCACATATTGGGCTTGAGCGTGATGTCGGGAATCGGGCCTGCGGGCCTGCTTTTGGAGCCAAGCACCGGCGGCAGATAGCCGCCGCCAAATCCGTGAATTAGATCGTCATAGGTCGTGAAACCCGCCGCTTCGATCATGCTCGAGGCCTCGACCAGTTCGGAGGCATGGGTGCCGGGTTTAAGTTTGGCGACGATGGCGTCGAGCGCCGCATCGGCGGTGTCGTGGAGGTCGCGGTAGAGCGGCGTGGGTTCGGCACCGACCGTGAATGTGCGCAGAATCTGGCCTGGATAGTCCCAGAAATTCGCGCTGATTTCGGAGAACAGCACGTCGCCGGTCGCAACTTCGCGGGTCAGGGGCCATTGCCTGGGCACACAACAATCGGGGTTTGCCATGCTGGTGACCCCGAAGAAATGGATCAGGTTGGTGCCGCCGTGAGGCATGTAGGCACGCTCGACCAGATTGCCCAGGTCACGCTCGTTGTGGCCGAGGCGGACGCCTTTGCGCAGCCCTTCATATCCGGCGTCGGACAGGGCCGCGCCAATGCGCAGCCAGTCGATTTCCTCGTCGGACTTGATCAGCCGGGCGCCGAAGAAGGCGCCGTTGAGGTCGACCAGCGCGCTGGCGCGGGCGTCGATCGCCTGGATTGCGCCCAGCGGCATGGCTCCGATGACACCGATCCGCGGGTTCGGCTTGCCACGCGCCTCGATCGTCTCGATGACAGCGGGAATGGTGCGGCGCTCGCCGCCCCACAGGACCTCGGTCTCCCAGGCCATGTGCCGGCATTCGGGCAGATGGTTGTAGAACTGGATGTACATGGCCGGGGTATGACCGCGGGTAAAAATCACGGCCGCCTCGACGGTCACCGGCCAGCCTGTGAAGTAGGCGACCGCCGGGCCGGACATCCACGCGCCGTAGACCAGCACATGGTCGAGGTCATGCTCGTCCATCCAGTTGTCGATGAGCTTGCGCCGATTGCGCATTTCGGCGTCGGAGAAGCGGGGATACTCCTGGGCGAGAATGTCGCGATGTTTCTTTTTCAGGCCGCGCAGCCGCGCGCGCCGGATTGTCTGTGCCATCTTCAACTCTCCCCACGGCCTGTCTGCGCCGCTACCGTAGCGCCCTTTTGTGGTAGGTTGGAAGCATTCGTGATCCGGCATAAACGGCGCGACGGGGGAGAAAAACCATGAGCAACACCGACATTCCGATCGGCGGCATGTGCGATCCCGCATTTGCGGCGGTCGAGGATACATTTCGCGAGAATTTTGCCAGCCGGCAAGAGATCGGCGCCGCCGTTTGTGTCTACAAGGACGGCGAGAAGGTCGTCGACCTTTGGGGCGGGCACCGCGATGCGGCGCGGACGATGCCATGGGAAGAAAACACGATCGTGCTGATGAATTCGGTCGTGAAGGCCATGTGTGCGCTGGCCGTGCATGTTCTTGCCGACCGGGGCGAGGTCGATCTCGATGCGCCGGTCGCGAAATATTGGCCGGAGTTCGCCCAGAACGGCAAGGAAGGCATCCTCGTCCGCCACGTGCAGGGCCATGAATGCGGTGCGATCTTCTCGGACAGTGCCAAGCCTGGCGACTGGTTCGACTATCCGGCGCAATGCGCGGCGATCGCCGCCCAGGCCCCCGCTTTTCCGGCTGGCACCAAGGGCGCCTACAACACCATCAACATCGGCTTCATCCTGGGCGAAGTGGTGCGTCATGTGACGGGGAAGACCATCGGAACCTTTATTCGCGAGGAAATCTCGGAGCCCCTCGGGGCCGAATACAATCTGGGCCTGACCAAGGCCGAAGCGGCCTTGTGTGCGACCATGCACACCAATCCGGAGAACAAATTCTGGTCGACCGGTGCGCAGGATGGTTCGAACCTGCACCGTGCCTGGTCGGGACGACCGGACCGTGATGACCTGCTCAATTGCACAGAAATTCGCGAAGGCGAGCTTCCCGCCTTTGGCGGTCATGGCAATGCGCGCGGCGCGGCCAGGATCTACGCCATGCTGGCGGGCAACGGTGAGGTTGATGGCGTGCGATTGCTCAAGTCTGAAACCGTCGAACGTGCCTCCCAGCTGGTCTGGGAAGGTGTCTGCTACATGACCGATTGGCCGCTGCGCATGGGGCTTGGATTTGAGCAGAACAGCCCGCCCTATATCGCCATGGGCGAGAACATGCGTGCCTTCGGCAAGCTGGGGTCCGGCGGCGCGCTCGCTTTCTGTGATCGGGAACGCAATCTCGCTTTCAGCTACAGCACGAATTTCCAGTGCGAGGGTGCCGGCACGGGTATTCGCTGCCGTCTGCTCGGTGAGGCCGCGGCCGGGGTCGCGCCTGAATGGACTGCGGACGCCGCGGAGTAGATATTCCTAGGCGCGCCAGATCGGCCGGGATGCTTCCGCGAGAGCTTCTTTCCGGCTGCGCCCGATGTCGGCCAGTTGACGGTCGTCGAGCTGGGCGAGGCGGTGCCTTTGAACGTGGCGATCGCATATCCGCGCGATAAACATGCCGCCACAGCGCAGCAGGCGCCATGCATGCCGGGCCGGAGATCGTTCCAGATCAGCGGGTAAATCAACCTCCAATTCATTAATAAAACTAATGCATTCCGCAGTTTTGTTCATTTGTCGGGGTCCATTAAGATCGTATATAACCCTCATATCGTGTCTTTTCCGGATACAGGCCGCAAAGCATCATAATTCGGTCATGGATTAAAAATTATAATGAGAGGATCTTTTATGCGGGATCTGCCGTCGACCGTGGCGCTACGCGCATTTGAGGTCTCCGCGCGCACCCTCAGTTTCACCGTGGCGGCACGGGAGCTGAACCTGACTCAGGGTGCTATCAGCCATCAGGTGAAGAATCTCGAGGCCCAGCTCGGGGTGAACCTGTTCCATCGCGATCGTCAGCGCTTGCGCCTGAGTGACGACGGCGCGGCCTATCTGCCGTTTGTGCGAGAGGCCGTGGATCGACTGCGCGCTGGTGCGGAGTTCCTGTCGGCACGGGAGGACAGCGGTGTCTTGACCGTGAGTGTGTCGCCCAACTTTGCAGCGAAGTGGCTGGTGCACAGATTGGGGGACTTCATTGCCGGGCATCCCGAGATCGATCTGCGGATCAGCGCCTCGATGGATCATGTGGATTTCGCCCGCAACGATGTCGATATGGCCGTGCGACACGGCACCGGCGACTGGCCCGATCTGGACATCACGCCGCTCGCCCGGGAGGAAATTTTCCCGGTGTGCAGTCCCGACCTTCTGGACTCCGGCCCGCCGCTCAGGCGTCCTGAGGATCTCGCCAACCATGTGCTGCTGCATGACCTAAGCCGAAATGACTGGCCACTCTGGTTTGCTGCCGCGGGGGTTGAGCCGGTCGACGTGTCACGCGGACCGCAGTTCGATCAGACGAGTATGGTGATCGACGCAGCCGTTGAGGGTCAGGGGGTAGCCCTTGCCCGCCGGGTCCTCGCTGCGCGGGACTTGATTGCCGGACGCCTGGTTCGACCCTTCGATATCACGCTGCCGGCGCCCTATGGCTACTACATCGCCTGCCCGAGATCGTCCGCGGACCGGACGAAGGTCGCCCTGTTCCGGGACTGGCTTGTTGCCGAGGCCGCGTCTGATACGCAAATCCTTGCGAAGGCCGCCTGACGGCGCTCTTTGACAGCAATGCCGTGCATGCTATGAGCGCACAGCTTTTGTGTATTACAAAAATAAACACACAAATAATGTGTGATTAAAGGGTCGGTGTGTTCAATCCTTCGGGGACGGACCACTGCTTTTTCCTGCGATCGGAGATCATGATGACAACGTCCAAGAATCCAGAAACGCTCGCGCTCCATGCGGGCTGGCGGGCAGACCCGACGACCGGTTCGGTCGCGGTCCCCATCCACCAGACCACCAGCTTCCAGTTCCGAGATACCGAACACGCGGGCAACCTGTTTGCCCTCAAGGAATTGGGAAACATTTACACGCGGATCATGAATCCGACCGTCGACGTTCTCGAACAGCGCCTCGCGGCCATCGAGGGTGGTGTCGCGGGCCTGGGCCTCTCGTCCGGGCAGTCCGCTTCCATGTTCTCGATCATGAACATCGCGCGCGCCGGCGACAATTTCGTCTGCTCGACCGACATCTATGGCGGCACATGGAACCTGTTCAAGAACACCATGCGCGACATGGGCGTGGAGGCACGTTTCGTCGACCCGGCCGATCCCGAGGCGTTTCGCGCGGCGACGGACGACAAGACCCGCGCCTACTATGCCGAGACCCTGCCGAACCCCAAGCTCGAGGTGTTCCCGATTGCTGAAGTTGCGGCGATCGGTCGTGAGCTCGGCGTACCGCTGATCGTGGACAACACGGCGGCACCGCTCCTGTGCCGCCCGTTGGATCATGGTGCGGCAATCGTCATGTACTCGACCACCAAGTATATCGGCGGGCATGGCACGTCGATCGGCGGCATGCTGATCGACGGCGGCAATTTCGATTGGGAGGCCCATGCCGACCGGTTCCCGCTGCTCAACGAGCCGGACCCCAGCTATCACGGGGCTGTCTGGACCGAGGCCGTGAAGCCGCTGGGACCGATTGCCTACATCCTCAAGGCGCGTGTGACCCTGCTGCGCGATGTCGGCGCGGCGATGTCCCCGCAGAACGCGTTCCAGTTCATTCAGGGCCTGGAGACCCTGCCGCTGCGCATGGAACGCCATTGCGAGAACGCGATCAAGGTGACGGATTACCTGCAGGCCCATGACAAGGTCGAAAGGGTGATATTCCCTGGTCAGATGGAAGGCGTCGCGCGGGAGCGTGCGGACAAGTATCTGAATGGTGGCTATGGCGGCCTCGCCGGAATAGTCCTCAAGGGTGGCGACGATGCCGGTCGCAAGTTCATCGATTCCCTCGAGATGCTCTATCACGTCGCGAATATCGGCGATGCGCGGTCGCTGGCGATCCATCCCGGCTCGACAACCCACAGCCAGCTTGATGCAGATGAGTTGCTGCAGGCCGGCGTCGTGCCGGGTTATGTCCGTCTGTCGATCGGCATTGAGCATGTCGACGACATCATCGCGGACATCGATCAGGCCCTGGCGAAGGCCTAACGACGTCATGATGACCGGATATGGGCGGCACCCGGAAGAGTGCCGCCCATTGTCTTTCGGGACCCGAACCGAGCGTAATATCGTTAAGAAATGGACTTGGAATTCCGCCAATTCGCTTTCTTATCGCAAGAATTCCTTAACCTGTGATGCTTAGTCTCGACACTCCACGAATTGGGGTGGAGACAGCCAAGTGCCGAGTTCAGAAAATAGCGATAATCCAGCCAAGCTTGCCAATTCCGCCCTCGTGCGGATGGTGGCGCAGGATATTCCGCCTACGCCGGAAAACTATACCGTCTGGTACACATATCTGAGCGGCAGAGACCCGGATATCGTGCACATGATCGACCAGATCCTGGGTGCGGGAACAACGTTCACCGAAGAACGCTGCACCGCGCTGTATCTGCGTTGCAAGGCGTTCACGGACAGTGAGCTTGAGGATGATCGCGAAGCGGCATTCGTCGATGCAAGCGCCAACCTTGGGAAATCCGTAGAAAGCGTCATGTCCCTGCTGGAAGAAGCCGGTGCGGGTGCCGCGCGTTACGGAGAAACACTGGCCGACGTTGGCGGCGCGCTTCGGGGTGTCGATGATGGTGATCGCGTTCGCCAGATCGTTTCGGACCTTGTCTCCGAGACCCAGCGCATGGCCGAGCAGAACCAGAGCGTGAATGAGCGTCTGGAGCAATCGAACCAGGAGATCGCGGAACTTGAGCAACGCATCACTGATGCGCGTCGCGAAGCGATGAGTGATTCACTCACAGGCTTGAACAACCGCCGGTCGTTTGATGAACAGCTACGCCGGGGTGCCGAGGATTCGGCGACTAACCAGACACCGCTGTCGCTGTTGATGCTGGATATCGATCATTTCAAAGCCTTCAACGACACCCACGGTCATCAACTCGGTGACGAGGTGTTGCGCCTGGTCGCGCGTTGCCTGACAGAATGCACGAAGGGTCGTGACATCGCCGCGCGCTACGGTGGCGAGGAGTTCGCGATCATCCTGCCCGATACGGATATCGAGGGTGCGATCGCCATTGCCGAACAGGTTCGTGAGACCGTGAACAACAAGAAGATAGTGCGCAAATCGACCGGGGAGTCACTGGGCGGAGTCAGCCTTTCCGGCGGTGTGGCACAATATATGGACGGAGAATCCCTCGAAGAGCTCATCGAGCGGGCGGATTCCGGGCTCTACAAAGCCAAAAACGACGGGCGCAACCGCATTGCCGTCATCGAGACGGAACCTGGCTTGCGCGTCGTCGGGGGCACCAATAGGGCATAGCTGCCATACGTAAGTCTCTGTGACGGCGTCGGAATCCCCATGCTACAACCGGTTGTCGGGTAGCCGTCTGGAGGGAACCCGTGCGTCCACCAATCATAGTACGAGCGCGGCTGAGCCTTCGTCGCATCCTGCGCAACGAACATCTGCTTTTGGCGGTTATGGCGCTCGTCGTGGGCGTGGCGGCGGCCTATGGCGCGCTGTTCTTTCGCCTCGCCATTGATTTCGTGCAGGAATTCGCCTTCGGTTTCGCACTCGATGAAACGATGCCGACGACCGAGACGCTCGCCTGGTGGCACATCATGTTGGTGCCTAGCGTCGGTGGTCTTCTGATTGGGGTGTTCCTGCATTTTGCGCATGGCGGCAATCGCCCCCATGCCATTGCCCACGTGATTGAGGCCTCCGCGCTGCGTGGCGGCAAGATGTCGCTGCGCGATGGTCTCGTTTCGGCAGTCGGCAACGCGGCCTCGCTCGGCGCCGGCGCATCGACGGGTCGTGAGGGGCCTTTGGTGCATCTTGGCGCAACCCTGGCTGCATGGATGTCCGATCGGTTGCGTCTCGACCGGTCTCAGTCGCGCACCCTGCTGGGGTGTGGCGTTGCCGCGGCGATCGGCTCGCTGTTCAACGCGCCTGTCGCGGGTGCCGTATTCGCGATCGAGCTGGTGGTCGGAAATCTGTCACTCAAGGCGGGTGCGCCGATTTTCATCGCGGCTGTTACCGGCACAGCGATTGGACGGTTCTACTTCGGATCGGAGCCCTCGTTCACGGTCCCGGATCATGAGTTGATCTCGCTCTGGGAGTTTCCGGCCTTCATTCTGCTCGGTGTTGCTTGCGCGGTCGTCGCGATTGGATTCATGCGCGGGATTTTTCTCATGGATGGGGTGGTGGCGCGCACGCCCATTCCGAAATGGCTGCAGCCGGCGATTGGCGGGATTGTTCTCGGCCTTATTGCCCTGCAGGTGCCCGAGGTTCTCGGCGTTGGTTTCCTGACAGCGGACGCCGCATTGCACGGTACGATCGCACTCGAGCTTCTGCTGGTGTTGATCATCGCCAAGATGGCGGCTGTCGCGATCAGCATGGGGTTCCGCTTCGGCGGCGGTGTGTTCTCTCCGTCGCTGATCCTCGGCGCCCTGGTGGGGGCGGCATTCGGGGTGGTCGCGGGAAGTGTGTTTCCCGACCAGTTTTCGGGCGTGCCCGCCTACGCGTTGATCGGCACTGGCGCTCTGGCCGGCGCGGTCATGGGTGCGCCACTCTCGACGATCTTCATTATATTTGAGCTCACGGGCTCGTCCGAGATGACCATCGCTGTGATGATCGCGACCGCAGTGGCATCGGTCCTGACCCATCAATTCTATGGGCGCTCGTTCTTCCATGTGCAGCTGAAGCGCCGCGGCCTGAATGTGTCGAGCGGCCATGACCAGGCGCTGCTCCAGGGGGTGTTGGTCGGCCGGGTGATGCATACCAATATGGTGACCGCCGACACCGACATTTCGCTGGATGCGCTGCACGGCAAGTTGCGGGAATCGCCGAATGGCGAGGTGTATGTGGTCGATGAACGCGGTGCGCTGCTTGGCATCATCAACTATGCGGATCTGAACAACGCTATCCTCGCACCGAGCAACGAGGATGCACCCGAGCGGGCAGGTGATATCGCACATGAAATGGGCAAGGTGTTGACGGTATCCGACAGCCTGGAAGAAGCTCAGCGACTACTCTCGGGCTCCGATCATGAGAATGTCGCGGTCGTATCGAACCGTGACGACATGATCTTGCGCGGTACACTGACGACCCTCGATGTCGCGCGCGCGCACAATGATGCGCTTTTAAATGTCCGGGCCGAAGAACATGCCTGACGACAAAGCGTTTCTCTCGATTCAATTCATTCGGGCTAGAGACTGGGGTCGAGATGTAGCCAGTTGTTGCGATCCATCGATTCAACCTCGATATCCTTGAGTGCACCCTCCGGGGTCAGGACGCGGACCGTTACGCTGTCGCCGGCGTCCCGATCGCGCCAGACAGCCCGGAAATATCCGGCCATGGTTCCCACGGGTGCGGCATCCACGGCGACGATCAGATCACCCGCGCGGACCCCGGCACGTGCGGCAGGACTATCGTCGGAGACCCCGTCGACGAACAGGCGGTCACGCAACTCGGATGTCCGGATCCCGAGCCAGGGGCGCGGTGCTGCGGCCCGGCGCCCCTGATCGACCATCTCGTCGAGGATCGGTTTGAGCTCGTCGATGGGGACAAACATGTTGCCGGCGACCGGCCGTTGGAAGACGGCGGCGTTCCCGACAAACAGCGAACCGATACCGATCAGCTTGCCGTCTGCATCGAACAGGCCCGCGCCGCTGAAATTCGGGTTGGGAGGCGAGGTGAAGATCGCGCTGTCGAGCAGATACTCCCACGCACCGACGAACTCACGCCGGTCGACGACGAAGACGCCCTGCGCGGATCCCGGGCCAAGCCGGTTGGCGATCAGGACCTGGGTGCTGACCCCCATATCTCCCGATGTGCCAAGGCCAACCGGTTGGAGACCGAGGTCGCTGGCAGCGCGGACCAGACCGAATCCGCTCTCATGGTCATAGGCCACGAAGGAGGCGGGAATGCGCCGGCCATCCACGAGCGTGATATCGATTTCGATCGCCTCGAGGATCAGATAGCCGATCGTTAGCACCAGGCCATCATCGGAGATCACCACACCACTGCCCTCGCGCTGTGTGCCGAGTGTGCCAGCGGTGCGCGCCGTGCCCGGGATTCGGGTGTCGATCCCGACCACGGCCTCGAGAACCTCCTGGGGGCCCGATGATGTCCCGGATTGTGCATTTGCGCCGGGGACGGCTAGAAGCAACAACGCTGCAAGCGTGGCGATCGTGGCAAACATTGCGATGCGGCCGATGTGTGACGTTGCAGTTTGGAAACGGTGCTTGGCGAGGATGGTCATGTTGCATTCCAATCGTGCCAGGAGCTTGTCCGGGTGCGAATGTTATCACCTGATTGAGTCGCTGCGCGCCGGATCACGCGAAATTCAACCGGCGGTCGGCCCCCACGACTCATCGTTTTGCCGTGATATAATCAACGGCTCAAATGTCTGATCCATTCCACATCGAAGAACCGCAGAATTTAGGGGTTTCTGGTGCGTCCGCGGTCGCAGAAGCAGCACCCGCCCCATATTTGACGCAGCTCAACAGCCCGCAGCGCGAGGCCGTCGAGGCGCTCGACGGGCCGGTGCTGGTGCTGGCGGGTGCCGGAACCGGCAAGACGCGCGTTTTGACGACGCGTCTCGCCCATCTGCTGCGCCGCGGCCATGCGCGGCCCTATCAGGTGCTTGCGGTTACCTTTACCAACAGGGCCGCCCGCGAAATGCGTGAGCGTGTCGGCGGACTGGTCGGCGGTCCCGCAGAGGCGATCTGGCTCGGGACGTTCCATGCGCTCGGGGCCCGGATCGTGCGCCGCCACGCGGAACTCGTCGGCCTGCAGAGCAATTTCACGATCCTCGACGCCGACGACCAGGTGCGCCTGCTCAAGCAACTCCTGGCGGCCGAGAATATCGACGACAAGCGCTGGCCCGCGCGCGTGCTTATGGGAGTGATCCAGCGCTGGAAGGACCGCGCCCTGACCCCGGACAAGGTCTCTGCCGCTGACGCCGGTGATCTGGCAGGCGGGCGCCTGATCGATCTCTATCGCGATTATCAGGATCGCCTGAAGACCCTCAACGCCGCCGATTTCGGTGACCTGTTACTGCACAATCTGACGATCTTCGGCGAAAATCCTGAAGTGCTCGCCGAGTATCAGGAGCGATTCCAATACATCCTGGTGGACGAATATCAGGACACCAACGTGGCCCAGTATCTGTGGCTCCGGTTGCTGGCCCAGAAGCATCAGAACATCGCCTGTGTTGGCGACGACGACCAGTCGATTTATGCCTGGCGCGGCGCTGAGGTCGGGAACATCCTGCGTTTCGAGGAAGATTTCCCCGGTGCCAAAGTCGTCCGCCTGGAGCAAAACTACCGCTCGACCGGCCCTATTTTGGGCGCGGCGTCGGGGCTGATCACGCGCAACGAGGGCCGGCTCGGAAAGACATTGTGGACCGAGGCCGACGGCGGCGAGAAGGTCCGCATCCGCGGCGTGTGGGACGGCGAGGAAGAGGCGCGCACGGTCTCGGACCGGATCGAGAGTATTCAGCGCAATGGCCGCGACGGGAAACCCGTCGCCCTCAACGAGATCGCCATCCTTGTGCGCGCCGGATTTCAGACCCGCGAGTTCGAGGAACGGTTCCTCACCCTGGGGCTGCCCTACCGGGTGGTCGGCGGCCCGCGTTTCTACGAGCGCCAGGAATTGCGCGACGCGCTCGCCTATTTGCGGGTGATCCAGCAGCCGGACGACGATCTGGCCTTCGAGCGCATCGTCAACAGGCCCAAGCGCGGTATCGGGAATACCACGGTTCAGACGCTGCATGTGGCGGCGCGGGCGACGGGAACAAGTCTCTATCGGGCGGCAGCAGAACTGGTGACGACCGATGAGTTGCGCCCGAATACCCGCAGTTCGCTCGGGAACCTGATTGCCGATTTCGAGCGCTGGCGCGCGCTGTCGGGAGACGGCCGCGAGGGGCTCGCCCATTCGGAGCTGGCCGAAATGGTGCTCGACGAGAGCGGCTATACCGAGATGCTGATGAACGACAAGTCGCCCGAGGCGCCCGGTCGGCTGGAAAACCTCAAGGAACTCGTCGTCGCGATGGAGGAATTCGAAAATCTCACCGGGTTCCTCGAACATGTCTCTCTGGTGATGGAGAACACCGAAGCGGCCGGCAGTGACCTCGTCAATATCATGACCCTGCATTCGGCCAAGGGGCTGGAATTCGACACGGTGTTTCTGCCGGGCTGGGAGGAGGGCCTGTTCCCCCATCAGCGCAATATGGACGAGAACGGCCTCGCCGGTTTGGAAGAGGAACGTCGCCTCGCCTATGTGGGCCTGACCCGCGCCAAACGCGAGGCGACGATCCTGTTTGCCGCGAACCGGCGCGTGCACGGTCAGTGGCAGTCGGCGATCCCGTCGCGTTTCGTCGATGAATTGCCCCCGGAACATGTCGATGTCGACAGCGAACCCGGCGTGTATGCAGGCAATCAGGATATGGGCGGATTTGGCCGCGGGCGCGCGCTCGGCTATGGCGGTGGGCAATCCCGCGCCCCGAAACGCGACATGGAAGCGAGCCTAATTCACGCCGACCCGCAGGGTTTCGGCATCGGAGAGCGGGTGTTTCACCAGAAGTTCGGCTACGGGCGGATCACCGCGATCGATGCCAACAAGCTCGCCATTGCGTTCGAGAAGGCCGGCGACAAGAAGGTGCTCGACAGCTTCGTTGTACCCGCCGACGCGGCCTAGGACGCGCACGTGGCAGGCAACACCGCCTGGAAGATCGAACTCTTCGTGCCGTCCGCGGCACATGATGAATTTTCCGACACGCTGGAACTCTTCGCAGACGTGATCAGCCTGTTCCCGATCGAGGGAACAGGCGAGACGCGGATCTCCGGCTATGGCAGCGAGGCGCCGGACGAGACCGCCCTGACCGCAGCGCTGGCGGACACCGCGCGACGCCTGGGGACCGACGTTCCTACGGGTGATGTCGTCTTGCTACCGGACGTGGACTGGGTCGCCGAGAACCAGGCGAGCTTCGCCCCGGTGAGGGCCGGACGTTTCTACATTCATGATTCCGACCATATGGATCCGCCGCCGGCCGGCACTGTGCCTATTCGTGTGGATGCGGCGACGGCCTTCGGCACGGGCCATCACGGCACCACGCGTGGCTGCCTGGAAGCGCTCGACCGGGTGATCCGGTCCGGGGTCGCCGCGGCGCCTGTCCTCGATCTCGGCTGCGGCACCGGCATCCTGGGAATCGCCGCCGCCAAGGCCATGCGGGCGCGCGTGATCGGATCGGACATTGATCCGATCGCCGTCGCCAAGGCGCGCGAGAATGTCCGTGTGAACGGCGTGTCGGCCTTTATGCGGACCTATGAGAGCCGGGGGCTCGATGCGGTGATGGTGCGCCGACACGGGCCGTTCGGCCTGGTGCTGGCCAATATCCTCGCGCGGCCGCTGGAGCGGCTCGCACCGTTGATTGCTGCGCATCGTGCATCGGGCGCACCGGTAATCCTCTCGGGTCTGCTCCGCACCCAGGAGCCACAGGTCATCGCGGCGTACAGGCGCGCGGGGTTGCACCTGCGCGCGCGCATACATCACGATGAATGGTCGACGCTTATTTGTGGTTAGCGGAGCAGGTTCAGAAAGAGGCTAGGCCGCACGCGCGCCGGCCGCGCTGCGCCGATCTTCACGGATCATATCCGCCGCCTTTTCCGCGATCATGATCACGGGCGAATTCGTGTTGCCGCTGGTGATGGTCGGCATGACCGAGGCATCGACGACCCGAAGTCCTTCAATGCCGTGCACACGAAGCCGGTCATCGACGACCGACCCGGGATCTTGACCCATCTTGGCGGTCCCGACCGGGTGGAAGATGGTGGTCGCGATGTCGCCGGCCGCTTTGGCCAGTTCGGCGTCGCTTGCGATCTCGGGGCCGGGTTTGAACTCTTCGGGGGCGTACTTTGCCATGGGTGACTGGGCCACGATGTTGCGGGTGAGCCGGATTGCCTCGACCGCGACCCGCCGGTCGGCTTCCGTCGAGAGATAGTTGGGCCGGATCGACGGCTTGTCGCCGGCCTTGCCGCTCTTGATGTGGACCGAACCGCGGCTCTCGGGCCGCAGGTTGCAGACGCTCGCGGTGAAGGCCGGGAAGGGGTGCAGCGGCTCGCCGAACTTCTCAAGGGTGAGCGGCTGCACATGATATTGCAGGTTCGGGAATTCGAGCGACGGGTCCGATTTGGCGAACGCGCCGAGCTGGGACGGTGCCATCGACATGGGACCCGAGCGCTTGAACAGATACTCCAGCGCGATACCCGCCTTTCCGAGGAGTTTGTTCGCCCGCTCGTTCAGGGTTTTGACGCCCGTAACCTTGTAGGCGCAGCGGACCTGCAGATGGTCCTGCAAATTCTCGCCGACCCCAGGCAGCGCATGCACCGTCTCGATTCCGTGGGCACCCAGAACATCGGGATTGCCGATGCCGGATAGTTCGAGGATCTGCGGGCTGCCGATGGAGCCGGCCGACAGGATCAATTCACCGTCGATCTGTACCGATGCGGGTGCACCCTTGAGGCGCAGCGCCAGGCCCATGACCTTGCGCCCTTCGAGCTGAATCTTGTCTACCTCGGCATGGGTCAGGACAGTCAGATTGCTGCGGTTGCGCGCGGGCTTGAGGAAGGCGCGCGACGTGCTCCAGCGCATGCCCGTGCGCTGGTTGACATGGAAGTAGCCGCAGCCGTGATTGTCGCCCCGGTTGAAGTCATTGGTCTTGGGAATGCCCACCTGCGCGGCAGCCTCCTGGAACGCGTCGAGCACCTCCCAGGACAGGCGCTGGTTCTCGACCCGCCACTCGCCGCCGCTCTCATGCACTTCGTCGGTTGGCACCGCCGCCTGGTCTTCCGACTTCATGAAGTAGGGCAGCACATCATCCCAGCCCCAGCCGGTGTTGCCGAGCTGACGCCACTGGTCATAGTCGCGGGACTGGCCGCGCATGTAGATCATGCCGTTGATCGACGAACAGCCGCCCAGCACGCGACCGCGCGGATAGGCCAGCGCGCGTCCGTTCAGGCCTTCCTCTGCCTCGGTGCTGAACATCCAGTCCGTGCGCGGATTGTTCATGCAGTACAGGTAGCCGACGGGTATGTGGATCCAGAAGTAATTGTCCTTGCCGCCCGCCTCGAGGAGCAGGACGGATACATCCGGGTCGGCGGACAGGCGGTTGGCAAGGACGCAGCCGGCCGAACCCGCGCCAACAATCACATAGTCGAAGGAACCTAGATCTTGCATGGGGCCTTCCAGGCTATTCGATCTCGACCAGAAGGCCGTTGTCATCGACCTCCAGGCCGGTCTTGCGGGCGGCATCGATCACCGACGGATGCCAGTGCACCTTGCCGGTGTCCGGCCCGCCGACGATGAATTGCAGTGTGGCCGGCTTGTCGGACACGTTCTTGAAGCCGCGGTAGATGCCGATTGGGACGGAGACGGTATCGCCGGCCTCAAGGAAAACCTCGCGCTCTTCCTCGCCATCGCGCCAGTATATCGACCATTTCCCGTCGAGCGGCATGAAGACCTCTTCGGTCTCGTGCCAGTGCAGCGCCGCGCCACAGCCGGGATCGCATTTGGCAAAGCCGTGGGCAAAGCCATGGGCGTTGCCGAGTTTCGGTGCCAGATCCGGGTCAGCCTCATTCTCGGTCACGCCGAGGCCGCACAGGTTGATCATCTCGCGTTCATGGCCGGGAATACGCTGGTCCATGAAGCAAAGGCCGCTGCCCTTGATCTCGTTGAAGCGGGCGGTGCATGCCTCCATGTCGGCGATGCTGATGCTGGGTCCTGGCGGCGGATCAACGCGTGTCATGATGTCTCGTCCCTCTGTTTGTTTTCCGGTCGTGTTTTCCGATGCGAGGATAGCGCGGCAGCACGGAATTGTCTTCCGGTGGGGCCTCGCGTAGCTTCGCGGCCATGAACGCCAAATCTCCGAGCCAACGCCTGTCGGCCCTCCGCGACAAAATTGCGGAACAGGGCCTCGACGGGTTCGTGGTGCCCCATTCCGACGCCCACCAGAACGAGTTTCTGCCGCCGGATGCCGAGCGTCTGTCCTGGCTGACCGGGTTTACGGGCTCCGCGGGTACGGCGGTGGTGTTGGCGGACCGGGCGGCGATGTTTGTTGATGGTCGCTACACGCTTCAGGTGCGCGACCAGGTCGACGGGGCGTTGTACGAGTTCCATCATCTGATCGAAGCGCCGGTGGCCGACTGGCTTGGTGGGGTTCTTCGTCAGGGCATGCGTCTCGGTGTCGACCCGTGGCTGCACACGCAGGCCGGCGTGCAACGTTTGCGCAATTCAGCCGAGGCCGCCGGTGTGGCTCTCATCTTGGTCGAGACAAACCCGGTGGATGCAGTGTGGGACGACCAGCCGCCGCCGCCGTCTGCACCCGCTGTGCCGCATGATGAGCAGTTTGCCGGTCGCAGCAGCGCCCACAAGCGCAGGTCGCTTGGTGAGGCGCTGGCGCAGGAGGAGCTGGACGCTGCGGTGCTGACACAGCCGGATTCCATTGCCTGGCTGCTCAATGTGCGTGGCGGCGATGTAGCTCACACGCCGCTGGCCCTTAGTTTTGCGATCCTGGATGCCGATGGAACGGTTGATTGGTTTGTCGCACCCGAGAAACGATCCGATGCGCTGATCGCGCATCTCGGCAGCGAAGTCGAGATGCGTGATCCCGAGGCCTTTGCCGGGGCGTTGGATGGGCTCAAGGACCGGCGGGTTCTGGTGGCCCCGGACAGCGCCGCGGCGTGGATATTTGACCGTCTGACACGGGCCGGTGCCGTGGTCCTGCGCGGCAACGACCCGGTGACCCTTTCCAAGGCCATCAAGAACGAGACGGAGCTCGCCGGGACACGTGCGGCGCATTTGCGCGACGGGGCCGCGCTCTCGCGGTTCTTGCATTGGCTGTCCGAAGTGGCCCCGTCGGGCGACGTCGATGAGTTGTCCGCCGCGGCAAGATTGCTGGAATTCCGGGAAACCGGCGAACATTTCCGCGATCTGAGCTTCGGCACGATCTCGGGCGCCGGGCCGAATGGGGCGATTGTGCATTATCGCGTCACGCCAGAGACCAACCGGGCTTTGGCGCCGGGAGATCTCTATCTGGTGGATTCAGGCGCTCAGTATCTCGACGGGACGACCGACGTGACGCGGACGGTTGCTGTCGGCACGCCGTCCGATGAGATGCGTGACCGGTTTACCCGGGTTCTCAAGGGGCACATCGCCATCGCGACTGCGCGTTTCCCGGCCGGGACCAGCGGTGCGCAGCTCGACAGTTATGCCCGGCAGGCGCTGTGGCAGGTGGGGCTCGACTTCGATCATGGTACGGGCCATGGGGTGGGGAGTTATCTCGGCGTTCATGAAGGGCCGCAGCGCATCGCGAAGACCGGGTCGTCGATACCCCTGCAGCCGGGAATGATCGTTTCGAACGAGCCCGGTTACTACAAAGAGGGAGCCTTCGGGATTCGCATTGAGAATCTGCTGGCCGTGACCCAGCCGGGCGACATTTCCGGCGGCGAGCGCCCGATGCTCGGTTTCGAAACGCTGACACTGGCACCCATAGATCGCAGCCTGATCACCTCGAGTTTGTTGACCGCTGACGAGCGCGCCTGGATGAACGCCTATCATGCGCGGGTCGCCGCAGAGATCGGTCCGATGCTCGATGGCGATGCGCTGGCTTGGCTTGCGGAGGTAACGCGGCCGCTAGATTCGAATTGAGCGTGTCCGAAATCGCGTTAAGCTGTCGGCTGCGTGAATTGCGCCGTTAGAGCGACTGCATAGAGGGGGAGACCATGGCCGAAAGAAAAGTGATTGTGACCATTGCGCCGACGGGCGGAATGGCGAGCAAGGAACAGAATCCCAATATCCCGACTCAGCCGCAGGAGATCGCGGATGACGTCTATCGTTGCTACGAAGCCGGCGCGTCCGTTGTTGCGGTGCATGCCCGCCGGCCCGATGACCAGGCGACCTGCAATCCCGCGATCTACCGGGACATCAACGAACGCATTCGCGACAAGTGCGACATCATCCTGAACAACTCCACGGGCGGTGGTATCAACGGCGACATGATCAAGGAATCGACGGACGGGTTCCTCGAACTGTCCTGGGAAGAGCGCCTCAAGGGCATGGAGGGCGGGGCTGAGATGTGCACCCTCGATCCGACGACGATCGTCGCGACATTCGAAGGCCGCGAGATCATCATGAACACGTCGCCCGAGCGTTGCCGCGAGCTTGCCACGAAGATGCAAGACAAGGGCATCAAGCCCGAATGGGAGGTGTTCAGCCCGACCCATCTGCTGCAGGACGTGATGAGCCTGCTCAAGGCGGGCCTCGATGAGCCTCCCTATTTCATCAATTTCGTGCTCGGCGCGGATCGCGGCTTCCAGGGCGCGATGCCATATTCGCCCAAGATCCTTCAGGCGATGGTCGATCTGATCCCCGAGGGCGCGAACTTCAACGTCAGTGCCATCGGCCCGTCGCAGCTCAATGCCGCGCTGCTGTCGCTCCTGCTCGGCGGCCACGTCCGCGTCGGCCTCGAAGACAACCTGTATTACGAGCGCGGCGTGCTGGCGAACAACGTGCAGCTGGTCGAGCGGATCGTTCGCATCATCCGCGAATTGGGCATGGAGCCGGCGACACCTGAGGAAGCCCGCGAGATTATGGGGCTGAAGCCGCTGGCAGCGTAGTCGCGGGGCACCGCGGGGATTATTTGATATGCGGATTGCCATTATTGGCGGGGGGCCTGCCGGGCTCTACTTTGCGACCCTTTGGAAGAAGCGCCATCCCGACGCGCAGGTGCACGTCTACGAGCAAAATCCGGCGGATGCCACGTTCGGTTTCGGCGTGGTGTTCTCGGACCGGGCGCTGGAGTTTTTGCGTGGGGACGATCCCGAAACCCACGATCTGATCACGCCCGCCATGGAGACGTGGCAGGACATGACGCTCATCCATCGCGGCGAGACCGTCACGATCGACGGGGTCGGGTTTTCCTCGATCGGCCGCCTGAAACTCCTGCAGTTGATGCAGGAACGCGCGCTCGCGGTGGGTGCCGAACTGCACTTCGAGACTGTGCTGCGGAGCGTTGATGATCTGCCCGAGGCGGATCTCATCATCGCCGCCGACGGGATCAACTCGATCGTGCGCCGGAGCTACGAGGGCGACTTCCAGACGTCCCTGTCCTATCTGCCCAACAAATTCGCCTGGTACGGGGTGGAGACGCCTTTTAACTCGCTGACCCAGACCTTCATCGAGACCGAGTACGGCCCCGTCAACGCCCACCACTACCGCTATACGCCGGAGATGAGCACATTCCTGGTGGAGTGTGAACGCGAGACCTGGGAACGGGCGGGTTTCGCCACGATGAGCGACGAAGCTTCGCGTGTGTTGTGCTCGGAACTGTTCGCGGACACCCTGCGGGGCAAGCCGCTGATCTCAAACAATTCAAGCTGGCGCAACTTCCCGCAATTGTGGAGCGACCGCTGGTCCCATCTGAACATGGTGCTGGTCGGCGATGCGCTTCATACGGCGCATTTCTCCATCGGGTCGGGTACCCGCCTGGCGATGGAGGATGTGATTGCGCTCGTTGGGGCGCTCGAGGCCGAACCCGGCGATATCCGCGCCGCACTGACGCGTTACGAGGCCGAACGGCGGCCCATCGTCGAGAAGATCGTCGCCGCCGCGACCAAGAGCGCGCGTTGGTATGAGGATTTCGCCGCGCACATGCAGCTGACACCGCAGGAATTCGGCTACAGCTACATGACCCGCTCGGGTCGTGTGGACGATGATCGCCTGCGGCAGCTGGCGCCGAACTTCATGGCAGACTATGAGGCGGCGAAGGCTTAGCTGTCGCTCGTCCCAGCTGTTTCCTTCTAGCCCGAGACCATTTCGATCCAGCCGTCCTCATCGATGGTCTGGATGCCCAGCTCGGCCGCCTTCTTCGCTTTTGAGCCTGCGCCGGGGCCCGCGACCACCAGATCCGTTTTGCTTGAGACCGACCCTGAGACCTTGGCGCCCAATGCCTCGGCGCGTGACTTGGCCTCCGAGCGGGTCATCTTCTCCAGCGTGCCTGTGAAGACAATCGTCTTCCCGGCGAGCTCGGAATCGCTTTCGGGTTGTTCGAACGGCTGAATGTCGAGCAGCGCGTCGAGGTCGTCGAGCACCTGGCGGTTATGGTCTTCATGCACGAAGGCGAGCAGGTCCTTGGCGACGGACTCGCCAATCCCGTCGATATTGAGGAGATCGGCGTAGGCATCACCCTCTCGGTCTTGGGCCGCCGCCATAGCCGTACGCCAGTCCGACAGGCTGCCATAGGTCCGTGCTAGCAGCCGGGCTGTCGCCTGGCCCACCTGGCGTATGCCCAGTGCATAGATGAAGCGGTCCAGAGAGACGTTCCGTCGTTCGTCGATCGCCTGGAGCAGATTGTCCACGGATTGTTCGCCCCAGCCTTCGCGCTCCAGCAGCGCCGCCTTGTGATTCTTCTCGAGGCGAAAGATGTCCGCGGGGTTGGCCAGCAGGCCATCGGCGTGCAGCGCGGTCACGTTCTTCGCACCCAGCCCTTCGATGTCGAACGCGTTGCGTGACACGAAATGCTTGAGCCGCTCCACGGCCTGGGCAGGGCAGATCAGGCCGCCGGTGCAGCGCCGGACGGCCTCGTCCTCGTCGCGTACGGCCTCCGAGCCGCAGACCGGGCAGTGATCGGGGAACACAAATGCCTTCGCGTCCCCGGGGCGTTTCTCTGCGATGGCGCGGACCACCTGCGGGATCACGTCGCCGGCCCGCTGAATGATCACCGTGTCGCCGGCCCGGACATCCTTGCGATTGATCTCGTCTTCATTGTGCAGGGTCGCGTTTGAAACGACCACGCCGCCGACGGTCACCGGCTCCAGACGGGCGACCGGGGTGAGGGCGCCGGTGCGCCCGACCTGGATGTCGATCTCCCGCAGGATCGTCGTGGCCTGCTCGGCCGGGAACTTGTGGGCGATGGCCCAGCGCGGGGCGCGGCTGACGAAGCCCAGCCGTTGCTGGAAGTCCAGGCGGTTCACCTTGTAGACGATGCCGTCGATGTCGTAGTCGAGCGTCGGGCGTTGGTCGGACATCGCGGCGTAGTTTTCGATGATCTCGTCCAGGCTGGCACAAATCCGCGATAGCGGGTTCTTTTCGAAGCCCCAGGTCTCGACCCGATCCAGAAACCCCCACTGGGTCTCGGCGACATCCGCGCTCATCTCGCCCCAGGCATAGGCAAACATGCGCAAGGGACGTTTGGCGGTGACCGACGTGTCGAGCTGGCGCAGGCTGCCGGCGGCGGCATTGCGCGGATTGGCGAATATCTTCGCGCCTTCGGCCTCCTGATTTTCGTTGAGTGCGCGGAAGGCGGAACGGGGGAGATAGACCTCGCCACGAATTTCGACGATGTCGGGCGCGTCTCCGTGGAGCGTGTCCGGGATGTCATTGATCGTGCGCAGGTTCGCGGTGATGTCCTCACCCTCGTTGCCGTCGCCACGCGTGGCGCCCCGCACGAAGGTACCGCCCTCGTATCGCAGGGACACCGAAAGGCCGTCGATCTTGGGTTCGGCGACGATCTCCAGCGCGTCATCGGCATCGAGACTGAGGAAACGCCGGATACGGGTCAGGAACTCCCCGACATCCTCTTCCCCGAACGCGTTGCCGAGAGACAGCATCGGCACCGTGTGGCGAACCTTGGCGAAGCCCTGGGCCGCTTCGGCACCAACCGCCTGGCTGGGGCTGTCTTCGGTCGCCAGATCCGGATGCGCGGCCTCGAGTTCCAGCAGGCGCCGGAACAGTGCGTCAAATTCCGCATCGGATACAACCGGCGCGTCTTTCTGATGATACGAAACATTGTGCGCGCGGATTTCCTCGGCCAGGCGCGCGTGTTCCGCACCGGCGTTCGCCGGTGACAGGGTTTCGGGGTCGGTGTGCGTTTGGTCGGTCATTTCGCTCAATTTAGGGCCGTCTGTCGATTCAGGCACGTCCGGGGGTAGGCAGCCAGCCCGTGCCGGGGAGACTATGGCAGGTTGCGATCGCGTCTCCGGTTGGGCAATCCGCCGGCCATCATGCCGACGACGACCAGAGTGACTCCACCCGCAGCGATACCGCTTAGCGGCTCTCCCAGCACATACCAGGCGATCAATGCGACTGCAGCAGGGACGACGGCAACAGCTGTCGCCGTCGGTATCGCGCCTAGAGCTGCCACCGCGCGCGGATATCCCACTGTGGAGCCCATGAACACAATCAGGCCCTGGAAGACCCATTGCGCCGTGATTTCTTCCCACGAAGCCTCCAGCAAGCCCGAGGGCAGGAATAGCAACTGGATCGGCGTGTAGATGGCGAACGTGAATGTGGCCACGATGGCGGCGCTCCGCAGGGGCATGACGTTCCATTTGCGTACCAGAACACCGAACAATGACCAGGATGCGGCGCCGACGAAGAAGGACAGGTCGCCCACCCATTCATTGGGCGCGCCGCTTTCGGAAGCATCGAGGACCAGGAACATCGCGCCCGCGAAGATCATCGTCACCGAAATTACCCGCCACGTCCCCATACGTTCGTTGATCAACCACCAGGCAAGGGGGGCGGTGAACAGGGGCAGGGTTCCGGCAAGGATCGTCGCGCCATGGGCGGCCGGCGCGAACATGTAACCGCCAAAGGCAAAGACCGAGAATCCGGGCCCGGCTGTGAGCGCTATCAGCAGTGCCTGCCAGAAGCTGATGCCGCCAAGGCCGTATTTGAGCAGCCAGGGAAAGAAAATAATTCCGGCGACGCAGACCCGCAGGGTTGTCAGATCAAACGGCGTCAGAGTGAACTGAACGGACAGCCGTCCCGACAGGTGAAACGCCGACCAGATGATGATGATCGCGCTAACCCAGAGGATCCCGATCATGCGTTCGCGATGTAGCGGAGTCATTCGGCAGTGTTGCTCAGGCGGGCACTTCGGAGAGCGTGCTTTCGCGGTCCATGAGTTTGTCGGCTGCGGCGCGCGCTTCGTCCGTGATGTCGGCGCCTGACAGCATGCGGGCGATTTCCTCGCGCCGCTCCTCGGCGTCCAGCCTTGCGACATCCGTCGTCACGGTCCTGGCGGATGCCTTGCCGCTGGTACGTTTCTCGACCCGTAGATGCTCACCGGCCGCCGCCGCCACCTGTGGGCTGTGCGTGACCACCAGGATCTGCTGCTCCAGGCCCGACCCGGCGAGTTCCGCCAGCCGCTCACCCACCGCCGCCGCCGTGGCGCCGCCGATACCTGTGTCGACCTCATCGAACACGATGGTGCCCGCGCCCGAGGTGCCCGCGAGCACGACCTTGAGGGCCAGCATGAACCGGCTCAATTCGCCGCCTGATGCGATCCGGCCCAATGGTCCGGGCGTGGCGCCAGGGTTGGTCGAGACATTGAATGCGACGGCATCGATGCCATGTTCGACCCAGTCGGCCTCGTCCAGCGGCGTTACGCTGGTGGCCAGGGTCGCATTGTCGAGTTTCAGGGGCGGGAATTCCTTGGCGATCCGCGTGTCGAGCTTGCGGGCCGCTTTCTGGCGCGTCTGGGACAGGCTTTCGGCGACCTCGCAGTAGCCGCGCCGTGCCGCCTCGACATTCTTTGCCAGCGTGTCGAGATGGTCGTCACGCCCATCGATTGCCGCGAGCTGTGACGCGAGGCTCTCACGCAACACCGGTAGTTCGTCGGCGGGCACCTGGTGCCGGCGCGCAGCAGCCAGAATGGCGAACAGGCGTTCCTCGACGGCCTCAACCTCTCCGGTGTCTGTGTCGAGTGCGTGGGCGACAGAGTTGAGTTCCTGTATCGCCTCGGCGAGTTCGGCACTGCTTTTGTCGATCGCGGCGATGACCGGTGCCAGGCGACCGCCGGAAATATCGTCATCACGCTCCAGGCGGCCCGCGGCCCGTTGGAGCATCGTCTCGGCACCGTTCTCTCCGGTCAGGGCATCAGACGCTTCGTTGAGCGTCTCAATCAGTCGTCCGGCGTTCTGGAGCAGTTGCCGCCGGGAGGACAACTCGGTCTCTTCGCCGACTTGTGCTTCCAACTGGTCGAGTTCCTCGAGCGCGGCGCGCAGTTCATCGGCCTTGTCTGCGGACGCGGAGAGCGCCTGATGCGCCTCATTGTGCCTGGCGACAGCGTCGCGCCATGCGTGAAACCGCTCGGCGACGCGTTTGCGGGCTGTGCTGCTGTCGGCGAATGCATCGAGTGCGCGGCGCTGATTGGCGGGTTCTGCGAGCGAGAATCGTTCGAACTGACCATGAATCTCAACCAGGGAATCGCCGATCTGGCGCAGCAGGCCGATGCTGATTGGTTGATCATTTAAAAATGCGCGGCTACGGCCTTCGGCGCCGACCGTCCGGCGGAGAATGAGCTCTTCTCCGGGATCGATCTCGATGCCGTGTGTGTCGAACAGGTCTTCGAGGCCTGCGGCGCTGTTTTCGTCGAATATCGCGGTGACAGAGGCCTGTTCGGCACCCTGCCGCACGAGGCCTGCGTCGGATCGTGCGCCGAGGGTCAGTCCGAATGCATCCAGCAGGATCGATTTTCCGGCACCTGTCTCGCCGGTCAGGGCGCTCAGACCCGGGCCGAATGACAGTTCAGCCCGATCGATCAGGACAACGTCCCGGATCGACAGATGGCGCAGCATGGGGAGCTAGAACGGCCAGATGCGGCTGAAGAACCCGTCTTCTTCGACCGGATCGGGCACGCCGTCACCATCTAAATCGCGGAACTCCTCGCCTTCGACGAGTTCGTAACTGTCGATGTACCATTCGCTGCCTGGGAAGTTATGGCCGAGGACAGCCGCGTTGGACCGCGCTTCGGGTTCGATACCCAAAGCGGCATAGGCTTCGGAGAGCCGGTGCAGGGCTTCCGGAACATGGGTTGTCGTCTGGTAGTTCTCGATCACCGTCCGAAAACGATTGATCGCCGCGAGGTAATTGTCGCGCTCAAGATAATAGCGCCCGATCTCCATTTCCTTACCCGCCAGATGGTCGCGGGTCAGGTCGATCTTCAACACCGAATCTTTCGCATACCGTGAATCCGGGAACCGGCGGACCACATCATCCAGAGACTGCAGAGCCAGTTCGGTGGTGCGCTGATCTCGTCCGACGTCGGTGATCTGCTCATAATAGCTCAGCGCCTTCAGATAATAGGCGTAGGAGACATCGCGATTGCCGGGGTGGAGTTGGATGAACCGGTCCGCCGAAAGGATCGCGTCGTCATACTGGCCGTCGGAGTAGTAGCTGAAGGACGACATGAGCTGCGCCTTGGTGGCCCAGATCGAATAGGGATGCTGGCGCTCGACTTCCAGGAACGTATCCGCCGCTTCGGCGAAATCCTTGCCTTCGGCCTGATCGGCCGCCTCGTTGTAGAGCTCCTCGACCGGGCGCTCGACATATTCGGGCGTATCGTCGGACGAGCAGCCGGCCAGAATCGAGACGGCAAGCAAGGCTATCCCAATGCTGCGGTTTTTCATCCAAGACTGTCTGTTCGGCATAATATTCAAATCTCGCGAGTCTGGGCCGCCATACACAGGCGTTTGGCAGCGGATTCAAGCGTGATCATCGCTGTCTATTTATATCATGCCCTTCGCGGATTCACAGCAAAACGGGCCGACAAAGCCGACCCGTTCAAACCCAAGTTCACAGCTGAGAGTTTTATGCCGTCGCGGCGAGGGGTTCTGGTTCGAGTACAGCTTCGGGCAATTCGGCATAACGCCAAGCACTGGGGTCTGCGAACAGGGCCCGCACGATCTCATGGTTCATGGCGTGACCCGAACGATATCCCTGGAAATGGCCTGAAATCTGGGCTCCGGCGAGATAAAGATCGCCGACACAGTCAAGAATCTTGTGACGCACGAATTCGTCTTTGTAGCGCAGGCCCTCGTCGTTGAGGATTTCATCACCGCTAACCACCACAGCATTGTCGAGGCTTCCGCCGAGGGCGAGGCCCATGCGACGGAGTTGATCAACTTCCTCGGCAAAGCCAAACGTGCGGGCGCGCGAGATTTCACCCTTGAAGGTGCCATTCACCAGCCGCACGTTCATGTCCTGTTTGCCGATTGCGTCGGAATCGAACTCGATGCTGAAGCCAACCGAGAAACCGGAACCAGGAGAGAGGGACACTTCGCGGCCGTCGATTTCGACATCGACCCGCTTGAGAACTTCGATGAACCGCCGTGGTGCGTCTTGTGTGACCACACCTGCGCATTCGATCAGGAACACGAAGGGTGCAGCACTGCCGTCCATGATTGGGAGTTCGGAGCCGCTGACCTCGACATAGACATTGTCGATTGCGCATCCGGCGAGTGCCGCGAGCAGATGCTCGACCGTCGCAACGGTCACGCCGTCTTTATTGCCCAGGGTTGTGCAGAGCGTCGCCTCGACGACATTTTCGACCAGGGCCGGTATTTCTGCTCCGTTGCCGATCTCGTCAGTCCGGCAGAACACGACACCGGTGTTCGTTGGGGCTGGTTTGAGCAGGATCGAGACCGTTTCACCCGTGTGCAGGCCCGTGCCGCTGCAGCCGATTTCGCTCTTCAGCGTGTGCTGCAGGCCCAAGTCGATGTCCGGGGTAGAAGTCATCTGATCTTTATCTTTCATTTCGGTCGCGTTGTGTCCGCGAGTAACCAATTTCTGATACCGGGTGTAACAACTCGGACGGGGCTGTCACAAATCACTCTTTGTTACAGAATGTTGCGGACGGAAGCCGCGGATTACTGGAGAAATCCGCGGCTTCGTCCATCTAGGTGATCAGTTGGCCTGGCGACGCAAAAACGCCGGAATTTCGAGCATTTCTTCATCCTCGCGAGCAGTCTCGCGGGGTGCTGCAGGCTCGATGTTGGCCAGGGTTGGTTGGGCCGGTACTTCGGCCACCGGCTCCGGGGTCGGAGCCGGGGTTGCGACGGTGGGTGCCACGGGTGCCGCCACGGGGGTGGGAGCAGGTTCCGCGACCGTTTCAGCGACCGCTTCGGTGGTGACTTCAGCCACCGTTTCGACGACTGGTGCGATCACTGTCTCCACGACAGGTTCCGCAACAGTCTGGGTGACCGGTGCGGGTGTCGGTTCAACGGTGGTCTCTGCCACCGTTTCTACGACCGGCTCTGCCACCGGCCTGGTAGCGACGGGCTCAGGGGTGGCAGCGGGTGCTGCTGCAACCTCAGGCGCCGGTGTGGCTTCGACAGGGGTAACTTCAACCGGTTTGGCCGGTTCGACCGTCACCGCTGGTTTGGCTGCGACCGGTTCACGGCGTTCTGCGACCTTGGGGGAGGCTTCAGCCTGATCCTCGGTCATTGCCCGGTTCACGGCACCCGTCACCTTTTGGAACAGGCTGCGACCGCGACGGCGTTCGGCCTGGACACCGGCGTTGGTGATCGCTGCTTCGGCAAACGCGTCGGGGCGCTTGGCCTCGGCGCGCGGTGCCGGGCGGCGTTCCTCGACAACCGGTTTTGGCGGGATGAACGGGGATGCCGCGGACGGTGCCTCGGCGACGGTGGCCGCTGGCTGTGGTTGCGGTGCAGATGCGGGCGTAGCGACCTGAGCAGCCGGTGGAGTTGCATCCATCACCGGCGCGGCCTCGGGGGCCGCTTCGACCTGCTTGGTCTTTGACGGGTCTGAATCGTGGACCAGCGAGATCATCGGCGAACGCGGCAATGCGTCTGCGTTGGCGTCGATCCCCGTGGCGACAATGGAGACCCGCATCATGCCTTCGAGTTTTTCGTCGAAGGTCGAGCCGAAGATGATGTTGGCATCGGAATCCACTTCCTCACGGATGCGGTTTGCTGCCTCATCGACTTCGAACAACGTCATGTCCGGACCGCCCGTGATGTTGATCAAAACGCCGCGCGCGCCGCGCATCGACACATCGTCGAGAAGCGGGTTGGCGATTGCGGATTCGGCAGATTCGATCGCGCGACTGTCGCCCGTCGCCTCGCCCGTACCCATCATCGCCTTGCCCATCTCGCTCATCACCGTACGGATGTCGGCAAAGTCGAGGTTGATAAGGCCCGGCATGATCATCAGGTCAGTCACGCCACGCACACCCGAGTGGAGCACGTTGTCGGCCATGCAGAACGCATCGGCGAACGTGGTGTTCTCGTTACAAATCCGGAACAAATTCTGGTTCGGGATCACGATCAGGGTGTCGACGAAATGCTGCAGCTCTTCGATCCCTTCATCGGCCAACGTGGCGCGATGGCGGCCTTCGAACTGGAACGGCTTGGTCACGACGCCGACCGTCAGGATGCCCTGTTCGCGTGCGGCGCGTGCGATGACCGGCGCGGCACCGGTGCCCGTACCGCCGCCCATACCAGCAGCGATAAACGCCATGTGGCTGCCTTGCAGATGGTCGATGATTTCATCGAGCGCCTCTTCGGCGGCCGCACGGCCGATGTCGGGGCGCGCACCTGCACCGAGACCGTTGGTGATGTTCGCGCCGAGCTGGATACGCCGCTCGGATGCGTTCATCGCTAATGACTGGGCATCGGTGTTGGCGACAACGAATTCGACGCCTTCCAGGTTGGACGCGATCATGTTGTTGACCGCGTTCGACCCGGCGCCACCTACGCCGATTACGACGATCCGTGGCTTGAGTTGGGAATCGGGGGGGGGAGCACTGAGATTGAGCGTCATATTTGCCTCCAGTTTTACAGCAGTGAGCTCATGGGAAGAACGACCAGACATGGCCGGAACGGTGACCCACCGTCCCGGCGCATGCCGAAACTTTGGGTCGGGGGAGTGGGGGAGAGAGTCCTAGAAATGTTCACGGAACCACTGACCAAACCGCCCTGTGAAGCGGCCTGGTTCCCCCTGTCGGACCGGCGACGGCATCGTCAGCGACGACGAATTGTCGACCGCATGGGCGATGAGACCCGCGCCGGTGGCGAATGCGGGGCCGGCGATTGCTTCCGCGAGACCGCGGACGCGCAGGGGCCGACCCATACGAACCTGTTTGTCGAGAATGCGTCCCGCGAGATCGCGGACGCCCTGTAGCTGGCTTGCGCCGCCGGTCAGAACGACACGTCGGCCCGCGAGCGGGCCGAATCCGCTGTCGTCGAGCCGCGCGCGAACCAGTTCGAAGGTTTCTTCGATGCGCGGTTGAATAATTCCGTTCAGCAGCGAGCGCGGGAGTTGCACCGCGGCGTTGTGTTCTTCCTCGCCAACCTGGGGCACGTCGAGCAAGTCATGCTCATCGGATTCGGTGGCCAGCGCGTTGCCGTAGAACGTCTTGAGACGTTCGGCATTGGCGAGTGTGGTGGAGAGACCGCGCGCGACGTCCGAGGTGACGTGATTGCCGCCAACCGGGATTGTGTCTGCGAACATCATCTGTCCGTCATAGAAGATCGCGAGGCTCGTGGTGCCGCCGCCCATATCGACAACGGTGACCCCGAGGTCGGCTTCATCTTCGACGAGAGTAGCCAGGCCCGCAGCATACGGTGAAAGAACGAAGTCCTCGACGCTGAGGTGACAACGCTCAACTGCTGCGCGGATCGTGCGGACAGTGTTCGCAGACGCCGAAACGAGGTGCATGTTTACGGATAATTTCTGACCGAACATGCCGCGCGGGTCGTCGATGCCCTTTTGACCGTCGATCGCGAAGCCGACCGGAATCGAATGGATCAGCTCGCGTTCCTTGCCGTTCCCGCTTCCGTTTGTGCCGCTATTTGCCTGCCGGACTGTATGGGTGTGCTGGAAGACGCGGTGCAGATCCATTTCGTCGATCTGTTGGCCGCCGATATCCACATCAACGCCCAGAATTTCGGATTGCGGTGCGCCGGTGCTGAGGTTGACCGTGACCGAACTGATGGTCTCCTGGGCGATCTGCTCGGCCATATGTACGGCCTTGCGGATCGAATCCTCTGCGGCGTCGATATCGATAATTGTGCCGTTTTTCAGGCCGCGGCTGAGCTGGTGACCGGCGCCAATCACCCGTGGCTGGGCGCCCGGCGCGGCGCTGCCTTCGGCGGAGTGGCGACCGGCCCGCGCGATCAGGCAGCAAACTTTACTGGTGCCGATGTCGAGCACCGCGAACGTTCCGGTCCGCGGCTTGGTCAGCTTCTTCGGCAATCCGCCGGTCCCCCAATCCATGCTCATGTGTCTTTTCCCTCGGCTTTCGGCCGGGGCGCGCTGTCGCGGCCGACACGGACAATCAAACGATCAGGGACCCGCAAGTCGACGGCGACGACATCGCGGTCGAGCAGCGCATGTTCGCGCTGGAAGTCATCGAGCCGGGTCAGGGCGGCGGAGATGTTCTCTTCCGGGAGGCGTACGTCGATCCCGTTGCGCAGGCGAAGGTTCCAACGGCGCTCGGAGACGCGGACAGCCGCTTCAATGGCCTTGGCGACGGCCGGATATGTTTGCAGCAAATCGATCAATTGCGCGGCATGTTCGGGCGCACCGTCACCCACGATCAGCGGCAGGTGCGCAAAGGCGTCCAGGCCAGATTGCTGAATTGTTTTGCCGAAACGATCCACCAAGGCGGCCTGCCCGTCGTGCTGCCAGATGGCCAAGGGTTGGCGTTCGACAACCCGGACAAACACGACATCGGGCAGCCGACGCGCGATTTCCGCCGACCGGACCCAACCCAGCGATTCGATTCGATTCCGCGCGGCTTTCATGTCGATGGCGAAGATCGGTGATCCGCGCTCGATATCCAGGGCTGCCAGAATTTCAGCTGCGTCTGCGTTGTGTCTGCCACTAAGGACAACATCGTCCACGCGAAGACCCGCATCCGCCGAAACGTCGAGAACGGAGGCGCCCAACGCGTTCATCCGGGCGTCGATCCAGCCATTCGCTGACAATTGCCATGCACCGGCGGTCACGGCGGCAACGCCGACGACACATGCGCCGGCTACGATCAGCCGACGGCGCCGACGATTGGCGGGGGCCCGCCGGGTGCTTTTGCTTTTCGAAGCGCCGATCTTCGGGATCAATCGCATTGCGCGGTCTCCACCATCCAACTCACAAGTTCAGGGAATGCGATGCCGCAATGGGTTGCCTGTTCCGGCACGAGGGACAGGCGTGTCATGCCTGGTTGGGTGTTGACCTCAAGGATCACCAGCGCATCGCGGTCGTCGTCGTATCGGAAATCGGCGCGGGTGACGCCGCGGCAATAAAGCGCCTTGTGCGCCTTTGCGGCCCAGGTCATCGCCTGATCGTAAACGCCTTCGCTGACGGGGGCCGGCACCAGATGCTCGGTTACGCCGTCGGTATACTTGGCTTCATAGTCGTAGAACCCCTTGGTCGGGCGCAACTCGGTCACGGCCAGGGGGCGCGGGTCTTCGCCCGCGGCGCCCATGACGGCAACGGTCAATTCGCGCCCCGGGATGAATTCCTCAACCAGAAGCGTGTCGGCCTCGATGGCGTCGGGATCGGGCCCGTTGGCCCCGTCCTCGATAATCTGGACGCCGACCGATGAACCCTCGCTGTTCGGCTTAATCACATACGGGCGTGGCATCACGTCGCCCGCCAACACCTCATCGCGACTTGCCAGCTTGCCCCGGGCGATGCCGAGGCCTTCGTTCTCGAAAATCGTGCGTGCGGCGGCCTTGTCCATGGCCAGCGCGGAGGCGAGCACGCCCGAATGGGTGTAGGGCAGTCCGAGAAGGTTCAGCAGACCCTGGATGTTGCCATCCTCGCCGAAGTTGCCGTGCAGGGCGTTGAAAACCACGTCGGGGCGCGGGTCGAGGGCATCGAGCAACGCGCTGATGTCAGCGGTCACGTCGATCTCGAGGGTCTCGTATCCGGCTTCGCGCAGGGCCTCGGCGCATTGGCGGCCGGATTCCAGCGAGACGTCGCGTTCGGCGGACGTGCCACCCATCAGGACGGCAACGCGTTTGCGTGTGAGGGCGCTCATTGCTCTCCCCCCGCCGGATCGCCGATCCGTTCCAGTTCCCAGGTCAGTTCGACCCCGGTCGTCTCGCGCACCCGGCGGCGTACTTCCTCGCCGAGCCCCTCGATGTCGGCAGCTGTCGCGCCGCCGGTGTTGACCAGGAAGTTGCAATGCTTCTCCGACACCTGGGCGCCGCCGAGCTGGAGCCCGCGACATCCGGCACGGTCGATGAGTTCCCAGGCCTTGTGTCCGTTCGGGTTCTTGAACGTGCTGCCGCCCGTGCGGGTTCGGATCGGCTGGGTTTCCTCGCGCGATTCCTGCACCAGGGTCATCGCCCGTTCGATCTCGTCCTTGTTGCCCCAATCACCTTCCATGACGCAGCCGACGAAGACCCAGTCGCAGGGCACGGCGGAACCCGATAACGCGGCCCC
>Ga0233427_10000178_pt1 | contig 86480 bp, 83 predicted proteins | sample SI_118_April2016_5_FD_179885 | JGI IMG/M metagenome (GOLD analysis project Ga0233427, IMG submission 179885) | Seawater microbial communities from Saanich Inlet, British Columbia, Canada - SI_118_April2016_100_MG | ecosystem: Environmental > Aquatic > Marine > Inlet | place: Canada: British...
ATCATCTGGATGCCGTGGTTGTTGGCGCTGGCTTCGCCGGTCTCTACATGCTGCATCGTTTCAAACAACTCGGCTTGCGGGCACGAATTCTTGAAGCCGGCGGTGGCGTCGGTGGCACCTGGTATTGGAATCGTTATCCTGGGGCACGTTGCGACATTCCCAGCTTGCAATACTCCTATCAGTTTTCGCCCGAATTGGAGCAAGAGTGGGTGTGGAAAGAACGATATGCGCCACAACCAGAGATCATGGCGTACGCTAAGCACGTTGTAGAGCGTTTCGAGCTCGCCCCTGACATTCAATTTAACACCCGTGTTGCTGCAGCACACTTTGACGAAGACAACAGCCGCTGGAGCGTGACCACCGAGGCTGGCGATGTGATATCGGCCCGTTTTTGCGTGATGGCCACGGGATGCCTATCTTCAGCGAATGACCCAGAGTTCCCCGGACGAGAAAGTTTTACCGGGGATTGGTATCACACCGGCCGATGGCCGCATGGCGGTGTCGACTTCAGCGGTCAACGGGTAGCGGTCATCGGCACCGGCTCGTCAGCCATCCAATCGATACCGATCATCGCCGAGCAGGCGGTGCAACTCACGGTTTTTCAGCGGACGCCAAACTTCTCGGTGCCTGCCCACAATAGACCACAGGACTTACGCGAGGAGGCCGAGGTCAAAAAAAACTATCGAGCGTTTCGCGCAAATGGCCGCGCCCAGCCGATTGCCTGGGATACTGCCGGCAACGAGCGCACAGCCGAAGAGCACACGGCTGATGAGATTCGCACGGAGTGTGAGCGCCGTTGGGAAATGGGCGGACTTTACTTCTACGGTACCTTTGCAGATTTGCTGGTCGGCAAAGAGGCGAACGATATTGTTGCTGAATTTGTACGCGGCAAAATACGCGAGCGTGTTAAAGACCCCCAACTGGCCGACGCGTTGTTACCGGACACCATATTTGGCTGCAAGCGGGTTTGTGTGGATACAGGCTATTTCGAAACTTATAACCGAAGTAATGTCACGCTGGTAGACATTGCACAATCCGGTATCGAAGAGATCACTACCCACGGCGTGCGGGCGGACGGCAAAGAATACGCGGTTGACGCGATTGTCACCGCGACAGGCTTCGACGCCATGACCGGCTCGCTCGATCGAATTGATATTCAAGGCAAAGGCGGCCTGAAACTTAAAGACAAATGGCATGCAGGGCCACGAACTTACCTTGGCCTGACCACCGCGGGCTTCCCGAACTTCTTCATCATCAGCGGACCCGGCAGCCCGTCCGTACTGACCAATATGATCACCTCTATCGAACAGCACGTAGAGTTTGTCGCCGATTGTGTGGCCTGGCTGCGGGACCAAGAACTGGCGAGCATCGACGCCTCTATAGAGGCCGAGGACGATTGGGTAGATCATGTCAACGAAGTGGCAGGCGAAACGCTATTGTTGGGCTGCAATTCCTGGTACCTCGGCGCTAACGTGCCTGGAAAGCCCCGCGTGTTTATGCCTTACCTGGGTTTTCCTGAATACGTGGAGAAGTGCGATACCGTGGCGAAAAATGCATACGAGGGTTTTCAGACCGCGTAAATAATGACAGGAGGGTGGTGCCTATGCCTGCGAAATTTGCACAAATCACTTGCCATGCGTTTATCTAAATTTTGAGGTTAAATTTAAACCCATATCGAATATCCTCACGGGTTTGCGGACCGTTCAAGGACTCATAAAAAGGCTTACCGATTTCCAGCTCTACATAATTACCCTTTGCAAATACCGGTATTTTGAACCCCAGGACCACTCTTGCCTGCTTTCCGCCGTACATTTTGGGGTTGGTAACAGACGCCGGGTAGGGAAAAGCGCCGGGAACCAACAAATCGATATCCTTGCCATCAATACTTTTTGAGTATTCATAGATCAGTTTGATCGAGGGTTTCAACCACTCCAGTTTGTTGAATCTTAGCCAGGTCGATGCCGAAAACCGATTCCCCAAACTATAATCTCTATCATTTTCTCCTAAACGGATTTTTGCGGCCAACTCCGTTCCCCATCCAAATCCGTTTCCCGTGCCTGAATAGTGAATACTCGCAGGAATATCGTAGGTACCAGACCCCAATTGCATTGTATAGGGAAGTTGTTGGTTTCCGGGGGCACGAGGAGTATCGCCTTCCTTATCAATGGATCCAGTTGGGAAACTGAGGCCCAGGCTCAACTGTAATTTGCCCTCACCCGATGTTTCAAATTGGTAGGACCCGATGACAGAGACGTCACCTATCCCGCTGGAACGAATCGTGAAATCCGCGTAAGAAGGGACAATACTGATATGATTGGTAGTTTGCTTGACATAGGGTACGGCCAAATTAATGTTCAGTTGTTCGCTCAACTGATATCCCACAATAAGCGCGTGGACTTCTTGGGTAATCGTTGTTGGAACCACCGGGAAATTATCGTCGGTGCGCGGCTCAAGCCCGGGAGTAAACAGAACCTCGTTATCAGAAAGTCTATCGGTTCCTTTATTGAAGCCTTCAAAATCGGCGCGCTGAAATTTATATCGCAAACTCCATTTACTTTTGGTGCCGCTAGTATCGCCCTTGGTATCTGTAATATTGGCTGCGAACAATTCTTCAAGGCTAAGGTCCAGCAGATCTGACGGCACATTTTGCGCCCAAATTGAGGCAGAGAATGGCAGGAAAAGCACACAGGCCCAGCGCGAAAAATGGCATGGTCTCAGACTTCTTTCATAACAGGATTTCATCGATCGGGTTCCTCTTTATCATTTTTTTCGAGATGGCCTATCCATTGATCGAGAATTGATGCAAGTTCGTCAATTGTTACCGGCTTGCTTACATATCCATCCATCCCTGTGCTTAAGTATTTCTCACGATCTCCCTTCAGAGAATACGCTGTTAATGCAATAATTGGAACAGCGTGAACAGCTTCCGATTTCCGCTCTAAATCACGAATCATGGCGGCGGCGTCGACCCCATTCAATACAGGCATCTGTATATCCATTAGTATCAAGTCCACCGGAGTCTCAGAAAATAGCTTAACGGCAGCCGCCCCGTCCCGCGCTGTGATCGTGTCACAGCCAAACGTATTCATCGCCGCACAAGCAAAAATTCGGTTAGCCTCATTATCTTCGACGACCAAGATTCGAGCGTCATATTGCCTCAATCCCGAAAACTCTTTTTTATCCCGCGATTTACCCAGAACATAGAGCCCATCATTTGCTTGAATCCCTTTATCTGGAAGAATTAAAGGCAATTGAAACCAAAACCGGGAACCCTGGCCCGGTGCGCTAACAACCCCAATCTTCCCGCCCATCAGTTCGACTAATTGTTTTGATATAGTAAGTCCCAGACCGGTGCCACCGAATCGACGGGTTGTCGAAGAATCTGCCTGAGAAAAATTTTCGAATATGGTCTGATGGGCATTGCTGGGAATCCCAATTCCAGTATCCCGAACTTCTATGCGCAACGTAGCAGCATCCACACGGTTGTTTATCACCGAAACATTAATGGCAACATCACCAGTCTCAGTAAATTTTATGGCATTGCCCACCAGATTGATTAGTACCTGCCTGATTCGACTCTTATCTGCCCTGACCGTCGGTGGTACATCATCGGCAATATGGTAGCTTAACCTCAGGCCTTTATTTTTGGCGCCTTCTGTTAATAAATCTGTGGCGAATTGGACGCACTCGGAAATCGAAAAATCCGTTAACTCAATCGTCAGCTTGCCGGATTCAATCCGGGAAAAATCGAGGATATCGTTAATAATTGTCAGCAGGGAATTGCCTGAAAACTCGACCATTTCACAAAACTTCCGCTGCTCCTGGGAAAGCTCCGTGTCAAGCAGTAAGCTGGTCATACCCAGGACGCCATTCATGGGTGTGCGAATTTCGTGGCTCATATTCGCCAGAAACTCGGATTTGGCTTTGGTGGCAGTTTCCGCAATATTTTTCGAAAGCCGTAATTCTTTAACCATATTATCCAGCGATTTGTCACGATTTTGAACCTGCTCCAGCATGTCATTAAATCCATCGCTCAGGGAACCCAGTTCATCATCCGTCACCCGCTCAACCCTGTGGTCGTAATCTCCACGGGTAGAAACTTCTTTCATTGCCTTCAAAAGATTATCGATAGGTTCAGTAATGATTTTCTGCAAATATCCTGCGAACCAATATACGAAGATCAGGGCCAGCAACAAAAACATTCCTGCGATAGCAGCCAGCTTTAGAGTGCTCTCTCGCAGTGGCCGCAAATCAGTTTGAATATTGATAATCCCAAGAACCTCATCGTCCAGGATGATAGGCCCTTTAATATTGAGGACGCCATTATCGAAATTCACCACTGGCACCCCGCCCCCAATAACTAAAATCAAGGACTGTTCCAATTCAGCATTGCCTGGGACGCTACCCGGAGAAGGGGTGTCGCGCCGAAATAGCGGGTTATCATAACTTGCGTACAGCACAAGATCAGTGGTGTAAATTTGCGCAGAGATAACATCCTGATCGACCGTCAACGCAGATAGAACCTCGGCCGCGGCGTCTGGGTCCTGAAAGACCATTGCCGCTGCGCTATTAATCGCCAGCACACTGATTAGCGAAGAATTAGACTCGACCAGCGCCTCACGTTTTATAATGTACTCCCCCAGTACAAAGGAGACGGATGCAGCAACAAGCACCAGGGTGCTGGAGATCAAAGTGAACGAGATTATTTTTCGTTTTATGGGTAGATTTTGAATGAATTTAATCATCGACTTTCTCCCCGTCGTCGGGTGAATATATTGTTGCTAGTTTCAATAATTTGGAGCTTATTTTTAGTCCGTGTGCTCTGGCAATTTCCAAATTTATATAGACTTTTACGCGAGCGCCCTGGCGCTGAAATTCGATAATTCCGCCATTGGCCACGTAACCCGGCGAATCGCCAACAGTGATGACTGACTCATCTGGCCTTAATTGGACCGGATCGCTTTTTTCGCTGTCAGCTCCCTGAAACAAAAAATGGCATTGTTCGATGTCCGACCAGTCCGCTAACAAGGTGTAACGCCTTGTCCCACCTTCTGCTTGCCTGGCAGCAATCAATGCCTTCAGGGCGTTTTCAACGGGACCCTCGTGAACAGTGCAATAATTTAACGGAATTGTTGGACCGCCGGGGTTTTTGGGTACCCGCTTGATAAACTGGGCGAAACTGTAAAGGAATGCTGCCTTGATCTCGTGTTCTTCGAAATTGCGGGAACTTGCTTCGGGGACTGCGACCAAAAGTCCAATCACAGCAGTGAGTATCAAGCCTTGCGCATGAATTAATCCTGGAGTTTTACTGCGCTGCATAAGACCTGGGACAGAACCATAAAAACACTGTTTGCTGCATTGATTTCATTTTTTTAAAGTGAACGATTGACGCGAAGCGTCAGCTGCCGCTAGACAAGTTAACGCAAGCAAGAAGGCCCCTAAAGGTAGGTTTGGCATATCGATTACTCATCAGTTTGTTAATCCTGGTTTTACAAGAGGATATCTACATAGCTCAGCTTCTAAAACGTTCATGAATTTTTGGCTTTATCCTCGAAAAACGAACCTCCGAGATACCTAATTAGTTGCTATTTGTCATCGAATTTCGCTGGATTATCGTGCTACCGTTATAGAGGATTCGATATATATTGGTCTGATCTTTAGTAAGTGAGCTAAATACTAGCAAAGAAAACAGACCGTGTTTTCTATTTATGGTCCTGTTTGCTCAACTATCTGAAAATTCTCCAAACTCAATGTAGTGTTCGACTTTCTGCAAGGGCTTCTCATTATACCGTCTTCCAGGCCGTTTAGGCCACGTCTTACGAGTCCATCTTCAAAAAAGATCTTTCAGCACATCACTTCCAGCGACTCTTAACAATGAAAGTTCAGTTTTGGTCATGGTATAGACAAAAACCAGTTTTAGTTGTTGTAGAGAGGAAAACCAGGCATTAGCAATCAAAGGTCGATTGGGTGCTGCGGTAATCCCCCCCTTATTAACCGACTTGGATTCAACCGGTCACTGCAACAGTTGATTAAGCATATCGGCGGGCGTTTGAAAATCGAGCGTTTTTTTCGGTCTCGTGTTCAGTCTGTGACCGACCTTGTTCAGGTCCTGCTGCAAGAAGCCAGAGAGGCTACTTCGCTTAGGGAAATATTGCCGCAGTAGACCATTGGTGTTTTCGTTGGTGCCACGCTGCCAAGGACTCTGAGGGTCACAGAAATAGACGTCGATGTCGGTCGCGATGGAGAATTTTGCATGCGATGCCATCTCCGTGCCTCTATCCCAAGTCAGGCTTTGCTGCAACAAAACCGGCAACTTGTTCATTTGTCTGGAAAGCGCTGACACAAAGTCGTCGGTTTTCTTACTCTTTATTTTTACTAAGACCGTATACCTGGTCTGTCGCTCAACCAGTGTCGCGATTTGACTGTTATTCGAACCGATTATCAGGTCACCTTCCCAATGTCCTGGAACGGCGCGATCTTCGATACCTACAGGGCGCTCACTGATAGACACGCCATCAACGATATGACCTCGAGTCCCTGGCGAATGCGGCTAGTAGGAGTCCCTTTCTGGTGAAGTTGGGGTAGGGGGGCGGTGGGGTGCTGGTTAGTTGGAAAGTAAGCGGGATAGGTTGAAAGTTAATGCTTTAGAAATAGCCCAGTGTGATTCTATTAATGGGTAGGTTCGTGGGTAGAATAAGAATTGGCATATAAGTTATTGATTTATATAGATGGGTGGCGGAAGAGGTAGGAGTCGAACCCACCAGCCACTTTAACAGCAGCTCAACGGCTTTGAAGGCCGCGCGCACCACCGGGTGCAACGCTCTTCCGTTGACTATGATATCAAAAAAAGAGCGTTGATCGGTGGCGCGATAGCGACCTTATCGGTGCAGATCAGGTTGTGTTATTCGATGCCGCGCTTTTTCAGTTCGTCCGGCATTCGTTTTGAGTCTGCTTCAAGCGCAGGCCCGCGCTCTTCATCGCTGAGTTGACCCATGGTATCTGCAGCCATTTTATCGCTGTCCAGCGTAATCCATTTCACCGGTACGATTTCGATGATGACCCTGAGCGGTGAATCGAGCCTTTCCTCAAATGCTATGGCCCCGGCTTCCTGTTCGGGCGTTAGGGTGGCATTGGTTCCACCAGCACCGTAGGGTCCACGGGCAAGGGCAGGGTAGAACCAATCTTTGGTTTCTTGATCATCGTGGATGATTGCGCGGCCTTTGATGGTAATAGCACCATTGGGGCCATCTGGTGCTGCAATGCCGCTCACAACCAGTGAACAGCGCGGGTCCCGGCGGATCGCTGAGACGCGGTGGCGATGAACACCACAGGTAATCCAGCCGCGGCCGTCTTTCCAGACGAAACCATGAATCACGCCAACCGCCCAACCATCCCGGGTTGTCCAGTTGAATACGCATTCGCGCGCCTTGGTTAGAAGTTCTTCTCGCTTTTCATCAGAGAAGGGGTAGATAGATACCTGTTCGTGATCTTTGCCTGACATGATGGCTCCCGTGTAGTGTGAAGTAATCCTACACCAGTTATTTACTGTTGGTCGACTCTTGGTTGTTTAGTTGGCTTCTAGCGCCTCCCACGCTTCCATCAAGTTCATGATGCCTTTTTCAAGTTCGGCGGATTTGTCGTAGATAGCGGTTTGCCGCTCAGCCGACTGTTCGAAAAAGCCGGCGTCTCCCATCTGTTGGTTGACTTGTGCAAGCTCTTGCTCTGCTTTTTCGATCTTGGTGGTGAGTTTATCCAGGTCCCGAAGCCGTTTGTGATCCGCTGCCTTCTGTTTCTTTCGATCCTGATGGCTACCTGTTTGGTGTCCTGTTTGGTTTCCCGTTTTGTTGTTACTACTGCTGGTCGTTTGTTGAGTATTGGCTCCTTTTACCCAATCTGAATAACCTCCTACGTACTCCTGGACCTTGCCGTAGCCTTCGAATACCAAAAGGCTTGAAACGACATTGTCCATAAAGGTTCGGTCATGACTGACCAGTAGCACTGTACCGGTGTATTCAACTAGTAGCTCTTCCAGTAGCTCAAGGGTTTCAATGTCCAGGTCGTTTGTGGGCTCATCCAGCACAAGAAAGTTGGTTGGCAGGGCAAACAGTTTGGCGAGCAGCAGTCGGTTCTGTTCACCTCCGGATAATGTGCGGATAGGGGCACGTGCCTGGTCGGGGTTAAACAGGAAATTTTGAAGGTAAGACACAACATGAATGTCTTTACCATTGACCGTAATAAAATCCCGCCCCTCGGCGATATAGTCATGGACGCTTCGCTGCTGGTCGAGTTGTTCACGAATTTGGTCGAAGTAGGCGACCCGTAGTTTACTACCGGTTTTGAGGTTACCCGCGTCGGGTGATAATTCTTCCAGCAGAATTTTCAGTAAGGTCGATTTGCCGCAGCCATTGGGACCAAGTATGCCTATTCGGTCGCCTCGCTGGATGATCAGGTCCAGGTCTTTTATGATCAGTTTGCCATCGATGGATTTTCCAAGGCTGGTGGCTTCTTTAACAATCTTTCCGGAACTGGTGCCGCTATCAACCTGCAGCTTTAAGTCCTTGGTGGATATACGCTTGCCGCGCTCCACTCTTAATGCCTCAAGTGCACGTACACGACCTTCGTTTCTAGTGCGTCGGGCTTTAATACCCTGGCGAATCCAGGTTTCTTCTATTTTTAGTTTGTCGTCAAATTGTTTGTTGTGCTCCTGCTCTGTCTCTCGTACTTTTTCGCGTCGTTCAATGAACGTTGTGTAGTCACAGTTGTATCGGATGACGCTGCCACGGTCTATTTCAACAATCGCAGTGGCAACTGATTGCATCAATTGGCGATCGTGACTGACAAACAAAATGGTGCCCTGGAAATCCAGTAGTAGTGATTCCAGCCACTCGATCCCCTCAAGGTCCAGGTGGTTGGTCGGCTCGTCCAGAATCCAGACATCGGGTTCAAGAACCAGCGATTGGGCAATGGCGACTCTCTTTAGCCAGCCACCTGACAGGCTCGATAGTGGTGCCTCTGGGTCCAGTTTCAGCCGATGCAACGTTGCCTCAATACGATGGCTGATATTCCAGCCATCGCCGTGATCAAGGGCGCTCTGGAGTTGTGATAAGCGGTTCGTGTCCAGTTCATCGCCAGCCATCTGCTCAGTTAGGTGATGATATTCAGCCAATTGCTTACCCAGTTCATCAAACACGCCTGAGACTGAATCAAAAACCGTGATATCAGAGCGTTCGGGTAAGTTCTGGCTGAGGGTGACGAACTTAAGATTGTCTGCCCGCCAGAGGTTGCCGTCATCCTCGTTCACTGCTCCACTGATGATGCCAAGCAGGGTGGATTTGCCGGCGCCATTCCTGCCTGTGAAGGCAATTCGTTCGCCACCGTCTATAGACAGTTCAATCCGGTCCAGTATCTGGTCAGTACCGAAGGCGAGGGACAGGTTGGTCAGGGTGGCTATTGGCATGGCGCGCGAGTTTAGCACGGGTTCTGAAGAACTGGTCGATCCTGGTAGAACATTCATAATGAAGCGCAGGAACTGCCATGTTAACCAGGCCTTCTCGGAAGCCTTCGTTCATGGCTGCCGTCAGTCTGGTTTTGCGACTGCCGAGTGCTAGCAGGTTACCTGCAGCAACCACTGTGAAGGCCACCGGATTGCTGGTATTTAAGCTTAGTTGAGTGAAAACTGATCGCAGGTAAGCGACGATATGGCCTGACTATTCGACTGAAGTATTGGATCTCGCCACGCAGATTTTGTTTCGGCCTGATTCTTTTGCCTCGTACAGGGCCTGATCTGTTTCCCTCATAAAAAGGTCCGCGGAAGATGATTTCTCCGGTGTCATCACATTCAAGCCAATACTCACGCTTAGGAAGCCTCTATCGCAATTGCGATGGGGTATACGAGCGTTGGTGAGTGCTTCCTGGAAGTCCTCTGCAACCTGGCGACTACCCTCCAGTTCGGTTGCAGACATGATTACCGCAAACTCTTCGCCGCCAATCCTGGCGCACATGTCAGTAGATCGAGACGCTACTTTTAGCAGCAGTTCGCCAACCTTTTTCAGGGCAATGTCGCCCTGGGGATGGCCGTAGTAGTCGTTGTATGCCTTAAAGAGATCGACATCAATGATGAGCAGCCCCATCGGTTGTTGGGTGCGGATAGACTGCTGCCAGATGCTACGCAAGGACTCATCGAAACCTCGTCTGTTGGCGAGTGCCGTGAGCGCATCGGTTCGGGATTCCGCTTGCATCAGGAAGCGGATACGTAACCCGTCCAGGAACACGTTGGTCAGTCTATTCACAGAAATGAGCAGCAATCCGGAATAAGAAATTAGTAATACAGCAAGGATTATTTCAAGTCTGGTGCCGCTTAGGGCTAGCTGGATAACAGCCGGTATTGTAATGGGCAGACAGTAAATCACGAAGGAGCGGCGGTGCAGGGCTAACATAATGCCACCTGCCGCGATGATTCCTGCCAGTGTGGCCACCAGGACCGCTCTGTGCCCAATATCACCGGGCCAGATTAAAAAGACTGAAGCGCCCCAGATACTGCTTTGAACGAAATTACAGACGGTGAGCATGCTCGCCCAGTTTTGAATTTTCTTGACCGGGGCGTCCATTAGTCGCCGCGCAGCGAGCATGGTTGCGCCGAGCCTGACAATGCTCGCGCAAGTGAGCACGCCCAGCCATACGTAAAGATTCAGCCGCGGGACTACATCATGTAGCGCAACAACGATGAATGAGCCGGCAACCACGTGACCCAACGCGACACTTGGCATAGCTCGATAAAGAAAGGAGAGCGATTCACCGAGGATCTGATGTTGGATGTCAACACCCGTATCATTAGTGTTGACTTCTGCTAACGGGGACCCGGAAAAATTGTGATTAGTAGCCATCGACATTCTCAATGCTATTGTTCATTAGGCTGGTTGTCGTTGAGTGATTTGGGGCCAACCGTAATGTCAGGGAAGTTGACTTTTGTGGCCAGGGCTTCGATATCTTCTGCATGCCGACTGACCAATAAACGTCTGTCTGGCACGATAGCGCCGGGACGCGGGATGCGGCCATCAGACGGCATACCTTGCGAAACCTGATTTTGGTTCGCTCCAGACTGAAATCACCGGTCAGGTTACCAGCGAAAACAACTCGATAGCGGTCTTCTGTCTTACTCATGGGTGGCTGTTAACTATTTAGTCGTTACTTTTAATAACCATTGACTATAAAGGTTCTTGGCTTGTGGTTCATTAAATCCTTTCAAATCGGTTCATCTTTCTGTTCTTAATCACTGATTTAGCAGGGAAAACTGTTCCATTCATGGCGATATAGATGCCGTGGTACATTGTCTGGACGGCGGCGATTGCCATCCCGATGTTGAACATGGCATCTGTCATTGCAAACCTTGCGGGTGCCAGCGATCCAGTTATGACGATGGTTTTACCCTGGATGTCCGATAGATATTGAGCGGTGTCGGTCATGGTATCTGTACCATGAGTCACAATAACCAGGGTGGCTTGATCCCGGGCAATCTCGCTGTGTATGGTCCTGCGGTCTGCATCGTTAAGATCCAGGCTGTCTTTCTGTACCACTTCCACGATACGGTAGGGATGGGTGACCTGCGCTTCACTGAGCAGGCTACCAATGATCGTCTGGCCTACCTGGTAGTCACTTTTTTGATCGAAATAGACTTTGTCGATAGTCCCGCCGGTGGTGACAATGAGTATCTCTTCCAGGATTTTTGGTAACATGTTTTCTAGATAAGCCTCGTACAATATTGAAAGTATTACAGTAGTACTTTTTCAGTGACAGTATTGATGTCTTTCAGGCCGCAAAAGGCCATGGTGAGGTCCAGTTCGTTGGCCAGCAACTCCAGGCAACGGGTCACGCCCGTTTCGCCATTCGCCCCAAGTCCGTACTGATAGGCTCGGCCGATCAGGGTGGCATCTGCGCCCAGTGCTAATGCCTTGAACATGTCCTGGCCTGAACGAATGCCACCATCCATCCAGATTTCTACCTTTCCCGCAATCGCTTCAGCGATCCCAGGCAATACATCGAGGGTCGCTGGTGCACCATCTAACTGCCGGCCCCCATGATTTGAGATAACAACTGCATCTGCACCTGATGCCGCGGCCAGAACTGCGTCCTCCTCACACATGATCCCCTTAATAATCAGCGGGCCTTGCCAGAGGTCCTTGACCCATTTCACGTCATCCCAGGTCAGGGTAGGGTCCAGCTGCTCGGCGGACCATTGCGCGAGTGTGGTCAGTCGCTCAACGCCGCTTGCATGTCCTACCACGTTGCCAAATGAGTGGCGTTTTGACCCCAGCATTTTCAGGCACCATGCCGGGTGCATTGCTATATTGAGGAGACTCGACATGGTTATCTTTGGCGGCACTGATAAGCCGTTCCTGATGTCTTTGTGACGTTGTCCCATAATCTGCAAGTCAGCCGTCAAAACCAATGCAGAACAACCGGCCGCTTTCGCCCGTTCAATCAGTCTGCGGATAAAATCACGGTCTTTCATCATGTAGAGCTGGAACCAAAATGGTTTTGATACAGCTTCTGCTACGTCTTCAATAGAGCAGATGCTCATTGTTGACAGGCAGAAGGGTACGCCAAACTTTTCTGCGGCTTTGGCGGCCTGAATTTCGCCGTTAACCCACTGCATGCCAGTCAGCCCAACCGGCGCTAGAGCCGTTGGCATCGAGACTTCTTCGCCCAGCATCGTCGTCTTCAGGCTGCGGTTGTCCATGTCGACCATAACCCGTTGTTTGAATTTATGACGGCTGAATGCGCTTTGATTGTCCCGATAAGTTGATTCTGACCAGGAGCCAGAATCTACGTAGTCGTAGAACATTCGCGGTACACGACGTTTATGTTCGTCTTGTAAATCATCTATGCAGGTAATGGCTTTCATCGGTATCCCGCTAGTTTGTTCCTGTGGGGGGAAATATACACTGCGATGACGATTTCCCGTTAAATGATTGATTTAAAACTAACACTATTTTCATGACGCGTTCGGTAAACCAAGAACACGATTTTCAGACGAGAGCTACCTTGCTGAAAAGTGGTAAATCTTGATCGCCCGTTCCGGGAACTTGTCTGGAAACTCTTCCGACCCTGGCATCATTTTCCTGAAACGGCATTGCGGTGCATGTCGCGCAAACTGGTTAATCAGGAAATCGTCAGTCAGGTAAGGGCTGTTTACCGTCGCAATAATGTCTGCTTTATCAGCAGCCAACGATTGCAGTTTCTTGAGGACGGTCCCGTAGTTCTTTTCTACGTCAAAGCTGCCTCTCTGGCGTGTTGGGGGATCTATGATGATGGTGTCATACCGGCCGAACTGTTTGATTTTACCCCAGGAACGGAACAGGTTGTGGGCCACCGACTTCACAGTTCGCGAATCCTGATCGTTTAAGGCGTGGTTGCGCGAGCCCCAATTGATACTCGGTTTGCTCATGTCGACATTGACGACCTGGCGCGCGCCTGACGCAAGTGCAGCGACAGATAGTGAGCAAGTGTAGGCAAACAGGTTGAGAACATTCTTGCCATTCGAATTCTGCGAAAGCCAGTGGCGCAGGGGGCGCATGTCTAAAAAGAGCCCGGCGTTCTGATTGACGCCCGGTTGAACCTCAAATTTCAGCCCGTTTTCGACGACGATGCAGTGGTTGATTGGGTTCTTGTAAAGGCATTGTGTGGGCGTACCTCTGCGCTTACGGTACTGCAGCATCACGGATTCAATTTGCGAGTGGCTGTCGTGCTGGATGATTGCCTCGGTAAGCTTTTCGATATCGTCGATCTCTTCGTAGGTCGTGATGAGAACAACCGGCGAATACCAATCAACGGATAAGTGTTCCAACCCTTCAAAAAGCTGTCCGCGACCGTGGAAAATTCTGTGTGCTTCAGGTTGAGCCGACGCAAAGAAGTCAGCAGCTGACTGGGAAAGAGACTGGTACAAGCTGCGCGTGTCTAGAAGAAACTATCGTGAGTGTGGCATACGCCATGTGCAACACTTCGGCAAAATGGCAAGGCTGCATTGACTATTCCTGTTGCTGTCAATCCGCCTGCGGGCAGCGCGGTTAGTGGCAAAGACGCTGGCTTTGCGTCGCAACCTGCCGCTGAGATCACCGTCTGAGAAGTAAGCAGGAATCTTTGAGACTGTCTGCGGGGTTGTCTGCGGGGCTCGTCGATGTCAGGTATGCTTACCATTTAGATAATAGTCTATGCTCGGGTAACGAGGATAGCATATGCAATAGCGAGGTCGATTAATTGTGTCTATGGATATTGGAATATGTGTCCCAAGCCATGTGGGTGATATAGGTTACGTTGTTCGCGCAGAGGAGCTTGGATACAGTCATGCATGGCTGGCTGACAGTCAGATGATTTGGTCTGATTGCTACGCGGCGCTTGCGCTGGCAGCGGATCGAACTTCAACGATCAAACTGGGAACCGGTGTAGCGATAACGGGTACCAGGCCAGCAGCCGTCAACGCCGCGGGTATCGCCACTATCAATGCAATTGCCCCTGGGCGTACTTTTTTTGGCGTCGGTGCGGGAAATACCGCCATGCGAATCATGGGGTTGCCACCGCACCGTATTAAACAGTTTGAAGGTTACCTGCAAGAGTTGAAGCCACTTTTGCGCGGCGAAGAGGCAATGATGTCGTCGGGTGAAACGGAAATACCCATTCGCCACGTCATGCCAGATAAAGGGTTTGTTAATTTCGAAGACACTATCCCCATATATGTCTCTGGTTTTGGCCCCAGATCGCTAGCGCTGGCCGGTCAATATGGCGATGGTGCAGTTATGGCTTTTCCAGCCAGCGCGGCGATGATGGAAAACATCTGGGCCATGCTGGAAAAGGATGCGCCTCCAGGGTTCAGTCGTGATAGCTTTTACACAACAGCACTGACTGCGATGATTGTTAAAGAAGAGGGTGAGGCGACTGATTCCCCTCGAATCAAGCATGAGTGTGGAGCCATGGCGATGGCATCACTACATTATGCTTACGATCAATGGAGAAATTTTGGTCATCAGCCGCCCAATGCTGTGGCGAGTGTCTGGGACGAATACACAAGTCTGCTGTCAGAGTTCCCTGAAGAGCGCAGGCACCAGCGAATTCACCTGGGTCACAATTGCTGGGTTATTCCAGAGGAGCAGCAGTTTCTGACCAAAGAGTTGTTACAGGCGACTTGCCTTATTGGCACGCAGGAAGAGTTGATCGACAAACTTCGCTCATTAAATGAGGCAGGTCTTAACCAGATAATGAACCTGCCCTCATTTGATCCCCGCTATGAGGTGCTAGAGACCATTGCAGAGAAAATTATCCCCTTTGTCTAATGCCGGAGGGATCTGGACGGAACTGGGCGCCTAACGCCCGCCCTGGCCATCGTCGATTTTGATATAGGTGCCGGTCACAAATTCAGATGCCGGAGACAGAAAGTAGAGCAGGGTGGAATCCATTTGCGCTGGATCACCGATCCGCTTGCGTGGGAAGTGTTGGGCGATATCACCCATCCGCTCGAGCATGCCATCCATCATCTCTGACGAAAATGCACCCGGTGCGATGGCATTGACGTTGATGTTGTTCCTCGCCCATTCAACCGCTAGCACTTCGGTCATCCGTACGATGGCGGATTTAGTCACGGAGTACAGCGCCGCACCGTTTCCGCTGTAGTTGAAACCACCGACAGATGAAATATTGATCATACGGCCTGGTTGCTTTGCGGCGATCAGCCGTCGAGCGACTTCACACGATAGTTTAAAGGGGCCAACCAGATTGGTATCGAACATCGAATCAATAAATTCGTTGCTCATTTTGTGGGCTCTTTGGGCATCCGGAATTCCCGCGTTATTGATGAGGATGTCGACCAGGCCAAGTGCGGATTCCGCTTTGTCGACAACCTGGGCGATTTCTTCGGTGTTGGTAATATCAAAAGGGATCGGCTCACAGACACCGCCTGATGCGCGTATCTCTTTCGCCAGTTCTTCCAACTTTCCAACCCGTCGGCCAGTTATCGCGACCTTGGCGCCACAGGCTGCCAGCACAATGGCGAAGCGCCTGCCAAGTCCTGAAGTGGTGCCAGTGACCAGGGCAACTTGCCCGGTTAAGTCGTGTGAAACATACGGGGTTGGAAAATTGCTCATGAGTGTCCTTTGTAATTTCAGTTAGAGATTAGATTACCTGGTTTGCAAGGCCTGGAACTTCACAGAAAAATTCCGATTCAACTTTAATACACGATGCCGAGTTTTTGTGAGGTCCTGCACACCATGATGGCATCACCATTGAGTAGAGGCCGCTTCCGCCGGACATTAATATCAGCAGTTGTTCGGGGTCTTTAAATGCATCACGATTGCCTGAGCGCTTGCCTGCGAACCCGGGAGAGAGCTTGTTGATCGCTGTCTCTGCCATCGTCGAGCGCCGGTGTATTTCTTCAGCAGTATCCTGACGGGTCAGGCCTGCCTTGTTTAACACTTCGGCATGTTCGGGGTTTAACACTATAGTCGCCGTACCCCCGGTCAGTATCGCGTTGTTAGTTGCAGCATTAGCGATACCAATTGCCAGCATGTCCAACAAGGATTTATAACCGTTCGGGTCGTCGCCGTCGCCACTATAAAGAACCGAGTGGGGTGCTTCTGCGCCGATGACGGTAACAACGCTGTCGTCAGGGTCGAAACCAAGATCGACATGCATGGGTGGAAAGGGGCTGTTTTCTTCGTCTTCTGCCAGGCAGAAGGTGAATTTCCCCGGATGACCCAGCAGGGCCATATCAGAAGTGCCTGGCCGCCCGCCGCCAATATTGATCATGGCCAGTCTCAGAGCGCGGCCAATGGAAGCGTTTGCCCGATGGCCAGGCCCCAAAGCACCGTAGCTGGATGAAATAGGTCCGCAGTTATGCCTGGCGGGACCATTGACAATGATGAGTGGTGCTGTGCAATGTGTGGTCGCCTGCATCTCAGTCAGGTCAAACACCGGATCAATGACGGCTTTTACCGCTGCCAGCACAACCGGCATATAGTCCGGTAGGCAACCGGCCATAACGGCGGCAACAGCTACCTTTTCTATCGTTGCGATTCCGTGGCCTGGTCCCATGGTGCCCAGCACCATATCTGCTTCAAGTCCTGTGGCAAGCACCATTCGACTGACGCGCGCGGGTGTTGGGATAATCACTGGCAAGCCATCGGTAAATCCCTTGGTATGCAGGTCCTCCAACGCAACTGACTCGTCTGCAGCTGTTAGTAAATCAGCCATTGTTTGCCTCTAGCGCCTTAATAACGGCTGGTGCTACTTCTGCAGCGACCTTTTTCATGTTTTTTACCCCAGTGCCTGCAACAGGATGTGGTAGTCGTACTCGTGGAACGTCTGGCATGCCGAGTGATTCAGCAACGAAGTCGCCCTGTGGCCAGAACTCCTCTGTCACTAGTGCTACAGCCGGGATTCCCATTTTTGCAATATTTACGCCGTCACGCACGGTGCCGGTTGTGCAGGATCCTCAATGCCCGTAAGCAGCGACCACGGCATGACATTCATTGGTTATCGTACCCAGTAGGTCATCGTTCGCAGGTACTGATGCATTGCCTTTATTGTAGGAATGAACCTCGATACCGGGTTCAAGTTCCTGCATTGCTTCTTCGAGCGCGTGCAGGAAGTTCTCAGAGTCGGGAAAGCCATTCGCCAGGAAGCCGACGTTAATTGAGTTAGCGCCCTGGATGACAGCAGACAGAGAGTAGGGTGTCACTTCAATACCGACAGACCCTTCAGGATTATGATATTCGATCATTTTTTATCTCGACGTTGGTTGTTGGGATGGATACAGGGAACAAGTATAGCTTTATCCATGATTTGATCCCAATTCTCGTTTGAGTGGCCCTCAAGCGCTGTTATCCTATCGATCTATCAATGTATCAATCTATCAATCTATCAATCTATCAATCTATCAATCTATCAATCTATCAATCTATCAATCTATCAATCTATCAATCTATCAATCTATCAATCTATCAATCTATCAATCTATCAATCTATCAATATTGTCAATGTGGCTTAACAAAGGTGAGGATCGACGTGAATAAAATTATCATAGGGTTTGTAGTTGTCCTGGTTGTTGCGGTAGCAGGAGCTGGTTACTACCTGATGCAGAATCTGGACGGGATCGTTAAAAGCCTGATCGAAGAGGTGGGTACCGAGGTCACAAATGCGCAGGTACGGGTTAGGGAAGTTAAGCTCAACCTGGCCGAAGGCAAGGCAACCTTGAGCGGTCTAACTGTCGCCAACCCCCCTGGTTTTTCGACGGAACCTTTATTTACGCTGGACAACATTTCAGTGGCTATTGATACCTCAAGTCTTACCGGGCCGGTCTACCACATCGAAGATATTAGCATTGATGGTGTTCATGTCCTGGCAGAACAAAAAGGTGCGATAACGAATGTACAGAAATTTATGGAGGGTATGCCGAAATCCGATACTCCAGATGACGTTGGCGATACCGGGAGTAGTGAGGTCGACATTAGACTCGCCATTAGCCGGATCGATTTTTCGGATGGCACGATGGAATTGCGCAGTGACCAGATCGGCAATCAGTCAATTGAACTGAAAGAATTACAGCTCAGAAATATCGGTACGCCGGAAAACGGTTTGACGCCAGACGAAGTCGGCGAGAAGATTGCCGGTCAGCTGATGGTGAGCGTTCAGGATGCGCTGAAGAGTGCGCTTGGTAAGTATCTGCGTAAAGAGGCAGAAGCGAGTATTAGGACTAAACTGGGATCCCTGTTTGGCAGAGATAAAGACTGAACTCCGAGAGAGAAATTAGATATTGCTGAAATCGGGATCGCGTTTATCGAGAAAGGCTTTAATAGCTTCGGCGTTAGCCGGGCCCCCGGCAAGGTTTGCGAGACCGACAGCTTCTTCAAAGACAGCGGTTTTCATTGCTTCTAGGTGCTGGCGGCTTCAGCAGTCAGTCCAAGAGAGGAAAAAGGTGCCCGGAATTTTGCGCTTTCTGCCATGAACACCAGGTCAGCTACGCCATGAATTGTCATGCCAATGCCAACACCAAGTCCGTTCGCCGCGGTAATAAATGGTTTTGGGAAGTCGATAATAGAATGCATCAACGCCCGCAGGTCTTTCTTCGAAGGATCGGGTGCGGTGCCCATGGACTTTAGATCTGCTCCCGCCGAAAAAGCGCGCCCGGCACCGGTCAGCACAAGCACACGAACGGAGTCGTCACTCGCTGCATCCAGAAAAGAATGACAAAGTTCATCGACCATATCAGCATTAAATGAATTCAGTGAATCGGGACGATCCATGGTTACTGTTCTGACCAAATTTTTAGTGGTTACCGTTAATGCTGCCATTATTGCTTACTCGAGTTTAAGTCTGTTTCCAGGTGCCGCGACGCTCGAAAGTAGTAGTAGAAGCTAAACAGATATACAAAGTTGCATGCAAGTAGCGCCATTTGCAAGGATTCTACATCGTTCATCTGCATGCTGGATTGAAGCAGGTCGCTGATGATGCCCACGGTGGTTGGACCGAAAACCAATCCGATGATGTTGATCATAAACAACAACAGGGCAGATGCTGCGGCTCGCATTGCCAGCGGCGCCAGTGATTGAGTCATCGCAAAGGTTGGTCCTGTGTAAAGGTTTACCATGAATACAGGAATCGTGTAGATCGCGAGCACCAGATAAAGTTCATCAACCAGGAAGACAGCCGCACCTGCAGGTACCGCGATCAGAAAGCCGTAAGCGGGTACGAGCATGTAGTATTTAACGTTTTTCGCACCAAGCTTGTCTCCGATGACACCGCTTAAGAGTGTTCCAATACCACCAAATAAACCGATGATAAGGCCTAGCGCAGTGCCAACTTCACCGATACTCAGGTCGTGGGCGCGCACCAGGAAAGAGGGCATCCAGGCGATGGCGCCATATCCCACAAAAGCCTGGGTACCCGCGCCCAGGGAGATATACTTGAACGATTTGAACCCCCACATGGTTTTCAAAACGGTTCGAAACGGGACGGTGCTGGTGTCTGCCGGTTTTTCCTCTGAGTACCCGCGGGGTGGTTCCTTGACCGTTAGCTTAAGAATAATCGCCAGGATGACCCCTGGTATGCCGACCAGAAAGAATGCCTGTCGCCAACCGAATATTTCACCAATCCATCCGCCGGCGAGATTACCAAAGAGGATTCCTACGGGAACGCCAAGCGCGTAAATACCTAGAGCCGTCGCCCGTTTACCGGGTGCAAAGTAGTCCGCCAACAGCGAGTGCGATGGTGGACTGCCGCCGGCCTCACCGATGCCAACGCCGATTCTGGCGATCAGCAGCTGAATAAAGTTGGTCGCAAGACCTGAAAAGGCGGTCATTAATGACCAGATGCTCAGACAAATTGAGATAATGCTTACCCGCGAGTATCGGTCAGCTAGCCTGGCGATTGGAATGCCCAGGGTCGCGTAGAAGATACCGAAGGCTACCCCGCTGAGTGCGCCTATCTGGGTGTCTGAAAGTAGCAATTCGTCCCTAATGGCGGGCGCGAGTATGGCGAGAATCTGTCGATCAATAAAATTGAAAACGTAGACGACAACCAGGACCCCCAGCACATAATGCTTGTAGGTGTTCGAATACAGCGGTTTTTTCAACTCAGTTCCTTAGGTCGTTCGTCTCCGAGGACAGCAGACCTCGGGGGCTATTGTATCCAGAATCGAAGTTTGCAGACGGAAGCTAGCTAACCGGGCAGTCCATCAAAACCTGTAACACCTTCAGGAATATGGTGAAAGGATTGGGAATCTTTTGTAAATATCGCGACCGATGGAGTAAAAATCGTCGGGTCATCCAGTGTACCTACTTTAAGTACCATCGCGCCCGGTGCACCCGGAGCTTTGGTTCCTATGGCAGTTCCGCAATTGGGACAGAAGAATCGTGTTACTGGGTTATCCAGGTCCGGGCGACTGAAGCTGGAAGCTTCTCCCTTGACGTAGCTGAATGTTGTCTCCGGGACCATAATGAAGACGTTTGGGTTTCCGCCAGTAATGTACTGGCACTCACGACAGTGACATTGCATCTGCGCCGCGATGTCGCCTTCAAAGGTATATCTGATCTGGCCGCAATAACATCCACCGTCTATCTTCATTAGCTGTTCCCCCTAAGACACCGCTATGGAATCACAATGCTGTCGGATAGACAACAGAACTTTGTAACGGAGCACAATGAAGGCAGCGAAAGTTTAGCGATTGAGAAGGTTCTGGTGATCTTTGAAGATACGTTCCCATTCCATTTTCATCCACGGTGTGTAGGTGTCAGGGTTCTGGGATAATTCCCTGTCGAGCTCTTCCCTGGAAAAGAATCGCCAGTTAGCTACCTCGTTGCTGTTTGGCAAGATATCCTGCGCTTCCGCAAAGCCAATCCAGACCCAGCAAAGTTCATGCTCACTGCCAACGTTTTGATACCGGGCGTGATACTCAAACTTGTAGAGATAGGTAAGTGGCGTGGATATACCAAGCTCTTGATTTAGCCTCCGATGGGCAGCATCTTCAGAGTCTTCGCCGGCCCTTGGGTGACTGCAGCACGCGTTCGACCAGTACAGCGGCCACAGGAATTTCTGGGCAGTTCTTTGTTGCAGCAAAACCTCGCCAGCCGAATTGAAGATGAACACAGAGAAAGCACGGTGTAGTTCACCCTGGTCAAGGTGGCATTCCCGTTTCGGTCGCGTGCCTACCTTCTCGTCATCAGAGTTGACGAGAATCAGCTCCTCCAGGTCAGAGGAAACAACTTTGTTTAGTGCGGAAGACATCTATTAACGTCGTTTTCAATGATACATCGGTTGGTACGCAGCGGCGCGATCTTTGGCTTAACATACAGGCAACATAAAGCGTTTTTGTCCAAAATGGTAAAAGTACCTGCTTGGCAAAAGGTGGTCATACTGTCACCTGCAGTGCCTTGAAACCATTTCTTGTCAAGCCATTGACGATCGCTTCAGAGTTGTCATCGCACAGGGCAATGATCGAGCCACCACCACCGGCACCGGTCAATTTAGCGCCCAATGCGCCATGGTCCCGGGAAATCTGTACCATTCGATCCAATTCAGGTGAAGACACCTGGATCGCACTGAGCAGACCGTGATTTATAGTCATCATATGACCAAGCGCTTTGTAGTCACCTTGCTTGATCGCATCCAGTCCCGATTCAGCAACCTGTGCAAAATTCGCAAACAAAGAATCATAAAGAGCGCTGTTTTTTCTCCAACGGTCGCGCACACCGGCAACCATGTCGACAGTCAGGCTGGGCTGGTCCGATATACCAATCACCAGGCTAAGAGGTTTTGGAAATTCGATCATATCCAGCCTGGGCTGTTCGCCTGCCTGATAAACGAGAGGGCTTCCGTAGGTCGCGATGGTATTGTCGATACCTGAGGGTGTGCCGTGGGCTGCTTTCTCGCAAAGGAATGCGTAATGATTGACTTCTTCGTCGTTTAAATCGAGCTTAAAGTGTTTCGAGACTGAGCGCACAATGGCGACCGCGGTTGCGGCTGAGCCACCAAGGCCCATTGCAGCTGGAATGTTAGGCTTTATGTGAACGGAAAATTTCTGGTTCGCGATGCCTAGCTGCTCGAACACATTCTGAATAGCGCTCCACCAGATGGAATTGGATTCTTCCAACTTGTCGTCGATGTCCCAGGCGGGCACCTTGATTTCCGGCGAGTGGTCCGTATCAGAGACTTCTGCGACGACGGCGTTCTTGATGGGAACGGCAATAGCGGGCTTGCCGTAAACCACGGCATGTTCACCCAGCAGAATCACCTTGCCGTTTGCCATTGCTGTCGTTGAACCTTTTTTCTTGATCTCGTTCTTTAGGTTTTTGCCCGTAAGCTCAGCCATAATTTCCTTCGCCGCGGAAACCGTGATTTCACCCTGGTCGATCAAATGACTAACAACGGTTTCAAACAGTTCCTTGGGTGCGCCGGCTGTTACAGCAACACTTCTTGCGTGCAATGACATGTGTCCTTTCTGGATACCTTCCGTTGACAGCGCCTTAATGGCAGAAAAGTTCTGAGCCAGCCCTACAGCCGCCATTAATTCGGCAAGTTCCCTGGCGCTACCGACTTTTAACAGTCGATAGCTGATCATGGCGGTGTCATTGGCCTGCAAAGAGCCGCCTGTGATACCGACTTTGATGGGGATCTCAATAGTGCCAACCAGATCGCCATTGTCGTTGGCGTACCATCGGCTCAGTGAGGAATAGGTACCGCTTCTAGCGGCATAGGCATGGGCCGAGGCTTCAATCGCTCGCCAGTCGTTACCGGTAGCGACTGCTAGTGGGTCTATCCCATTCATGATGCCTTTGTTGTGGGTCGCGGCACGATAAGGATCAATCTCGGCGAACTGGGAGGCCAGGATGATTCCGTCACGAACTTCCTCACCGGGATAGCCTTTTCCTTCCAGTTTCTCGGTTGGTATGACCACGCTGGCCTTGACGACACTTCGATCGGTCAGGTTGGACAGAATCCGGAGAAACACACGACCTTCCGTCAGGGCTTCGATATCTGCGGCGATTTCCTCACACATCGAATTAATGATGTTTGCACCCATGGCATCGCAGGTATCAACGAGGATATGAACGATCAGCATCAGAGGGTTTCGCTCTGTTCTCTCGAAGGTTCTTACTTCGATGTCCTGAACCCCGCCCCCGCGTTTAACCATCTTTGGGTGAAGCTCGTTGAGTTTGTCGATGAGATCGTTTTTATGGAACAGAATTTGATTCCGGGCTTCTTGCGCATCCGGTGGATTCACGACCTGGATCTGGCCAATGAGAAGCGATTCGTCTAAAGAAGACTGAATGCCCCCTGACTCGCTAAAAATTTTTGCAGCGGAACTGAGAGCGGCCACAATCGAAGGTTCTTCGACCACAAGGGGGACGATATAATTTTTTTGGTTGACGTTGAAATTCAGGCCAAGGCCAAGCGGTAGGCCCATGACACCGACGACATTTTCGATCATTTTGTCCGCTCGACTAAGCGGTAGCGTATGGTGTCCATCGCGAAGTGAAAGTAGGTCCTGTTCAGACAACCAACCGCTTTCGTGTACTTTTTTAAGTCTTTCCCCGATGGATAGCTTGTAGAATCCCGGGAATTTTGCCTTGTCCATTAATGCTCCATCACACCCATTCACATACCACTACATCAGAGAGCAAACGTGTCGCTATGTTCTCGTTTCAGTTTATCGGCCAGCGTGAGTAGTTCTTGTTTGTTGGTACTGTAGGCAATTCCATAATCGCCACCACCTGCACCCGAAGGTTTGTATGTGCAGTGCGCCAATTCTACCTTTTTTCGCATCTCCAGGTGCGCCTGATTGTAAAAATTAACCCCTGACACTGACGAAAGGCGCTCAAGGTGTCGATCATATTGTTCAATTCTGGCCAAAATCCGTTGGCAATCATTTTTCTCCAGGGCGGCGATGCACTCAGTTGCAGTACTACGTAGATCACTGATGTGGGATTGGTAGGCGTCCGGGTTATTTTGCCGCCACCGATGCACAGCCGCTACGTAACCCGTGGTCGACGCGGGTTCGCCAGACCAGATGGCGAGCATATATAAATCATCAGGAAGGACCACAGGAATGGGGGATTCACCGCGCTGAAAAACAATCGTTTCATCCATTGCGGCCAGAGCGATATCAGCGCCGCTTCCAATGCCGTTCTGGAATGCTAGATGGCACCTGAAGGCTTTTGCAAACCGTTCATTTGCAGTCGCATCAGGCTGGAATAACTTTACCAGTGCAACAGTCAGCGCTGCACTGGACCCTAGACCGAGTTTGATACCGCGGTTAAAAAAGGCACTGGTATCAAGGCTTAGTTGCGCATTTTGGAGCTGTTCCAGGCAGCCTAATTCAACCATTGTCGCCTTCAACAAGGGGTAGCGTTGTAACGCTTCCTCGAGTGAGTGTTTTTCTAGGGTTGTCGTGTGACTGATCACCTGACTTTTATTCGAGGCCTCAATCGTGACTTTTGCTCTTTGTTTTACTGGTACAAGCAGCGCGGGGCCATCTTCAAGTACCGCATATTCACCCACCAGGAAGAGTTTCCCCGGCGCTGATGCATTCATGATGTTGTAACCGAGGGTGAACCTCCCAGTCGCGTGACAATCACTCGTTTTAGCCCGGTGACGGTTTTCAGCTGCTGCCTGATGGTGTCAGTAGCTGAGGGTAAGCACACGATCTTGACCTGAGCGCCAGCGTCGATCGTGAAGAAAGCAGGTGTGCCTGATGATCGGAGTGCACGAACCTCGTGCATGATCTCAACTGTGGCGGGTTGCCAGTAAATAATAGGGGGCTCGCTGGTTATCATCGTCGCGTGCATTTTCAGGCAATTGTGTTCACTGGTGTCTGCTAGCTTCCCGAAGTCTTTTTCAGTGATGGCTTGTTTAGCCGCGGTCATGTCATCAGAGTGAGAAGATAACCAGCTTCGGTAGAAAGGAGATGTGTTTGCCGTCTGAATCATCGCGTCGGTTGAGCCAATTGCTTTAGGGCGTTCTTCAGTCACCGCGACTATTACATCAAGCGGCCATTCCTCTGCGGTTGCAATAGGAATGGCATAAGCATCATCTGATGGAATTAACTCGACAATCCCGCCGTAGACAGACCTGGCAGCAGAACCGGAGCCTAACCTTGCCATACGTGAGAGGTCGCTTCCGGCCAGTTTCAGGTTGAAGAGCGCGTTGAACGCAAGACTTAGCGCGGCGAAACCTGAAGCACTTGAGGCGAGTCCAGTGCCGGTCGGGAAGTTATTGGCGGTCGTTATGTGCAACCGCTGGGTGATTTGATGGTTCAGTCGGACTCTATCAAGAAAGCTGAGGGCTCTTTTGCGTGCCTTATCATCGAGTTCAGTATCAAACGTATCCCGGTTTCCCGTGGCGTATTCAAGCGTGGTGGTTGTTCTCAGATCTTCCAGGCCAAGAGACACCGAGCCTGTCGCTGGCTGGTTGTTGCCAATACTTGCTTTCCCCCAGTATTTTACGAGGGCGATATTTGCCGCAGCAGAGGCGGTAGCGGTTGAATTGCTCATGAGATAGTTGAAAGTCGGTACGAGCCGTTTAAGAGGCTGCGAAGGATACACCATCTGCGGTCTACTCTCATCATGCTGCTGCGTGAGCTGCTGTTAACTGGTGCGCGCAACCGGTAGCATAAACATATGAGGCCACAGAACAGTCAGATGCAATTTAGTGATCGTGCAGCGGAATATAAAACGCGAGTCGAACAGGTCATGGTGGATTTTGTTTGCGCAAAAAAATTGCAGGGACGGTTAGCTGACGCCGTGAATTATGCGATCGCGACTGATGGGAAGAGGATTCGTCCTCTGATTGTTTATGCAACAGCGGAGTTGCTGGGTGTTCCGCTAACGGTCGCAGACCATCCTGCCGCCGCTATCGAACTGGTGCATATCTATTCTCTTGTGCACGATGATTTGCCAGCGATGGATGATGATGATCTCAGGCGTGGTGAACCAACGGTCCACAAACAATTCGATGAAGCGATGGGCATTCTTGTCGGAGATGCGCTACTAACCTTTGCATTTGAATTGCTAGCGGAATCCGGGGTCGAGCCAGCGTTGATTGTTGAGTGGGTGCGCCTGCTATCAAGAGCGGCGGGGGCGAACGGGATGATCGCAGGGCAATCTACAGACCTTGAAGGTGAAACCTGCGTTCTGACTTTAAATGAGCTTGAACAAATGCATAGACAGAAGAGTGGGGCGCTGATCGAAACGGGCCTTTCGATGATTTGTAGTGAGGTCGTCACAAGCACGATGGGAACCGGGACTAATGAAGCTGACCGGCTACAGGGTTTCGGCCATCATATTGGTCTGGCGTTCCAGGTTCGCGATGACCTGCTGGATGTCGAAGGCACAACCGAACAGATTGGGAAACCCCAGGGATCAGATGCGGCCAGCAACAAGTCAACCTTTGCCAGTTTGTTAGGTGTGGAGACGGCACGAAACAGAATGAACCAGGAACTTGCCGCTGCCCAGCAGCAGTTGACGTGTTTTGGAGAACGAGCTGAAGGACTAAACTGGATTGCTGAATATATTGTATCCCGCAGCAAATAGGTGCCTGCTATTCAAGGCGTATCGAAATCTATAATAAAAAGAAACCGGGGGTGTGTTGATTCGTGAGTAAACTTAAAGGACAGATCGCTATTGTGACCGGCGCAGGCCGGGGTGTAGGAAGGGCTACTGCCATGATGCTCGCTAAAGACGGCGCATGTGTTGTGGTCAATGACCTGGACCCGGATGTCGCCGCAGAAACTGTTTCGCTCATACAACAGTCCGGACACGAAGCAACGGTGGTTGCGGGCAGCGTGACAGATTCTGACTTTCCGAGCCTTTTGATACAGGGCGCTCTTGACGCATATGGCGGCATTGACATTATCGTTAATAATGCGGGCTACATCTGGAATGGCGCGATGCATAACCATTCTGATGAACAATTCCAGGCGATGATAGACGTCCACCTGTCTGCTCCATTCAGGATACTCAGGGAATTTTCAAGTTGGTTGAGACCGCAGGCCAATAAAGAAATTGAAGCGGATGGCCAGGCCAGGTGCCGGAAGGTCGTGAATATTTCTTCTGTCTCCGGCACGACCGGAAGTGCTACACAGATAGCATACAGCGCTGCTAAGGCCGGTGTACTAGGGCTAACCAAAACGCTCGCCAAGGAATGGGGCCGCTACAATGTCACGGTTAACTGTGTGGCATTTGGTCCAATCGACACCCGATTAACACAGCCGTATTCCGATGCGCCGCCGACCATTGACGTTGGCGGGCGTGAATTTAAGGTGGGCTTGAGCGAAAGGCAAATACAAGGGCTTACCACCACATCTCCGCTTGGTAGAACCGGAAAGCCGGAAGATGCTGCAGGGGCGGTATATTTGTTCTGTATTCCTGAATCCAACTTCGTCACTGGTGAGGTGCTTACCTGTTCGGGTGGTCTTTAAGGTTTGTAAACGGTGGTTTCCCTAGGATTAATATGTCATTCCCTGTGTTATAGACATGTTTATTCGAATCCGAGTCGCTCGAGGTTTTTAGCCAGGTCCGGACCAGCGGTTGCTGTTTTCACATTGCGGTCAATGTCCCTGATGATACCGTCGTTATCGATGTAGAAGGTCCATCTTTTGGCGTAGCCAATTGCGCTCAGTACACCGAAAGATCTGGAGACTGATTTACTCGCATCGGACAGGATAGGAAAGTTAGCCTCATGAAGTTTTGCGAAGGCAGTTACGTCATCGAGCGTATCTGTGCTCGCCATGAAGTATGCGACTTTGTATTGCTTGAGGATTTCATCACTGTCACGCAGCGATTGGCATTCTCTGGTTCAGCCTCCGGTGAACGCCTTGGGAAAGAAGGCGATGACAATTCCGCCGCTGCCCACCAACTCTTGTAGCGAATAGGTGTTTCCATCAGAGCCCTGCAGGCTGAAGTCTGGGGCAGGGTCACCGATCTCTGGTGCGGCAAAGACAAAACCGGGGAGTGCGAGTAAGAGCCAAATCAGGAATTGAAAACGCATTGTAGTAACCGATGAATATGTGGAACAAGTGTAGACTGTCTCTCGGTTAATCGACAACAGGAAATTGTTTGCCGGGGCTAGATGAACTAAGCTCACCGGACACAGGATTTTGTGGAACAGCATGTCAAAACCTATCGTGGGTGCAGTGCTTGGTCTGGCAATCGGTCTGACAATCGGTCTATGGGGTACCTATTATTTTGGTATAGTGGATTGGCTCAGTAGAGTCTGTGTCATTGCCAGTGTGATGCTTGTGTTCCAGCTTCTGGGAACGACAATCGGTGCAACGATCGGAAAACCGTCAGCTTGACGAGATCAATCCGTGATGTTCATCCTGAGAAGTTTAAGATAAGCCGCCGGCGCGAGCCTTTCTATCCAGGATGCAATCTTTGCATCACTGCCGACCAGAATTCTTGCTTTGTTCTTCAAAACGCCATCCAGAATAATGGCCGCCGCCTGTTCTGGTGATTTTCTTGCCAACCGACTGAATGTTTCGACCAGATCTTGCTTGGTCGCTGACTCATTGTCCGTTGGAATGAATCGGGAGGAATTAACGATGTTGGTTTTCACCCCTCCAGGTTGTACGCAGTTAACGCCAATGTGTGAGTCGATCAGTTCCTGGCGCAAGGCATAGGTGTAGCCTTTAACGGCAAACTTGGATGCGTTGTAAGCGGACTGGCTTGGCACCGCAATAGTGCCGAATATACTGGATGTATTAATGATCGCGGCTTCGTCGGCTTCTCGCAGGTATGGCAGGAAAGATTTACAGCCATACACGACGCCCCAGAAATTGATGCTCATCAGCCATTCGATGTCTTCATACGGCATCTGTTCAGCAAGGCCTGTCACCGATACACCGGCATTGTTAAAGATCATGTTGATCTTGCTGTGCTCTGTGTTCGCTGAAGCGGCGAAAGCCTCCACCTGTTCGCGATTAGCAACGTCGACAACGTGCACAGATACGTTGACGGCTGGGTCCAGCAGCGCCCGGGTTTCTTCCAGACCGTCTGCATTTAGATCTGAAATTGCGACGTGACATCCCGCCCGGGCTAACAGCACTGCAAGCGATTGGCCCATACCTGATCCGGCGCCGGTAATGGCCGCCACTTTGTTATTAAAGTCAGTAACGCTCATTGTTATCCTTAAGAATTTTCGGGGCGCATGATTTGCCGTACGTCGCCAATTCGTCTTGTGACACCTTGCCGGTCGAAATATTCCAGTATTTCAATACTCAGGTTCCTGCCGATACCAGTCTGGTCTCTATACTGTTTTACCGTAAACTGTTGTTTGTCATCAGCTGCCTTGGCCATAGCGGCCATTAGTTCCGGCATCGCTTCTGGCAGGAAAAACCTGTTTTTTACAGGTCGTACTAACAAGCCTGTCTTGACCACCTGGTTAAGAATTTTTTCGAGTTGTTTCGGTTCAACTGACATTGTGCCGGCAAGTTCGTGCAGCACCGGTGGTTTCAACAGCTCCTGTTGCAGGTGTGGAAGTGCTGCCTGCCAGGTGGACATCTCTTGCTTGTTGAGTTGTACGCCATAGCCTGGTCTCTGAACCAGGTTGCCATCCTGTAGAAGCTCCTCGCTGGTAATTAATCCATCAACGATTCGATCAAATAACCCCTGGTGCCAGGCTTTCACCATCTGCCTTATCTTGTTTCGTGGTAACCCGGATTTACCGGGATTGGCTTTGTGCCAATCTTCCAGTTTCGCTATGAGTCCATCTTTGACCGTTTCAAGCCTGTCTTTTGGAATCACCAGCTGATTTGAAACGATGTCGAACCCGGATGTATCCAGATAGTTCACTAATTCCGGGTCCGTGAGATTGAACATTTCGCGAATCGTTTTCAGTTCGATCCCGTGTATCCCGCTCTGGATGAGAGCCGTCAGGCTTTCTTTAATGCTGCCTGGATTCAGTTGTCGTAATTGTTCAATGCGTTCCGGTTTTGCCCTGCCGCGTTTCGGCGATGTTGTATTAATGACCTTGCCTCCACCGATCGTCCTTGTCGCGGCCTGGTCCCTAATGATGACTCGATCACCGAAACAAAGATTGATGGGCGGGTCGAACACGAGTTGAGCCAAGCCCTTTTGGCCTGGGGCTATTTTGGTTGTGTCTGTGGTTTCAAGTAATGCGACTCTACCGGTGACATGGTTGGCCGCACTATGTATGTGAACAGGCGTCCAGTGAGAGAAAGGCCTGGTTTCCGAGTGTGAAATCGCGAGTTCTATATCCACCCGCGCCGTGGCAACTGCCGGGTTTGTCGTTAACCAGTTACCGCGGTGAATAAGTTCCAGTTCGAGGCCCTGACCGGAAATATTTACAGCGCAACGATCACCCGCAATTGCTGATTCGGCCTCCTGGTTTTGTGTGTGCAAACCCCGAATACGCACTGGGATCGCCTGTGGCATCAGGAACAGTTCGTCACCAACGGAAATGCTTCCCGAAAAGACACTACCTGTAACAACCACGCCAGACCCCTTGATGCTGAACCTACGATCTATCGCGAGCCTGAATTGCCCGTTTTGCCTTCGGTGTTGAATGTCATCGGCGGTGAGCTCAAGTGCAACCTGCAGCGTTTCCATGCCTTCATTTGTGATCGAGGAGACAGGGTAAATCTCGGCGTCTTTGAGAAAAGTTCGGCTCACAACCTGAGTGATTTGTTCCAGGGTTCGACTGATCTGCTCCTCATCGCAGCGATCGATCTTGGTGAGCGCAATCAAGCCGTAATCGATTCCAAGTAGATTGAGTATTTCGAGATGCTCTAGCGTTTGCGGCATGACACCATCATCAGCGGCGACCACTAAGAGAGCGCAATCAATTGCCGAGACTCCAGCCAGCATGTTGCTGATAAATTTGGTGTGTCCGGGTACGTCGACGAAACCCAGGCGTTCGCCAGATTCAGCTTCGCTGTAGGCAAACCCAAGGTCGATCGTTAGTCCGCGCTGCTTCTCTTCTTTAAGGCGATCTGTGTCGATGCCAGTTAACGCATTCACTAGTGAGGTCTTGCCATGATCTACGTGACCGGAGGTTGCGATAATCATGGCCAGGCAAAGTGCTCGAGCTGGTCTATGAGCAGAGCACATTCATCCAGGGTGCGGACATCAAACAGCAGTGCACCATCGTGTAGCCTGCCGACTACCGGCACAGGCATATCTCTAAAAGCCCTGGCTAATTGTTGAAGTGCAGAGTCACGTTCTGAAATTGGTTTGATCTGGATCGAAAAACTCGGTAACTGATCCAAGGGAAGGGCGCCGCTGCCGATCTGACTAGCACTCGGGATAATGGAAGCTGTTGCTTTATCGCCTGCTGATTTCGTAAAGGCAGGTAGTACTGTTTCGGCGATACTTCTGATTTCCTCAGATCGTCGCGCAAGATGCCTAATTGTCGGAAGCTCCCGAGTCAGGGACTCGGGGTGTTTATAAAGTTTCAACACTTCCGATAGCGAAGCCATGGTCATTTTGTCTACCCGAAGCGCTCGCTTTAAGGGGTTGTTTTTGACCTGTTCGATGAGATCCTTGCGCCCGGCAATGATGCCGCTCTGAGGGCCGCCCAGCAACTTGTCGCCGCTAAAAGTCACAACATCCGTTCCGGCTTTCAGCACTTCCTGCACGGTCGGTTCGTGTTCGAGCCCGTAGTGTTCGAGATTGACCAGCGTACCGCTGCCAAGATCAGCAAGAAAGGGTACGTCACTTTCTTTCGCGAGACGCGCTACTGCCTCGTAGCTTACTTCCTGGGTGAAGCCCCTGATTTCGTAGTTGCTGGTATGTACTTTCATTAGTAAACCAGTTTTCTCATTGACCGCGTTCGCATAATCCTTCAAATGCGTTCTATTAGTTGCGCCCAACTCCCTGAGAGAGCAGCCTGACTTTTCCATGACCTCCGGGATACGAAAAGACCCGCCAATTTCCACTAGCTCACCACGTGAGATACAGACTTCTTTACCAAAGGCAAAAGTATTCAGGCAAATGAGTACTGCAGCGGCATTGTTATTAACAACTGTGACAGCCTCGGCACCCGTCAATTCACAGAGCAACTTCTCGACGTGATCATCCCTGTCGCCTCGTTTCCCCTCCGATAGATCAAACTCAAGGTTGGTGTTTCCTGATGCCGTGCGTATAACAGCGTCCAGTGCACTGGCCGGCAGCGCAGCTCTGCCAAGATTAGTATGTAGAACTGTTCCGGTCAGATTAAGAACCGGCCGCAGTGAACTGGTATCAATTGCATCCAGCGAGGTTGTAATGATGACCGCGATATCCTCCATCGCAGGAATTGGGTGACCATCATTTTGCCGAACCTCAGATCGAAGAGAAGACAGGTATTCACGAATAGATTGGCTTGTCCGGGTATGCCCATAAACTCCAATCGTATTCCGAAACGCTGCTGACGAGAGAAGCTTGTCGACCGAAGGAATTAGCTTCAGTTGGTTAGGCTGGCTCATGTTTAGGGGGCCACAAGGTTCGCGGCTTTTTTCAATGGATGCAGCGGGCGGACCCAGGGTCTTGAGTATGGGTCGTGGCTCGAAGCCCATTTTTCTGAAGCTGCATCGGCTTCAGGCCTGGTTTCATATATTCCCAACAGCACGACGTACCAGTCTGAGCCCTGACTGCGAATCTTCACATACATGGGCGGGTTCAGATTGAATTTTTCTGTGTATTGTGTCACTTCTTCGAGTGTTTGCAGGGCGATTAGCTGTATCGCGAAGCTGGTATTGCTGTACCCGGATAATAAATCTGTCGGCCCTGTCTGGGACGTTGGTGCTTCCATACCCGATACTTCGGCTGAGTTTGATATGTTATCAGCCAAATCCATTTCTGCCCTGTGATCTGGCGCTGCGTTTTCTTCGTTTTCGAACGCTTGCTCAGGGTTGTCTATCCGCTCAGGGCTGTTTATGCGCTCAGGGCTGTCTATGCGCTCAGGGCTGTTTGCAAGCTCAGGGCTGTTTATGCGCTCAGGGCTGTCTTCACGCTCAGGGCTGTCTTCGACTGCCGCGATTTTGGTGTCGTCTTGCTCCTGGCTGCAATCCCAAGGCTCTTTTTTACTGACACCATAACAATGCCAGGTACCCCCCTTTAGTTTTTCTTCGAACGGATTGGCGCCTTCGCAGTTACCATCATCCAGGCAGTTCCCTGTTTTACTTGCGCCCCATGGCCATGACCAGGAACAGGAGGTAACCAAAGTTACCAGAAAAAAAATCGTTACGTACCGCATAGTTAACCTGATTCAAATAGCTTTTGTTTTTGTGGAAATAACCCTAGCATGCCGCCGGTATGGATAAACACGATATCTGACAATCCTTCGAATTTACCTGACCTTATTTCCTGCAGCAGGGCGTTAAACGCTTTACCAGTATAAACCGGATCCAGAACAATTCCTTCCAACCTTGCAACTTCTCTGATGGTTTCGAACACTTCCGGGGTCGCTCGACCATAACCAGGTCCAACATATCCATCGATTACGTTGATTGGCAGCTGGTCAATATCTAATTCACTACCGTACCGGTCCCTCCATAAAACGAAATCTTTGGAAATTTTATGTTTGAAATAGGCCTCGTCGTCGCAAACATTGAACGCGACTACCCGTGTATTCAGTTCGTGCAAGGCATTTCCGATAATCAATCCAGCAAGCGTCCCGCCCGAACCAGTCGCTGACACGATCGCATCGGGAGAAATACCTGCAGACTCGAAATCTCGTTTCAGTTCATTCGCACAGTTGATGTAGCCCCAAAGACCGACTTCATCTGAAGCGCCAACCGGAATGCGATAGGTTTTCAGCCCCTGGCTAGCATATTCAGCCTGCAAGTCCATATAGGTATGATCCATTGCATGGTAGCGCTCTGGGGGGGCAAAGGTTATCTCTGCTCCTACCAGGCTATCAATGAGTAGATTACCGTCTCTTTCGTTGGGTTCACTGCCTCGCAATACCAGATGAGACTTAAGTCCGAGCCTGGCAGCAAGCGCCGCAGTTGCCCGGCAATGGTTGGATTGGACACCACCCCAGGTGACCAGGACATCGGCTTCTTCGGCTAGCGCTTGGCCAATCGAGTACTCGAGCTTTCGAATCTTGTTCCCACTGGCGACGGTATCAGTCAGGTCATCACGCTTAATCCAGATTCTTGTGCCATAGGCGGCTGATAGTCGAGTAAGTGGTTCCAGTGGCGTTGGCAATCGAGCTAGAGATATTCGAGCCGGCGTGTTCACTTGTCAGGTCCTGGTTTCTTTTTTACATGGTATTTTGCGGCGAGGCGCATGGCATTTTTATTATTACTTTTAAAGACTGAAGTTAGCGTTGTTGAGGCAGCACCTTCTCGGACAAGTGTCTCGAAAACTTTCGCTGAATCATTCGGTAACCTGCAAACACACAGCAGTTGCTCTAAAACTGGCCTTTCGTACGAGACTTCACCGCTCATAACCACTGTATTGCAATCAAGTAGCAACTCGCTAAGCTTCATTTGCATCAGGCCCCATCCCGCGAGTGCCGCGATAGAGAAGAGACTTCCTCCGAACGCTGATTGATGAGGGTTGATGTTAGGCGCAAGCGGCGCAGCAACCGTCAGTGATTCGCGATCATAACTGACTACGCTGATGCCCATGACCTTACTGATAGGCGTGAGCGAATGCATGGCTTCTTCCAGGGATTGAATGGAATCCACGAAGATACTTGGTTGTGTTGCTGGATTGGTGGTTTCCAACAGCGTTAAGCCTGTGACAACGAGCCGCGGAGTAAAACATGAAAATCCCTTTGACCTCAATAGTTTGGTTTCGAAACCTCGCTTTGATTGCAATCTCAATAAGCCTTATTTCAGGTTGTGAAGACCGCAGGGACAGTGCGGTTGAGATAAGCGGCGAGACAATGGGTACGACGTACCACATCAAGATTGTGTCTGATGAAATTGATTCAGGTACCCTCAAAATTGATATTGATGAGCGACTGGTACAGCTTAACCAGGTGTTTTCAACCTACATTCCTGACTCTGAGTTGTCCCTCCTGAACCGCGGTGAGGGCGACATTCAAGTCTCGAGGCAATTGATGAAGGTGTTGTCGCTTAGCAGTGAGATACATCACTTGTCCGGCGGAGCTTTCGATCCAACAGTCGGGTCTCTGGTTAATCTGTGGGGCTTCGGGCCTTCTGGTCCCAGAAATGGCGTACCGTCGGATGAGGAAATTAGCCAGGCGATGGCTCGTGCCGGGTTTACAAGGCTGGCGCTACAGGAGCTGACAATAACCAAGCCCAGAGATCTGGTGATAGACCTGTCTGCTATCGCGAAGGGTTATGCCGTAGACGTTGTTAGCGACTATCTTGACGCGATGGGAGAGCACCGTTATCTCGTGGAAATTGGCGGCGAGGTCAGAGCAAGTGGCAGGAACGATCGTCATGTTCCATGGGTGATCGGAATAGAAGCGCCGGATATGCAGGTCAGACGCCTCCAGCGGAGTGTGCCGATCCGAAACATGGGCATGGCAACATCCGGGGACTATCGCAATTTTTTCGAACATGAAGGCCAAGTGTATTCACACACCCTGAACCCTAAAACGGGATGGCCAGTGAGGCACAATTTAGCATCGGTCACCGTGCTTCATCCAAGGGCAGGCTACGCGGATGGTTTGGCGACAGCATTCAGTGTCATGGGGGAGGCTGCAACAATGGAACTGGCAGAGGCGAATAAACTTCTCGTTTTGGCTATAATTCGTGATGAGGGGGCTTACAGGGAAGTGATGTCTACTGAACTTAATCGTTATCTTGCTGGTATAAACGGTAAAAAATGAAACTGTTCTTAAGTAACGCTGAAGCTGTTCTTAAGTAACGCTGAAGCTCTTATTAAGTAACGCTGAAGCTCTTATTAAGTAACGCTGAAGCTCTTATTAAGTAACGCTGAAGCTCTTATTAAGTAACGCTGAAGCTGTTCTTAAGTAACGCTGAAGCTGTTCTTAAGTAACGCTGAAGCTCTTATTAAGTAAAAGCCCTAACAGGCGCTGAATAGGTAAATACATGACTGAATTTCTTTTATCCTTCGTCATCCTGATGACAATCGTCGCCATGATGGCTGTTGGTGTCATGAGAGGGCGTGCCCCGATTTCAGGTTCTTGTGGTGGCTTGAACAACCTTGGTGTGGATGGTGCGTGTGAGATATGCGGTGGCAACCCTGCGAAGTGTGAACAGGAGTCTACGACCCCGGCTAACAGAAAATATTTCGACGCCTCCTGACACCCAAGCCTCATCTATAACCCGCCAGTAATTTATTCGTTCGATAGCAGGCGTGCGCGCGTTGTAACCTAACTTCCTTTCTCTACAAGTGGGCATCACCGAGCTATCATGCTTCAATAGCCAGGTTCATTTTGACGATCATATTATGTTAGACAATTGGCGGTGCACAGTGGCGCTGCGTTTATTCGGCGCCAACTCATCGAATCGACTGATGTCCTTCGTCGGTCTTTTATCGGTAGGCGGGCTTGCCATGGCAGTAGCCATCCTCGTGACCGTGCTATCCGTCGTCAATGGGTTTGAGCGGGAGTTAAGAGAGCGTGTTCTTGCGGTGCTGCCGCACGGAACTGTTTATTCTAGAACCGGGTTCGAAGACTGGCGAGTTACCCGGTCTGAGCTACTGCGACAGCCCGGAGTGCTGGGTGTAGCACCGGTGGTCGAGGGACAGGGCCTGCTTGTTGTTAATGGTGAGCTAACAGGAATTGCCTTTCGTGGTATCGATCCGGAATTTGAATCGACCGTTTCTATCCTGCCGGAATTCGTGGAGGACGGCTTGCTCGCACAGCTGGCAAGCACGCGATATGGGACGATTCTCGGTGCGGAGTTAGCACGACAGGTTGGGGTCTCTCGAGGTGACCAGATTTCGCTGGTGCTCCCTGACGTTGGTTTCTCGCTTACGGGTCCTGTTGTAACAACACGGCGATTGACAGTGCTAGGCACATTCGAAGTTGGTGCTGACATCGATAAGACGCATATATATCTCAGCATCTCTGATGCGCAAAAACTTAAAAGGCAATCTGATATTGATGGGTTGGTCGTTCGAATCCCTGACCTGTTTGATATACATAGAGTGCTTCACGGGATTTCCCTCGCCGACCCGTCTCTTTACGGAATCAGTTGGATGCGCCAGAACGGGAGCCTTTATAACGCCATTGGCACGCAGAAAGCGACTTTGTTCTTACTGTTGCTCGTGCTGGTTGCCGTTGCAGTGTTCAACGTTGTCTCGAATCTCGTGATGACCGTTGATGACAACAGATCAGAGATCGCGATTCTTCGAACGATGGGCGCATCCCCGGGGGACCTGAGGTGGATATTTATTCTACATGGGCTGATGGTGGGTGTGGTGGGTCTGTTGATTGGATTGCTGCTGGGTTTGGCGCTGACTTTGTCCCTGGGCAACATCTATGCGGTCTTGACGCAATGGTTTCAGTTAACGTTGATGCAGGAATATTTCATTCGTTACCTGCCAACTGAGATTCTGATCGAGGATTTAGCCATCATCTCAGCGGTCAGTCTTGTTATTTCATTCCTCGCGACGATATATCCGGCGAGCCGGGCTGCTGTCGCAAACCCTGTTGAGGCACTACAGTATGAAGTCTGACCTATGAAGTCGAAAGTATTGGTCGCTGAAAATCTTGTCAAGAGTTACTGGCAGGGAGATCAGGAAGTCAAGGTGCTGCAAGACCTTAATCTGACGGTGCGCGAAGGGGACACCCTGGCAGTCGTTGGAGTATCGGGTAGTGGCAAGAGTACATTCCTTCATCTGCTTGCCGGCCTTGATCAGCCAGATCATGGCTCAGTATCTATCATGGGTAGTGATCTCGGGGATCTGTCGCAAAGCAAATTGGGTGAACTACGAAACAAACATCTGGGATTTGTCTATCAGTTTCATCACCTGCTACCTGAATTCAGTGCCCAGGAAAATGTCGCACTACCACTGATGATTGGCGGTCTTGGGAGGGCTAAGGCTGAAATGGCAGCCGCAGAAATGCTGGCAGAAGTTGGCCTGACGCACAGAGTTTCGCATTACCCATCAGCCTTATCCGGCGGCGAGAGACAAAGGGTTGCCATCGCCCGTGCGCTGGTAGGGTCACCGGGTATTGTGCTGGCTGATGAGCCGACCGGAAACCTGGATGAGAAAAGCGCGGACCAGATCCATGACCTGATGATGTCGCTATCTTCCCAGTTGAATGTGGCTTTTGTGGTAGTGACCCATAATTTGCAATTTGCCGGTCGCATGCAACGAGTTAGTGAGCTTCATAGCGGCTGCCTGACGGAGTCTGCAGGGTGAGTGTGACGACCATGATAGGCCTGCGGTATTACCGGGCCCGTTCAACCAATGGGTTTATATCGCTGGTCACCATGGTGTCCTTTATCGGCTTGGTGCTTGGCGTGATGGCGCTTGTTGTTGTTGTTTCTGTGATGAACGGTTTTGACCGTGAACTCAAGCAACGCATCTTGGGTGCAGTGCCACACGTAACAGTATCGGATATCGCAATCGGTGAGTTGGAAGCTGAACTGGTTGGTTTTTCTGTCCAGGCAATTACCCCTTTTCAGGAATCTCAACTGTTAATACTCACGGGGGCCGGGAGCCATCTGGTCACCGTCTACGGTATCAATCCAGAGACTGAAAAAGGGGCGTCAATTTTAGGTCAGTCGATGGTCAGTGGTGAGCTAAAAGATCTTCGAGGGCCGGATCTTGAACTGATGTTGGGGCAGTCAATAGCGCGGCGATATGGGCTGGGTATTGGCCAGAGTATCAGCCTGGTGGTACCGGTCATTAGTTCGAGCGGTGGAACCGTAAAACCCCGCCTGTATCGTGCACGACTCGCAGGAACGCTCGCCATGGGTTCAGAGCTCGATCATCGTCTGGGTGTCATGCACTTGCCTGACCTGCAGAAGATAGCGGGCAAAAATCAGGTTATGCGTATAACGCTGGATGACATTTTCACGGCGCCCTTGGTGGAGCAACAGCTTCAGGGCTCAGGTTATCCGGTGACCAGCTGGACCGACCAGTTTGGTGATTTCTTTCGGACCGTTCGTATGGAGAAAATCATGATGTTCGTATTGTTGTCCTTTGTTGTCACGATTGCTTCATTCAGTATTGTTTCGGGCGTGACAATGATGGTTGCGACAAAGAGACGCGATATTGCTGTGCTCCGAACGATGGGTTTGTCTGAGTGGGGTGTGTTCAGAATATTTCTTGTTCAGGGCGTTGGCATCGGCGGGGCGGGCGTATGCACCGGCTTGTTGCTGGGCGTGCCGCTTGCATTCAATCTCCCATCGATCATGTCATTCGTCGATTCGGTAATTGGGTTCAGTATTGTCGAAGGAACATATTTTAGTGAGATACCTAGCGATGTCAGGCTCTCGGACATCGTCGTCATTGCGATCGTGACATTTACTATCAGTTTTGTTGCGACGCTGTATCCATCCTACCGGGCGACTAAACTACACCCGGCACAGGTTCTCCAATACGAGTAGTTTTCAAGGTTCGACGGCATCCGATTCGCTGCGTCTGCGGGCGTCAAGTTTTCTCAGTTTGTATCTGGCTATTCGCCAGCGATAGTAAAGTTGAATCACTATAAAACCAGCCATGCCTAAGGCAACCCCACAGGCCAGTGACCCAACGATGAGCGGCTGCCAGACGAGACTGAGCTGGTCTATAAACCATTCTAAACTTGGGTTGAGCAACTCTATTTCCTGTTCAGTACCAAGAATCCATAAACCCACTCGATAGGCGAAATACATCATGGGACCGAACGTGATTGGGTTGCTGATCCACACGACCAGAACAGCCACGGGAACGTTGCACCGTATCCAGACACAGAGAAGCACACAGGGTACTGACTGGAAAAAAATGGGCAGAAAACAACAGATACCCCCGATCAGGAAACCGAACGAGAGCGAGTAGCGGTTCATGTGCCAGAGGTTAGGTTCTAGAAGCAGGTGCCGCAAAGAACTCAGAGCGCGTATTTCCGCGATCTGTTTACTGGTCGGTAAATACTTCTTCAGATTCATAATGTATCAAAAGTAACGATGGGCCCATTATGCAGGTTTTGGGCCAGCCATGAAGGCGAATGAGTACATCTAGTCAGGTTAATGACTTGCTTATTTTGGGATTTATACTACTCAGGGACGCGATGTGAGTAGCTAATCTTCCGCTCTATGGTTGGGTTAGCGCTGTCAATGACCTTTGGCGGGGTAGTTATTTTACACCTGCCGCAGTTACCCGATTTGGGCATGCTTTCCATGCTTGTCCCAGCGGCGATATTTGGCTGCACTTCACCTCGATTACGGGTCCTGAGCGGGTTTACGCTGGGTCTTTGGCTGACAGCTGCAACCGCTACTCGGGAGATGGATCTTCGTATCCCGACGGGGACGCAAGCTGAAATGGTGGTGATCGGGATGGTGACGGGCCTGCCATCCTTTACTGACAAAGTTCACAGGTTTCAGTTCAGGGTGATGGAAGGGGACCTGGTTGGACGGCGACTTCGTCTTAGCTGGCGTGCGCCCGAGTTTGGTCTGGTACCTGGCCAATGGTGGAGGTTAACTGTTCGCATTAAAGCGCCGTCCGGCTCGTTCAACTTCGGTATCTTCGATTACGAGCGGTGGTTATTCCTGAAGCGGATCCACGGTACCGGGTATGTATTGGTATCTCCTGCACCCGAGTTAATTGATGATGATGCTGCGTTGGTCGACCGAGTCCGTTACAAAATCCGGGAGAGGCTGCGTTCGGTGGCGCAGAAAAGTAGTATCGGGACTTTCCTCGCCTTGTCTCTCGGTGATACCAGCCAGTTAGAGCGAAGACATTGGGACATACTGAATCGTACCGGCACCACTCACCTGCTGATCGTTTCCGGACTTCATATTGGCCTGATTGCCTCGATCTGTTTCCTGGTGTTTCGGTTCCTGGGACTCGGTATATTTCGAGTGATCTTCTTGACCGTGGTTTTCACCGCCGCCTATGCACTGCTGGCTGGGTGGGGGTTGCCTGTTCAGCGTGCCTTTGTCATGACGTTAGTATTTCTTGCGTGCCGGTACTTTTCGCGGCACGTCGTGCTTCCCTTCCAACTCGCTGTCGCTTGTGTCTGTGTGGTGATGTTAGATCCTTTGGCGACATTGGGAAACGGGTTTTGGCTTAGTTTTGGGGCTGTATGCGCATTAGTGCTGGCGTTGTCAGGTCGAGTAGATGACAAGAAGGGCCTTGCCAGGGCGGTATCTTCTTCTCTTCACGCTCAGTGGGTCGTCTTTCTGTGCCTTTTGCCGGTACTCGGGTTTACGAATTTTCAGCTGCCGTTGGGGTCGATGTTCGTCAACCTGGTTGCGATTCCCGCTGTTGGTATGTTGCTTGTACCCCTATTGCTGGTGTCACTACTCGTGTTAGCCGTTTTCCCACCGCTGGGGCCTGGTCTGTTGGGACTGTGCAGTCTCCTGGTGACCATGCTATGGGGTTTCCTGGAGACAGTTGCCGCGTTAGACCTGGTGGCTGGAGTACGGCAATTCGCGCTGATCAGCTGCCTTGTTTCTCTTGCGGGAATCGCCATTCTGCTAGCACCTCGTGGTCTGATACCGCGATGGCCTGGACTCTTGCTCTTTCTGATCATTTTGATACCTGTCAGGGAGCTCAATGAAGGAGATCTCCGCCTGACATTCCTGGATGTCGGACAGGGGCTAAGCGTATTGTTGGAATCGGCACACCGGTTTCAATTATATGATACCGGGCCAACCTTTGGCTCGACGTTTAGCGCGGCAAGACAGATGGTAATCCCTTCATTACGGCGCGCTGGTGGACGAGACGTTGAGCATCTGATCATTAGTCATAAAGACAACGATCACGCTGGCGGGCTGCTGGATATTCTGGAAAAGGTGCCCGTCGCCCGCGTTATCCAATATGGCGATTGCGCCAAAGAATGGATATCGGATCATGTCAAATTCAGGACATTCTCTGTGCTTGCCAGTCACCCGGGAATGGTAACCTCCGCGAATGATCGTTCCTGCTTGCTCTCGATCAGAACTCACCGGTTTCAGGTTCTTTTAACGGGAGATGTTGAAGCGAGAGCAGAGTACGCGTTACTAGATTTGGGATTAGGTACTGTTGACGTCATGTCAGTTCCCCACCATGGAAGTAACTCTTCGTCGACTCCGGCTTTGTTGAACAGGTTGATGCCTGAGCTCGCGGTAGTTTCCAGTGGATTTCAGAACCGTTTCAATCATCCTGATCCTCTTGTTTTGGACCGCTACCGAAAAAGGTCTACCTTGATATTAAATACTGCATCAAGTGGGGCTGTCGAAATTCTGTTTACCCGAGAGGGTTATCGGGTCAGCGAGGCCCGACGAAAACGCAGAAGGATCTGGCGGAGATAGAACCGGCCTTTAGCGAAGCGACTGGCGGATGACCTGGCTTTCACTTGGCGCTCTAACTCTGTAATCTCCACGCCTTAATTTTCTGATAGCCACCACATGATGCTTATTGATTCTGTACTGGAACATCTTGATCTCGAACAAATAGAGACAAATTTGTTTCGAGGTATACCAGAGGCGCTGGGACCATCCAGGGTTTTTGGTGGTCAGGTGATCGGACAGGCGCTTATAGCAGCGCTGCGCACGATCGAAGGCCGACCCTGTCACTCGCTCCATGGATATTTTCTTAGGCCGGGGGATCCTTCAATTCCGATCATCTACGAAGTTGATCGGATTCGGGATGGTAAAAGTTTTACTACCAGGCGAGTTATTGCCATTCAGAAAGGAGAGGCAATTTTCAACATGTCAGCGTCTTTCCAGGTTTTTGAAGATGGGCTGTCTCACCAGATCGAGATGCCTGATGTTCCTCGTCCGGATGACCTTCCAACTGAGGAAGAGATGTTCGAGAAACGTAAAAAGAATATGACGCCTGAAATGATCACGATGATGACACGGGATCGCCCGGTAGAAATGAAGCGCGTCGAGGACATCGACTACCTCAACCCGGTAAAAAGTGACCCTGTGCAGCATATCTGGTTCAAGTCCAAGAAAAAGCTCGGTGATGATCCGGCGCAACATCAATGCCTGCTAGCTTACGCCTCGGATATGGGGTTGTTAAGTACAGCGACTTTGCCTCACGGAATGTCGTTCATGACGGGCTTGATGACCGCTAGTCTGGATCACTCAATGTGGTTTCACAGGGACTTCCGGTTCGACGAGTGGGTACTGATTGCCATGGATAGCCCTGCAGCAGGAGGCGCCAGAGGTTTTAATCGTGGCAATATGTTTACCGAAGATGGTCGGTTGATCGCCTCAGTTGCCCAGGAAGGGTTGATGAGATTGATTACGCGGGAGTAACTTTTCTCAGTGTGGGACATCAGGAGGGTCTTGTTCCGAAGGTTTAAAAGGCTGCCAATTTTCAATTGCTGGTGATGGCAGGATGATCCGCGAGACACCCATCAGTGGGTTCAGCTCTGGTTGAGGATTTCCCTAAGTGTTGATAACAGTTGATTGTTTTCCTCTTTGGTTCCTACACTGATTCTAAGCTTGTCATCCAATCGATCAGCGTTGAAGTATCGAACCAGAATATGCCTTTCTTTTAGTTTTTGGTAAAGGTCAGCAGCGCCGAAATTGATCGACTCCGGGATGGTGGCGAGCAAAAAGTTAGCCTGGCTATCAGCACATAGAATGCCCAGTTCGTGGAGTTGTGCCTTTAGACGGTTACGCTCGATGATCACTTTTTGCCAGTTTCCACGCACATAGTCCTGGTCTGCGATCGCGGCCTCAGCGACTAGCTGACTGATTAAATCAAGGTTATAGCTGTCTCTTGTTTTGGTTAGCATGGGCTCAATTAGCGAGTGATCAGCGAGGCCGTATCCAAATCGTAGTCCCGCGAGCGAGTATCCCTTGCTGAGCGTGCGTAGAATTACCAGGTTGTTGTGCTGTTTAACCAGTTGGGAAGTTTGATAACTGTGGTCTACAAAGTCGACATATGCTTCATCCAACAGAAGAATCGAATTGAGTTCGGACGCGAGGTTGGAAATTTGGTCGATCGGAAGTAGGGCGCCGGTAGGGGCATGCGGATTCACCAAAAATGTCAGCTTCACCTTCGCGTCGTTCATGCTACGCGCGAACTCCCCAGGCAGTGTCCAGTCGTCCAGAAGGGGCACTTCAACGATGGGACAATCCTGGATCTGCGCCAGAACAGGATAGAGCGAATAGGTGGGATCAGTCATGCCGATTTTTTCACCCGGGTCTACAAACGTCGTGATGACCAGTCTCAGGAGTTCATCGCCACCGCGGGTAGCGATAACGTTTTTTAAATCCAGGCCGTGCAGTTCTGCGGCCAGTTGCCGAAATTTTTGTGCGGTTGCCGGTGGATAGCGCCTGAGTGATTCCGGGTTAAACTGGCTCAATACCTCACTCACCTGGGGTGAAGGTGGGTAGGGGTTTTCATTGGTGTTTAACTTGATCGTTAGTTCATTATCCGGCTGTTCACCGCTGGCGTAACCTGCCATTCGGCGGATATTTTCCCGTTCAAAATTCATTCTGTTGACCGTTATTAGCTGTCGAAAGGTTGGTAGCTGATGTCTACGATAAAAAGTTCGGCGTTACCGGCCGGGAGTTTTACGAGGGCAGTCGATGCCTTTTTTTTGCCGATCAGGCTTTTCGCCATTGGCGAATTAAGGCTGATCCAGCCGAGCTTAGTATCAAGCTCGTCTGCGCCGACGATGCGGAGTTCCGAGATTTCACCTTGCTCATTTTCCAGCCTGACCCATGCGCCGAAATAGACTGTGTCTTGATGGTCAGGTACGCGATCCACTATCTCCAGATTGTCGAGCCTTTGGGTCAGGTAGCGGATTCTTTTATCGATTTCGCGAAGCCGTTTCTTGCCGTAAATGTAATCGGCATTTTCGCTTCGGTCGCCAAGCGCGGCTGCCGCGCTTACCTGCCTTGTCACCTCCGGGCGAGTGACCCTCCAAAGGTTGTTGGCCTCGTCTCGCAGGTTCCTCGCGCCCTGTGGTGTGATGTAAACTTTTCCTGTCATTGGCTGATGCTCAGTGCTTCAAAAACAATGTAGGCCCAGACAATACCGACCATGACGAGCGAAATCATGACGGCAGCAGAGCCATAGTCTTTCGCAAGCTTCGAGAGTTCGTGGTACTCAGTTCCGATTCGATCGATTGCTGCCTCAATGGCGGAGTTGAGTAACTCGACCGATAGCACGAAACAACAGGCGCACAGCAGGGCGACTGCCTGGCCCAGTGAGCTGGCTAGATAAGCGCCGGTCGGCAGGAGGATAGCGAAAGCCATCAGTTCCTGCCGGAACGCGGATTCATGCCGGAATGCACTCTTCAGTCCCGCCAGGGAAAACCGTGTGGCGTTTAACAGGTGCGTCAGTCCCGTGTTGGTTTTCTTGTTAAACGCGGTACTTTTATCAGCGTGTTTGCTTGTCATGGTGTCTATTCTGTTAGAGCTCATTTGCAGGGACCTAGTTTAGGCAAATTCGCGCTTGAATCGACCTTAAATGACCCCACTAAGTGGATAGTATTCAAAATATACAGGATGACCAGACGTGAGAATCGACAAATTCACCGCCAAACTTCAACAAGCGCTCTCCGATGCCCAGTCCCTGGCAGTTGGTCGTGATCATAACAGCCTTGCGCCGATGCACCTCGTGCAGACGCTACTTCGTCAACAGGGTGGTTCAGTAAAACCGATTCTCACCCAGATGGGTGTAGATACCGTCGCCATGGAGCGTGAACTCGATCTGCTGATAGATCGCCTTCCCCAGGTCAAGGAAAACCTTGGTGATTTGCAGATGTCACCTGAACTGGGCAAGTTACTTAACCTGGCAGACAAAAATGCCCAACACAGTGGTGATCAGTTTATTACCAGTGAAATGGTTTTTTTGGCTGCCGCCGATGACCGAAGCGAGCTTGGCGACCTTTTCTCCAAATTGCAGATTCACAAAGAATCGCTGAGGCGTGTGATTGAACAGATGCGTGGTAGTACTGCCGTTGATGAGCCGAATGCAGAGGACACCCGGCAAGCACTTGATAAGTACACGGTCAACCTGACCAAACTAGCGGAGCAGGGCAAACTTGACCCGGTAATCGGGCGGGATGATGAGATCAGGCGAACCATCCAGGTGCTGCAACGTCGTACCAAAAACAATCCGGTCCTGATTGGGGAGCCTGGTGTTGGTAAGACTGCCATTGTTGAGGGTCTCGCCCAGCGGATCATCAATGGCGAAGTGCCCGAAGGATTGCGCAACAAGAGAATTCTGTCTCTTGATATGGGCACGTTGATTGCTGGTGCAAAATTTCGCGGTGAATTTGAGGAGCGACTGAAGGCTGTCCTGAATGAACTGTCAAAGGAAGAAGGTCAGGTTATCCTGTTTGTGGATGAGTTGCATACGATGGTTGGCGCCGGTAAAACAGAAGGTGCCATGGATGCGGGCAATATGCTGAAACCGGCGCTAGCCAGGGGTGAACTCCATTGCGTTGGTGCAACTACACTCGATGAATACCGTGAATACATTGAGAAAGATGCTGCGCTGGAACGTCGGTTCCAGAAAGTGCAGGTGGATGAACCCAGTGTCGATGATTCTATCGCGATTTTGAGGGGTCTTAAGGAGCGGTATGAGGTTCATCACGGCGTAGATATTACTGACCCGGCAATCATTGCAGCGGCCCAGCTGTCCTATCGATATATTACAGATCGCCAGTTACCTGATAAGGCAATTGACCTGGTCGATGAAGCTGCAAGTTTGATCCGTATGGAAATGGATTCCAAACCACAGGAGATGGATCGTCTGGAAAGAAGACTGATCCAGCTTAAAATTGAACGTGAAGCGCTCAAGAATGAGGAAGACGAGGGGTCCAGGCAGCGACTTGAAAGGCTTGATTCGGACATTGATGAGTTGGAAAAGGAATATGCGGATCTCGACAGCGTCTGGAGTGCAGAGAAAGTGGCGCTTTATGGGGCCCAGCAGATTAAGGAGGGTCTTGAGCAGGCAAAACTGGAATTCGAATCAGCGCGACGTGCCGGTGACCTGACGAAAATGTCCGAGCTCCAGTACGGCGCGATACCTGATCTTGAGAAAAAGCTTGATATGGCTCAGTCCACGGACAGTTCCACTATGACCTTGCTCCGGAATCGGGTGACCGAAGAGGAAATCGCGGAGGTTGTTTCAAAATGGACCGGGATTCCTGTCACCAAAATGATGGAAGGGGAGCGCGCCAAACTACTCGCCCTTGAGGAGGAACTTCACAAACAGGTGATTGGCCAGGATGAAGCGGTAACAGCCGTGTCTAACGCTATCCGTCGTTCTCGTGCCGGTCTATCCGACCCTGGCAGGCCCAATGGATCATTCCTGTTCCTGGGTCCAACCGGTGTTGGTAAAACTGAACTCTGTAAAACGCTGGCAAGATTCCTGTTTGATACAGAAGACGCGTTGATTCGTCTCGATATGTCTGAATATATGGAAAAGCACTCTGTTGCTAGACTGATTGGTGCACCCCCGGGCTATGTCGGTTACGAGGAGGGCGGCCTTCTGACGGAAAAAGTCAGGCGCAAACCCTACTCAGTGATCCTGCTGGATGAAATTGAAAAGGCTCACCCTGATGTCTTCAACATTTTGTTACAGGTACTGGACGACGGTAGATTGACCGATGGCCATGGAAGAACGGTTGATTTTAAGAACACCGTCCTGGTGATGACGTCAAACCTGGGGTCAGACCTGATCCAGACAATGTCGGGTAGCGGATATGACGAGATGAAATCTGCTGTAATGAATGTTGTAACGACAGCTTTTCGACCTGAATTTATTAACCGGGTCGATGATGCGGTCGTGTTCCATCCCCTTGGGAAGGAGCAAATCAAGGGTATTGCGCGTATCCAGTTGGAAATCCTCCAGCGTAGGGTTAAAGAAGCCCGGATCTGTTTGCAGTTTGATGAGGATGCGCTGCAGCTTCTGGTTGAGGTGGGTTATGACCCAGTGTATGGCGCAAGGCCGTTAAAACGGGCTGTCCAGAAGTACGTGGAGAACCCGTTGGCGGAGGCAATCCTGTCTGGCGAGTACGTGGCAGGAGACCAGATTCAGGCCAGTACGGCTGATGAGCGCATAGTATTCGCCAAGTTCTGAAAAACTACTGTACATAAACACAGCTAAATAGTACTGTGTGTTTATCCAGTAGTTTGATCAGACTCTAAAGCAGGTTGAGAAAGGTGACGCGCATGAAATCACGAATTTCGAAAGCAATAACGAAAGCAAAAACGAAAGCAAAAACGAAAGCAAAAACGAAAACAAAAACAAAAATTGTTTTGTTAAAAAGCACATTCGCGAAGACGGCTCCAGAGGGCTGCGAACCCGAGAAGTACGATGCAGGTTTGCTGGGCGCCGATGACAGTGCTCGATTGTCTTTGGTTGAGTTCACGCTACCAGTTGATACCGCTCCCAAGGCCGCGATTCATGCAAAGTATCATTCGGTCCTCGCGATGGAAGCTGCCAGAAAAATGCGCAGGTCTCGCCAGAAGCTAAGAACTGGCCAGGAAGTCTGTCACCACCTGAAGATGATGCTTGCGAGCGATCCGTCTCCCAGGGGGGCTGTACCGCGGAAACAGGCTGCTGGTACAGAACCTCAATTTCGATTGGGGTTCTGAACGGTCTGTTTCTTTGTTTGGGGCCGGTTTATTGAGGTGCTTGTTAGAGACCTGACAATAGAACCACGCTAAAGAACCACGCTAAAGAACCAAGCTAAAAATCAGGATGAACTACGAGCACCAGGGGCGATAATAAGGTCAAAAGCTGCATCAAGTAACGATGTTGCTCCGAGTCCAGCGATACCCACTCTGAATCAATTCATCGTGTGTTATGCAGCAGGCGCGTTACTTATAGCATCCCGGTCCCTGATGCCCGTTCCTATACCCAGGTTGACTATCACGTAGGTCAGCTACATTTTCATGTTTTGTTCCCACAAGGGACTTTTTGAGGCGAACAAACAGACAGTCTGGGAAGACTGCCCGGCGCATGAGATAATCTTGTTTCGAAACCCACATTACCTGTTGGTGCTTTCACGGAGATCCTGCATTGATTAGGGAACTGTTATTGGCACCGTAGAATTCAGTAGTGAAGGCAGGTTATTTTCAGGCTAATCAAGATAGCTTACACGCGTATAAAAAAGGTAATGGTAGATCTCCGTGAGTTTTCGTGAATAACTCAGAGATGGTAGACGTCTGCATAGTGGGGGCGGGCGTCATTGGCCTGGCGATTGCCCGGGAGTTAGCGATTTCCGGAAAAGATGTTCTGGTGCTGGAGCAGGGGACTCGGTTCGGCGAAGGCGTTAGCAGCAGGAATAGCGAAGTCATACATGCAGGTATTTATTACCCGGCAGGCTCGTTGAAAGCTGAGCTCTGTGTCCGTGGTAAGTCGTTGCTCTATGAGTATTGCGCGTCCAGAGGCATTGGCCATGATCGAATAGGTAAACTTATCGTAGCCACCACTGAGGCTGAAGAGCAGCAGTTGCAGGATATCAGGCGGCAAGCTGCGAACAATGGCGTTGACGACCTGGTTGAAGTTTCCCGTCATCGACTTCAAGAAATGGAACCGGCGCTAAACGCGAGTATGGCGCTGTTCTCTCCGTCAACGGGGATTATTAGTGCGCCTGATTTGATGACCTCGCTACTTGCTGATCTTGAGTCTTGCGGGGGCACACTCGCAACAAGAACCTCTGTAAGTGCGGTCAAATATGGAACGTTAGGGTTCACCGTGAGGTGTGACATTGAGAATGAACTCTATGAGTTCCGATGTGAACGACTGGTCAATGCCGCAGGATTAGGGGCGCAGCAACTCGCGACATCCATAGAAGGTTTGTCGCAAGAGTTTGTACCGCCGCTTTTTCTTTGTAAGGGGAATTACTTCACGTATCAGGGCCGGTCTCCTTTTTCACATTTGATTTATCCCTTACCAGAACGCGGCGGCGCCGGACTAGGTGTGCATGCAACGATTGACCTTGGTGGTCAGGTTAAATTCGGACCCGATGTGGAGTACGTGGAAACTGAGGACTACGCTGTGTCCGACGACCGACTGGATCAAGGTATCCGTGCAATCAGGAAATACTTTCCTGCACTGGACCAAGACCGCCTGGTTGCGGGTTATGCCGGTATCAGGCCAAAGTTACAGGGTCCAGGAGATCCGTTTTGTGATTTTGTTATCCAGTCGGAAGATGTCCACCAGGTCCCAGGGTTGGTGAATTTATTTGGCGTAGAGTCGCCGGGTTTGACTTCGTCCATCGCCATAGCAGAAACTGTCGCCGCACGACTTTACCCACTATAGGGTTTTCAGCGAAGGGCTGTATCGACCAATGACAGGGCCTTCTTTGTACGCTCACACCGTACGTTCACATCTCACGTCTTGAGGTATCTGATGTCTAGTCATACGCATAGCCATGATCATCATCATCATGGACATGAACACAACGTTGGGTTTCGAAATATCAGTACCAGTTTCGTGATTGCTGTTGTCGCAAATTTGGGATTTACGGCAATAGAAGCCTTCTATGCCTTTACCACTGATTCAGCGAGCCTGCTGGCGGACGCCGGACATAATCTTTCTGATGTCCTGGGGCTGTTACTTGCCTGGGGTGCTGCGTACCTTGCCACACGCAGCACCAGTAGCCTTTACAGTTATGGCTATCGGCGCACAACTATTCTCGCGGCAATAACGAATGCCCTGGTATTGATCTTTGCCGCCGCTTTTATAGCGTTTGAGTCAATAGACAAGATATTAAATCCGACCGAAGTCTCGGAGATTGTCATCATGATCGTCGCAGGGATCGGCATTGCAGTGAACGCGGGTTGTGCCATGTTATTCAGGGCATCAAGTAAGGACGACCTGAACATGAAAGGCGCGTACCTCCATCTTGCCTATGACGCGCTGATATCTGTAGGGGTCGTAGTCGCTGCGGCGGCCATGTATTTCACAGGATGGCTATGGCTGGATGGTGCAGTGGGTCTGCTCGTTGTCGTGGTTATCATCTGGGGAACCTGGGGATTATTGATGGACAGCGTGAACATGATTCTTGATGCGGTTCCCCCACATATCGATCGCAAGGCAGTGCATAATTACCTGCTGGAAATCGACGGCGTCAGCGAGGTCCATGATCTTCATATCTGGGCGCTTAGTACCAATGAAAGCTGCCTGACGGCTCATCTAGTGATGCCAGAGAATACCTTGTGGGATACTGAGTCAGGTTACGGGGATATAGGTAAGGCGCTCGACGATGAGTTCAGGATTCAGCACGTCACGCTGCAGGTTGAAAAAGATTTCGATTGCGCTACTCAGGACTGTGACTAGTGTTCTCAAAAATTGGAGTAGCTACGTAAATGACAACGTTATCAAGGTTCTATCAACAGGTTCGTGAAGCTCGCCCGGTGGACCCCATAGTACTTGATGATCCGATCCCGTTGGAAGAACTCCAAACGCCAGCGCTGATTATCGACCTGGATGTGTTCGACGCTAATCTTACCCGGATGCAGTCATACCTTGGACAGCAGGAAATTGCACTCAGGGCGCACACCAAAATGCACAAGTGTCCGATCATCGCGCGCAAGCAGATTGAAGGCGGCGCAACAGGGGTCTGTGCGGCAAAGATTAGCGAGGCGGAGGTTATGTGCGCTGCAGGTATCGAGGATGTCCTGGTCACTTCACCCATAACAACGCTGGATAAAGTGAATCGGTTCGTTGAAGCGCGAAGAAACCATCCCGGATTGAAAATTGTCGTGGATAGCGTCGACTCAGCAAACCTGTTGGCAAAGGTTGCCGGTTTGGAGGGCCTTGTTGTCGACGTCTTTGTGGACCTGGACCCGGGCATGGGGCGCACCGGAATCGAAACAGGAGAAAAAGCCCTGCAACTTGTTCGCCACATCGGCGAATCGAAAGCACTGAATTTTTCGGGTCTCCAAATGTACGCCGGCAACTGCATGCATATTGAAGGGTTCTCTAAGCGTAAACAAAAATATGCTCACATAATGAATAAGGGCATTGAGACCCTTGCATTGCTTGACCAGGCTGGAATAGCAGTACCTGTTGTGTCCGGAGGAGGAACCGGCACTTACAATATGGAACCTGACCTTGGGCTGATCAATGAACTACAGGCTGGTTCATATGCATTCATGGACATTGAGTATCGGGATATCGGCGGGATTGACTCAGCGCAGTTCCTGGATTTTGGTGTTTCTCTGTGCGTCCTCGTTACTGCGATCAGCCAACCGCAGAGTCGGCTTATCACAGTAGACGGAGGTTTTAAGTCATTCGCTTCGGACAAGATGGCGCCAGAGTTTCGGGACGTCGAAGGCGTCACCTTTCATTGGGGTGGAGATGAACACGGCATCGTTCAGTTGAATAATCCATCGCTTGAAATTCGCCTGGGGAACAAACTTCCAATGCTTACTCCGCACTGTGATCCCACGGTAAACCTACATGATTTTTATTTCCCTTATCGAGATGGACTGGTCCATGAAATATGGCCGATTACAGCGAGAGGATTTTCACATTGAGTTTAGAAGCACCCTGGTTCGAGGATTTCTCTGTAGGAGATGATCTGAGTGCCGTTCCTTCCGTTACGGTGACCGATGGCTACGCTGCGATTCACCAAATGGTTTTTGGGGATCGCTCCCGGCTTCCGCTTGATCTTGTTTTATCGCGGCAGGTGACCGGTCAGGAAAGAGCGTTGGTTAACCCTGCGCTGGTGTGCAACATTGCGATCGGCCAGAGCACGATTCCGACACAACGCGTGTTAGGTAACCTGTTTTATCGGGGATTGCGATTCCATCGGCCCGTTTATATCGGGGATACTCTGACGACGACAACCAAGGTCGTGGCGCTTCGGCAGAATGCGATAAAACCGGGACGGCCTTCCTCGGGAATGGTTGGCCTGGAAATGCACGTCGTGAACCAGGATGGTGAAACCGTCCTGCTATTCTGGCGATGTCCCATGGTGCCCTGCAGAGAAGAGAATGCTGATACCGGTTACAATGATGATTTATCGTTAATGCCGGAGAATATCGATCCTGAAGACCTGTTGAGTGCTGTTCCTGATTGGAATCTGGATTTACTACCAGCCGTCACAGATGAGTTCAGCCCGGGAAATGTCATTAAGGTTGAAGCCAGGGACACTGTGACTTCCGCGCCAGAAATAGTACGAATGACATTAAACCTGGCGATGACGCATACCGATGCAGGTCGCGGTGTCTATAAGAGGCGACTGGTATACGGTGGGCACACCATTTCGCTGGCGGCTGCCCAGCTTTCAAGGGTACTGCCTTCACTCGCAACCGTGCTTTGCTGGTATAAATGTAACCATGTTGCGCCCGTGTTTGAGCAGGATGTTTTGAGCAGCGTAATAACAGTCAAGGGAGAAACTTCGGCAGGTAAGGGAAAAATTCTGGACCTGGGTATCGATGTGTATGCAGAAAGGGGATCAGAAGCCCCGGAACCTGGAAGTGATATCAAAGTGCTTGATTGGCAATTAGCGGTGTTAGTCGGAGGTAAAGGTGTCTAAAGGTGTCCTCAGTGGAATGAAAGTTGTGGAAGGTTCTGCGTTTGTCGCAGCGCCGCTGGGTGGGATGACTCTGGCGCAACTTGGTGCCGATGTCATTCGATTTGACCCGATTGGGGGTGGACTCGATTACCGGCGATGGCCCATTACGGATAGCGGTATGAGTCTGTTCTGGGCCGGCATGAACAAAGGCAAACGGTCATTCCAGGTCGATATTGGACACGCAGAAGGTCGTGAATTGATTATGGAGTTGCTCCGCGGTGACAGCCAGGGGGATGGGATATTTCTGACAAACTTTCCTGAACGTGGCTGGCTGGCTTACGAGAAGCTCAAGCAAGTTCGCGAGGATCTCATCTACGTCAACATCATGGGCGATCGGAAAGGTGGCTCAGCTCTCGACTACACCGTGAACTGTGCGGTTGGCTTCGCCAGTGCAACAGGGGATCCATCGAATGAGGACCCCACTAACTACCTGTTGCCCGCCTGGGACAACATTACGGGGCAGATGTCGGCGGTGGCATTGCTGGCGGCTGACCGTTACAGGCGTATCAATGGTGAGGGGCAATTGGTGAAAATTGCCCTGAAAGACGTGGCAGTCGCGACAGCAAGTAATCTCGGTAATATCTCAGAAGTAACGATTAACAACGAAGACCGCCAGAAAGCGGGTAATTACCTCTATGGCGCTTTTGGTCGGGACTTTGTGTCAAAAGATGGTGTTCGGGTCATGATTGTTGGATTAACGCCGCGCCAGTGGAAGGGCATTGTCGAATCAATGGGGCTTTCGGAGCAGATGTCATCGTTGGAGATTGAGTTGGGCTATAGCCTTTCAGGTGAAGGAGAGCGATTTAAGGCTCGCCATAAGATAGCCGAATTGGTCGAGCCATGGTTCGCGTGCAAAGCCTATTCAGAGATTTGCCCTTTGTTCGATGAACATGCGGTTTGCTACGGACCTTACAGAAGCTTCAGGGAAATGGTTGAAGATGATGATGACTGTTCGCCCGATAACCCAATGATGGGAATGGTTACCCAGCCGGATATTGGAGAGTATCTCGCCTCAGGGTCACCGATCCGGTTTGTAGACGACAACCTCGAAACGCTTCCTGCGCCGACGCTGGGGCAGCACACCGAGGAAATTCTTAAGCAAGAGCTCTCGCTAAGTGACGGCGAAGTCGGCCGCCTGAAGGCCCAGGGTATTGTTGCCTGGTAGCTGTATTCGAGTGCCAGTTCTTGAACCTGAAGGACGGAGTGCCTTGATTTTATTGAGTATTTCCAATACTTGATGCCGTTCAATCCAGCCTTTTATGATACAGTAACTCAAATTTAACTCACCTCGGAGAATAACCTTGTTTGAATTGGTTCAGGCCGGTGGGTGGTTAATGATTCCCATTCTTCTGTGCTCCGTCGTTGCCGCAGGTATCTCTGTGGAAAGGTTATGGACGCTGCGTGCTGAGCAGGTCGCACCTCGAGACCTTCTTACCCAGGTCTGGAGCTGGATAAGGAACAATGAGATGGACAGCAGTAGATTGCGCGAAGTGAAAAGCGGTTCACCGCTCGGGCAGATACTTGTCGCTGGCATCACATCTCATCGCCGAGGCAGGGACGTGATGAAGGAGTCTATTGAGGAAGTCGCCAATCACGTGGTCCATGAACTAGAGCGATATCTCAACACCCTGGGTACCGTCGCTGCGATCACTCCACTACTTGGATTGTTGGGTACTGTCATCGGTATGATTAAAGTATTTACGGCTATTCAGCTGGAAGGCACAGGCAATGCGGCCGTGCTGGCTGGTGGTATATCAGAGGCGCTCATCACCACCGCAGCAGGATTAACGGTGGCGATCCCAAGTCTGTTTTTTCACCGTTATTTTCAACGTAAAGTTGATGAGTTAGTTATCTATATGGAGCAGGAGGCGCTCAAGCTCGTTGAAGTACTTAACGCCGACCGAACGGACAACGCAGATGTAAAGCATCCGGCAATGGCTCAGGCAGTCAATAGGTGAAGTTCTCCCGGCGTGCTCGCCAGGAGGTAGAGGTAAACCTGACACCGCTGATTGATGTGGTGTTTCTACTACTGATTTTTTTTATGGTATCGACGACATTCACAAAAGAAACGCACCTTTCGATTGATCTGCCGGAATCCAGCTCGCAGTCGAATCGCGTAGCAGATCTGCAGATTGAAATTTTAATCACGCGAGAAGGTGATTTTGCGATAAATGGTGTTGCGTTGATCAACCGGGAGCAAAGCACTCTTCGGGCTGCCATAGGCAAGATCAGTGAAGGTGACACTGCGATTCCAATGGTGATTACTGCTGATTCAGCTACCCCACACCAGTCTGTCGTGACGGCGCTGGATGTAGCAGGTCAACTCGGGTTCTCGCGCTTGAGTATCACGACTACATTGACTAACCCCGCGGACTAATAATGGCTCGTGACGAACATAAATCTGACCTGGAGATCTATCGCAGACTATTAACCTACGTGCTGCCCTACTGGGGTGCGTTCGTGATCAGTATTGTCGGTTTTTTGATCTATTCACTGTCGAATGTTTCCTTTGTTTGGCTGGTCAGCTACATCGTAGATTCGCTTCAATCCGGTGCCGTTCCTATTGCGGCCGAGCTTAAGGAATATTTATCTGCAATCCTGGGCGAGGAGGGTGACCTTAATCGGACCCTTATACCAGTTCTGCTGGTGTTAATAGCGACGACCCGCGGGCTCGGCGCATTCGTTGGCAACTACTTTATCGCTTACGTGTCCAACAACCTGGTTCACAATCTGAGGCGGGAGTTGTTTGATCGTCTGCTTACGCTACCCAGTGCCTTTTATGACCGGCATGCGATGGGACATCTGGTTGCCAAAGTGACTTTCCATGTCACCCAGGTTACGGGTGCAGCGACCGATGCCGTGAGAGTCATCATTCGGGAAGGATTCACAGTCCTTGGATACATGGGGTACCTGCTGTTTCTGAGCTGGAAGCTCACCCTGGTATTCTTTGCGGTAGCGCCGGTTATCGCCCTGCTTGTTGGCGTAGCGGGTAAGCGATTCAGGCGAATCAGTCAACGTATTCAGAATTCCATGGGGGATGTTACCCATGTCGCCTCTGAAGCTGTTCAGGGCTACCGTGAAGTCAGGACTTTTGGTGGTAGTGACTATGAAAGCGAACGTTTTAACAAAGTGAGTCAGGACAATCGTCGGCAGTCGATGAAAATGGTAGTGACATCATCTCTGGCGACCCCTGCAATTCAGATCATGGTTTCCTTTGCCCTGGCGGGGCTTGTATGGCTGGTGTTGGACCCTGTTTTTCTCGCGAACATGTCGACGGGTGGGGTCATTGCGTTCATCACCACTGGAGGCCTGTTGGCCAAGCCGATACGCCAACTGTCAGAGGTGGTAGCTACCGTACAGAAAGGACTGGCAGCAGCCGAAGATATCTTTGATCTGTTTGATGAAGAAGTAGAAAAAGACGTCGGTAAGCTTGAGATCGACAGGGTTGTCGGGAAAGTCGAGTTCAGGAATGTTGAATTCGGATATCAGAGCAATTCGAAGACCGTATTGAAGGGCATCAGCTTCACTGTAAACCCCGGTGAGACCGTCGCCCTGGTTGGTAGATCAGGCAGTGGCAAGAGTACCCTGATGAGCCTGATACCGCGCTTTTATGCTCCGAACAGCGGAGAGATTCTTATTGACGGTCACCCTATCGATTCGTTCACGCTGGATAACCTCAGGGAACACATCGCTATTGTGAGTCAGCAGGTTACCTTGTTCAACGATACGGTGATGCGAAACATCGGCTATGGCACGCTTCATGGGGCCAGCAGAGATGCAGTAAAGGGCGCCGCGGAGAAAGCCTACGCCTGGCAGTTTATAGAAGAGCTGGATTCTGGTCTTGATACCATCGTCGGTGATGATGGGGTTCTTTTATCCGGCGGTCAGCGTCAGCGACTCGCTATAGCAAGAGCTTTTCTGAAGGATGCGCCGATCCTGATCCTTGATGAGGCGACGTCATCACTTGATATGGAGTCTGAACGTTATATACAGTCGGCGCTTGAAGCAGTTGTTCAGGGCAGGACAACTTTCATCATTGCTCACCGTCTATCAACGATCGAAAAAGCAGATCGAATATTTGTTATCGAAGAAGGTCAGATAGTCGAAGAGGGCTGCCATGAGGAATTGCTGGCGAAAGGTGGATTTTATTACCAGTTACACGCCAAGGATGAGATAGCCGAAAGCACGCCTTCATCGCTCAAACCAATAACGGTTGGCGCTCAATTCGAAACAAGAAAATACAATACACGAGGTGCTGGCTCCAGTTTTCTGGTTGATGCCTGGTACAACGATACTCTGTGGGTTAAAGCGTTTGCACCACTATCATATCTCTATAGGATGCTCGCCTCGCTTCGTAGAAGCTGGCTGACAAAACGATCGGTTTGGAAATCGCCTGTACCGCTCATTATAGTCGGAAATATTTCGGTGGGAGGTACCGGTAAATCGCCTTTGGTTATTGGCATCGTACAATACCTCATAGAGCTGGGTCTGAGGCCTGGCGTGGTAAGCCGAGGCTATGGCGCTAATTCTAACCATTACCCGGTCGAAGTGACTATGACCTCATCGGGTGCTGAAGTCGGTGATGAGCCCCTGATGATCTACAAGCGCACTGGAGTGCCCGTTGTTGTAGACCCGGACAGGGTTCGTGCGGTGAAAGAACTTATTAGTCATCATGAGTGCGATGTCGTAGTGAGTGATGATGGCTTGCAACATTATGCGCTGGGAAGAGCCATAGAGATCGTGGTGATCGATGGTGTACGAGGCCTCGGTAATGGGCTCTGTCTGCCCGCTGGGCCTCTTAGGGAACCAGTGTCGCGTTTGGAAGAAGTTGACCTTGTTGTCATTAACGGTGAGCACAGCGTACCGCGATTGGGTAATGCTGCAAACTCCTCGATGATGCAATTAAAACCGGTCAGACTTGTGAATATGACCACCGGTGACGGGAAACCTGCTGATTCACTTGGCGGTAAAACTGTTCATGCTGTGGCTGGAATTAGTCATCCCGAGCGTTTTTTCAATACGCTTAACTCACTTGGAATTGTGGTCATACCTCACGAGTTTCCTGATCATCATGCATTTACAATTGAAGATGTTAACTTCGATGACAATATCCCTGTAGTAATGACAGAAAAGGACGCGGTAAAACTCGACATACCCGGATTGCCAGAGGGCCTATACTGGTATCTGGAAGTCGAAGCCTGCTTTGATTTAGCGAAAATTGATGCCCTTCTGAATAAGGCAGGGATTGAAAAAATAAAACGTACTACCGGAGGCTGATATGCCTGTAGATAAAAAACTATTAGCGATTCTCGTTTGCCCGATTTGCAAGGGGAATTTGACCTATGAAAAGGCAAATGAAGAGCTTGTCTGTCAAGCAGAGAAGCTTGCGTTTCCAATACAGGACGACATTCCAATTATGTTGGAATCAGAAGCCCGTCGATTGGAATCGGATGAAGTGTCATAGCTGGTTTTAACGTCATCATCCCGGCCCGGTATGAATCATCGAGGTTCCCGGGAAAGCCGCTGATAGATCTGGACGGCAAGTCCATGATCCGAAGAGTCTACGAACAGGCATCCAATAGTGATGCTCATACCGTATACGTAGCAACGGATGATGAGCGGATTGTAGACGAAGTAGAGAGCTTTGGTGGCCGGATTGTTATGACCAACCCGGACCATCCAACGGGCACCGACCGTATTTTCGAGGCGGCCAGCCTTATCGGATTGGGTGATGATGACATTGTTGTAAACGTTCAGGGTGATGAACCGCTCATCCCTCCCTCTGTGATCAATAAGGTGGCAGGGATGATTGATTCAAATGTTCAGATGTCGACCCTCTGTGAACTTATCATTGATCCAAAAGAAGTATTTGATCCCAATGTGGTTAAGGTCATCTCGGACGCTAACGGCATTGCCCTGTATTTTTCACGCGCGCCCATTCCCTGGTCCAGGGATCACTTCGGATCCGGGTCGATTCCGAATGGGATAAGCTGGTATCGCCATCTGGGTATCTATGCCTATACAGCGGCGATGCTGGCAAGATTTGTTACCTGGGATCCTGCACCACTGGAAGTAGCCGAAAAGTTAGAGCAGCTCCGTGCCTTGTACAACGGTGAAAAAATAAAAATTGCCATCTCTCCCGATAAAATTCCACCAGGAATCGACGTCCCGGGAGATGTTGAACGCACGCTTAAGGTCCTGAAGGAGGGCGCATGAGTTATTCGGTTATTGTGAAGGAAGATTGTGCAACTTGTCAGTTAGTAGTGCCCGTCATCAAACAATTGCAAGGAGATGACGAGCTAACGATATACAGCCAGGATAACGTTCAGTTCCCGTCTGGTGTCTCGGTGATCGACGATACGCAGCTCGAATACTCTTGGCGTCGTCGAATTGAAACTGTACCGACGCTCATTAAGCATGATGATAATGGTGAAGAACTAGCAAGGGTGGTTGGTTGGGAGAAGAGCGAATGGCAGGCGCTGACAGGGAGACCGTTAGGGTTTGATTTGCCGGACTTTCGTCCAGGTTGTGGATCAAAGAGCGTGGACCCCGGTATGCCAGAAAAGTTGGCCGCACGTTTTGACAGGGATAAGCTGCAATCCCGCGAACTAACCATATCAATGGAAGAAGATGATGTAGAGGCCTGCTACGACAGGGGCTGGTCCGATGGTTTGCCAGTGGTGCCGCCTACAGCGGAACGCGTTATGCGTATGCTGGCGGGCACGAACAGGTCGCCAGAGGAAGTCATCGGTGTTGTTCCGCCGGATCTGGTGCCATGCACGATCGAAAAAATTGCGATCAATGCAGTGCTGGCCGGATGTAAACCAGAATATCTGCCGGTTGTGATTGCATCGGTAGAGGCCGCCTTGCAGGATGAATTCTGCATGCACGGTCTGTTGGCGACGACTTATTTTTCAGGCCCCCTGGTGATCGTAAACGGACCACTGAGCCGTGCTATCGGGATGAATTCGAAGGGCAACGCGCTTGGGCAGGGCAACAGGGCAAACGGCACTATTGGACGGGCCCTGCAACTGGTTATTCGTAACATTGGCGGTGGTAAACCTGGGGGGGTAGATCGATCGGTGTTCGGAAACCCCGGCAAGTACACTTACTGTTTCGCAGAAGACGAGACAAACTCCTGCTGGGAATCGCTGGCTGTCGAGAAGGGATTTTCTGAAACAGCATCGACGGTCACGTTGTTTGCAGCCGATGGCATGCAAGGGATTGTCGACCAGAAGTCACGTGACCCAGAATCGTTAAGCCGCAGTTTCGCAGCCGCGTTAAGAGTCGTGGGCCATCCTAAAATGATCATGGCGGCGGATGTAATACTGGTCGTTTCACCGGAACATGAGCGAGTTTACCGACTGGCTGGCTGGACCAAGCAGGATGTGAAAAATTGCCTGAATAGGCTTTTGATGATCGATGGATCTGAGTTAGTTGCCGGTGCAGGTGGCATCGCTGAGGGAATTCCAGAGAAGCTAGCGGGCAAACAATTGCCTAAATTTAGGGAAGGTGGACTCAATATCGTCAGGGCTGGTGGCAGCGCGGGTATGTTTTCTGCCATTATCGCGGGATGGGGTGCCAGCGGCACTATTGGTAGCGTACCGGTGACCCGTGAAATAAAGTAAGAAAAGAGAGGAAAAACTATGACTATATTGATGGATCCAACCTCGGAGCGGGCGCCTGAAAACAGACAGCCATTGCCGAGGCCAGCAGATCTTGAAGGCAAGACGGTTGGGTTGCTGGATATTTCAAAGCCCAAGGGGAACATTTTCATCGACCGACTCGAAGATCTTCTTATTCAAAAGGGCCTGACAACGAAACGCTATATCAAACCGACATTCACCAGAGTTGCACCGGTTGAACTTAATCAACAAATCGCGGCGGAATGTGATGTCGTCATTGAATCGCTAGCGGACTGAGGTTCGTGCACGTCGTGCAGTTTGCATGACATTATGGACCTGGATAGCAGGGGAGTTCCTGGAGGATTCATTGCATCGACAGAATTTATTGAGGCGGCGAAAGCCCAGGCCGAATCGCTAGGGTTTGACCCTTATAAAGTGTTCGTTGGTCATCCGATACAGGATAGAACTGATGCAGAAATGCAAACACTGGCAGAAGAAGCCTTCGAAGATATTCTGGCCATGATTCTCGAGGAAAAGTAGTCATCGATGAAGTGGCAGGCGTACCTGCCACGTCGAGGTTTCTATGCGCAACGTGAATCAATTTAGGCGTGTCGATTGAAGATCCACCAGAACGTATCACTGGCTGACAAAAACACGTTATGCCTTGACGCCCGGGCCGAGTGGTATTGTGAAGTCTTTACCGTGGACGCGCTGCTTGAGGCTGCAGAGTTCGCGTTAAACCATAAGCTCAAAGTCACTTCGCTTGGCGAGGGCAGCAATATCGTTCTCGCGGCCAATCTGGCCGGACTGGTCATCAAGAACAGAATCCCCGGGGTGACCTGTGATGCCGAAGTCGTGCATGCCGCAGGTGGCGAAAATTGGCACAGGCTGGTTCGCTCGACTGTCGGTTCCGGGTTGTTTGGCCTGGAAAACCTTGCCTTAATCCCGGGTACGGTCGGCGCTGCACCGGTCCAGAATATTGGTGCCTACGGCGTCGAACTGAGTGATAGATTCATTTCACTCAAAGCCATACATCTTCCTACTCTGGAACAGAAAACGTTTGCTAAGGCAGAGTGTGAGTTCGCTTACAGGGATAGTCTGTTCAAAAAAAATGATGAATGGCTTATCACTGAGGTCAGTCTGGCGCTCTCAAAGATCAGTGAATGTGTTACCACTTACCCCGGTATTGTTGCTTACCTGAAAGAACACAGGCTCGACATTTCAGGAGAATCCATTGCAGAGGCGGTCTCGCATATCCGAGCGGAAAAATTGCCGGACCCCTCAAGGGTTCCGAATGTGGGTAGTTTTTTTAAAAATCCGGTGTTGGAAGCTGAGCGAGCCGAAGCCGTCGCCAAAGCATTTCCTGACCTCGTGCAATTTGATGTGACAGGTGGGAAAAAACTGTCGGCCGCGTGGCTCATTGATCAGATGGGATTAAAAGGCTACCGAGTAGGCCGGTTTGTAGTATCAGACAAACACGCACTGGTCATCATTAACGAGGGGGGCGGTACGCAGCTGGAATTATTTGAACTGGTTCGCGTTGTCAAACAGAAAGTGAAGCACACCGTCGGGATAGATCTGGAAATTGAACCCAGAATCTATCCCGACGGTTTTGAGATACCCTAATGATCTACTTGATTTGGCTAGTCTTCATCGCTGGACTGGTTAGCACTCCTTGGATCGTTGGCGATACGACCAACAAGACTGGGGTGTGATTCTGCCACTGCCCGAGAATTTACCAATGGACTTGGCGCGGCGCTTTTAGCAACCCCTGGCTGTAAAACTGTCGACTGACGCTGTTTAGCCGGGTTATCCCTTGGGTCATTTCCAATTCGTCCAAGGCTAGCGGGATGCGCAGTCGCCTCAGCGATAACTGGTGCTGGTGCTTCTTGCCTCTTCGGTGAACTGTCCTGTTGTTCGGTATCACCAGAGGCGACAACAGCCTTGACCGGTGCTTCCTGTGTCGCTACTTCAGGTTCCTGCTGTGTTTGCTCGACTGCAGGTTCCATTGCCGCGACAGGAGCCGCTACAGCCTGCTCTGGTGCTTTCGTGGATTCAGGCACTGCCACAGCTTGATCAGGTGCTGCAGCTTGATCAGGTGCTACAGCTTGATCAGGTGCTACAGCTTGATTAGGTGCTACAGCTTGATCAGGTGCTACAGCTTGATCAGAGACTTCCTGTACTGTTGTCGCGGTGACTTCCTCCTCGCGAACTCGTTTGCCCCGGTTAGATCGTTCCCGGTTACCGCGATTTCTCTTGTCACGCCCTTCACCATTTGCAGCTTGATCGTTCTGATCATTTTGGTTTTTGCGTTCATTCCGTGGATTGTTAGGACGTTTTCTTTCCTGATCAGTCTTGCGATCGCTTGTCTCATCCCTTGCAGGTCGCTTATTCTCATTCTGCTTGTTGTCGCGAGGTTTACGCCCTTCTTCAGAACGGCGATTGTCCTGTCGATTGTCCTGTCGATTATCCTGCTTTTTGTTTTGCCGATTATCCTGACGATTTCGGTCGTTGTTAGGACGTCGATTCTGGTTACCCTGGCCATCCCGGTTATTCTGTGATCGATTCCGACCGCCCTGACGTTTTTGGTCAGCACGCTTGGGTTCAACTTTTTTCGGGCCACCAAACAGTTTGCCCAGAAGCTTCGAAATAAAACCTTCGCCTTTCTGTGCTCGTTTTGCTGCTGGTTTTGGCTTCGCCTTCGCACTGTTTTTTGCTTTTTCAGCGGCGGGTAGCGGGGCAGGTGGTGCAACAGTTTGTACTGCCGCCCGTTCTACTGCGACCGGTTTAGCGGCAGTAACAACAAGTTCCTCTAGTTCCTCAGAGCTGGTGATGTCGTAGGAAGCTGCTGTTTCTTCTGTCGCATCCTGTGTCCTGATTCTTTCTACGCGGTAGTGCGGCGTATCCATCTGTGGGTCCGGGACAACCACTACCCTCACTTTACTGCGTTCTTCAAGCTCGGAAAGTGCATTTCGTTTCTCATTAAGTATGAAGGATGAAACGCTAATGGGCAGGAACGCTCTGATTTCTGAGCTGGATTCCTTCAGTGATTCTTCTTCGATCATCCTGATGACAGCTAGCGCGGATGACTCTACGTCTCTGATTGTTCCAAGACCACTACATCTTGGACAGACCACACCACTGGTTTCCCCAAGTGAAGGCCTGAGCCTCTGCCTGGACATTTCCAGTAGGCCAAATCGTGAAATCTTGCCAACCTGCACTCGCGCCCGGTCCACCTGCAGCGAGTCGCGCATTCTGTTTTCTACTGCTCGCTGATTTTTCGAGGCGGTCATGTCGATAAAATCGATCACTACCAGGCCACCAATATCACGTAACCTTAGTTGTCTGCAGATTTCTTCTGCAGCCTCTAGATTCGTGTTGAGTGCAGTCTCTTCGATGTCTGCGCCACGAGTGGCTCGAGCCGAGTTGATGTCGACTGATACCAGGGCTTCGGTAGGATCGATAACCAATGCACCGCCGGAAGGCAGGCGTACTTCGCGATTGAAGGCTGATTCAATCTGGCCTTCAATCTGGTATCGATTAAATAACGGGACATCACTTTCATAGAGCTTCAGCCGTGATTTGTATTGAGGCATTACCTGGTCTACAAACTGGTTGGCCTGTTCGAATGACTCAGGCGTGTCCAGTAAAATTTCGGCAACGTCGTCCCTGAGATAATCCCGGATCGCACGAATGATAACGTCGCTTTCCTGGTAGATAAGGAAGGGGGAAGATCGCTCGGCGGCAGCCTTGGTAATGGCCTCGTAGAGTTGAACCAGGTAATTAAGGTCCCACTGTAGTTCTTCAACACTGCGGTCAATACCAGCAGTTCGAACAATAACACCCATGTTTTTGGGGATATCCAATTGCGACATGGATTCCTTTAGCTCATCTCTTTCTTCTCCTTCAATTCTTCGAGAGATTCCACCAGCTCTGGGGTTGTTGGGCATTAACACCATGTACCGGCCGGCGAGTGATAATTGGGTGGTTAGAGCAGCGCCTTTATTACCACGCTCTTCTTTGTCCACCTGGACAATGATTTCCTGGCCTTCTTTAACGACTTCGGCGATGTTGACACGACCACGGATTTCGTTCGGTGGTATCCTGAAATACTCGCGGGAAATTTCTTTTAGAGGCAGGAAGCCATGCCTGTTACCGCCGTATTCTACAAAGGCGGCTTCGAGGCTGGGCTCGACCCGGGTGATTTTGGCCTTATAGATGTTGGACTTTTTTTGTTCTCGGACCCGGCTTTCGATGTCCAGGTCGTAGAGTTTTTGCCCATCTACAAGAGCTACTCGCAACTCCTCACTATGGGTTGCGTTGATTAACATTCGTTTCATTACGATTCACACTATTTCAGGCGCCTTGGGCGCGGCAGGTGAACCGCCAAATCATTTTTATTGTCAGTGCTGCGGCCACAGGGCCGCTCTTACAAATAGACTCCGTTGGTCCCAGTTAAGGGTCCCAGGATTCTGGTATTTTTACAGTTTTCTACTTTAGACCCGGTGTTGTGGGGTCAACAAAAATTTAAAATTGATGAAAGTTCTAAACTGATCAAATTAACCGATTTGACGCTGCACTTTCCGCACTTCGACGCGGTTATTGCTTGCCTAGCTACTTAATTGAAGCTAGACCCCAAATATTTATTTCTCAAATTTCTATCACTTTTAAAAAGCGTGATACGAAAACCTGAGGGTAAAAGCGTTTCTTCGTCGACCTGTCTTTGTAGGTACACTCTATTGACGATAACGCTATAAAAAATGACGGTGTTATTCAAAAGGTGTATAAACCCGTCTGCCGCCTATCATAGCAATAAATACCAATGTTTCAAATTATGCTTTTTGTGCCCTGTAAACCACTGTAATACAGCCTGAATTCGCCGATGACGACGTCCAGTAAAGTTCAAATACATGAAATCGATGCAGATATTGCAGGTCAGCGACTGGACAATTACCTGATCAAGACACTCAAAGGACTACCCAAGTCCCGAATCTATCGGATTATCCGCAAGGGAGAGGTCCGGATTAACAGCAAACGGTGTAAACCAGAGGTCAAACTCGTTGCAGGTGACCTGGTTCGAATTCCACCGATTCAACACCTGCCGGCCAGATCTACTGCCGTGGGCCATTTTAATGACGTTGAGAGCCTGATGGTCTATGAAGATGACCACCTGCTTATTATCAACAAACCGGCAGGCATGGCGGTTCATGGGGGCAGTGGGGTCAGTGTAGGTGTCATTGAATCGCTGCGCCATGCCAGGCCTGAGGGCAACCGTCTTGAACTGGTACATCGACTGGACCGGGGCACGTCCGGGTGCCTGATGGTCTCGAAACGCCGCAGTTATCTGAGATTATTGCAGGACGCGTTGCGTAAACCCGGACAAATCAGGAAACACTATCTGGCTGTGGTACACGGCAGGTGGTCAAGGAAGATGGTCCAAATAGATCAGCCTTTGCTGACGAGTTCTATCGCTGGAAAAGAACGCGTCACTCGCGTGAATGGCCAGGGTAAGTACGCGGTGACCGATTTTTCATTACTCGAGGCCAATGATGAAATGTCTATAGTCAGGGCCTCACCCAGAACGGGTCGTACCCACCAGATAAGAGTGCACGCCCGATGGGCAAGACATCCATTGGTCGGTGACACGAGGTACGGGGACCAGACCCTGGACCAAACCTCAGGGATAGAAGGGCGACTTATGTTGCATGCAGCGGAACTACAGATTCCAGCACTTGGAGATAGACCTGCCATCCATGCAAAGGCGCCAATGGATGAGGATTTCCTACTTAAAGTTAATGCTAGCTTCTCAACTAGATCTTATTATATTCAGTGACTTAAAATCATTTTCTAAAGTCAAATATACTATAAGAAAATGACTGCAGTGCTTCAGATAACAGCATGAGCGGCAACCCATAGAGTGAATTTATATCCCGCCCCCGGGCGTCGCAGAGCAAACTGACACCAGCTTGCTCGACCTTGATAGAGCCGGCGCAATCGAGGGGCTGGTCTAGTTGGATATAGGTGTCGATTTCATTACTCGACAATGTCCTGAAGCGGCATTCATAGTCTTCCACAGCGCTAAATGTTTGCCCGTTACTGGCAATGAGCGCCAAAGATGTACTGAACGTGACCCAGCAACCACTAAAAGCAGTGAGCTGAAGCGCAGCTTGCTCTGCGGTTCCTGGTTTGCCGTAAAGTGTGTGCTCAAGGTGGCACACCTGGTCGGAACCGATACATATCCAGTGTGCTTCATTTTGTAGTTGATCAGCCACCGACTGGGCTTTTGAGACACCTAATCGCGATGCCAGCGAACTGGGATTCTCGCCCGGGTTCGGGCTTTCATCGGTGTCGGGTCGCATCTGGGTGAATGTGACGCCCAGGCTCGCAAGAAGCTTTTTTCGATAGGGGGAAGTAGATCCCAGAATCAGGCGTGGAATGACCATATCCTGCTCGATTTCCGTCATTTTTTTTCACATGGCATGGGCCACTCCCTTATTTTAGAAAGCTGGCCTGAAGACGGAGTACCGCTGACGCTTCTTCCACCAGATCATCCATAATGACTTGCACGGTTCTTACCTCGTCAAAATAGCCAATGCTTTGTCCTGCCCCGGAGTGAATCAACGGTTCAATATCGTGTTCTTCAATGGCGCCTAGTAAATCGCCGACCAGTACATCCTGATACGGCATCTTCAATGGTTTAGGGGCATCTTCTGACTCCCATTCCTGACTCCAACCCGATCTAACTTGCCTGAATGTTTTACCAGACTCCGATCGGGTAATGACAGTATCGGCACTTCCTGCAGCTTTAAGTTTTTCTGTATTAACAGGATGCATATGTTCTTGATGTTCTTCAGATAGCAGCCACGCGGTGCCTATCCAAACTCCCGCTGCGCCCATGGCGAGCCCCGCGGCCACGTGTCTACCGGTTGCCACGCCACCTGCGACTAATACCGGAACATCTCCTGCGGCGTCAACTATCTGCGGCACCAGAGAATAGGTCCCGATGGGGCCCGTGTGGGCACCCGCGTCATAACCCTGTGCGACCAGCATATCAACACCTGCTGCCACGGCTCGTTGAACGTGATGCGGACTTCCGATCAACGCGAGTGTTGTTTTTCCGAGTGCTTTCGCCCGCCTTAGCACCTCTGGCGGCGCGCCAATACCGCAAGCAAACATATTGACCGAAGATTCCAGCACTGCTTGAATCTGCGCCTCCTCAATCTCTGAAGAGCGAATAAAGCGGGTACGCATGCCTGGACCTGAGGCCGGAGGAACCTGATACTTTTCGATCAGTCCAGAGACGAAGTTTTTATGTTCCTCTGATATTTCGGCTTCGATTGCCTCTCTGGAATTGTGTTCTGGCATTCCCGGCGGCAACACAAGATCAACGCCAAAAGGTTTGTCACCGACCAGGGAGCGGATCAAAGCCAGCTCTTCCCTGATCTCGTCTGGGAAACGCCTGGTAGCTCCATAGACACCATAGCCACCGGCATTGGTAATCGCCGCGACCGTTGCAACGTCGTGGGCAAATCCAAAGATTGGATAGTCGATGCCCAGCTGCTCACACAGGGGCGTCCATACTTTTTGCATGCGCTGAACTCCAGAGGGTTAAGCTGCCAATACTAACAGCGAATCTGGTTCTGTGGCTTCAGAAGAAGATCTCGATAAGATTACCCACACAATTGCAAAACGAGCCGCTAGATATCTGGATCGAACTGGTTACCTGTATCGGTATGCTCAGTCCAGATTGTCTGGATCTGGTGCCTGAGGAGGACGATGCGATGCACCGCATTATCAGCGCATCGAGCGAACGTTGGACCATCGGATCGTACTTGTCGGTTGGCTTTTGGCCTGAACGCCCCGAGGAAAGCCCTGACACTGCGGGTTGTTTCAACCGGTGAAAATCAGACTAAGCCCTGTGAAAGGATCAGCAAACAAGCAGGTTTTTCGCCGCATGCGGGGGTGGCCGGTAAGTCCTATCGGTGCTACGAGCTTTAACTATTACCACAGACGTAAACCTGGCGCTATAGAATCAATGACTTACGAGCTTTTGATGATGTCAGGTGCCGAAATGTCTATTCTGAAAAACTTCAATCAAAATGCATACTTGCAGCACATTCGGCATTGTAATGCCAAAAACGTGAGGGTAAGATGCGCGCGATATGTCGACAGGGCCCATTCCAGAGCGGGTTGACCATCGTAAGCTGGCCAATCAGGCAGGGCTTATAGAGGGTACGCTACCCATCCAATGTTTTCACCGGTTCGGTGAAATGCTTGTTGTGAGTGAAGGTGATGTCTACCTTCGGCTCGAGTTCAGTAAGGGTGATTTCGGTAGTACCAGAGTTAATGGCTCAGCGGCCACAGAGGTGTGTCTAATATGCCAGAATTGCATGCAGCAGTTCAGGCGACAAGTCAGTTGCGATGTTGCATTGCAAGTCGTATCTGACGAATCCAAACTGGAACGTCTGTCTGAAGTCGACGATGCTATCGTCGCGCCAGACAAGGTAATATCGGTTGCGGAACTGGTGGAGGATGAATTGATATTGGCTATGCCGATGATTCCCCGGCACGAAGAGGGCCAATGCCTTGAGACAGATTACGAGCAGCAAGAGATAGTCCTGCAGGAAGTACCGGAAGTACAAGAAGTACAAGAAGTACAAGAAACACAAACTACCTATCGACCTTTCGCTGATTTGGCGAAAACGATAGACAAACAGAACACATAATAGGTAGAGAGCTGACATGGCTGTTCAAAAAAGTAAAGTTACCCGATCCCGTAGAGGGCAACGCAGGTCTCATGATTCCCTGACTGGACCAACTCTGTCTGAAGATTCAACAACAGGGGAAACGCACCGTCGTCACCATGTGACAGCGGATGGCTTCTATCGCGGCAAAAAAGTCGTACACAATAACGACGATTAGGCCGATTGGCACCGTTAGTGCTTGGCATGGTGCCTATATCCTATGACTAAATTAGCATTTGTTTTTCCGGGCCAGGGCTCCCAGGAAGTTGGTATGCTGGCGGATGCACGCGAAGCCTGTGCAGACCTGTTTGCTGAGGCGTCTTCAGTTCTTGGCTATGATCTATGGGATCTGGTTGAAAATGGTCCTGAAGACCAGTTAAACCAAACCGAATATACGCAGCCCGCATTACTGACTGCTTCAATTGCGTTATTTCGTCTTGCGCAGGCTCGGGGGCTACCCTCGCCAGATGTCGTGGCCGGCCACAGTCTCGGTGAATACTCTGCGCTTGTTGCGGCGGATGTACTGCAATTTTCAGATGCGGTAATGCTGGTCCAGAAAAGAGGCCAGTTCATGCAAACCGCAGTTCCCTTGGGCGAAGGTGGTATGGCAGCGGTGCTTGGACTCGATGATGAGCAGGTCAGGCAGGTTTGCATTGCCGCAGCCCAGGGAGAGGTCGTTCAGGCTGTTAATTATAATTCTCCTGGTCAGGTTGTAATCGCAGGAAACAATGCCGCCATCGAGCGGGCGATTGAGGGTTGTAAGGAAGCTGGAGCCCGACGCGCAATAGCGCTCTCAGCCAGCGCGCCATTTCATAGCGAGTTGATGAAACCCGCTGCTGAAGAGCTGGCCGGGGTGTTGAACGAAGTCAACTTCGCAAAACCCACGACAATTGTTGTACAGAATATCGATGCAGCAGTACATGATGACCCTGAACAGATCAGGACAAACCTGGTCAAACAAATGTATGGTGCGGTCCTCTGGACTGACACTGTTCTTATGATGAAGCAGATCGGTGTAGCAACACTGGTTGAATGTGGCCCAGGTAAGGTGCTGACAGGCCTGAGCAAGCGAATCGATAAATCGATTACTGGTCACAGTATGAATTCTGCGGCGTCCATGGCGACAGTTTCAGAGGCGCTCGTTAATGAGTGAGCAGAAAGTTGCACTGGTCACCGGGGCCAGCAGGGGAATTGGCAAAGCAATTGCTGCCCGTCTGGTTGAAGATGGTTTTCTTGTGTTGGGTACAGCGACCACAGAAGATGGTGCCAGGTCAATTTTCGAGGCGCTTGGTGACAATGGAGTAGGCTATGTCCTGAATCTTATGGAGCGAGACTCTATTGAACAGCTGTTTCAAACGATAAAAGAAGCGCATGATGCCCCTTTGGTATTGGTGAACAACGCGGGAATCACCAAAGATAACCTCGCTCTGCGAATGAAAGATGACGAGTGGGACGACGTTATTGGCACTAACTTGTCAGCGTTGTTCAAGGTAACCAAACACTGTCTCAGAGGTATGACCAAGGCGCGTTGGGGAAGGGTTATTAACCTGACATCCGTTGTCGGCGCCATGGGTAATGCGGGACAAAGCAATTATGCTGCTGCCAAGGCCGGGGTAGTGGGCTATAGCAAATCCCTGGCTGCGGAGCTGGGTTCTCGTGGAATCACCGTGAATTGTATTGCGCCAGGTCTTATTGGCACTGATATGACAGACAAACTTAGCGATGATCAGCGAAATACGATGCTTGAGCGCATTCCGCTCGGCAGACTTGGCGAGGTGGCTGAAGTAGCAGCGTTGGCTGGTTTCCTGGCAGGAGAGGCGGCTGGCTATATCACGGGAGAGACAGTCCATATTAACGGCGGCATGTATATGAGCTAGCCGAAAGCTTTAATCACGGCCCCTGTGATGGGGGTAGCCGGGTAAATAACTTGAAGAACCATCTGGCATTTTATTAAACTAGCGCAGCTTGACTGCCACTATGTAGGAGTAATTCTAGACATGAGCACCATCGTAGAGCGAGTGACTAAACTGGTATGTGAACAACTTGGTGTAAAGGAAGAGGAGGTAACTTCGGAAGCTTCCTTCGTTGAAGATCTGGGTGCGGATTCCCTCGACACAGTCGAGCTAGTCATGGCGCTGGAAGAAGAATTCGAAACTGAAATTCCAGACGAAGAAGCTGAAAAGATTACGACCGTCAAAGAGGCCATCGATTATATCGAAGCCCATAAGTAGTTATTGAAGTTCTAAACGAAGCCGCGATCATCACAGGTGATCGCGGCTTTTTAGATTATTCCAATACTGTTTCGCTATTTGATCTGATTAGAGGGGACCCGCGTGTCTAAACGAAGAGTCGTTGTGACCGGCATGGGGATGCTTACGCCACTAGGTGTTGATCTTGAATCTTCGTGGCAAGGGCTAACCGCTGGAAAGAGCGGCATCGCACCAATTCAAAGTTTTGATACCACCGATTACCCGGTTCGTTTTGGCGGTCATGTGCCTGAATTGGATATTTCTGAGTACCTGCCGCGAAAAGAAGCCCGCCGGATGGATGGTTTTATGCAGTATGGCCTGGTCGCTGGTATTCAGGCTATGCGAGATTCAGGTTTGGAAGTTACTGACGAAAACAGAGACAGAATTGGGGTCGCGGTCGGTTCAGGCATTGGCGGCATTGTCACCATCGAGACCTGTCACGATGTGGTTAATAACCGCGGGCCCGCTAAAGTATCCCCATTTTTTGTACCCTCGTGCATTATCAATATGATCGCGGGTCACCTATCGATTATGTACGGTCTACAGGGGCCAAATATTGCAATCACTACAGCCTGCACAACAGGTACACATAATATTGGTTTCGGGGCTCGACTCATCGCGGCAGGTGATGCCGATGCGATGGTGGTTGGTGGAGCGGAGAAATCGACGTCGCCAACTACGATGGCTGGTTTCGCGGCCATGCGAGCCTTATCGACACGTAATGAGGAACCTGAGCGCGCCAGCCGTCCCTGGGACAGGGACAGGGATGGGTTTGTGTTAAGTGATGCTTCTGCGGTGCTGGTGTTAGAAGAATATGAACAAGCAAAAACTCGAGGAGCCAGGATCTATTGCGAACTGGCAGGTTTCGGCATGAGTGCGGATGCCTCGCATATAACCTCTCCATCTGAAAATGGGCAGGGCGCTGCTCGATCAATGCAAAATGCGCTCAATGATGCCGAAATGCCGGCCAGTGAGATTGGCTATATCAACGCTCACGGCACGTCGACTCCGCTGGGTGATATTGCAGAAACCATGGCGATCAAGACGGTCATGGGTAGCGATGCCAATAATGTCGCGGTCAGCTCAACTAAATCCATGATTGGTCATGCGCTGGGTGCTGCAGGTTCGGTCGAGGCCGTTATCTGTGTTCTTGCACTTCGCGACCAGGTCGCACCACCAACCATTAATCTGGATAATCCGGACGAAGGGTGTGATCTCGATTACGTACCGCACCGGGCGAAGGAGATGCCGATCAGGGCGTCTTTATCGAATTCATTCGGGTTTGGCGGTACCAATGGAACCCTGATATTTAAGCAACTGGATTGAAACACAGTAATGGCCGCTAATTTATTCAAGCTAGCGCTGGCAACTGCGCTGTCGCTGCTGCTCCTGTGCAGCCTGGTTGCGGTATATATCCTCAATCAGCTTTCAGTACCGGTTTCCGAGGACCGTGTCTTCACCATCGAACCCGGTAGTAATCTATCTGCCATTACAAAGCGCCTGACAAGAGATGACCTGCTACCGGTTAACAACATCGCATTTAAGGCGTTTGCCTTACTGACTCGTGATGCGGGCTCAATCCAGGCCGGCCAATACCAACTGAAAGCAGGAATGCCTAGTCAGGATGTCCTGGCGCTTTTTCGCTCGGGGAAAGTAATCCGGTATCGCATTACTTTTCCTGAGGGGTTGCGCGTAAAGGAATGGCTGGCGAGACTTCAGGATGCCCCTTACCTTGATCTGAAAACTATTGGAATGACCAGAGAGGAACTGGGTCAGTCACTTGGGTTAACAACAGAACTCGAGGGTTCCCTGTTCCCGGATACGTACCAGTACATCCTGGGCGACTCAGACCTGGACATTCTCCGATTAGCCGTTCGAAAAATGAAAGAAGTACTGGGTGACGAATGGAGTGGCCGAGCGATGACGGTGATTTCAACTCCCTTTGATGCGTTGATCCTCGCATCTATGATAGAAAAAGAGACAGGATATGGTCCTGACCGGGAGAAGATCGCTTCAGTGTTTCATAACCGACTCGACACAGGCATGAAGCTTCAATCAGATCCAACGGTAATCTTTGGCCTGGGCGCTGATTTTGACGGAGACCTTAAAAGATCTCACCTGAAGTCGGATACCCCCTACAATACCTACACAAGAACGGGTTTACCCCCTGGGCCGATTTGTTCCCCCGGGCGCGCCTCAATCAACGCTGCACTTGGCGGCTCAAGTCATCCATACTTCTATTTTGTCGCGATGGGTGACGGGAAAAGCCAGTTTTCAGTCAGTCTCGAAGAACACAATAGGGCCGTCAATCGGTACCAGAAAAAGCGGAAACAATGACCACAGGAAAGTTCATTACACTTGAAGGCGTTGAAGGTGTTGGGAAATCGACCAACCTGGAGCTGATTTCAGGGTTTGTGAAATCAGGCGGATACGATGTGCTCGTCACCCGTGAGCCAGGAGGCACAACGCTGGGAGAAAGGGTTCGGGAAATCCTGCTTGATAAAGATGAACACGGGATGACGCCAATGGCTGAATTACTTCTAATGTTTGCCGCAAGGGCACAGCATGTTGAAGAAGTAATAAAACCTGCTTTGGCCCGAGGTACCTGGGTTGTTTCTGACCGTTTTACGGATTCCTCGTATGCCTATCAGGGCGGAGGGAGGCAACTGGGTAACGACGCCGTGGCGGCACTTGAACATCAAGTACTCGGAGGCTTCGGGCCGGATCTCGTCATTATTCTTGATCTCGATGTGCAGGCAGGACTGGAAAGGGCAAGCAAAGTGTCTGAAGCGGACAGATTTGAATCAGAGGAGAGGGCGTTTTTTGAGCGAGTAAGAGCGGCATTTGTCAGTCGTTCCAGTGAACCTGGATATCACCTGGTCGATGCTGCCCGTCCCCTCATCGATGTGCAGGCAGACATTACCACTATCATAAAAGAACTATTCGAATGATAGCCTCGCTGCCCTGGCAGGCTTCATCATGGCAGCGAGTCTGTGCCCAGATAGCCGATGGGAAAATGCCACATGGAATTCTGCTCGCTGGGCCATCTGACTCAGGGAAGGCTAACTTTGCCGCTGGTTTAGGTGCTTACCTGTTATGTCGCGGACACGACAAACCGTGCGGTGAATGTCGCCAATGTAACCTCGTTGCGGCGGGTACACACCCGGACCTCCTGGAAGTAACGCTTGAAGACGCAAAGCAGATTCGTATTGAACAGATTAGAGAGCTCATTCATTGGGCGACCCAGACTTCTCAACAGGGTGGATACAAGGTTTGTATCATCAACCCTGCGGATAAGCTAAATGTCCAGTCTGCAAATGCGCTCTTAAAAGTTCTGGAAGAACCACCACCCAAGACGCTGATATGCCTGGTATCGGATCAACCTACGCGTTTACTGCCGACCTTGCGAAGTCGCTGTCAGCGGATTGACCTGGGTTCACCTTCCCAACAGGAAGCCGTCGTATGGTTGCAGGGTCAAATGGATTCCTCTGCTGATGTTGAATTGCTATTGGGCATTGCCGGCGGTATGCCGCTCCGAGTGCTGAACTCTATTGATGAGGATTACCTAAAGCTAAGGCAAGAACTGGCTTCACACCTGGTCCCATTATCTGAGGGGGTCAGGTCTCCGATTCAGGTGGCTGCATTGATGGCCAAAGAAGAGGTGGGGCGTGTTCTTGAACTGCTCTATCAACTTGTTTCAGACTCGATTGCTTTCACGCTGTCTGGTGGCAAGGTGATTAAAAACAGAGATTTAAGTGAAACCATCGAGCAATACAGCAACCTGACATCTGTTGCGAACAGATACAAATTATTGGATCACATCAGCGAGGCCCAGGGCCAACTTAACGGAACTTCCAATCCAAATGGCCAGATGCTGCTGGAAGGGGTGTTTGTCAAAGCTGGTTAAGTCGTTGCGAACCACTATTTCGTTCTGGTGATCTATTGTCATCATTCGCGGCTTGAAGATTAGAAACTCATAGGGCATGATCTCGAACATCACATTCCAGGTAAGTAGCTATGGCGAAGCTAGCCCGGGGCGGCGGCAAGAAAACCATGATCGCCCTGACGATCAGGGACAAGGTCGTGCTACATAACTATTACATGCCATTTATCAAAAATGGTGGCTTGTTCATTGCGAACCGAACCGAATACGATCTGGAAGACGATGTCTTTATCCTGCTAAGCCTGATGGACGAATCCGAGAAGATTCCGGTAGCAGGCAAAGTCGTTTGGATAGCCAGGAAAGGGGTCAAGAGCCCACACATTCCGGGTGTCGGGATTCAGTTCAGCGACCCTGATAATATTGCGAAAGATAAGATCGAAACCTACCTGGCGGGCAGCCTCAACTCCGTGAACGCAACAGCTACTATGTAGCTTTGTTTTGTAGCTTTGTTTTGTAGCTTTGTTTTGTAGCTCTTTTTGCTTAGCTTTTTTTTCTTAGCTTTTGGCTGCAGATTAGTCTGCTAAACCGCTTAACCAAAAAATAGCGCTATTCAAGCGGCAGGATCATTCCTGTAGGTGAACCAGGTCGTTTCAACCTGATGGTGAATTCTTGCAAGATCCAGCTGAACCTCATCAATAAACCAATGCAATTCACCGCTGGAGAATAAGTCGATCACATTTGAGTTTTTGATTCTTCGTTGAGCAAGATTAGTTGCTCGCTGTGGTTCGTCCGATAGTGGTAACTGCTCACAACATTCGGAGACCTCGTCCAGACAAAAGTCGACAGACCTTGGGAAGTGTTCATCCCGCAACAGGAAGTCTGCGACATCCTCTCCATTCACATGATCATCAACGTGCTGTCGATACATCTGGTAACCGGAGACTGACATTAGAAGGCTTGTCCAAAGTAACCGTTCATAATCTACAAGCTCGGTATGCTTTGGATTATTTAGATTGTAACAACCGATATCGAGTATACGCGTTGTCATATCTGCGCGCTCAAGCTTACGACCCAGTTTCATGAAGTTGAACGCCTGGGTTACGCTCATGCAACCTGTCAAATATCCGGTGAACTCATGACAACGACCGATGACTTCACCGAGAAACGCATCCCGTCCTTCGCGTTTGAGCGGTTTTTTCAGGTTGTTTTCTACAAAGTGGTGGAGTTTATTGATTTTTTCCCACGCTTCCCTGGGCATGATTTCACGGCTTGTCCGAGCATTTTCCCTGGCATTCTTCAGTGCGGTTCGGATAGACGATGTCTCACCCTGGGTCAGAAACTTGACGACGTTCTGTTCATTCTCCAGTTGATAAGTCTCGTGGAAGTTATCCTTGTCACCGGTAATGTCGATCAGGCTTGCCCAGACATGCTTTGAGTTAGGCAAGTCCAGTGCGAGGTTCGTATTAACTCTTAACAGAAGCGCGGTACTTTCCACGCGCTCCATATATCGGCCTATCCAGAACATCCTTTCTGCAACACGAGACAACATTAGCGAGTTCTCCCCGGCAGGTCGATTATCCAGGTGTCCTTACTGCCACCGCCCTGCGAGGAATTCACAATCAGTGATCCTTTTACCAACGCTACCCGTGTTAGTCCTCCGGCAGTCACAAAGCTCCGGTCGCTCTGCAGGATGAAAGGCCTGAGATCTACATGCCGCGGTTCTATCGAGTTACCCGACAGGGTTGGCACAGTAGAGAGATTAATAATTGGCTGAGCGATGAAGTTTCTCGGGTTTGATTTGATCTGTCGGCGCATCTCTGACGTTCGGCGTTTGGTCTCTGTTGGGCCAATGTACATGCCATATCCGCCAGATTCATCAGCAGGTTTAACCACAAGGTTTTCCATGTTTTCCAGAACGTGTTTCATTTGTTGCTTGTCAGAACACATGTAGCTGGGCACGTTAGGCAGGATGGGATCTTCGTCGAGGTAGTACTTAATCATTGCGGGTACGTAGGTATAGACCACTTTGTCATCCGCAACGCCTGCTCCTGGCGCGTTGGCAAGGGCGACGTTACCTTTTCTCCACGCGCGCATCAGTCCTTTTACGCCGAGAATTGAGTCTTTGTGGAAGACTTCCGGGTCGAGAAATAAATCATCAACTCGCCGGTAGATGACATCGACGCGACTGAGTCCCTCAACGGTTTTCATATAAACGCAATCGTCGTCGCCAACCACCAGGTCCCGGCCCTCCACCAGTTCAGCCCCCATGCGTTGGGCCAGGAAGGAATGCTCGAAATAGGCAGAGTTGAAGATGCCTGGAGTCAGTACGACCACCTCCGGCAGATCTTTGGGCCGCGGTGAAATAGAGCTCAAGGTATCCAGTAACTGGGCCGGGTAGTTGTCCATGGGTAGAATCGAGTATTTTTCAAATAGCTCTGGAAGAACCTTTTTGGAGATATTCCTGTTTTCAAGCATGTAGGAAACCCCCGAAGGAACTCGCAGGTTGTCTTCAAGCACATAAACTGTGCCGTCGCTATCCCTGATGATGTCCGAGCCACAAACATGAGCCCAGACACCATGTGCCGGTTTCATCCCCTCACACATTGCCCGATAATTTTTTGAAGTTTTGAGAAGTTCTTCAGGTACCACTTTATCTTTAAGGATCTTGCGGTCGTTATAGACGTCATTGATAAAGGCATTAAGTGCACGAAGACGCTGAATGAGCCCCTTTTCTATGTGATCCCATTCTTTCCGCATTATTGTTCGCGGGATGATATCGAATGGCCATTCCCGATCAATGTTCTGGCCTTCAGAGTAGATGGTGAAACTTATACCAAGAGACCTGATTGTAAGCTCGGCGTCGTGCCGCAGGGCGTTTAGTTCGGCCGGCGTTTTTGATTTGAGGAATTTACTGAGTTCGCCCAGCCCTGACCGAGCCTTTCCCGACGAGAACAATTCATCATAGGTTTTATTATTGCCATAGCCGCGTATCTGCATCAGGTATGGGTACTCATTACTTGAATTCTTCTTCCATGATTCTGTAATGGGTTTCGATCATTCCCAGTTTTTTGTAGGTCTGTTGTGCTGTTGTGTTGTCTTTTTCGACATATAGTCTGATACCACACACGCCAGGCGCAGCGGAAGCAAGGCCCTTTACATGCGAGTACATCGCAGTGAACACACCCTTCGCTCGATGTGAAGGTGCGACGAACACACTTTGAATCCACCAGAACAAACTATTGCGCCAGTCGCTCCACTCGTATGTGATCGCCAGGCATCCGACGACTTCGCCCTGATCCAACGCCACCAGGTAGAACCCAAGGGAGCTATCGCGAAGGATTGCATTAATGCCAGGGTGAATTTTATCCCAGGGTAAATTCTTGCCTTCGGTCTCAATCGCCATCGCCTGATTGAACTCAGCAATAACTTCAGTGTGCTCCGAGCTTGCTTGTACTACTTGTATATCCATTGCGCGCATTATAAACAGATCAATCCATTATAGGCGGGTCAACATGGCCAAATGACCGATGTTCGTGCTTTTCTTTTTCGTATTCAGAGGGTCGGCATTGTACTTGTTGGTATTTCCAGTTGTCGATAAACGAAAGTTAACCGAGATTGCTGTGTTAACAAGCGTCATTAGCTTGTCAGGATTGTCAGTCATCAAATCAACCGGGTTGACCCCAAAGTCTCTAATCTCATCGCCGCTATTAGCGGTAATCTTACTTCAAGTTATGAAACACCTCTGAGGTGGCGCGGGAAGAGTGAGCTTTGACTTTGACGTGTGTTGAGTGATTGAAATACCTGCTGGCTATAACGGTAGCTTCGGCTCCTGAATCATCCCGGCAACCTCTGCAACGAAATCGGTTTTCGCGCGCGGCCCGTTTGCGAAGCCAGAGGTTTTCTGCAGCAATACTGGTGGTCATGGTGATCTTCAACAGGCTAAAGGTAGAGGCGTTTATGATTTGGCTATACGGGGTCAACGGCCTGCTGATTTTGGCAGCGATGCCTGGTTGGCGTTACCCAACCGGGGTTCGATCTTTCTCCATCTGATCTGTAGGTCGATCATTCATGCTAACTCATCGATACAGTGCAAGAAAATACTTTAATAATATAATTTAAAACATTGTTATATATCATGATTATTCAAAATATATAGCGTGCGGCTGGCGATGTCAGCGTCCTTAAGGAAGCCAATAGCACTGATCAGGGGCTGCGGTGCATGCTCTTCCTCGAGTTCAATTTCCCATTTCTGGAGTTGGCTAAGCCGTTGTGACTGGGGAAGTGCCAGCAGCGTTAACAAATTCTGCCGAATGGTTTGATCTTCCAGAGCTGCCTGTATGAGGGCGACAAATTCTTTGTCCTTGCGTTTTCCGAAGAGGTTATTAAGAACATTTTGCATCGGCTTTCAGCTCATTGACCGAAATGAATTTTATGATTGTACAACACGGTCTGATGCCAGTTTGTCGTGGTGCGATCCGGCACCGCGTGGTATATATACGCTCCTTTATAACATCCGGCATAGCAACGGTCACGAAGCCTTGCTTGCCGTAGATTCGCGACGTTCAACAGGAGGAAAGATGGTATCAGTCGTATATGAGGCACCTGATTCGATAGAGGGTGCAATTAGTCTTTTGGCCAATGCGGATATTCCCGCAAAGATACTAGCCGGCGGCACGGACCTAATTATCCAGACTAACGGGAGCACCGACGAATCCCGCTTGTTTGTAGATGTTAAGAGAATCGACGGTATGCTGGATGCAAAGTTGTCGGCTGATGGGCTGGACCTGGGTCCTTCCATGAGCTGCGCAGAGTTTACCGCGCGAGATGACATCCGAAAGGTCTTTCCCGGGCTAGTGGAAGCCGCTTACCTGATTGGATCAACGCAGGTTCAGGGCAGGGCCAGTCTGGGGGGCAATTTATGCAATTCTTCTCCCGCCGCGGATACGGTTCCTGCGCTGGTAGTGAATGGCGCACAATGCGTGATCGCAGGACCGGGTGGTGAGCGGACGGTCGCCGCTGAAGAATTCATGACCGGCGTCGGTCGGAACTGCATGGAAAAGGGCGAGCTGCTCAAAATAATCCACCTGCCGACACCGGCGGCGAAGACTTCTGATGCCTATTTACGGTTTATCCCCAGAACTGAAATGGATATAGCGGTTGCAGGCGCGGGTGTAAGTGTGACGCTCGATGATACCGGCACTTGCACTGCTGCGCGAGTTGCGATTGGCGCTGTTGCGCCGACCGTACTGCTTGTCAGCGCAGCGGCAGATGCCCTGATCGGGACCAAGCTGGATGACGACGCATTGCAAGCAGCAGCAGCTGCTGCGAGTGCCGCGTCCAGCCCGATTACCGACAGAAGAGGCACTGCTGAATATAGAAGACAGATCGTTGGCGTATTGGTAAAACGCGCCGCAAGAATAGCCGCGACAAGAGCGAAGGGAAATTAGAAAAATGGCAAAATCACACGTAACAACCAGTATCAATGGGCAACCGCAAGAATTTCTGTGCGAGCCCGGGGATACCTTGCTTGACGTACTACGTAATGACCTGAACCTGACGGGCACAAAGGAAGGCTGTGGCTCCGGCGATTGTGGTGCCTGTTCGGTGACCCTCAATGGCCGGCTTGTTTGTTCCTGTCTTGTGCTGGGTGTCGAAGTAGAAGGCGCTGAAGTTGGAACAATTGAGGGTGTAAGCACCGGTGATGGTCTGCACGTGATTCAGGAGAAGTTTCTCGAACACGCTGCGCTGCAGTGCGGCATATGCACACCGGGTTTAATCGTCAGTGCCAAAGCATTGCTTGAGGAGAACCCGAATCCCACCGAGGAGGAGGCCAGATACTATCTTGCAGGCAACCTTTGCCGGTGTACCGGTTATGACAAGATTATCAGGGCGGTGATGGATTCCGCTGAAACTTTGAGAGGAGTAGCCTGATCATGAGTGAAGCACAGGAATTCAAATATATCGGTCAGCGAACCATCCGGCCAGACGGTTTTGATAAGGTAACCGGCCGAGCAACCTACGGCGCAGATCTTACTTTACCGGGAATGATCTGGGGTAAAACCCTTCGAAGCCCTCATGCCCATGCCAAGATTCTTTCTATTGATACCAGCAAGGCTGAAGCTCACCCGGATGTGATGTCGGTAGCCACATTTAAAGATTTTGTAACCCTTCAATCAGAAAGTGCTGCCGGAACTGAAGGCGCTGCGAGCGTACTTGACGTGGCGAGAAATTGTCTGGCAGATGACAAGGTGCTTTACCATGGTCATGCGATCGCAGCTATCGCCGCCAGATCGGAGAGGGCGGCAAAAGATGCGCTTGGCCTAATCGAGGTGAAATATGAACTTCTACCGCCTGTGTTGGATGTCGAAGATGCCATGAAGGAAGATTCGCCTGTCCTGCATGATGATATGTTCACCGCTGGCTATGACGAGAAGCCATCGAAGGCATCCAATATTGCAACCCGTGTCGAAATGAAAATGGGTGATGTCGAAGCGGGTTTTGCCGAGGCCGATATCATTGTTGAACGAGAGTTTCGAACACCTACAGCCCACCAGGGTTACATTGAGCCACACGCCTGTACTGTGACTTACGACGAAAATGGGCAATCAATGGTCTGGTGCTGCACGCAGGGCCATTTCGACGTAAGGACGCTTACTGCAAAAGTGCTAGGTATGGAACTTGGCAAGCTCAAAGTTATTGCCAGCGAGATTGGTGGTGGCTTTGGGGGTAAGACGGTTATTTACCAGGAGCCGGTAGCACTCGTACTTTCAAAGAAATCGGGCCGCCCGGTGAAGATGGTGATGGATCGTGAAGAAGTATTTATTGCTACCGGCCCAACTTCAGCGGCAAAACTGAAGGCAAAAGTCGGCGTAAAGAAAGACGGAACAATTACTGCAATGCAAGGCTGGATGGCCTACGAGGCAGGTGCGTTTAAAGGTTCGCCGATGGTGCCAGGTGTGATGACCATGTTTACACCCTACGATTGTCCCAATGTATTGGTCGAGGGATTCGATGTCGTCGTTAACAAATCCAAGGTTGCTGCTTATCGCGCACCCGGGGCGCCCCAGGCAGAATATGCGGCAGAAATGGTGGTCAATGAATTAGCTGAGAAGTTGGGCATGGATCCGATTGATCTCAGGTTGAAAAATGCCGCCAAAGAAGGAACTCAAACCATCTATGGGCCGAAGCTCAAGAGGGTTGGATTGGTAGAGTGTCTTGAAGCAGCGAAAAACTCGCCGCATTACCAGTCCGCGTTACCAGAAGGGCAAGGTCGCGGTCTTGCTTCAGGTTTCTGGTTTAACATTGGTGGTCAGTCCAGTGTGTCAGTCAATATGAACCCTGACGGGACGGGAACTATTGTTGAAGGTTCTCCCGACATCGGTGGTTCGCGGGCGTCTATGCAGATGATGGCGGCAGAGGTTTTACAGATAGAACCTAAAAATCTGAAGCCCATCATCGCTGACACAGAAAACCTGCCTTACAGTCAGGGAACGGGTGGTAGTCGTACAACCTTTGCAACCGGTATGGCAGTGATCGAAGCCTCTGAAAAAGTTGTCGCACAGGTAAAAGAACGAGCAGCGGCTGTCTGGAATGTCACCGCTGAGCAGGTGGAATACGCCGACGGTGTAGCTCGAAATACTGCGGGCGAGGATTCTATGACCCTGGCAGAAGTTTGTAAGAATGCAGAGAAAACAGGTGGTCAAATCTCTGGTAACGCAAACATTAATGCCCGAGGAGCAGGTCCAAGTTTCGCGGTTCATATCTGTGATGTGGCGGTCGACAAGGAAACCGGCAAGGTTGATGTTACCCGGTACACGGCAATCCAGGATGCTGGCAAGGCCATTCATCCGGGCTATGTGGAAGGCCAGTTACAAGGTGGTGCTGTTCAGGGTATTGGCTGGGCGCTGAACGAAGAATACATCTTCAACGCAGACGGTGTAATGGAAAACCCTGGTTTTCTGGACTACAGGATTCCGCTGGCGTCTGATCTTCCGATGATAGAGACCATCACTGTAGAAGTGCCAAACGCCTTCCATCCCTATGGTGTCAGAGGGGTTGGTGAAACCGGAATCATTCCACCACTTGGTGCTGTTGGATACGCTGTTGGCAATGCGATCGACCGGAAGGTGGAAGAGTTACCTTGCTCCCCCCCTCGGGTTCTTGCTTTGATCCAGAATGGCTGACCAATGGCGATCGTGATCTTCTCCAGTGAATTGCAAAAGCTCACTGGAGAAGAACAAACCCGCGTTGACGCCGAGGTGTTCAAGGATATTGTTACTGAGATTTCCAATCAGTATTCTGCCCTTGAGCACGATGAGCTGATGAAGATGGCGGTGGCCATTGATGGTGAAATCATTCACACGCCTTTTCTGGAAAAAGTTGCGGCCACTAGCGAAGTCCACTTCCTTTATAGAATTTCCGGCGGATGACGAAACGCCTGACGGTCATGGCGGTCGTGATTCTGTTGGTGCTGCTATCGCCCTTTATCGCGATCGCAGCCTTCGGATTTTATCACGGTCTTGATGTCCCGAGTGGCGTCGCGACGTTTACCCGTGGATTATTGGGTAATGGCCTCGTTGAATCAGGTGTTAACAGTGTTAAAGCCGACGAGCTAACGGTTCTGTCGAAATCTGTTCTGTGGGTGGGCAAGCTGGAAAGTGAAGACTTGCCCGAAACCAGCGGCCTTGCCGCATTCAGCACGGAGCCAAACCTGCTATTTGCCGTCAATGACAGCGGTAATCCGCCAGGTATCTATGCGCTAACACTCGATGGCAAGGAAGCAGGGCACTGGCCGATTGATTATCCCGATACACATGACTTTGAAGATCTGGCTGCTTTCGCCTTGAATGGAAAGTCTTATCTGTTGGTCGCGGACACCGGGGATAACCTACATTGGCGGCCACGATTAAACATCCTTGTTTTCGACGCCCCCGATGCAGAAACTGAAGGCGGTACTCTCAAGTTGGCCTGGCAATTCAGCTTTAACTTTCCCGAGGGTTACCGGGACATAGAATCCGTTGCAGTTGATGCCAGGAGCAATTCGATATATCTGATCTCGAAACGATATGTTCCGCCGGAAGTCTTCAGGTTACCGCTTCAACCTGGTGGTGATGTCGTTACCGCTGAACCAGTGGTGGTACTTGATGGCATTCCACGGCCTACCGAGAGAGATTTACGAGAAGATCCCTCAGATGGAGCATACAGCTCCATGCCGACGGCTTTCGACATCAATGGCAGGGATGCTGTCGTGGTGACTTACAAGGAAGCGTATCTGTACAGGCGCAAGTTGGGTGAGAACTGGGCCGAAGCTTTTTCAGGCATACCTGATCGCATTCGTCTGCCTTATATATCTGGCCTGGAATCGGTTGCGTTTGATTCAAGGGGTCGATATTTCTACGTTACCGGTGAAAGGGAAGATGGGATCGGCACGGCAGATGTTTTCCGCGTTGAATATCGCTAAGGATAGCCAGCAGGGTTTTCAGCTTGCCATCGCCATGCATCTCTGCAGATATCTTCGATCGTCAGTTCGGCCTTCCAGCCAAGTTCTCGTTCCGCCAGGGAAGGGTCTGTGTAGGACGAAGGAACATCACCCTCGCGTCGTGGACCAACCGTCCGCGGCAGATGCTGGTTGGTGGCAAGTTCAAACGCAGTAACAACCTCGTTCACTGAATGCCCAGTACCAGTGCCCAGGTTATAAGTGACCAATCTACAGTTACTTTGTAGTTTCCGGATTGCCGCTACATGACCCCGCGCCAGGTCCTGGACGTGGATATAATCGCGAATACAAGTGCCATCCTCAGTCGGATAGTCGCCGCCGTTGATAACCAGTTCGTCTCTCAACCCTACAGCAACTTGCGTGAGGAATGGCACGAGGTTATTGGGAACACCCTTTGGGTCTTCGCCGAGCCTG